>Ga0224534_1000281_pt1 | contig 33695 bp, 39 predicted proteins | sample 714E12024metaG_FD_172012 | JGI IMG/M metagenome (GOLD analysis project Ga0224534, IMG submission 172012) | Peat soil microbial communities from Stordalen Mire, Sweden - 717 E1 20-24 | ecosystem: Environmental > Terrestrial > Soil > Wetlands > Peat | place: Sweden: Norrbotten County, Stordalen... | reverse complement strand
TGCCTATCTCAATCCGAGTTGGGATGACCAGGTGGCCCACCATCGCATCGAGGAGCTGGGCCTCGACCCCAGCCAACGGGCCGGATCGCTCTCCGGCGGTCAACGGGCTCAGCTCGCGCTCACCCTGGCTATCGCCAAGCGGCCCGAGCTACTGCTCCTGGACGAGCCCGTGGCCAGTCTGGACCCGCTCGCCCGACGCGAGTTTCTCCAGACGTTGATGGAGGTCGTCGCCGAACAGGGGGTGAGTGTCGTGCTGTCCTCCCACCTGGTCGCCGACCTGGAGCGGACCTGTGACTACCTGATCGTGCTCGTCGCTTCCCGCGTCCAGCTGTCCGGCGAAATCGGCGGTCTGTTGGCATCCCACCACCGTCTCTCGGGACCCCGGCGGGATCCCGGCAGCCTTCCGGCAACTCAAGAAGTCATCGAAGAGAGCCACACTGAGCGGCAGACCACGCTCCTGGTGCGCACCGACGACGCGATTCTCGATCCGACGTGGACAGTCAAGCCGGTCACCTTGGAGGACCTGGTGCTTGCCTACATGGGCCGGGCTCGCGACACCCAACCACCCCGCCGCTCCGGATTGAAGGTCCTGCGATGATCCGGTCGACGTGGATGCAGTTCCGCGCCCAAACCGTGGTAGCCACCGGCGGTCTCTTGGTCGTCGCCGTGGTCCTGGCCATCACTGGTCCTCACCTCGTGCACCTTTACGACGCGAATGTCTCCAACTGCGTCGCGCGCGACGACTGCTCGACCGCCACCTCATCGTTCCTGCAGAACGACCATGCTCTACAAGTCGGGCTCAATGTGCTCGCCGTGGTCTTACCGGGCATCATCGGGATCCTCTGGGGAGCACCCCTGGTCGCCCGGGAACTAGAGACCGGCACCTACCGCCTGGCATGGACTCAGAGCGTCACCCGCACCCGCTGGCTGGCCGTGAAGCTGGGCGTCGTCGGCGTCGCCAGCCTGGTCGTTGCCGGGCTCTTCAGCCTGATGGTGACATGGTGGTTCAGCCCGATTGACCGGGTGAACATGACCGTCTTCACCACGTTTGACCAACGCAACATCGTTGCCGTCGGCTACGCCGCCTTCGCTTTTGCCCTCGGTGCCACCGCCGGCGTTTTCATCCGCCGAACAGTGCCCGCAATAGCCGCCACTCTGGTGGCCCTCGTGACCATCCGGCTGCTCGACTTCTTTTATGTGCAGCCCCACCTCATTACCCCAGTACGACACTCCTACTCGCTCGCGCTGGGTACGACCATCTCCGGCTACGGCGGCTCCAACGGGGCGCAGGCGTCTCTGTTCCCGGGAACGCCGAGCCTCCCGAACGCTTGGATCCTGTCGACCGATATCGTCGACAAGGCCGGACACTCGCTCACCGCCAGCGTGGTCAACGATCTCTGTCCACAGCTCGCGACGGTCCTCGGTGGTCCCGGCCCAGGTGCGCCACAGATCCAGGGAGGCCACGTCGCCGCCATAGGTCCCGCACCTGCCGGAGCTAACCAGGTGCTTCAGGCCTGCGTTTTGAAGGTCGGCGCCACGTACCACGAGCTTGTCTCGTACCAACCCCCTGGGCACTACTGGCCACTCCAGTGGGCTGAGCTGGCGCTCTATCTCGGCGTGGCACTGGCCTTGGCCGGCACCTGCGCCTGGTGGGTCCGCCATCGACTCTCCTGAGTCCCACATGCGGAACCCGCTCCGGCGCAACCTCAGGCGGCTTGATCTTGGGTTTGCCATCACCGCAAGCGGATCCTCTTGCGGGGACGGCACAGGTACGCCAAGACGCGTCGTCGTAGTGCCAGTCGCCATTGGCCGAATGGGCCATCACGTCCTGTGTAGTCGAGCTTCTACGAGTCGTTGCAGTGTTCGGGTCAGGGTGGCTGAGTCTGCAACCGAGAGGGGCGCAAGAGCTTCCTGCTCGGCTCGCTCTACCGCCTTGAGGGCATCTCGAAGCTTTTTGCGGCCCGCCGCCGTGACCTCGAGTAGGTAAGCGCGCCGATTGCCTGGATCCCTGTGGCGTTCAACCAGCTTTTTCTCTTCGAGAGCGTCGATGAGCCCGACCATCGTCGTGCGGTCGACGCCGATGCGGCTGGCGAGCCGTTGTTGGGAGGCTGGCCCCTCCGCCTCGATGAGCGTCAGCAAACCGAACTCCCGGCCGTTGATGCCGAGTCGGGCCAGCTCCGGCTCGATAGTGCCCTCGAGCAGCGCAAACGTGCTTTTGAGGAGGAACGACAGCCGTTCCATGAGCGCAACCGGAGGCCCGGCAATGTTCTCGGTCATGGTTTCAGTATAGCAATGTCGCTGATAATCAGGTATGCTGATCATCAGTCCAACTGAGACTCCAAAAGGAGACCACACATGAGCACTTCATTCACTGACGCGGCACACATTCCAGTAAGCGAGACGAGCGCGGTCGTCACCTACTGTCCGGTGGTCTTTGACGTACCGGACCGACCCGTGCCGCTCGAGATCAAGGTCTCGATGCCCGAGTCGGGGAGGGATCTGCCGGTCATCCTGTTGTCCCACGGCCACGGCATGGCCAACTTTCTCTCATCGCTCAAGGGATACGGCCCGCTCGTCGACTTCTGGGCCGCCCACGGCTTCGTGGTCATCCAGCCCACGCACCTTGACTCGACCGCCTTGGGACTGCGGGATATGGACCTTCCCGACGCGCCTCTCTTCTGGCGCGACCGGGCGACGGACATGCACTACATCCTCGATCACCTCGACGAGCTCGAGTCGGCCGTTCCTGGCCTCGCAGGACGCATGGACCACGATCGGATCGCCGCCGTCGGACACTCACTCGGCGCCGAGACTGTCACCCTCCTGCTCGGCATGCGGGTTCTCGATCCCGACGACCCCCGTGAGAAGGACCTATCCGACCCCCGAATCAAGGCGGGGGTGGTGATCGCTGCGCCCGGAATCGGAGACGAGCATTTGTCTGACAAGGCCGCCGCCGGCTATCCCAGTCTGAAGTTCATCGACTTCTCCAACATGACGAGTCAGGCGTTGGTCATCGCAGGGGACAAGGACCTCAACCCCATGTTCTCCGACCGGCTCAGCTACCGCTGGGACGCCTACACCGAGGCCCCTGCTCCCAAGAAGTTGTTGACGTTCTTCGGCGCAGAGCACATGTTCGGCGGCATCTCCGGTTATGACGCTGCTGAGACGTCCGACGAGAACCCCGAGCGCGTCGCGGCTCTGCGGGCCCTCGTATGGGCGTACCTTCGAACGCAACTCTACCCCGGCGACGCCGCTTGGGCCGACGCCATCGCAGTCCTCGAGGGTAGCGACGACCCGATCGCGAAAGTCGAGTCGAAGTAAGCTTTCACGTCGACGTTGCTGGCAAACCGCCGATACACCGGGTGTTGCGCCGTAGGGGCGCGAAGTTGCCTATCGGTGCCGCGCCCCACTCTGGCGCGGTCACACTCACTTGGGACATGCCTCCGAGGTGCCGGAGGGGGCGCATTCAACCATGGTGAGCATCGAAGCCTCGTGACCGCTCGAGGAACGGCTTGTGGCACAGAGCCGCCAAACCCATCCTTCAGATCAGCGTCCGGGTGCCCGCAGGGGATCCAGCACCGACGTTACCCTCGTTGGCATCTACGTCAGCAACGGGCAGATGGTCGATGCCCCGTACACCGGCGCAGAAGTGCGGGTCGAGTCCTTTCCGACGGCGGTCGGCGCATCCTGGGGAACCGACACCTACCTCGGAGCGACGTCCATTATCGATTAGGGCGCGTGTAGGCCAGATCGCCGATTATGCACCCGGGCCGGCTGGCCGCTCGGACCAGGGAGCGACGCACCGATCACCCAGTTCTAACGCTTCGGCGGCCGACCATGGTCCACTCGCCCCCGAGTCGGCTCTGCGAGCAGGAGGCGATCGATGATCTCGTTGAGAACCGAGCGGTAGCCGTCGACGTCGATGGCGGCATCCCATGCCTGTTGAAGGACGAACCCGAGAACGAGGGAAAGCATCACCCGGGAGACCGCATCAGGATCGAGACCGGCGACAAGATGCCCCTGCTGTTGACGTTCGCGTATGAAGTCAGCGATCTGTTGACGCTGGGCGACTCCGTCGCGCACGATGGACGCCACGCGGTCACTTCGCAGGGCCTCGGCCCAAACTTGAACGGTAACCCGACGCCGCTTCTGCTCGATTGGGTCGGAGAGCCAGTTTAGGTAGCCGTCGGCCAGGTCGTGGAGCGCTTGACGGGTGTCGGGATTGGCGAGCGCAGTGGCTGCAAGAACCGATTCGAGCGCGTGGCGCTCCTCGGCGATAGCTTCGACAATCTGCTCCTTGGAATCGAAGTACAAATAGATCGTGCCGGCACTGACTCCGGCTTCGGCGATGATCTGCGCCATCGACGTGCGGTGAAACCCTTCGCGAGCAAAGCATTCGATCGAAGCGTCGAGGATCTGACGCCTCTTCGATTCCCGGTATGCGTCGGTCACTCGGGGCATGGACCCACCTTCGTCGCTTCGGCTACTCGGTAGAGCTCGGAGCCGAGTTCGGCGCGTCCGAGTTCCGCATTGAACCGACGCGCCGCCTCGGCCGTCGTGCAGTCGGAATCGAGGTGGAACCCGCGTTCGGAGAGGTAGGCCTCCAGGTCATCGGGGCGGAAGCCGAAGACGAACGGCTCCCCATTGAGCCGTACCCAGCCTTTCCAGCGCGTCGCCTCCTTGAAGTGCACCGAACCGTCGAGTGCCCGTCCGTCGACGTAGGTGAAGACCAGTCGGCTGCCAGGGGAGCAGATCCCAGCGAGGAGCGCGAAGTTGTCGTCCACGGCCTGCGGACTCAGGTAGGAGACCACGCCCTCCCACACGACCATCGATCGGACTCGCTTATCGAAGCCTGCGTCCTCAAGCCGACGGGCGACGTCATCGACCTCGAAGTTGACGCCGACGAAGCGAACGTGATCGAACGATTCTCCTGATGCCTCGAGACGCCCGAGCTTGGCGCGCTGGGTGGAGGGGTGGTCCACCTCGAACACCTTGACCCGTCGTGCCGACTCCAACCGATAGGCACGACTATCGAAGCCGGCCCCGAGAAGCACAAACTGCGCCGCCCCATCCATGATGGCCTCCTCGACCATTGCGTCGATCAGCCGAGTGCGGACCACCCCCGAACTACGGGTGCGCGGCCAGCCCACGTCGAGAATTGCAGGCACCACCCGGCCGATCGCGGGAACTTGGGCGATCTCCGCCACGAGCCGGAGTGACGTAGGCAGGAGCGATGCAGCAAGAGGGTCGCTGAACAGCCGTCCCTCTTCGGGTCGGGCTGACTCGACTGCCCGAAATAGCGCCATGTACGCAGCCGTGCTGCTCTCGTGGTCGTCCTTCATAAAATGAATGATCATTCATAATGAGCGGACGCGCAAGTTCCCCTCGGTAGTGAACGGCAGAGTCCATCTCGCCAGTGGCTGGGGGCCTGTGATCAATCCCAGGTCCTGAGCGCACCGAAAGACGGTTCCTGCGGTTTTCCGTGATCGACCGACAGGAGTCAACAGCCCGTCCCGCAAGCCGAACGGCTTGCGGCACTGCCCAGCTCATCTTTCAGGGCATTGCCCGGGTGCCCGCAGGGGATCCGCATGAGGGCACCGAGTGCCGCGCCCGAAAAGGCTTCCGACCTGTCCGCTGCCCGTTCGGCATATGGGACGTCGAGGTGCTGGCTTAGTTCCTTGCGCGTGGCACTATGCCTGGATGCTCGATTCAGCTGATGACCGCAGGTCACGTGTTCTGATTGCATGGGCGGGGCTTGCCAAGGTGGACCGGCTGGAGCGATTTCAGGTGATTGTCCGCGCACGATCTGCTCTGTGCCCCGCCGGGTGGGTCGGGATACTCCGATTGGAGGACACAGTGACCGTCGTCGTCCCTCATGACGATCTTGTTGGTGCCGTTCGGTCAGCGCTAGCGGATGTTCCTGCTGCGTTGATGGACGTAACCACTCGCCTTCGGGGCGTTGCCGAAGTGTTAGGACCGGCAATGCTCTTCTTCGCCGTCGACACCCTTCCGCCAGCACCTGAACATCACGTCTATCCGGCGGTCCCCGGAGACGTCGATAACTTGCTCGCCGCCTCTACGCCCGATGAGGCAAAGGAAAGTGGACTTCTTGGGGTGACGTCCGCCGTCTTTGTGACCAAGACGGATAATGGATCCATAACCGCTGCCTGCGGATTCTCTCACTGGCCTCAAAATATCGCCCACTTATGCGTTTTGGCGCACCCCGACCATCGACGCGAAGGGGCAGGTCGTGCCGTAGCCAACAGGGCGATCTCGGACGCGCTCGAGCAGGATTTGCTTCCCCAGTGGCGTGCACGACCCGAAGCCTCAAAGTCCATGGCCAGAAGTCTCGGCCTCACGGAGCTCGGGGAGCAACTCAGCCTCCGGATTGGCGATGACCACTGAAGATTCGGCTGATTGACTCCAACTGCCTGGTTGACACGGTTGTGCGGCCACTGCATCTCGCGAACAGAACCACCGGTCACGTCGCCGGCAACTGGATCAAATAGGACTCTCGCAAGCCGATCCGCTTCGGGTGACGGTCATCGTTGTCTGCTGGACCTCTCTGTGTCGCCGTACGTCGTTCCGCTTACAGAGATAGTCCGCGGGCTGGGAATCGGGCGAGGGCGCCGCTGCAAGAGGCCGCAATGTCGGCCGCAGAACAGCGAAGGCGCTTCACGAGCCCGTCAGTCAGTCAGCCCGACTAGCTGTGAGCGCCGGCCACGATGCTCGCCATGGCGGCGACAAACAGGCAAATCACATCTGGAACCCCGGGCGCCAACTCGAGAACTGTTCCGACGTCGAGCGGGCGACAGGTCTTACTGGGCCATCTTGGCCGCTCACTGAAGTCAGAATCGATCCCCGGAGCTCACAAGAAGCGTGACATTTACCCGGCTGATCTCGACAGTGCGCAAACGGCACCAGTTGGATGACCTGCTCCCTGATTCCCAGACAGTCATTCATCTTGCTCGAGTGCCTGCAGCAGCGAGCCTAGGGCACCCACTACGGCGTGGAGTCGTGTTGAGGTAACGGCGCCCAGCATCGCTGTACGAGAGTCCCGCATGAGCGCGTCGCCCCTTCGGACCAGACTAGTGCCGGCTCGCGTGAGGGCGACGGCATTTTCGCGGCGGGTGTGTGGGGCGACCTTGACGGTCATGAGGCCGGCAGCCACCGCGGCGTCAATCTGTCGGCTAACCGTGCCCTTCGTCAGCCCGAGCCGGTCAGCGATCCGCTTCTGGTGATCGTTGAGCCCCTGAAGACGCTGGAAGGTCATCCGGATCCAATGATTGCTGTATCGTCCGAATCCGCGCAGCATTGTCAACGATTTGGCATATGTCGGACGTGAACTCAGCATGACCCGCAGGATCCTCAACCGACCATGTCCGTGAAGTTGTTGAATCCAGGGATGGGTATAAGTGTTCTTGCAAGTTATGGGTAGAACACTTATACTACGAGCATGACAGTGACGGAGACGCAGCCCAGGGTGCGGCGATGGGGTCCAGCCACGTCGCAACTCGTGCGCCGTCTGGCGGTACATGCCGAGCCCATCAACCAAGTTGCCCTGGCACGAGACCTCCAGGTGAGCCAGCCCCGGATCTCCCAGATCCTCCGGCTCCTCGCTAACCACGACATCGACATCGAGCACCTCGATGACCCGGAACAGCACCGTCGGTTGGTTGATCTCTATGTGCGGTACCACCGTCCCAATGCGGTGTCGGAGTCGCTCTTCTATGCCCTCGACCCGGCGTATGAGCAGGTTCGCCAGGTGATCGAAGCTGCTAACCGACAAGATGTCCGGGTGGCAGTAAGCGCCGACCTGGCGCCTGACCTCATCGCTCCGTGGCGAACACCGACGCTCACAGTCGTTTACGCCGAGGCATCAGTCGACCTCGAGCCCAGCCTGTTCGTACCAGCGATAGCCCGGGGCGAGGCCACGCTTCTCATCCGCCACGTCTCGGACGATTCGCTGCTCGCCCCTTGGACGACCAGTCGGCCAGACATCCCAATTATTCATCCGGTCCAGCAAGTGTGGGATCTCTACGACCTTGGCGGTGAAGACCGGATCGAAGCAGCAGAACGGCTCATCGACAGGACACTGCGCTAGTGAAGCGACAGGACGCCCGTCATGACTGACTTCAAGGAAGAGAAGCACCAGAACGAGAGCCATCCGGGGGGATTCCGAGACAGGCCCCTTCCTGTACGCGATTCAACCATCGCGGAAGAGAGGAAGGACCCGCCTCGCCGGATTCTGTTCCCAAGTGAATCGCTGGCCACCGATGGTGGATTGATCGCCATCACGGATGTTTGCGAGGCCATGAGCGATACAGGGCTCGAATCTGACTATCGAGTTGTGGGTGGTATCGCCGTGATGCTCCATGTTCTTCGTACGGGGGCAGACATCCCGATTCGCAGCACGGGCGATGCCGACTATGGCGTGCCTCCTCGGGTTCTCACCGAAGGAAAGTTGGTCCGGGAGATCGAGCGTCGGGGGTACGTCAAGACAGAGGGGAATCGTTGGGAACGCCAGATCGACGATGAGCGGACAGCGACCGTAGACCTTCTCATTCCTGCGTACACGTCACGTGCCCGATCCTCGAGACAGGTCGGCGGAATGAATACCACTGAGGTCCCCGGGCTTGCTGAGGCGTTTCTGGCCGAACCGTGTGTAGTCGACGCAGAGTTCATTCTGATCAACGGAGAGCACCTCAACGCCAGGGTGCTGCTTCCTGATCCGAAGAGCATGATTCTCTTGAAGGCCGGTGCCCGCAGGGTCAGGAACGAGGATCGAGATGCTACCGACCTATGGCGGTGCCTTGAGGTAGCGAACGCAGATAATGTCATCGCTACAGATTTCACAGGCTCCGACGTTGCTCAGATTCGGGAGTTCCTTCAACGCGAACTTGGGCGAGGTGGTGCTGCATTGGCGGTTATCACCCGAGACCTGTCGCCGGAAGTGGCCGGACAGACTGCGACTCGGATCCAGGCGTTACTGGGCCGGATCGTTGGAATCTGAGTAGAGCCCAATTCACCTGATTGGTTCGGCAGCGGTCTCGATAGGAGTGAAACGGGGTCCCTCGTTAGCTGAAACGCACAAGCATCACGATCGCAGCTGTCGTGGCGAGAACTCCATGCAGACCAGATGCCTCTGGCAGGTAGGTTCCCGTTCCACCACCGTTCCACCGGACTCCCCGGATTTGTCCGGACTTGCCATCATGGATTGGCAGCGGGGGAGTGCCAGGACCGGAACTGACCAGGCGATTCGGATTCTTCACTACCGTCCGGCACCGTTGCCGTCGTAGTTCAAGCCTCCCCTCCGACGCACTTCAGGTCCACGCCTTGTAGTCCGGCTCTTCGCGTTGAACTGGGGAATATGACGTAACGAGGTATCCGCGAACGCGGCCAGGGGTCCCGTAGCCAACAAGTCTTCGGGGCTACCGGTTGTCGGCGTTCTCGGTTCAGCGAGTCCAGGGCGTTGGGAATGCGGTGCGGTATGCTTCGACTCCCCCCCGATTGGGGCAGCAAGGTCGTGAACTTACTATTTGAACTTACTGACCAAATCGGATCGCAGTAGACAGGGCAGAATGTGGCTCTGAACAGGAACGGGCTGTGGCGCAGCTTGGTTAGCGCGCTTGACTGGGGGTCAAGAGGTCCCGGGTTCAAATCCCGGCAGCCCGACGAAGGTAGATGCAGTTCAGGCTTCTGCAGGCGCCTCTGGATTCCTTGCCGGAGCCGCTGTCCCGCGCCATCCTCGTGCGAGGGACAGCTCCCCTGCTGGCACTGACTGCGCCGCCTCCCAGCCGAAGTTCTTGGGGACTGCCGGAACGGATTCCACCTTCTACGTCCAGACCAACGGTTTCCCGACCTTCTGGTCTCCACCGCAGCTTCTCAACTACCTGACGAACTGGTGCAAGAGCGCCCTGCCCGGGTGATGCCTGACTCGCCCTGCCTCAGCAATACCCCCACCAGTAACGATCGGGCCAGGCGAACGGAACCATTCGCTCGCTGCCCTGGCGCTTCTCGGTACCGATGCCGGCGTCTGGCCCAGGGAAGAAGACGCTCTGACGGTCACTGCCTGCCCACCGGACGAGGTAGGGCGGCTCTCCATTCGGCTTACGAACCTCCACCACTTCGCATTCACGGTCTGGCAAGGCCGCCAGATGCCCCCAAACTGTTATCCGATCTCCAACTTGTGCACGCACGGTGCTCACTCCCTCGGCCCCTCGTATACCGCCAGCCTGAACTGATGGTCGCGTACTTGCAAGAGCCAAACGTCCCCTCTGACCCCGCAAGTCCGCCGCAGCCTTCAGTGGGAGATCGCTCGTGGGGGAGCCGCCGTCGAATCCACGGAAGTAGACCGGCCCAGGTCGACCGAAGACCCCCGACCCATGGATTCCTGACATCAGTGATCCAACAAGAAGCGCCCACCAGCTGCGCCACTGGTTCGGGATCGGCATCTCTGCCGTGACGCACGACATCCGGTTGGCTCAGGAGTACTCGGCCACCAAGGCCCGGACATCACGGCCATCTACGTGGCGTAGGCCGCCGTCGCCGCTGCGCCAGCGGTGGCCGCGCCTCAGATCGGCCGGGACGACCCGGCACCTTTCTTCTGACCCCCACGCCGCCCAGTTGCGAGGCACAGGGGCGATCCTGCGCGGTGTGGCAGCGTTGTGGCGAGCTCCCACCGAACCGATTTGCCGATCCGGCGCTCGCAGCGACGGACGATCTCGGTAGCGGGGATCACGTAGCTGAACGGCTCGACAAAGTACCGTGAAGGCGATGACCAGCGAACCCTTCATTGCCGATGCGTACGCGCGTAGCGAAGAGGCAGCGAGCGAGGCGCTGGGAATCCTGACGGAGGCGCTCGCCAACCTACGCGCGAGCTTTGAGAGCCTACCGGAACCGTCTGAGCCGCTGCCCTTCGAGCTGATTCGTGACCAGATGGAGGTCAGCGGTGTGGGCGATCGGCTTGACGAGATTCGCGAGGTCCTCTCCGATCTGCGAGCGGAAGTGGAAACGCTGATCGAAACCGGCTGGCCGTTCGTGGCTAGAGTCGGTGGACGTGAAGGTCCCCTACGGTGACATTCAAGGGGACATGAAGACCGAGTTCCTCGCCGAGGCCCAGCGCCGCCACACCAAGCCGATTCCCGTGGTGACCCCGGAGACGGTCTTTTGGTACTGCGGGTCATGCGGTGAGGATTTTCCGGTCGAGGACGTGTTGATTGAAGACACGACGCCGTTCTGTCCGAGATGCGATGAGGGTTCGGGCTGGGAAACGGTCCGGCCGGCGCAGTCCACTTGAGCCGCGTATAGGTTCGCCCAGTTCGCTCAGTCCCTGCCTGCTCGAACCGCACCCTTGCACAGCGCTTGGTGGCAGATTCCTGGGGGGTCAAGAGGTCCCGGGTTCAATTGCCGGCAGCCCGACCAACGAGGGACAGGCGAGCCCACCCGCGGGCTCGGCGGCGGGCTCGCCTGCCGCATGCAGGCAGACCGATGGACGGGAGCAGCAATGCTGATCTGGCTGGTGATGGCCATCGTGCTTGTAGTGATCGTGGCCGGCGGTTTCGTCGGCCGCAGTCGACGTGCCCGGCACCGCGAGGAGGACGAGCGCAACGCCCACCATCACGAGACCCACCACGGCAAGGGGGCCCGACGCTCGAGAGGCCGAGGTCACGGGCACTGACACCGGGTCCGGGACGTGCTGGCGGCCCGGGTCGGTCGGACGGACCGTTCAGGTGGGCCTGAGGGTGATCAGCTCCCGTACGTTGTCGTTGAGGATCAGGCGCTGGTCGGCGGCATCGAAGTCCTTCAGTTCCTTCACGTAGGCCATGGGCTCGGGGAGCGCCTCGATATGGGGCCAGTCGGAGCCGAAGATCACCCGGGTGGGACCCACGCACTCGGCGACCTCGTAGACGTCGTCCTCCCAGAAGGGGTTGATCCATACGTGACGCCGAAGCGTCTCCACCGGGTCTTCCTTCCAGTAGCCCGGCATCTTGTCGGCCGTCGACCGGAGCTTCCTGATGAGGTCCGGGAGATACTGGGCACCGTTCTCCACTGAGGCGATCCGTAGGTTGGGGAACCGCTCGAAATGGTTGTCGAATATCAGGGTGATCAGGTAGTCACGGATGGCCTGTTCGATGGCGAAGGTCTTGATCGATGGCTTCCACCCTCCCGAGAAGGTGGCAGCGAACCCGTCGACGGCATAACCGTTCGAGGAGACGCCACTGTCGGCGGCGTGCACCACCACGGCGATGCCGGCGTCGTTGGCCAGGGTCCAGAACGGGTCGAACAGCGGGTCGAACGGGCTCCGTCGGCCCTGGGTGGTGGTGGGGGCGGCCGGGCGCATGACCACGGTGCGCGCCCCGTTGTCGAGAGCCCAGGCCAACTCTTGGGCGGCCCAGTTCGGATCGGCCAGGGTGATGTAGGGCGCGGCACAGATACGGTCGCCATAGTCGAGGGTCCAGTCCTCGACGAGCCACCGATTGAATGCCCGAAAGAGGTGGCAGACGGCCTCGGGGTCGTGAGCGAGCGGCTCCTCATAGATCATCCCCAGAGTGGGGAACAGCAGGCATCCGGCAAGTCCCTGCTCGTCGAGGGTGGCTGTCCGGGCCTCCGGTTCGCGGTAGGCAGCGCGGATGGGCTCCCGCCCGGCCAGGAACTCGAGCGGGTTCCGACGGTCGGGGTTGCCGCGGAAGTAGTCGTGCATGGCGCCGGGGAACGCCACCGGGTCGAAGGTCGGATTGGTCACGGCATGGCTGACCTTGCCACCGATGACGTGGTATCGCCGGCCGTCGACTTCGCACCACTGGATGACACGTGCACCCAACGCCGGATCGAGGTGGCGGGTGAAGGCATCCACTGCCTCGTAGTAGTGGTTGTCGGCGTCGAACACGGGATGGTCCGGTGCTCCGTCATCGCCCATGGTCGATCTCCTCGCAGTGCGTCCCTTGGTGCGGCAATCCTAAGTCCCCCCGAGTCCCGCGCCCGTGTTCCGCCCGGCGGACTCCTGCCGTAGGGTCACTCCATGCCCATCTACCGACTCGGTGACCTGACCCCCCGCATCGACCCTTTGGCGTTCGTCCACCCCGACGCGGTGGTCCTCGGCGACGTCACCATCGGAGCCGAGTCGACCGTCTGGCCGTGCGCCGTCCTCCGCGGCGACCACGGCGCCATCGTCGTCGGCGCCCGCACATCGGTGCAGGACGGGACGGTCATCCACGCCGGGCCCGGGTTCCCCACCGTGGTGGGCGATGGATGCGTGATCGGCCATCTGGCCCACCTCGAGGGCTGCACGCTCGAGGACGAGTCGCTGGTCGGCTCAGGATCGGTCGTCCTCCATCATGCGATCATCGGCACTGGCGCCACCGTCGGGGCCAACGCGGTCGTCCCCAATCGGATGGAGGTCCCGGCAGGGGCGCTCGCCGTCGGCGTGCCGGCCACCGTGCGCCCGGGCAAGTCGAGTCTGGCCGCCATCCGGATGGGGGCAGCCGGGTACGTCGCCAATGGCCGTCACTTCAAGGAGTCACTGGTGCGGATCGGCTGAACGCCCGGTCCATCTGCCCGGCGCCGCCTCCCGCCCGGGTCCCATCCGCACCGCGGCACCTCGACGGCGTCAGACTCGCGTCATGCACGGAATCATCACCGCCAACGGAACCACTTCCGAGGCCACCGCCGAGGCCATCGGACAGCTCATCGATGCCCATCAGTTCCTCTGGCTCGATCTCGACGGGGTCGACGCCCAGGCCCATGACCTCCTGCTGAACGTCTTCCACGTGCACCATCTGGCGGTCGACGATGCCCAGAACTTCGGGCAGCGCCCGAAGATCGAGGACTACGAGAACTTCACCTACATGGTCGTGCACGGCGCGTCGTCGGATGGAACGGCGACCGAAGAGGTGCACTTCATCTTCGCCGACCACTTCGTGATCACTGTCCACCACCGCCCCTGTGCAGCCATGGACTCGGTGCGTGCCCGCATCGCCCATCGTAAGCCCTCCGAGGCGGAATCGCCCCAGATCGCGCTGATCTACCTGGTGATCGACCAGCTGGTCGACAGCTTCTTCCCGATGCTGGACCAGTTCGACAACCAGATCGACGAGTTGGAGGATGCGATCCTGGTCAGGCCGACCGAGGAACAGCTGGGCACGCTCTTCGCCATGAAGCGTTCACTGATCACCGTGCGCAAGGCAATCACACCGCAGCGGGACATGTTCGCTGGGGTCACCTCAGGGGTGATCGTCCTGCCCGGGGTGACCGACGAGGGCCAGCGCTACATGAGGGACATCTACGACCACCTGATCCGGATCAGCGACCTGGTCGACGGCTACCGCGACCTCCTGAGCGGTGTGATGGACACCCATCTGTCGACAGTGTCCAACCGGTTGAACGTGGTGATGAAGCAGTTGACGATCATCGCCTCCGTGTTCCTCCCGTTGAGCTTCCTCACCGGCTTCTTCGGGCAGAACTTCTCGTACCTGGTCGTACACATCACCGGTCGGGCGCCGTTCTACATCTTCGCCATCGGCCTCGAGCTCGTGGCCGCGTTGGGGCTGCTCTACCTCTTCCGCAAGCGCGGCTGGTTGGGTGGTCCGACCGACTGAACCCGTCAGTTCCTCCTGCGGGCCCTGAGGACGCCGCGACGCGAGCGGAAGGACAGCACCGACAGGACGGACCCACAGGAGAGGATCGAGGCGACCCCGAGGAAGCTGCCGATCGAACCCAGGGATGCTGCCGACGCGATCGATCCCACCGAGAGGAACGATCCCACCGATCCGATCGACAGGATCGACCCCTCCGAGTCGACCGAAAGGATGGAGTTGGTCGAATTGATCGACCAACGCGAATTGACGCTCCGATCGGCCATGCGCTCCATCCTGCCATTCTCCGCGCCGGTCATGGGCTCGGAGTCTTGACCGGTGAGCCGGCCGGGTCGAGCACGTACCAGAGACCACCGGCATTGGTGAGCGCCTGGCCGGTGGCCTTTCCCGGGGACCGGTCGGGGGGCCACAGGTAGAGCGGCCACCCGTTGTAGGTGACCTGGGTCGTCCCGTCGGTCCGGGGAGCCGTGCCCAGCAACGAGGCCTCGATGCCCGGGCCTGCGATGGGTGCGGACACGCCTGGCGGCAGGGTCAGCGGTGGCCATTGCACGGCGCAGATGCCGTAGCAGCGGGACGGTGAGCCCTGCCGGTCCGTCTCGAACATGTACAGGGTGATCCCCTGGCCGTCCACCAGTACGGGGCCGAGCCCGTTGATGCCGATCACTTTCACCTCTTCGACGGGTCCGTGCTCGAGCACCGGCGGCGATGTGGAGAACGGCGACTTGACCGCGGTGCCCGAGTTCGAGCACGCACCGGCCGCACACAGCACCAGCAGTGCAACCGCCCATGCAGAGGATCGACGAGCGGCGCCGGCCCGGGGTGACTCGGAACGACGGCTGCTCATCGCTCCGGGGGTGATGCCTTGAAGTGCTCGAGTCGGGGAGCGGGGTACGGCCCGGCACCGGGACGCCAGCCGGCGGCGAGCTTCTGGTCGGCAATCCCGTCCTCGGCCCAGATGTGGCAGGTGTTCCGGGTCCAGGGGCTGCTCCCCCCGGTCAATAGGTCGGCGGATTCGCCCCTGCTGACCGACAGCGCTCGCCCCGACGTGACGGCCTGCACGACGGCGGGGCCCAGGGAACGCGCCAGCTGTTCGAGGTGGGTGCATCCCTTCGCCCCCCCGAATCTGTTCTGCACCTCACGGGTGAATCCTCTGGCCACGTTCAGCCCCACAAGTCCGGCGAAGGCGGGGGCGATGCCCGGGCACTCGGCGTGGGGGAAGGTGTGCATTTCGGCTGCGGACTCGGTGATGGTCATGTCGGCGATCCGCACGGTGACCCGGAGCTCGATGTCGTGCACGAGGGTGACGGCCTGTCCGTCCCGGGCCCACGGCCGGGTGTCCTGAAGACGTCCGACCATGCGCAGCGAGTCCCCTGCGTCGAAGGCTTCGTACTCGAGGGTGCGTCGATGGAGAGGGACCGGTCCGCCGGACGCCGTAGGCGCAGCACTCACCGCGGAGACGGGAGGTCGACGATCTCGTACGACCAAAGCTCGCTGTGTGTGCTCACGGGCGGTGGGCCTGTGGCCTCCCCCGGGCCGTCCCCGTGTCCCTGCTGCGAAGGGGACGAAGTTCCGGCCTGGCCGCGGTGACCATGGGCGAAGGCGGGCGAGGCGACCCATGCGTCAAAGGACTCTTCGTCCCTCCATCGGGTGGCCACCAACCAGACGTCGCGTCCATCACTGGGCCGCAGGAGCTCGAATCCCTCGAAGCCGTCGGCACCGTCGACGGCCCCGGAACGGTCGGCGAACCGCCGGGCCAGCTCGTCTCCCGAACCCTCCCTGACGGTGATGGCATTGATCTTCACAAGGGTCATACAGCGATCATTGCCGGATGCGGCCCGAGGACCAAATCGGGGGTCGTATCGGCCCTCCCCGGGGCCGGGATCGGTCACAAGCACGTAGTTACGGCCATGTGATACCGTGATCCTACAGGGTGACCGTGAGGTTTGGCTTCAGGGTCAACCTCTGATCGAGGTGGAGGACCGTCCATGGTCGAGGTGAATCAGGAAGCAGCCGCTGCCGAGGGTTTTCGTGGCCCGCAGGTCTGCTCTCTGGTCGGCATCACCTATCGGCAGTTGGACTACTGGGCACGCACCGGGCTGTTGCGCCCATCGATTGCCGATGCCACCGGAAGTGGGAGCCAGCGCCGCTACTCCTACAGCGACGTGCTCGAGCTCAAGGTCATCAAGCGGTTGCTCGACGCCGGCCTCAAGCTGCAGCAGGCGCGCCAGGCGGTGGGCTGCCTGCGCGGCGAACTCGGTGTCGATCTGGCTTCGGCCCAGTTGGTGCTCGCCGACAGTCGTTCGATCCTTGCCCGGTCGGACGGCGAGCTCGTCGACCTGCTCGCCGGCGGCCAAGGTGTCTTCAACATCCTTCCGCTGTCCGGAGTCGTCTCCGAGCTCGATGCGGCGATCGTGGAGATCAACGCGACGAATGCTGGTCCACAGCCCCGGCACCACCCGGCCGCCGCCTACCTTGCATCCCAAGAGGCCGCCGAGCATTGACCGGAAGTTCTCCTGGATCCCAACGCGGAACGTCCGCCCCGGTGGCCCGCTTCGCCCACGAGTCGGAGCGACGGTTCGCCCGGATCCTCGACTTCTACGGTGTGGAGTGGGAGTACGAGCCGGTCGAGTTCGCTCTGGAGTGGGACCGGGACGGGCGCCCGACGACGGCATTCCGACCGGACTTCTGGCTTCCCCAGCCAGGGCTCTTCGTCGAGGTGACCACACTCAACCAACGCCTGGTGACGAAGAAGAACGGTAAGATCCGGCGCATGGCCCGGCTCTATCCCGAGGTCCGGGTGACCATCCTCTACCAGAGGGACACCTTGGCCCTGCTGGCCAAGTACGGGCTGGCCGGCGGCGGGCTCGGCCAGCCGCTGGCTGCTCGTTCCGCCTGAACCGCTGTCCGATATCCTTTCGGCGTGAGCGATACCCCCACGGTGCCCACCGACGCACCCGGCACCGAGGATGGCGACGCCCTCCGCCATACCGCCCTGATCGATGCCCATCGCCAGTTGGGGGCGAAGTTGGTCGGTTTCGGTGGCTGGGAGATGCCGCTCTCCTACGGCGAGGGGACCATCGCCGAGCACCGGGCCTGCCGCCAGGATGCGGTCATCTTCGACGTCAGCCACCTGGGCACCGTGCGGGTGGCTGGCCCCGGCTCACTCGAGCTCCTCCAGGGGGCACTGTCCAACGACCTTCGAAAGATCCGTCCGGGACGGGCTCAGTACACCCACCTGCTCGACGACCGGGATGGCTCGGTGGTCGACGACATCATCGCGTGGTGGCTGTCCGAGGACGTCTTCGACGTCATGCCCAACGCCTCCAACACCGAACGCGTGGCGGAGGCCATCGGTGGGCAGGACACCACCACCTCACGGTGCATCATCGCCGTACAGGGCCCCCATGCCCGGGCCCGACTGGCCACCTTGCTGCCGGACGCTGCCTCGGTGCCGCGCTTCGGCGTGCAGCCGTTCACCTTCGAAGGGGCGGAGTGCGTCGTAGCCGGGACCGGCTACACCGGCGAGGACGGCGTGGAATGCGCGATCCCCAATGAGGTCGCCCCCGCCCTGTGGGCCGCACTCCTTGCGGCCGGTGCGCAACCGGCCGGCCTCGGCGCTCGCGATACCCTCCGGCTCGAGGCAGCTCTTCCCCTGCACGGGCACGAGCTCGGCCCGGGCATCACCCCGTTGCAGGCCGGGTTGGGCTGGGTCGTCGGCTGGGACAAGGCGGAGTTCCGTGGACGTACCCCTCTTCTGGCCGAGCGGGAGCACGGTGTGCCCCGGCGCCTCGTGGGCCTGGCAACCGAAGGCCGCCAGCCCCCGCGCGAGGGCTCGACGGTGGCAAGGGACGGACAGCCGGTGGGCTCGGTGACCAGTGGGAACTTCTCACCGATGCTGGGCCATGGGATCGCGCTGGCATTCGTCGACGCCGCCGTCGACCCGATGCCGTCGACAGCCGTGGACATCGAACAGCGAGGTCGGGCCATCCCGGCGACCATAGTGAGCACCCCGTTCGTGCGCGCCGGTGCGTGGGCATCGCCACCGGCCGACTGACGACCTGACCACCCGAGGGGCACGTCCGGACGCAACGCCCGTCCGGACAGCACACATCGAGACCGCACCATCCACCGAGACATCCGACAAGTCAAGACGGAGTTTGAGGAGCACCCTGTGGGCAACTACATCCCGCACACCGACGACGAAGTGGCCGCCATGCTCGCCTTCCTCGGCCTGTCCTCCCTGGACGAGCTGTTCGACGCAGTGCCCGAGGCGCTCAAGCTGCAACGGGCGCTCGAGCTGGCCGACGGTGTCGGCGAACCCGACGTCCTGGCCCATATGGAGGCGTTCGGGGAGCAGAACCGCTCCCGCACGGACCGGCTGGTCTGCTTCGCCGGTGGCGGTGCCTACGACCACGAGATTCCCGCGGTGACCCGCGCCCTGGCGGGGCGGTCGGAGTTCGTCACCTCGTACACCCCGTACCAGCCCGAAGTGGCCCAGGGTGTCCTGCAGGCCATCTTCGAGTACCAGACCATGGTGGCCAGGCTGGCAGGGTTGCCGGTGGCCAACGCTTCCCTCTACGACGGGGGGAGCGCGGCGGTGGAGGCGGTCAACCTCGGAGCGGCGGCCTCGGGTCGCCATACCGTGTGGGTGTCGGCCGGGATCCATCCGCATTGGCGCCAGATGCTCGCCACCTTCGCCGCAGGCACCGGACACCGGTTGCAGACCATTCCGTTGGCCGGCGGGGTCACCGCCTGGCCGGACGTGGATGCCGAGTCGGGGGATCCGCCCGGTGTGGTGCTGGTCGGTTACCCCAACTACCTGGGGTGCATCGAGGACCTGGGCCCGGCCCGGGACGTCTGCGACCGTACCGGGGCGTTGCTGGTAGTCGGCACCGATCCGGTCGCCGCGGGCCTGCTCAAATCGGCAGGGGAGTGGGGAGCCGACGTCATGGTGGGGGAGGGCCAGGTGTTCGGTACCGCGCTCGGTTTCGGCGGCCCGTACCTCGGTCTCTTCGCCTGTGCCGCCTCCCACGTCCGGCGGCTCCCCGGCCGGCTGGTGGGGGAGACGGTCGATGTGGACGACCGGCGCGCCTACGTGACCACCCTGCGGGCCCGGGAACAGGACATCAGGCGCGAGAAGGCCACCTCCAACGTGTGCACCAATCAGACGTTGATGGCGGTGACCGCGGCCATCCAGCTCGGCTGGCTGGGCACCTCCGGCCTCGTCGAGGTGGCCCGGCGCTGTGCGCAGGCCACCAGGTACACCAGGGATGCGCTGCTCTCGCTGGACAGGGTGGTTCCGTTCGTCGACGCACCGGTCCTGCGGGAGTTTGCCGTCCGCCTCCCCGTCCCCGCGGAGACGGTCATCGACCGCATGGCCGATGCCGGCTTTCTGGCGGGGATCGCCCTGGATGGCGAGTTCGACGACGGTGAGCACGGGCTGCTGATCGCCGTGACCGAACGCAGGACGCGTGACGAGATCGACGCCTACGCCACGGCGCTGGCCAAGGCGGTGGCGTGATGAGTGAGCCGACGACCGTACCTCCGGGTGGGGCCCCGGGCGGCAAGGCCAGCAGTGCGCCCCTCCTGGGCCGCGACACCGAGCCGACCCTGTTCGAACTTTCCCACGCGGGCCGTCACTCGTGGTCGTTGCGCACCACGGGCATCCCCGAGGTGCCCATCGACCAACTGGTGCCCGCCGGCCATCGTCGGGAGAAGCCCGTTCGCCTGGCGGAGGTTTCCGAGCGCGACCTGGTCGCCCATTTCACCCGGCTGTCCCACCGCCAGTTCTCCGTCGACCTCGGGGCCTACCCCCTCGGATCGTGCACGATGAAGTACAACCCCAAGGTGTGCGACGCGGTGGCAGAGCTCCCGGGGTTGGCCGGCGTCCACCCGGCCGCTCCGGCGTCCCTGACCCAGGGGTGGCTCGGCCTGTTCGTAGAACTGGAGGAGGCCCTCTGTGAGATCACCGGCATGGCCGCAGCCACCCTGCAGCCGGCAGCCGGCGCTGCCGGCGAGCTGACCGGCCTGCTCCTCATGCGGGCGTGGCACGAGGCCCAGGGACAGGTCCGCCACAAGGTCATCATCCCCGACTCCGCCCACGGCACCAATCCGGCATCGGTGACACTGGGAGGGTTCGAGGTGGTGACGGTGCCGAGTGACGAGCGTGGGTGCGTCAACATGGCGGCACTGGCCGCGGTGCTCGACGAAGACGTTGCCGGCATCATGCTCACCAATCCCAACACCCTGGGTCTGTTCGAAGAGGACATCGCCTCCATCGCCGCCGCGGTGCACGGGGTCGGTGGGCTCCTTTACTACGACGGCGCCAACCTCAACGCCATCCTCGGGGTGGTGCGCCCCGGTGACATGGGTTTCGACATCGTCCACATGAACCTGCACAAGACCTTCGCCACACCCCATGGCGGAGGAGGGCCCGGCGCAGGGCCGGTGGCCGTCTCGGAGCGCCTCGTCCCGTACCTGCCCGGCCCTCGTCCAGCCCGGATGGACAAGGGCGGCACATCGCCGACCTACGAATGGGTGACGCCACCCAGGTCCATCGGGCGGGTGCACACCTGGCACGGCAACTCGTTGGTGCTGGCCCGTGCACTCGCCTACATCCTGGCCAATGGCGGTGACGGCCTGAAGCGCATCGCCGAGATCGCCGTCCTCAACGCGAACTGGATCCGCCAGAGGCTGACCGGCACCTACGACGTGCCCTTCGATCGGCCCTGCATGCACGAGGTGGTGCTGTCGGCGCGGACCATGAAGCACGAACACGGGGTGCGGGCCCTCGACGTCGCCAAACGCCTGTTGGAGGAGGGATTCCACGCCCCGACGGTCTATTTCCCGCTGATCGTCGAGGAGGCGCTCATGATCGAGCCGACCGAAACGGAGAGTCCCCAGACCCTCCAAGCGCTCGCAGAGTCCCTCGAGCGCATCGCCCTCGAGGCGAACACGGAGGACTCCGGGTGGATAGCCCAGTTCCCCCACTTCACCCCGGTACGACGGCTGGACGAAGCCAGGGCGGCCCGCACCCTGATCCCCACCTTCGACGCCCGGAACTGACCCAGGCCGGTCATGGACGGGATCTTCACCACCCGCTTCGTGGGGCCATACCTCCGGTTCCACAAGTACATCTACGAACAGTCCGATGGGCGGGTCGGCAAACACAGCAACCGGGTGCCCGCACTGTTGATCACCACCGTCGGACGGAAATCCGGGGAACCCCGCACCAACGGCCTGACCTACTGCCGCGACCGGGGGGACTTCATCGTCGTGGCCTCCAATGGGGGAAGCGACCGCCCTCCGGCCTGGCTGCTCAACCTCCAGGCCCACCCGGAGGTCACTCTCCGGGTGGGCCGCCGGGCGTTCAGGGCGTCAGCGCGAGTTGCCGACCCGGAGGAACGAGCGCAACTCTGGCCATTGGTCAATCGGACCAATCGGGGCATGGCGCGCCTCTTCCACCCCGGGGTCACCGGTCGCTACGACGTCTATCAGCGGCACACCAGCAGAGAGATCCCGGTGGTCATCCTCACCCCCGAGCGCCCGCCTTCACCGTCGCGCTCCACGTGACAACCTGCGGGCCTCCGCAGGGCCCTTAGGAGGGCCCGTGCAGCGGCCGGGTGGCCGTCCCGGGCCGTGGCCCCCCTCACTCCAGCAGGTCGGGCTGCTCCCTGACGATCCGTTCGAAGAGCGGCTGAAAGCTGAACCAGCCGGCCAGTTGGGATCCGACCTGGCCGTGGGTGAGCCGGGCCATGTCGGGGTCGATCAACACTGGCGTGCCCGCAGCCGAGGCGAGCAGTTGGGCCTGACACGAACGCTCCATGGTGATGAACCACCACGCCGCCTCGTCGACCGACTGTCCCACGGTCATCAGCCCATGGTTCCGGAGGATGGCCGCCTTGTTTCCACCGAGTGCATGGGCGATGCGCTTTCCATCTTCGACGTCGACCACCACGCCGGTGTAGTCGTCGAAGACGCTGTGGTCCTCGTAGAACGCGCACACATCCTGGGTGATGGGATCCAACAGGCGTCCCAGCGCCGACCACGACTTGCCGTGGACGGAGTGGGCGTGCGCCGCGGCCACCACGTCCGGGCGCGCCGCGTGTACCTGCGAGTGGATGGCGAAGGCGGCGATGTTCACGGGCTTGTCGCCCTCGACCACCTCCCCTCGGTGGTTCACGAGGATCAGGTCCGACACTGCGATGTGGCCGAAGTACATCCCGAAGGGGTTCACCCAGAAATGGTCCAGCCGTTCCGGGTCCCTGGCCGTGATGTGCCCAGCTACGCCCTCGTCGAACCCGAACCGCGAGAAGAGCCGGAACGCCGCGGCCAGCCGCTGCTTGCGATGGAGCCGCTCCTCCTCGGGCGAGTCGAACTTCATCTGCGGTGGCAGTCTCACGACGTCGGGCACGGTTTCCTCCTTGAGGACGATGTAGCGCCGCCCCCGAGGTCGGAACGGGCGGTTGCCCGCGATACTAAACCGCAAGGCGCTCTCCGGCCGGCGTGAGGCCCGGACGAGCGCCGGCGCACCTGCAGGGGTTCAGAGGGGGACGGAACCAGCCGGTGTGCCACGGCCGTGACGACGGCTCAGGGACACGACCGCACCCCCAGAACCTGCTGGTGCCCGAAGCCTGTCTCGACTCGGCGACCGGGACCGACGACCGGTGGCGATCGCCTCTTGGGGGCCGTGCCGGCCAAGCGCTGGGACTGCTGACGCCCGCATGCCGGCGTCGCACGTCCGAGCGCTGACCGGCTCGGCCTCACCAGGGCACTACCGGCTCGCTGCCGCCTTCTTAGCCGCCGGACGCTTGGCGGGTGCACGCTTTGCGGGCGCACGCTTTGCGGGCGCACGCTTCGTGGCCCTCGGGGCCCGTACCTTCTTGGCAGCGTCCTTGGCCGTCTTCGTCGCCGCCTTGGTGGTCTTCGTCGCCGCCTTGGTGGTCTTCTTGGCTGCCTTGGTCGTCTTCCGGGCTGCCTTCGTGGTCTCGTCGAACACCTGCTCGGCGAAGTCGCGCTGGATCTTCAGGAGGTCCTCGAGGAACTCGAGCACCTGCTTGGTCATCTCACGGGCCAAGGGTACCTCCGCCGGAACGAAGTCACTCAACGTCTCGGCCCACCTTCGTCCGACTTCCAGAACGGCCTCTTCGCTCTTGCGAACGAACTCGAACACATCCTCATTGGTTGACTTGGCATTGCTGGGCGCCATCACAATCCTTTCTTCCTTCCTAGACAGGCGAACGAACCCCCGGAATTGAAGGTCCGCCGGATGCCTGCTAACTCCTTGTTGCAATGGTGATGGTGTCTTCCTTAGCACACCAGGGCCGAAGGTCACGTCTCCACAGCGACAGCGACGGGTCCGCAGCGACCCGTAAGCCCTCCGGGCGGGGGAGCGCGCACATCGTTTCGGCACGACGCGCTCGGTGCCCGCGCCGTTCCGGCTCGGCATGATGCAGGCGCCGACGCTCGTGCCATATCCCTTGGTGTCACGGCTCCTGCCGCCGTAGAATTTCGACACCAACCGTTCAGGCTGTTCGGGAGCGGGCTACCCGAGGGGAACCGTTTCGGTGCCCATGCCGGTTGCACTCTCGTCGAGATCATGGTCGTACAGTTGATCCCGGTCATCCTGCTTGCCATCGCCATTCGAACATTCCTCGGCGAGACGAACCCGGCCATTCATCGGGCTACCCGGTCCGACCTCGACACCGCGTTGATCGCCGGCAGGTCCGTCTACAGCAGCCAGATCCTGACCTGACCCGGCCTTACCCGGCGTGATTCTGTACTTGACGTAATGCGCAACGCTGGCGTCCGATAACTGTCTTCCTCTGAGACGGCACGCCGCCTGCTTGCAGGCGGGGGAGCAGTAGATCGCCCGCGTGTCCGTCACCACCAGCTCATCGCACGATGGGCACTTGCGGGGCAGTCTGCGCCGCCGCTGAGTCTCTAGCCATGCCCCAAAACGGCACTGCGTTACGGATGGTTACGGTTGGCGTTACGCGTACGTTATGGGTTCAGCGGCCTCTGGAGGGCGCCAAAGTACGGCACTTTCAGAATGGCGGCTCCCATCTCATGGATAGGGTCTGAGCCGAAGTCACGTCGTCCAGCGTCAGATGGACGGGAATCCAGTCGTCTTCCACTGGTAGGAAGTGCCGTGGTACTGGGGAACCGCTGCGCTGCAGTCGCCGGGGGCGGAGTCACCCTTCACCTCGACGTAGACCGTGCCAGCCACCGTGGGGAACACCAGGTTACCGGCCGTGACGGTCGTGACGGGGAGCGCCATTGAGGTGGCACCTCCGCTGACGGTCCCGAGGAACGGTGCGGCAGCAGTCACGAAGGTACCCGACGGATTGTCGATCTGATACCAGCAGTTGTTGGACTTCGAAAACGCAGCCAACACGATGGCATGGCCGTCCGTGGCGTTGACCGAGATCACGCCCTGACCGGTCGAGTTAGTTGCAACGAAGCTCAGGCTCGGCTCTGCGCTGGTCAACGTCACCGTGGTGACACCGGCGTAGGTCTGGCTGTTCGACTGGTACGCAGCCTTGGCGTTCAACATGGCGGTGTTGAGGTTGGACTGCGCCGCCCGGTCATTTGCCGACTTCGTCACACCCAGGAACGTGGGAATGGCGATTGCCAGCAAGATGGCCAGAATCAACAGGACCACCATGAGCTCGATGAGGGTGAAACCGGCATCAGTGACGGTGTGGGCGGAGACGGCACGCAAGGCGTCGAGCCGATGCGTGCTCGACAGGACGGGCTGCAGTCGTTGCCAGGTCGTCATCGGGTCCTGAGCCTTCGATGCCTCGTTGGACGCAAGTCTGACGCTCATTTCGGAGTGTCCGGTTCCCATGGAAGTCATGTTGTTGCCATCGGCACCCATCCAGACCTGCTGAAGTAGAAGTCTGTGCCTAGTTCGCCCCTGGACGTGCCGGAGGGTGTGGCTCCCGTATCTCGGCCTGAGACACCGTTCTGCTGTACTTGACATAATATACATTATCGGCGGTTAAGCCCAGGCAGTGAGAGTGGTCAAGACGTGCCGGCGACCCACGATCCCCGGCCCGCCACGCCCCGGGCCGGGCCGCATCGACAGCATCGCGAGCTACCGGACGGAATGAACGGCGGCGAGCGGACGTCCGGCCGCCACGAGGAGCGAAATCGTTGCCAGGTCGAGGTCCCCGGACCGACGGACGCCTAGCCTTGGAGTCGAACCGACCGATGGCATCGACGCAGGAGGATCCCTTGACCAGCACCCAGATCTCGACCGTGACGGCGGACCCTCGAGGCCTGATCTTCATCGAGCCCTCCGCCTTCGCCGACATGGACGATTGGCACGCCGCCGTTGCCGAGCTCCGACAGGACTCCCCGGTCGTGCGGGTCGAGGCCGAGGGATGGACGCCTTTCTGGGCGATTCTCCGGCACGCCGACGTCACGGAGGTGTCGCGCCGGAGCGACGTGCTCTTGAACACCGAACGGTCCGCACCGGCGCCCGATGCGCAGTACGACATCCTGGCCGCGCTCGGCCTCGAGATGCCCGCCACCCTGGTCCACCTCCACGGCGAGGCACACTTCAAGTACCGGCAGGTCACCAGCGACTGGTTCAAGCCGGCCGCCGTCAAGGGACTCCAACCGGTGGTCGACGTGATCGCCGAGGAGTACGCCAACCGGCTCGTCGAGCTCGGTGGTCGGTGTGATTTCGCCTCCGATATAGCCATCCCTTTCACCACCCGGGTGATCATGAGCATCTTCGGCATCCCCCAGAGCGACGAACAGCTGATGCTGGAGCTCACCCAGGGGCTCTTCGGCGCCGGCGATCCCGAGTTCCTGGGGGAGTTCTCCGACCCCGGTGCCCTGGTGGCGGACACCATCGAGAAGTTCAGTGCCTACTTCGACGACCTCACCGCTGACCGCCGTGCCCACCCCACCGGTGACCTGGCCACCGTGATCGCCAACGGTGAGATCGACGGAGCGCCACTGGGCTCGGCCGAGCGCCTCTGGTACTACATCATCGTGGCCACCGCCGGCCACGACACCACGTCTTACGCCATCTCCGGCGGCCTAGAGGTCCTCCTGCGGAACCCCGAGCAGCTGCAGGACCTCCAGGAGGACCCGTCTCTCCGATTCAACGCCGCCGAGGAGATCATCCGATGGACAAGTCCGGTCCGGAGCTTCTTCCGCTGGGCCCAAGAGGACGTGGAGTTGAAGAGCGGCATCCAGATACCCGAGGGCGATGTCGTGCTGACCTGCTACCCGTCGGCCAACAGGGATGAGGCGGTCCCTCGCACTTCGTGAGCGGGGTCAAGCACCTCCCCATCACGTACCGGCTCCGGTAGGCATCCCCTGGGCGGCGGGGACGGACGACGCACACCGGCACCGGCCTCACCGGGCCGGCTCCACCACCGTCCCGACCAGATCCCTCGCCGACTCGTAGAGATGTTCGAACGCCTCCCGATAGTCCTTGGGCCCCGCCGACCTCCCGAGGTCGGCGGTGACGTCCTCGACGGCCGCTTCCAGCCGGTACAGGCGATCGTGCATGCGCCGGAGGTCCTCCTCGACGACGACCACCTGCCCCGCCGGGATCTTGAGTGAGTCGGCCCTGCGGCGGGCCTCGTACGCCCGTTGGCGATGGGAACGGCTGCAGAACCTCCGAGGCCGACCGGCACCCTCCGACTGCCCCACCGGACGGTGGCACCAGCCGCACCTTGGGGTGTCGGATGATTTCGTCACGGTGACGATATTACCCTTGTGAGCGGCGGCCCGGTCGGATGCCTGCCGGCTCGTCGCGCCGCCGGCTCCTACCGCCGGTCGAGCGCCACCACCGGGATGACCCGATCGGTCGCCTGCTGATACTCGCCGAACCCCGGGAACCGTTTGGCCTGTTCTGCGTAGACGCGGTCCCGTTCGCCTCCCTCGAGCACGGTGGCCACGGCATCGAACCTGTCGGAACCGACTTCGACGGCCACGACCGGATTGGCTACGGCGTTGTGGAACCAGTCGGGGTTGGTCGGCGCCCCTGCCTTCGAGGCGAAGACGAACAGGCGTTCCCCCTCGGCCAGGTACATCATGGGGTTGACCCGGGTCAGCTCCGACTTGGCTCCCACCGTGGTCAGGAGGAGCATGGGGGCTCCCTCGAACTGCCCGCCGATCTTCCCTCCGTTGGCCCGGAACTCCTCGATGATCTGCGTGTTGAAGTCGATCATCTCCGACATCGACCCACTCCCTTCGATCGTGACCGCCGTGACGGCGGATGGAGACGGCCTCCCCGACCCTGCCTCCCGATCATAGGGAGGAGGCCGACCGGCCCGGCCCCCCAGCGTGCCGGGTGGTCGCCGTCGCCGGTATCCTCGGGCCGGAGCGGCCACCATGGACTACGACCCCGACGAACTCGCCCTCGACGACCTGCGCGACGAAGATGTCTACTTCCGCACCTGCGGCAAGTGCGGGGCACGCACGGCGCCGCGCTGGTCGGAGTCCGCCTGCCTCGAGGAGGCCAGACGCTACGGGTGGCGGCGAGTGGCGGCGTCGGACCGGCCCGGTGCCCGACGCATGGACCTGTGCGGCGCCTGCGCACAAGAGGCCGGCATCGGGCCGCCGATGGCCCGCTGGGGATGATGAACCTGCCTGCCGGCGACGTCGACTACGCCACCTACGGCGCCGGGTACGCCGGTCGTCGGCGGACGGACCCGAGGATCGCGACCCTCGTCGACCAGGCGTTGGGAACGGCGCGGACCGTGCTCAACGTGGGGGCCGGAGCCGGTTCCTACGAGCCCGTGGACCGCGCCGTGGTGGCGGTGGAGCCCTCCGTGGCGATGCTCGTCCAACGACCACCGGGCACAGGCCCCGTGATCCGGGCCGTGGCCCAGGCCCTTCCCCTCGGCAGCGACGCCGTCGATGCGGCGATGGCCACGGTCACCATCCATCAGTGGCCCGACCCGCTCCTCGGGATCGCAGAGCTGTGCAGGGTGACGCGGGGCCCGGTCGCCATCTTGACCTTCGACCCGGATACCCTCGACCGACTGTGGCTCATGGAGTACGCGCCGAAACTCCTGGCCGCCGAGACCTCCCGCTATCCGACCGTCCGTGCCCTCGTCTCGGCCCTGGGCCCGACCGCCTCCGTCCACGAGGTACCGGTTCCCTTCGACTGCGTCGACGGATTCACCGAGGCCTACTACGGGCGCCCGGAGGCCTTCCTTGATCCGTCGGTACGCCGATCGCAGTCCGCGTGGAGCCTCCTCGACCCTGCGGTCGAGGAGGCGGCCGTCGGGGCACTCGCCGCCGACCTGGCCTCCGGCCGATGGGACGAGCGCCACGGTGCGCTCCGCCGCCAGCCCTCGTTCCTCGGTGCCCTCCGTCTCGTCGTGCGTCCGTGAGGGCGACAGGCCGCCACTCCCCTACTCCCGCGCCTGGCTGACCGGACGGGCGCCTACCGGTCGACCGGACCGCCGTGAACGCCGTCGTCGCCGATCACGGTGACCAGCGCATCGAGGTCCACCGGCGACTCCGGACGTGCAGCCTTCGGCCCGAAGGGGGCCGGCGAACCGAGATTCACCCAACCCTGCAACCGTTCGTCCGGGCGCAGATCGAACAGCGCTCGGACGGGGTCGGCCTCGAGGACCGCAGCGCTCTTCCACACCGCCCCCAACCCGAGTGCAGAGGCCGCCAGCACGATCGCGTATCCGGTGCACGACGCAGAGGCCACCTGCTCCCATACCGGCACGTTCGACGTGGGGTCCGGCGAGGCAATCAGGGCTACCGCGCAGGGGGCGGCGAATGCCTTCCCGCGTATCTTGGCCACGGCCGCGTCGGGCTGGTCGGGACCACGGAGCTGATGGAGCCCAGCCACCAGCGCGTCGGCGAACCGCTGGCGACCGGTCCCGCACACGACGACGAAGCGCCACGGCCGCAGTCCACCGTGATCGGGAACGCTCGTGGCGGCCTGGATCACCCTGGAGAGGGTCCGGTCATCGGGAGGAGAGCCGTCTCGGGCCGGTTCGGGCCGGGGCGCTCGAAGCCGCTCGATCCACTCCTCGCCGGCAGCCCCTTCGCCGCTCAGTCCCATGGGTCTGCGTCCCCGGTCATCACGGGCTCGTCACCGGAGGACATCCACCCACCGTAGGGGCACAGACGACCATCTGCGTCACTCGACGGGCCTGTGGACAGGAACAGCCCTCAGCCCCCGGCCGACTGCCCGTACTGGCTCGCCGACCCCAGGGTCGCCGTCACCGTCATCTGGGCCTGTCCCCGGTAGAGCCCGATGGTCACGATCTTTCCCGGATGCTCCGACTGGATGGCCGTAGCCAGCTGGTCGGCACTGGTGACGGTCTTCCCGTCGAAGGAGGTGATCACGTCCCCTTGCTGCAGCCCCGCCGCATCGGCCGGCGAGCCACTCTCCACCTGCAGCACCACGGCGCCCTGGTTGGGTACGAAGTTGTACTCGCTGCGCAGCTCGGAGGTCAATGTCTCGAGCGACACACCGAGGTAGCCCGCCCCCGACGTAGCCGGGTTGGGGATGGTCTTGTTGCGGAGCTCCGGCAGCTCTTGCTCGATCTTGTTCGACGGGATGGCGAAGCCGATGTTCTGAGCCTGGGAGGTGCCGTCGGCACTCGATGCCACTGCGGTGTTCATCCCGATCACCTTGCCCGAGCTGTCCACCAACGGTCCGCCCGAGTTGCCCGGGTTGATGGCCGCATCGGTCTGGAACATATTGGTCAGCGTCTCGGTGACGGCACCCGTCGAGTCGCTGGCCTGCACGGTCCTGCCCTTGGCGGAGATGATCCCCTGGGTGACCGTCGGCGTGCCGGCGGACAGCCCGAGTGCATTGCCGATGGCCACCACCGCGTCACCCACCTGCACGTTGTCGGAATCGCCGTAGCCGACCGTCGGGAGGTTCGAGGCGTTGGTGATCTGCAACAGCGCGATGTCGTTGGTCGGATCGGTATCGACCAAGGTGGCCGGCAGTGCCTTGAGGCTGCCGAAGAGCGTCACGGTGATGGTGGTCGCCCCGGAGATCACGTGGTTGTTCGTCACAACCTCACCGTTCGAGGTGATGATCATCCCGGTGCCCTGGTCCTCCTGTTCGCCGCCCGTCGAACCGCCGAAGACCGACGGGGAGGCCGGTGCCGGCGAGGTGGCGTCGATCGACACCACAGCGGGCAGCACCTTGTCGATCACCGCCTCGATGTTGGTGACCCCGTTGAGCAAGGCGGGCCCGGCCGAGATCTCCTTGACCGTGGTGGTGGCATTCTTGCTGTTGGACGCGGCCACGATGCCTCCTCCGACCAGGGCGCCGATGAGCGCTGCGGCCAGGCAGAGGACCGCCCAGCGCCACACCGGCACCCGGTTCCCCTTCGACCCCTCGGCGACAGGGGCCGGTGCCGTGAGGTCCGTCGACCAGCCGGACCCGGCCGGAGCGACGACCGGGACGAGTGCGGACCGGGCGCCCCAGGGGTGCGTCGGCTCCGACGCCTGGGCATCGGGCGACTCGGCCGTGGGCGCTGGCTCCCGCCACTCCGGGGGCAGGAAGGATGCTCCCGAGGGTGGTGCCACTGCGGGGATCTGATCGGTCTGTCCAGCACCGGGGACGGCAACCTCGCTGGTCGGCTCCGTCGCGGCCGGAGCCTCGGTGCCGGGCCGATCGGCCGGCGGTACCGGGGCCTCGGCCGGTGTGGCCCCCGGGCCGAACGGCATCGCGGCAGTCGCGGGCGGCGGGAAGGTCTGCGGCGGCGATGCAGGCACTGCGGGGCCCGGTGCGACCTGCCCGTCGGTTTCCGAATGCTCCATCGATTGCCTCCTCGAACGCACCGATGCCCCCCGGATGCCACCCGCCCTGCCGTCGGCCCCCCTGGCGGGCGGCGCATGGGGCGCCACGTGTGCCGTCATCGTACGGCGTGCGCAGGACGGCAAACCCGCATTTCAGAGGGTTCTTAGACCCTTCTTAGGCCCCCGGTTCCCCAGCTTGTTACCGCCATGGTCGGTGGCGGCAGTAGCCTGTCGCCCGGTATGGCCCATCGCATCGAAGTCGAACTGACCAGTCAGACCGGTGACTCCACGTGGACGTGGCGCGCTGCCGGTGCCAAGCAGCCCCGCGGAACGGTCGGTGCCGACCTGGTTCCCGCCGGTGCCGCTGTGGGAACCGTACTGCGCGCCGAGGTGGAGACGACCCTGGACGGGACGACGGTGACCGCGCTCCTCCCGGCGAGGGCGAAGGGCGATGCACGCGCCAAGGACCGGATCGAGGTGATCGGCACACCCCAGCGCGCACCCGACGTGAACGTGGTGCTGGCCTCCAAGGGCAGGCGCCGCCGGGACGACCGGCCGGACGGGCCTTCCCAAGAGGGTCGTCGACCGGCCGAGCGCAAGCCGCGTTCCGAGGACCGCTCACGCGGGCCGAGGAGCGGCTCCGGGCAACGCGACCGAGCCTCCACGGGAGCGCCGTCGGAGGGTGGCATACCGGCCCGCAAACGTAACGGGCCTGCCCGTCCGGGCGCCCGCGAATCGGGGGGCCGCGAGAACCCGCGCCGTCCGGCTGCGTCGACCACCTACCGCAATGCCGCCCTGGCCACGCTCAGGCCCGAGCAGATCCCGGTGGCCGAACAATTGCTGCGCGGCGGCATCCCTGCCGTCCGCCAGGCCATCGAGGAGCAGAACACCCGTGCCCGTGCCGAGGGTCGACCCGAGGTCACACCGGGTCCACTGCTGGCCCTGGCCGAGGAGCTGCGTCCGTTGATCACACTCGCCACCTGGAAGGACCGGGCGTCGGTGGCGCGCACGGCGGGCAAGGACATCCCACTTCGGGAGCTTCGCTCCATCGTCGCCTCGGCTTCCACCGTGACCCTGGACGAGGAGGGAACCGAGCTCGCGAGCGCCCTGCGCTCCGCGCTCGATCAGCGTGTCACCGCCCTGCGGGAGCGTTGGGTCGAGCGGATCACCTCGTCCCTCGACGAAGGGAGGGTGCTCGACGCGGTGCGAGCCTCCATCCGGCCCCCCGAACCTGCCACCCGCCTCTCCGCCGAACTTGCGGTCCGGCTGGCCGATGCGGCCGGCCACGCCATGTCGACCGAGACATCGCCCGAGGCGTGGCAGGCCCTGTTGGAGGTCGTGGTGGAATCGCCGGTACGCCGCACAGTGAAGCCCCAGGGCATACCTGCTGGAGCCGACGAGGCACTGCTGGGAGCGGCCCGCAAGGCCTCCGGCTACGTGCCCGAGTTGGCGAGGCTTCTCGGGATCCCCATTCCCCCACCCCCCGGGCCCCGGCGGCCGGTACCTGCCCGTGCCCGCTCGACCCCGGGGCGCCGGGCTTCCTGAACGCCGGGCGGCCGCCCCCGGGTCGCACACTCCGGCCTGATTCCGACCGAGCCCGTACCGGCCCGGTCGGCGCAGTCAGTCGAGGTCTCGGTGCATGACCAGTAGCCGTGCCTTGAACCCCGCCGACTCGAAGAAGCTCTTGGCCCCCCGGTCCCCGGGGAAGGCGAACCCGTCGATACCACGGCACTGGTGGTCGGTGCACCATGCCAGGACCTGGTCCATCAGCATCCGGCCGAGTCCGACCACCCGGGCCCCGGGCTCCACATAGCAGGCGTCGACCACGCCGCGCCGCCCGGTGGGCCCGGCCTCCTCGAGGTGGCACAGGGCGATGCTCACCACGTTCTCGTCAAGGGTGCCGACCAGGGCCAGGCGACCAGGATCGCCGACCGCCGCCGCATCGGCACCGTCGATCCGGGCCGGGCCGGGCCCACCGGGGTCGTTCAGCAGCGAAGCGCCCCGCCGTGACGCCATCTCCTGTGCGAACTCGTCGACCAACTCGGCGATGCGCCCGGCGTCCGTGGCTCGTGCCACCCGGACAGCCTCCATCGGCCCTCCCCCCTTCGCCGCACTGCTCGCGATCGGCCTACGACCGCTCGTCGAGCAGTTGATCCACCCGGTTGAGGATCGTCCGCCGGCCCCGGGTGGAAGATTCGTAGGCCCGGACCGACACCAGTTCCTGGCGATTCAACCCGTCGAGGCGTTGGACCACCTGGGACGCGGACAGCGAGTCGAATCCGGGGATGGCCAGGCTCGACACGGCCGGAGTGTGGCCATTCCCCGTTGCCGGAGCCGTTGCTGCTA
>Ga0224534_1000280_pt1 | contig 33761 bp, 29 predicted proteins | sample 714E12024metaG_FD_172012 | JGI IMG/M metagenome (GOLD analysis project Ga0224534, IMG submission 172012) | Peat soil microbial communities from Stordalen Mire, Sweden - 717 E1 20-24 | ecosystem: Environmental > Terrestrial > Soil > Wetlands > Peat | place: Sweden: Norrbotten County, Stordalen... | reverse complement strand
TCCATCGCCGCATTGCCCACGCTGCCGCTCAACCCCGAGGGCGCGATATAAGCATGCACATCCAGCACGTCGAGCAGTCGATAGCCATGCTGCTGCTCGAACTGCTGCATCTGTTGCAGGTAATAAGGAATCCAATAGGTCTGTCCGTGCTCGTTATACTCGATGGGATTGTCCCAATACTGGTACGGAGACTTCTGCCAGCCGCTGTTCGCGTCCGCCCAGGAAAACAGCATGCCAGTCCAGCCGCCGGGCACCGGTCCGACGACGAGCGCCGTGGGGTCCACCGCCTTCACCGCCTGCGCCCAGGTGAGGTTTCGGGTCAGCATGTCATTATAGGTCGCGTTGATCTTGTAGATGTCGGCGTGAGTTCCGACCCAATATTCCGGTTCGTTATCCATATCCCACAGGCGCACGCCGCCCGCATTGCCCGGCCCGAAGCTGGTCATGAGATGCTGCACCCACTGCTGCGAGAACGCGGGCGTCACCGGGTTGTAAGCGTCGTTGGGATCGTTGTGCACCGCCGCGCCACTTAGCAGGATTCCATTGCCGCAGTCGGAGTCGCCCGGATTCACGGATTTCTGCGGGCCGTATTTCGCCACGCTGAAGCTGCAAGCGCCGGCGGTGCCGGCGGCCCAATCCATCAGGGAGATGGTCCCCAGCGTTACCGTGCCGCCAGCCAGGTTCCCGGTGTGGACCTGATCGAAGCCGGGGCTGACGGAGTAATTCAGAAAACACCACGGGTTGTCGCCCGTATTGTTCTTGATGTTGGTCTGCCAGTTGTAAGCGGTGGCATCGTCGCCGCCCCAGCGTACCAGCGGGATGCGCATCAACTCCATCAGACCGGTGTCCCCCCACTCGTTGATGCCGTATACGTAGGGGCTGATCGGGTGAACGCTGGCCTTCGCGTCGATCGCCAACGCCGGCGCGGACTGCGCAGAGGCGGTGAAGCCAGCAAGATTGCACAAAACCAAAGCGAGGAAAGGTTTCATTTACCCCTATTGTAGTGCCTGGCAGCGGGTGAGGACACATCATCGGTCGACTACGGTTGGCAGATCAACGCCCCCACCTAATCTCCGGACGCTCCGACTCGTGCGCGGGGTTCGACGCCGCCAGCGCGCCTACGCTCACGTGGATCTGCGGCATGGTGGCGGTCTCGAAGGCGTCCGCCATGCGCTCCAGCGAAAAGGATCAGATAAGGCTTCACCATGGCATGATGTCAAGGCTTGCCCGGAGCCTGGATGAGATCCACCTCCATTGGGCCAAGGACCACCGTCTCCTCAAACATGCGATTGCTGATGATTCCTTTCTTGACGCCGGTGATGGGGATTCTCTTCTCTTCCCCGGTCGTGTTTACAAAAAGAGTCCGGCCATCGACAACCCTTGCGTAAACTCCCTCGGGTGTCTTGGGGCCCGGTTGAATACCCGCAACCGCGTAGAGATAGTTCATCAGCGGTCCGATCGCGGAAGGATTCGATTCCGTCGCCAGATAGATCGCATTTCCTTTGCCGAACTTGTTGATTGTGACAACAGGGGTATGGTCTGCGGTATTCGTGAATCGCGCAACGACCGTGGCCGTAGACTGTTCAAGAACTTCATAGTGATGTACTCCGGTCTCAATCGAGTCACCACCCAACTGGAATCTCAGTGCCGCCGGGAAGTCATAGAACGCGTTTGTCTTCAGTCCAAATACATCGCTCAAGCGGCCGGGCAGCGGCGAATTGAACCATTGCCCGCTCGTCAACTTTGGCGTGGTTTCCATACCGCAGCAAATCGCGGCGCAGCGATTGATCCGCGGTCAGTTGCGATTGGAAGTTGTTGAGGAAATCGGGCCGGTTCAGCGGCGAAACCTGGAAGTTCTGTTCCCCGAATTGGTGCTGCGTCAGCAGGGAAGAGAAGACAAAGACCGGATTATTGCTGCGGGTCCAGGACTCGGAGTAATTCACCTTTGGCAGGTTGCCACTGCGCGCCTCCACGACGCGGCGTTCCGCAGCACTCCGGGCCGATGCGGAAACGGCCATCGACTTATTGGCGGCCAGCGCGTGGCGAACTGCGTCTTTTAGCGACATCGGGTCTTGCGCCGGGCCCGGCAGCGTCCACCAGACCAATATCAAGAGTGTTTTCTTCATTGGGTCTAGTGCTGAGGATGCAGTTGGGCGTCCGAGGTGACACCGTGTCACCTTTCGGCTCGGTTTTGAATCTTTGAGTACAGGAAAGGGAAGCGATCCATGTCACGGCCTTCGCGAAGGTCTGGTGTGAAGGCGGCCCGCTACAATGAGAAGCGGTACTGGCCTTGGAACGCGACACCGAAGTTGCACTTGCGCGGCAACTGATTGCTGGAGAGCCGGAGGCGTTCGACCGCTTCGTAGAACACTTCCGGGCGAAGATTTTCCACTACAGTTGGCTGATGTGCGGCCAGCGTGAAGACGCCGAGGAAGTGGCGCAGGAGACGTTACTCAAGGTGTTTGAGAGTTTCGATCATCTACGCGAGCCGGAGCGGGTCCGTCCGTGGGTCTTTCGAATCGCCAAGAACGCCTGCCTGATGAAGCGGCGGAAGAGCGTTTTCGCTCCCTCGCAAGAGCTCTCGCTGGACGAATTTCTGCCGGCGATGGACCATGAGGGCGGCCACTTAAAGATCCAAATCGCCGATTGGTCCCGGCTGCCGGATCGCCAGATGCTGCAGTCGGAGATGAAGAATGTGCTCGCACGGGCCATTAGCGCGCTGCCGGAAAACTACCGGGCCGTAATCCTGCTGCGGGACGTGGAAGAGTTGTCCACGCTGGAGACCGCGCAGATCCTCGACCTGACGGAGGACGTCGTCAAGACGCGGTTGGTCCGCCAGAAGTTGGACGAATACCTGCGGACGGATGGCCGGGTTCTGCCTAGCCACGCGCGAGGGAAACAAGATGGAGCCACATGAGGCTCACCTTGCGGGTTGCCCGCCATGCATCGAGTTTGCTGAGAGCCTCCGCAAGACAGTGGAGCTCTGCCGCCATTACCAACCGCGCGAGCTGCCGGAGCCGCTAGAGAAAAACGCGCGCCAGCAGCTCCTCGATGCTTACCAGAGCATGCTCGACGGTCAGAAAAGCACTTCTTGATTGAACGACGCTGAACGTTCCCCGAACAACGGTTGAACAAGCATCGAATATCCAATTAACGTGCATCGAATAGAACGCGCTTCGCGCGCCGATTGTGCGCGCGGGCGAGCCCGGCGCCCGTTGGAGCAATACTCCAGGGCACGGCTAGAAGACCAGCGATTACTTCCAGCGGACATAGGACTACGCGCGCGACTTCCCGATCTCAACGTTTGGGCTGAGATGGCCTAGGCTCCTGGTCGACCTACGGCAGACAATCCAGCCTGTTCATGGTGTCCTCCTAGTGCCGTAGCGCCTGTTCTTGGAGCAGGCCACCAGGGGGTCACTACACAGGTTAGGACCACGGGAACGCTCTACGAGATATTGCCGTTTCGAACACATCAGTGTGAAGTTTGATGCCGGCGTTCCATTCAAGCCGAACATCTTGTTTTGCTCCCGCGCAAAACGGCGCACCGGCGGCAGATCGCGGACACGCCGGCGGCACTCTCAGCAAAGCCCCTCTAGCTGGCGCCAAGAAACTCCGGCGAATCCATCGGCCAAAAGCAAAGGGCCACTCAGCGGTTGCGGAGTGGCCCTTTTGCCATCGGTTGTCAGGCACTAACGTCATTTGTGAGCCGGTTTGGCCGTAACGCGGTTGTGCTTCTCTTTATAGATTTGGCGGCTGTTCTTGTTTTCCGCCTTGTTGGCCTGCTGCTTCTGCTGCGCGGTCAGCGCGCCACCGTTGGCGACGCGTTCGTCGTGAACCTGCTGAGCCACATTCGCCTGATTTTGGTTGGTGCGGGCCGCTTCACCCGAGGTCGTCTGCCCGCTGCGCAAACCATTGGCCGTGCGTTGCTGCTGGTTGGCTTCACGGTTGTTCACCTCGTTCGGAGTAACCGTGGCCCCATTGTGCTTCTCGTTGTAGATCTGACGGCTGGCTGCATTCTGCTCGTTGTTGATCTGCTGCTTCTCCTGGCCGTTGAGTTTGCCGCCGTTCGCCACGCGATCGTCATGGACCTGCTGATCGATCTTGGATTGCGTGCTTTCCGCGCGCGCCGCCTCGCCTGAGGTCATCTGCCCGCTGCGCAAGCCGTTGGCGATGCGCTGGTCCTGATTGGCCTCACGCTCGTTAGGGTGGTAGTTGCTGCCGCCAGGTACGCCCGAGCTGCCGCTGGATGTGCCTGCGCTGCCGTTGGGCGTGTGTGTGCTGCTGTTGTGCTTCTCGTTGTAAATCTGTTGGCTGGTTGCGTTCTGCTCGCCGTTGATCTGCTGCTTCTGCGGTGTGGTCAGCGCGCCACCGTTGGCGGTGCGTTCGTCGTGGACCTGCTGCGCCACGCCCGCCTGGTTCTGATTGGTGCGGGCCGCTTCACCCGAGGTCATCTGTCCGCTGCGCAATCCGTTGGCAGTGCGCTGCTGCTGGTTGGCTTCGCGGTTGTTCACCTCGTTCGGAGTGACCGTGGCCCCGTTGTGCTTCTCGTTGTAGATCTGCTTGCTGGCCGCATTCTGCTCGTTGTTGATCTGCTGCTTCTCCTGGTTGGTGAGCTTGCCGCCGTTCGCCACGCGATCGTCATGCACCTGCTGATCGATCTTGGATTGGGTGCGTTCTGCGCGTGCGGCCTCACCTGAGGTCATCTGTCCGCTGCGCAAGCCGTTGGCGATGCGCTGGTCCTGATTCGCTTCGCGCTCGTTGGGGTGGTATTGACTTCCCACTACGGTCGGCGGCAGAGATGGGCTGCGACTGCACATGCTGCTGCGCGACCTGATGATAAGACATGATGTTCGAAGCCGCCGGTGTTCCGGGACGGCCATTGTTCACAGAGGCAAGCTGAGACCGGTCCTGGGCCGCAAAATTTTAGTGCCGCATCTGGTTGGGGGTGGGTTGGAGATGGTTCTCGTGCTCCGCCTGCATCTCAATCGGTGAGGGGCGAGCTGAGATCCCGGAGCCGCCGTTAAAGCTGACGCGGTTCGCGTTGACAATGGTGTTTTGCTCAACGACGGTGCGATTCTCGTAGACGTTGGTCACGTGGACGCCGCCGAAGTTCGCCACGGCGCTGTTGTAGGCGAAGACTCCGCCGCGCCACTCGCCGCCGAAGAAGCCGACGCCGCCGTAACCGAATCCGTAGTTAACTCCGCCATAGAAGCCGACGTGCGGACCCCAGTAGCCGGCGTGCCATCCGTAAGCGCCACCCGCAAATCCCCAGTAGCCGGGAGTCCACAGAAGGCCAACACTCGGCGGATGCACCCAGACTCCGGGAACCCAGTAGTAGCCTGCGTCGCCGTAGCCCCAGTAGCCGGGGGTCCAGATAAAGCCCGGGGTGGGCAGCGGAGGCTGGACGTAGACGGGCAGCGCCGGAGGAGCGAAGCCGACAGAGATAAGGACGTCTGCGTGAGCCTGCCCGCCGGCCAGGACGAGCATCGGCGCAATAATCGATACGGCAAATAGCAGTGAGCGGATTCTTGTGCGAAGAGACATTGTGATTTCTCCATCTACCGGAATGCGAGAGGTCTGAAAGCACCTCATCTGCCCGGAGTCTTTGAGCCTGTTCAGTGAAACCCAGGTTTCAGATAAATGTTGCTTGGAAGTCTAGCCTAAAATTCCCATTTTGGACTTCCAGATTTCAATCAGTATAAGGCAAACCGCCATCTTTCTGTCCTGCGACTTGCAGTTCCTCCTTCGGGGGCCGTTTCCGCCCCGTTCTGCCGTCCCAGGCTGAGGCGGCGCTGCGGCAAGCGTTGGCGGAGACCGGCGAGCGCGGCTTTGCCCAGTACCTGCGTGACTCGAACTCGGGAGTAAAAGGCGCGTTGCCGTCTCCGACCCGCAGAAGATCGGCGACCTGGAGGTGAAGGTGCGAGGGGAATACATCTACCAGGATCGCAATCAAGCCCAGATGGCGTAAATCGAGAACGGTCCCGGTGGTTGGAAGATCTCCCGCACCGAGGGCGATGAGCGTGTCAGAGCCCTGGTCCCATACGGCACGCCAGTGAAATAGGCGGTCAGAGGAACGGGGAGGCCGGGTCATTGAAAAATCGTCCGTCATCGTTTGTTACCGCTGACGTTAGTCCAGTTCTGAATGCGCATGCCTCCGCTAAAGACCGGCGACTCGCCCGGATAGTTCTGGTACACAATTTGGGTGGCGGTCGAGCCCGAGTCGGCCGCAGTGAACATTTCGGTGGCGGGCAGGAAGTAAGTACCGCCGCGGAATTGTACGGTCACCTGATTCAATCCCTTCTTATTGAGGGCCCGGACGGCCGCTCTGGCGGCATCGAAAGTTGCGAACGGGCCGTCCGTGTTCGCCGGTTGGGGAGCGGCCAGCGTACCGCTCCAGGAGTCGCTTCCGTACGGCGCGACGTAGAAGGTATCCGATGTGGCCGGTACAGAGCCTTGGATCGTGATGAGCGCCACCGGCGTGGTGAAGCCGTTGTATGTGGCGACGAGCGCGTTGTCGCCGCTCAACGCGTTGGCCGGAATCGCCACGTTGAACTGATACTCGCCCGGCGCAACCAGGCCGGCGAACTTCACGACTGCGATAACGCCGCCGATTGCGATCACAGGCAGTGGCGACAGTGTTCCGGACTGCGTCTCCGATCCGCTGACCACCGGCACATTCGTCGCACCGAAGCCGTTTGCGTAGAGCAGGACGATCTCTCCCGGCTTGGCGGGCGTGGTCAAGCCGGGGTACAAATTCGCCGGCCCCAGGGGGCTATAGTCGGCGTGCTGTGCGGCGACGTATGGCCCGCCATTGAAGACAAAGAACGACGGCGATACGGACTGGGTTGGAACGTTGATCGCCGCGCTGGCTGAGCCGTTTACGGTGAGTTGGACCGCGACCGATGCTGGCATGGCGCCGGGCGGAGTGAGAATGTTCACCTGCGTGGGGCTAATGTAATAAATGTACGCGGGCGTGCCGTTCACCGTCACGCTGACGTCGTCCAGCGCGGTCGGCATTTCGCCGCCGACAAAATCGGAAGCCTGCCAGACGCGCGAATCGTCGGGCGGCCCGAGATTCGATCCGCCGATCTCGACCCATGTGTTGGGCGCGATGGTGGTGCTGCCGCTTTCCGCGTTCACGACGCCGGCGATTGCCGGCTGGGTCAATTCGTAATGCGCCTGTAGGATGTCATCGGGAAAAGCGCTGGCATTATCGTGGAAAACCTCGATGTATCGGCTTCGCTGCGGGTTGGTTTGGCCGAGCGGATAGATGCCGGTTTGGAGCATCGACAGGAAGGTTGCGTCGGTGCACTGGGTGGGGTTGGAAACCGGTTCCGAACAGGCCGCGCCCCGGCCGCCCAAATACTCATTGGTCTGGAATGCCAGCGGCGTTCCCAGAGTCTGCGCGTACTGAATCACCACGCTCGACGCAACTTCACCTGTCATCAGGAAGTCGAACTGGATCACCAGCCGGCCTGGAAACGCCCGATTGGCGGCTGAAGCAGCGGCGTGTTTGAGTCCGGGCGCGTGCCCATGATCACCGAGCCGTCTTCGGCGATGGCTGGAAACGCATTGCTGGGGATGATAGAGACGGCGAAGGGCTTGTCCGGAAAACTGTTCTGAAAAGAACCGATGATGGCATTCCATCCCTGCAGCAGCAAAGAGGGCTTGTAGCCGGCCTGTTGCCGGGTGGCGATGGCATCGGTGACGCAGGCGAGGCCCGTCGATTGCGCGGTCTCCGCCGGCAGCCGCAGTTCTTCGGTGGTCCGGTTGACACCGGTGAGCCGCAGCAGCGTGATGGCGCCGTAGGTGCCGGCGGTCTTGAGATGCGCGGAGAGGGCTGCCAGCATGGCATCCCACTGGCTGAGGAAAGCCGTGTCCCAGGGAGCCGCGATGGTCTCCGCTTGGCAGTCGTTGGTCTGGCCGTCATGAGGGGTGATGGTGAAGTTCAACGGTGTGGCGCCCGCGCCGCCCGGAGCGGGCTGAAACAGCCATGACGGTGTGGAGGCGCCGGCCGGGACGACCAGATCGATTCTCTTGCCTGCCGAAACCGCTTTGCCGATCCATTGGTCCAGCAGGTTCCACTGATACTGGCCCATGGAAGGTTCGATGGCATCCCATCCGATCACCACGGCTACACCGTCGACGCCGGGAATGCCGAGGGATGTAGTCAGCGCATTCGAGGTGCTGCTGGTGACCTGCGAAACGTCATTCGTATAGATGTAAATGCCGTTCAGACCGGCCGGACCCTGCGCGCGAGTCGCTATACAGATCGCCAGCGTTCCCCAGAGTATCCAGTATCTAGAGCTTCTCATCGCTTTGGCTTTCTCCTCTCACTGGTACACGGTGATGAGCGTGCCCGCCTGTGTGCTGGCGCCGCCGTAGATCGTGACAATCGGCTGATCGCCATTGGCGAGCGAGGCGGGTACGGTTACGTTGAATTGATACTCGCCGGGCGCGACCAAACCGGCGAACACTACCATCGCTTGAACGCCGCCAATGGTGATCACGGGTAGCGGCGACAGCGTTCCCATTTGCACGGACGATCCCGCCACTATTGGCACGCTGGTCGTCCCGAAGCCATTGGCGTAAAGCAAGACCGTTTCTCCTGGCTTGGCGGGGGTGGTCGATCCGGGGTACAGGGTGGCGGGCCCGAGGAGGCTATAGTTGGCGTGCAGCGCAGCAACGTACGGACCTCCGTTGAACACGAAGAACGATGGTGACAGGGGCGCCGCCGGAACGTCGAGCGGTGCGCTGACGGCGCCGTTGTTGGTCAGTTCTATCGCAACCGATGAAGGCACGGCACCGGGCGGGGTGAGAATGTTCACTTGCGTGGGATTGATGTAGAAGACGTAGGCGGGCTTACCGCCCACCGTTACGCTGACGCCGTCGAGTTGTTCCGGCATTTGGCCATTCACGAAATCGGAGGTTTGCCAGACGCGGGTATCGCCTGCCGGCGCGAGGTTCGACCCATAGATCGAAATCCACGTGTCCGGCGCAATCGTGGGGCTGCCGCTTTCCGCATTCGCTACCCCGGCGATTGCTGGCGCGGAAACCGCGGTGGGAGGGCCGACATAGTAGGCGGTGACATACAAATTGTTGGCGAGGAGATCGGTGCCTTGAAAGCCGCTGCCGAAGGAGTAACTCTCTTCAAAGTTGACGGAAGGACCGGCGGTTTCGCAGGGGTCCTGTATCGCGGCCGCCACGCAGCTCCAATAGAGGTAGGGCTGCAGGTTGTGGAACGAGCCGACCGCGATTTTGGGAGTGGCAACCGCGGACATCCCCTTGCTCAAGCCCAACTGATCGTAGAACAAGTTACCCATCGGATTCTTAATGCCGGCGCAATTGAATCCCGGGCAGCTCGTGTCAATAGCAGGGGCTTCCCAGTTCGTCTGGCCAAGATAGGCCGCGCCGTTCATGTTCGCAATGAACTGGACGGCCGAATCCCACGCCATCGCACCGTCTTGAGCGACGCACAGCGCCGGGCTGGTTGGCGTGGTGCAGAGCGAAAGACCAAAAGCATTGGTGGCGGCCAGATTGGCGTCGGCGACCCAAGTGATATCGGTCACTGGATCGTAGACGCTTTGCCCACCCGGATTCACCTGCAATCCCGTTCCAGTGGCGGCCGGCGTTCCCGGTATTTTGCCTGGAATCATGGGCAGCAGGTATAAGAAGTTAGGCAGCGTATTTGCCCCTATCCAACCGGTGGTGAACGAAAAGGCGGCGTTGCCATTCTCCGGACTGGCGCCGTTCGACGACGACCAATATAGATAAGGTTGGAGATTACGGAACGGACCGGCCGTGGTGTTGGGGATGGGCACGGCGGTGTTGGGCGATCTGAAACCCAGTCCGTTATACACGGACGCCAACGCGCCCGCCGCGCAACCGAATCCGAAACTGGCGCCGTTCGGCCCCGTTCTCGCACAGTTGCTGTCCTTGATCGGAGTCGTGGGGAGCTGCCAATTGCTGTGCCCCAGATAGTCGGCGGCGTTCATGGCCGCAACCCATGCCGCGGCAGACGGGTAGTCCATCGAGCCGGTGGCGTTGATGCATGTTTGGAGTCCTGAACCGGACCCGCTGCAGAGCGGAAGGCCGAATTGGTTGGTGGCGGCCAGATTGGCATCGGCTAGCCATGTGATGTTGTTTACGGTGTCATAGACCACCCGCGAGCTCAGGGGTTGCGCTCGCTCAGTGTGTGCCTGCGGACTTTCCGCCCGAGTCACTGAACTGAGCCACAATATCCCCCACAATGCCCACCCAGCGTTAGAAAAAAGTCGATTTCCGCACATAGTTCCCCTCCGTTGCAGTTGGGCCGCCGCTGCCGCCCGTCGCTGAGGCGCGGTGTCATCGCGCGCCGACCTCACTGGTTACCTAAACGGACCCAGGCGACAAAACCGGACATCGATGCCAAGTTTTTTGGCGTGCGGCATCGGATGACCCCGGTGGCAGGGACTACCGGCGGGACCTAGCCGCTTTTTCGGCCCGTTGCCGGACCTGGTCCAGTATCGGGCGGTACTCTGCCGGAATAGAATCCTTGCGCTGCAGCAGGTTCTGACTTGCTGAGGCCAACAAGGCTTCGCCCTCTCGATACCTGCCAAGGCCGATAAGGCTCGCTCCTAGAAGACATTCCGTGTAGTAACGCCTCCAAGTGTCGACGCCATGCTTCCGATAGTGTTCCATTGCACCGCGGAGCAGCGTGTCTGCTTCGGCAAAGGAACCTTGTTCGAGTTTCACCTCACCCAGGGCGCCCAGTGTGTTTGCTGTGAAGACATTGTCCTTGCCATAGGTTCGCTGCCGCGCTTGCAGCAGCCGCTCATACGCGGCTTCGGATTGGGTAAGTTTGCCTTCTCTGCGGAAAAGCTCCGCTAGGTTATTCAGGCAGCTCTGCGTGTCGGGATTGTCGTCGCCCAATACACGGGTGGCTGTCTCCCCCGCGTGACTCAGTAGCGGCTCCGCGTCGGCATAATTCCCTTCCATCAAATACAACAGCCCGAGTCCGTTCATACTGGCCAACGTGTCGCGGTGCTGTTCGCCCATGGAGCGCCGGCGTGCCTCCAACACGGATCGCAGCACAGGCTCGGCCTCCGCGTACTTCCCTTCAGTACGGTACAAAACGCCCATGCCGTTCAGACTCGTCAAAGTGCTGGGGTGCTCCGCGCCCAACACGCGCCGCTTCGTCTCAACCAGTTTCCGATATAGGTCTTCGGCCTCCGGGTACTTGGCCTCGCGCGCCAGGACGGCGGCCAGATTGTTCATCGTCGCCAGCGTTACTGCGTCGGTCTCGCCCAGGACTCTCCGCTCGGTTTCCAGGGCGCTCCGATCCAGCGACTCGGCGCGAGTGTAATCTCCGCGACTCCCCACCGCGATGCTGGCGAGTGTGTTCAGGGCCGCGATGGCTTCCGGGGCGTTGCTGCGGCCTAAGCGGCGATCTGTTTCCAGGAGATTACCCAGCAACCCTTCGGCTGCGGCGTACTTGCCCTCCCGCCGGTACACGTCCGCTAGCGCCTGCACGCTGTTCAACGTGTCCTTATGCTCCGCACCCAGCACGTGGCGGCGCAGTTCGAGCGCGCGCTCCATCTGCTTTTCCGATTCCGCATAGAGTCCCAGTTCCAGATACGTGTCGCCGATGGTCTGCCGGATCGCGGCTTCCACCGCCGGTTGTTTGTCGAACTTCCCTGTGAGGCTGGCTGCCGCGCGATCCAATGCGGTGCGCACCTTAATATCGGGATCGGGCGGCCTCCCCGGCCCAGCTTGCGCCGCGGAGCCAGCCTGCGAGAGGAGATCCTTCTGCAGGAAGTCGGCGATCGCTCGCGCAGTGGCTGCCTCCGTGTCCGCCCGCCATTTCTCTTCGAGCGCGCGATGCGCCTGCCACAGCGCGAGACCCGCGCCGGCGGCCAACGCCAGCGCGACAGTCACCGCCGCCGAGACCGCGAGCTTGTTACGCATAACGAATTTTCGCGCCCGGTACCGCCGGCTCTCAGGACGCGCCAGCACCGGTTGCCCGCTAAGGTATCTCTCGATGTCCTGAGCAAAAGCATCGACAGTCGAGTATCGGGCGTGCGGCTCTTTCCGGATGGCCTTCAGAATTATCGTGTCCAGATCTCCGAGCAGAGCTGCTGCCAGTCTTTTTACAGTGAAGCCGCCGCGAACGCGCGCCTTCGATTCGTCTATCGCTCCCTGGCTGGGTCGCGTTGGGTTGACGCCCAGAACGGTCGCCGCCATATCGCCGGCGGAGGCGCCCCGGCTAAGCCGGTAGGGGCGGCTTCCCGTCAGCAGTTCGTAAAGCAGGATGCCCAGGGAATATACGTCTGCGGTGGTGGTAATCGCCTGGCCCGCGATCTGTTCCGGGCTGGCGTAATCTGGGGTCAGTGCGCGTCCTGCGAGCCGCGTAATCTCGGTCTCGGCCGCCTCGCCATCCTCGAGCAGCTTGGCGATGCCGAAGTCGAGCAGGCGCACCAGGCCCGCATTGGTAACCAAAATGTTCGACGGCTTCAGGTCGCGGTGCACCACCAGATTGGTATGGGCGTATTGAACTGCCTGCAGTACTTCCTGAAACAACCGCAGGCGCGCGCGAATGTCCAGCCCATGGTGATCGCAATACTCGGCGATCGCCTCGCCTTCGACATACTCCAGCGCCAGATACGGCTGCCCTTGCGCGGTCACGCCTGCATCGTAGAGGCGCGCGATGCGTGCATCCTCAAGCCTCGCCAGAATGTCGCGCTCCCGCGCGAACCGGTTCGCCAACGTCTGGCTATCCAGGTAGAGGAGCGGAAACTTGAGAGCCACCTGGCGTTTCAGCGAACCGTCCGCGCGCATGGCGAGCCAGACCACACCCATGCCACCCCGGCCCAACTCGCGATCGAGTCGATATGGGCCGGCCAGCATACCAGGCGCGAACGATCCCGGTGCGGAGGGCGTCTCCCCAGGATCGTCGCCGATTTCCGGCAGCGTTCGGAGGAAGTCCGCCTTAGGTTGGGCCAGCAGTTCCCGAAGTGTCGGCAAAAGGTCTGGGTGTTTCGCTTCCAGACCGGTCAGCCATGCCTCCCGCCGCTCCTCCGGAAGACCGAGCCATTCGTCCATGAGGGCGGAGAGCACCGGCCAGGATTCGGGGTCCACTTGCATGATGACGTCTGTATAGACTGCCAGCAGGTCAAATCACTTTAGCGCTGTGGCGAGCAGCATCCGCGCCTTTTCCCAGTCTCTTCGCACAGTTCTTTCCGTGACCGAGAGCGCTTCCGCGATTTCCGTCTCTGTCATTCCGCCGAAGTACCGCATCTCGACCACTTTCACCAGCCGTTCGCTGACGGCCGCCAGTTCTTGAAGGGCTTGATCGACGCGGATAATCTCGCTTTCCCCCGCCGGAAGGGTCGATGGATCGGGCAGCGCGCTCGCATCGCCGTCATCCCTTCGAGCGGCGCCCCGCTTTCGCACGAAGTCAACGACAATGGAACGCATCGCGCGTGCCGCATAGGCCATGAAATGGGCGCGATCAGCGATGCGAACATAACCAGCCCGGTGGAACCGCAAATAAGCTTCGTGAACCAGAGCCGTCGTCTCCAGCAGAGTAGACGGCTTCGAGCGTTTCAATCGGCTGTGCGCCAACTGCCGCAGGTCGGTGTACAGATGCGAAATCAGTTGGGCCTCTGCGGCAGCATCACCCAGTTTCGCCGCCGAGAGCAACTCTATGGTATCGGTCATTTGAACCATTCCCAATCAGACCGCAGATCTCGCACTGGCATCCCGCTGTACGAGCCCGCCCGTCGGCTCAGGCGACGAATACGACAACTCGCGTTTACATAGGATACACCTGCGAGGCTGCGCTGCGTCGTTGGTTGATTATTGCACCTCCGGTCCCAGTCGATTCGCACGTGGGCCGTGTCGACCCACTCGATTGAACGGAAGGATGCGGGAAGAGGCCACGAGGAATCAGTCAGTTAGGTTGCCTTGTATCAATGCCTTGGACGCATAAGTCTTGTATTTACAAACGCCGACTAATTCCCAAGCTGGACGTCGCGGAAGTGCCTCTGGATGGCGCACGAACAACACCCGAACATCGATGAGCCGAAAACGGCCCAAACCATCCTACGCCATCCTAAATCGCTTCACTTGCAAGCCTTTTTCCATCAGTTACATCCGCTGATTCCGGACAGTTTGGCCAATTCGATAGGACGCCCTGAAAAGGCTGGTCTCGGGACGGCGGCTGGGTCGCAACTATCCGCACAGAAAGGCTGCATGGGAGAATGAACGAGGTGGGCATCACCATGCGAGATTCGACAAGAAGGGCGTTTGGCCCGCTGAGCGAAGCCGCCCTGCCCGCGGGCACGGTGAATCCGGAAGACCCGTTTTGGAAGTCATGACAGTGTCGGCAACCTTTGAACCTCGTCTCGACATCCTGCCCGCATGCCAACGGCGGCTGTGGCCGGAGTTGGATGCCGTGCCGTCAGCCTTCGTGCTCTACGGTGGCACTGGCTTGGCGCTCCAGCTCGGCCACCGGGTTTCGGAAGACTTTGATTTCTTCTCGTCCTCTGGTTTTGAGCCGGCCAGATTGCGATTGCGGCTCCCGTTCTTCAAGGATTTGGACCCGGCCGACCAGGACGCCTGGGTGAACTACAAGCGCGACAACCTGGAGGCCTTCGTAAACCGCGACGGAGTGGTTAAGGTTGCCTTCTTTGGTGGACTCGATACTCTGCGGCGGATTGAGGATCCGAGGCGGGCGGCTGGATCTCGCGTTTGGGTGGCATCGTTGATAGACCTGGCCGGCATGAAGATGCGGGTGATTCAGGTTCGGGGAAGTTGGAAGGACTACGTGGACATTCACACGCTGGTGACTCATGGGGTAGACGTACCCACCGGATTGGCGGCGGCCCAGGCGATCGACCCGAGCTTCGATCCGATCACGAGTATTCGCGCTTTGCAATTTTATGGCGATGGAACACTGAATCGGGTCCCGGTCGCTATGCAGCGGGATCTGACCCGGTGGGCACAGGCAGTTGACCTTTGCGAGTTGCCTGCATTGCATCCGCAGCGCGGTTTGAGTCCAGGGGGGCTGGAGCGATGAGCCTCACAACTCCCTATCCGGCCGACTTGCTGCAGGTGGCGCGGAAGGTGGTTTGGTATGAGAAGCCGGAGGAAACCCTGGCCGATCTGATCACATTTCTGACGCACTTGATGGTTTACGGATCCTCGGCGGATGTATCAGTGGCCGAGCGCTATGTGCCACAAGAAGAATTCCGAAGAATACTTGAGCATGCTCCGCCCGGAGTGTTTTCGCGGGATGTTTGGAAGAAGTGGCATGAACGGTTTGGGATGCCAGTACCACCTTTACCTCGGCGCCGGTTTCCAGATGGTTCGTTAGGTCCGGAGGCGGGATATTTCTTTGGTCGGTAGTGCTAGATGTGGCGGAACTCCGAAAACCGGATCATGCTGCTGACCGCCTGAACGATCCGGTCACAGACTGACGCCGAGAGCTTGTCACGCAACAGACCGTATCCGAACCGTATCAAAACTCTCGAATCTAAGCCTACTGGGGTTGTCGGCTGAGCGAAAGCAGACCCCCCAGATTGTTGAAAACAAAGGAATAATGTGGCATCCATTCAACTCGAGATTACATCCGGCACTACGACAAGAACCCGCCCCCCTTCGTCTGGGTCCGCCAGCAGCAACCACCTCATTCGCAAACGGTGACAGTTTACGTGGCAAAGTACTTTTATGCCGGGTGTCACCATTTTGGCACCAAACTTGGGTAAAACCGGATGAAAAGGAAGGGAAACCAGTGAAATCAGATACGGTGCAAACTATTGATCGGCAAGCGGATTTGATTGATTTTGTTCAGCTTGCAAGAAGTGCAGAGTCGGTTTTCGAGACCGCCCGATTCAACCGCTCTCGCACCTCACCGTGTTGTTGAAGAAGGGTCGGCAAAGCCATTGTACCAAAGCCGACGGCCGGCCACCTGGCAGGGACAAGGCTGGGACACTGGAGCCCGAAGGCGGGTGAATGAGATTCCCAATAGTTCCCGAAGCGGCTGTTGAGGTAGGAACACCGTAAAGCGGTGATCGAATTGGCGTCGCGAGCGGTCCAGAACATGCCGCTTCCTTGCCCATTGTTGCGTTCAATATGCGGTTTGATATATCGTACGGAAACGACTGGAGCTGGATGGGGTGACACTATTCGCGCCTGAGGCCGGATCGAGGGTGCCGCATGCATCCGGCAGATCCTGGGCCGCGCCCCCCACGAGGTGGATCAAGTGTATCCCAGCAAGAAGAAGGAAACGTAATCCATGGGAATTGGGATTCGCATCGAGAATTTGCGCAAGGTTTATAATTCGCCGCCGCCCTCCGTGGCCGGCGGCCGTGGTTTTTCCTTCGGTCCTACCCGTTCTTCCGGTGGGCGGAAGGAGAAGAAAAAGAAGATCGAAATCCTTGCGCTCGATGGCGTCTCGCTCGAGATTCCCGCTGGCGAGATCTTTGGTCTGCTGGGGCCGAACGGCGCGGGCAAATCCACTACGATCGGCATCCTGACCACCCGCACCGAGCCAACCAGCGGCCGCGTTTTCGTCGGCGAGTTCGACGTCTGGAAGCAGCAGGTGAAGGCCAAGCGCGTGATTGGCGTGGTGCCGCAGCGGCCCAATCTGGATTTTGCGCTGACGACCCGCGAGGTGCTGCTGTTTCACGGCGCCTACTTCGGCCAGAGCGCCCGCGAGCGCGCCCGCCGCGCCGATGAGCAACTGGAGAAATTCAAGCTCACCGACCGCGCCGGCCAGATGGTGCGCGAACTCTCCGGCGGCCTGATGCAGCGGCTCTCCATCGCGCGCGCCATGATGCACGATCCCGAAGTGCTGTTCCTCGACGAACCTTCGGCGGGTCTGGATCCGCAGACGCGCCTGATGCTGTGGGAGATCGTCCGCGGCTACGGCAGCTTGGGTAAGACCATCGTGCTGACGACGCACTATATGGACGAAGCCGACGAACTGTGCCAGCGCCTGGCGATCATCGATCACGGCAAGATCATCGCTCAGGGGACACCGCGGGAGCTGAAATCGTCGATCCCCGGCGGCTACGTGTTGCGTGTGCGTTTCGACCGCGCGCCGGAAGAGCTGCTCCGCCAGCTTCGCGAACTGCCCGGCGTTACCGAGGTGCACTCGACCGATCCCACGGCGGCCGATATTTATGCCGACCGCGGCGGCCCGCTGATAGGGCCTATCGTCAACGCCGCGCAAGCGGCCGGCGCAGAACTGCACGACGTTCACATTCAGGAACCGAGTCTCGAAAACCTGTTCCTGCACCACACTGGAAGGAGCCTGCGCGAGTGAACTGGAAAACGTTTTACGCCCTGCTGTCGCGCGACGGTCACGTCGCCCGCCGCAGTCTGGTCATGGTGCTGGTGCAGAACCTGCTCCAGCCGCTGCTGTTCACCTTCGTCTTCGGACGCGTGCTCACCTCGGGCGGCATGATGCAGGCCGGATTTAAGAGCGTGCTGCTGCCGGGTGTGATCGCCATCAGCATGGTGATTGCCGGCGTGCAGGCGGTAGCCATGCCGCTGATCACCGAGTTTCAATTCAGCCGCGAAATCGAAGACCGCCTGCTGGCGCCGATTGAAAACGGCTGGCTGGCGGTGGAGAAAATCATCGCCGGCATGATACAAGCGCTGGTGGCGGGCCTCGTGGTGATCCCGGCCGCATGGTTGATGATGGGATCGAGCACCAACATCAGCTTCGCGCATCCATTCGTTTTCGCCGCCTTCTGTTTGCTGGTGGCGCTGCTCGCGGCCGCCGGCGGCCTGGCCCTCGGTTGCAGCGTCGGAGCGACGCAAATCGGCCTCATGTTCAGCATCATCCTGACGCCGATGCTAATGTTCGGCTGCGTCTACTATCCGTGGTCGTTCCTGCGCGCATTCCCCGGTTTGCAGTACGCCGTGCTACTGAACCCGGTGGTGTATGCGAGCGAAGGCTTGCGCGGGGTGCTGGCGCCGCAGGTCCCGCACATCGCCACGTGGATCACGGCCTCCGCGCTGGCCGCGATCGATCTTGGCGTGATCGCGCTCGGCATCAAGAAATTCAGGAAGAAGGCGGTGAGCTAAACTGAAGACGTGAGGGTTTCATGACCGTCAATCTCAATCTTCCGCCCCAAGTCGAAAATGCCTACCTCGCCGAGGCGCGGGCCAAAGGCGTGTCTCTTGACGAACTGATGGGTGAAGTGTTGATCGCAAGTCAGCCGGCCCTCCACGCCGCCGACAACACGGTATTCCAACAAGGCCTGGGCCTCTTTGGCAGTGCAGAAGACGCCGCCTTGCTTGACGAGGTCGTTGCCATCGCCTACGAGGAAAGACGACGCCCGACCCGCCCGTCTGGCGTTTTCTAGATTTGTCTTGGGAAGATTTTCAGTCGGCACCGACCGATTTGTAAATGCCTTGGTCGCCCCGAGAGACGGCGGCGGCACAGCGGCGCCGATGGCGCGAGAACACAGTCATTTTGAGCGTGTATACACGTTCTTTTGGCGCAAACAAGCCCGACATACGGCCCACCTCTATGCGGGGTTCCGCACAACATCCGCGCAGGTTCGGCCCAGGTTCCGCACGGGTTCGTCCCAGGTTTGGGCCGAAGATGGGCCGGACTTTTTTCTGGGATATTCGCATCCCTTGTGGCAATATCGGGTTGTATGGCCGAATTGATGGAAAAAGTTCTTCTGGATACGGACATTCTTTCCGAGTACCTCAAGGGGCACGACCAGACCGTAGTTGACCACGCGGCCCGCTACGCTCGGCAGCATCGCGTTTTCACTTTCACTAGCGTAACGGTCTACGCGATCGTCTATGGATACGAGCTAAAGGCCGCTTCGGGCCAGTTGCAGAAGGCACTTACGTGGCTTAGCCAAAACGAACAGATTACACCCGTCAATGCCGATTACGTTGCGGCTGCCACAATCAAGGCGACGGCACGGAAGCAGGGCTCCATTTTGGAGCTTCCCGACTGCCTGATTGCCGCCATTGCAGTTCGTCTCCAAATGCCGCTTGTAACCGGGAATTCTGGCGACTTCCGAGCCATTCAAAAGACCGGGGTCAAGTTGACTCTTGAGAACTGGCGAATGGCAACGTAGCGCACGTCGGCGGAGAACTCTTTGCAGGTGCGGCAGAGAGTATCCTGGTTGGAAATGAAGACGTTTTTCCATCTCGACATGGATGCCTTCTTCGTGTCCGTGGAAGAGCTGTTCGACCCGGCGCTGAAGGGCAAGCCGGTGGTGGTTGGGGGACGGCCTAACGAGCGCGGGGTGGTTTCGGCGGCGTCTTATGCGGCACGGCGGTTCGGCGTGCATTCGGCGATGCCACTGCGCACGGCGCACAAGCTATGCCCGCAGGCCATTTTCGTCGACGGGCACATGGAGCGGTATCAGGAGTATTCGCATAAAGTCCACGACGTGCTGTGCGGGTTCACGCCGCTGGTGGAGATGGCCTCGATCGACGAAGCCTATCTCGATATAACCGGCACGCAGCGGCTCTACGGGCCGCCGCTGCGGGCGGCGCACCTGCTGCATGAGCGCATCAGCGCGGCCACCAAGCTGAATTGTTCGATCGGCATCGCCGCCTCGCGCCTGGTGGCCAAGATCTGCTCCGACCAGGCCAAGCCGAACGGTGTGCTGTGGGTGATACCGGGCCGCGAGGCCGCGTTTCTGGCGCCGCTCGATGTGCGGCGCATCCCTGGCGTGGGCAAGGTGAGCGAGAAGAACCTAAACTCGCTCGGGATTCGCAAGGTGGGCGACCTGGCGAAGTTCGACGAAGCGTTCCTCGAACAACACTTCGGCAAATTGGGGCTGGCGCTGGCTGGCAAGGCGCAGGGCCTGGACGCGGGCGGCTGGTTCGATACCGAGATCGGCGCGGAAGAGGGTCCCAAGTCGATCAGTCACGAGCACACTTTTTCCGAAGACACGGCGGACCTGGCGCAGATCGAAGCTACGCTTGCCAAGTTGAGCGAGATGGTGGGGCGCCGTCTGCGCGAGCATGGCTTGAGCGCGCGCACCATCCAGCTCAAACTGCGCTATACGGATTTTTCGACCATCACCCGCGCTCACTCGGTGGCGCGCCCGACGTCGCTCGATACCGAATTGTTCGAAGAGATCCGCGCGCTGTTCCACCGCAACTGGAAGAAGGGCTCGACCGTGCGGCTGTTGGGCGTGCACGCTTCCGGATGGTCGGAAGAACAAGCGCAACTGGACCTGCTCGACGACCACACCCACGAGCGCTGGCAGCGCGCGCTGGCCGCCGCCGACCACATGCGCGACCGCTTCGGCGAATCCGCGGTTTCGCTGGCCGCCAGCCTGCGTGGCAAGTTCCGCGAGCGCACCCACGAAAACCCAGTTGGCCTGCCGGGAAAGAAAAAGTAGGCGTGGGGCAGCTGTTAGCAGGCGGAAGCGCCTGCCCCACTTTCGCGAGAGGTCCGGTAGCGCCGGCGGTCTTTGCCGCCGGTGTCTTGTAGCGCGTGCACGCTGGACCGCGGCCATTCGGAACACGCGACCGGACCGCTGCTGACCGGGTTGTCATCGTCCTCTGCGAAGACACCGGCGGCAGAAACCGCCGGCGCTACGGCTCCGTCGTTTTTTCCTGGCGGAAGCGCCTGCCCCACCCGCCTCACTCGCGCTTGAGGTTGATTGTCCCGCGGCAGTTCCCGCTCTGGCAGCAACAGCGGACGCGCTCGATCGTGTGCGGAAAGCGGTAATCGACGGTAAGCTCCTCGCCGCGGCGGATGGGGCGCTTGCTGATATAGAGAATGTGCCCCTTGAAGACGCAGGAGCGGAGGTTCGGGTCGCAACTGTGGTTGATGATCTCGGCGCCGGAGCCGCCAACCGCGCCATCGAGGGTCCAGTAATCGTCGATGCTGAACAGGTAGGTGACCGATCCCTGGCCGCGGAGCTTGGCTTCGCGGCGGTTGAGGCGCTCGCCGGTATATTCGATCACCTTGCGGTGGGCGGGTATCGGCTCGAGCGCATACACGCCGCGATGGTGGATCCTCGACTCGCGAATTTTCAGCCGGAAACACGCGTGCCGCGGGTCGATGAATGGGGACTCAATGACGCGCGTAGCCATGAACGATACTTCGCAGTATAGCCAACCTTCGGCCGGTCCGCCATTTTTCGCTTGACAAGCGGCTGATTTAGTACTAATAAATTAGTATGCGACCGCCAAGCACCACTCTAACCGGCCAGGAACTGGAGATCATGAAGATCGTCTGGGAGCGCGGCACCGTGACTGTGCGGGACGTGTATGAGGCGTTGCTGGAGCGCCGCAAGGTGGCTTACACCACGGTCATGACCATGCTGAAGATCCTGGAGCAGAAGAAATACCTGAAGAAGACGCAAGCCGACCGGGCGCACGTGTACCGGCCGGCGCAGCCGAAGGGAAAAGTGATCGGCGCGATGGTGCGGGAGTTCGTCAACCGGGTTTTCAACGGGTCGGCCGAACCGCTGCTGGTTCATTTGGTGGAAGAAGGCGATCTGTCGCGCGAGGACCTGGAGGAAATCGCGCGGCTGCGCAAGCCGGGGAGGGCGTCATGAGCGCCACGCTGATCTGGAGCAACATTCTGGCGTACAGCCTGCAAGTGGGGTTGCTGGTAGCGGTGGCGGCTTTCGTGCCCGCGCTGGTTCGCATGCGCGCGGCCGGCGCGCGGCTGCTCTACTGGCAACTGCTGCTGGCGGCATGCCTGCTGTTGCCGTGGGTGCGGCCCTGGCACCGGGAAGTGATCGCCGCCAATGTCTCGGTGACGACGATGGTGACGAGCATCGCGGTTTCCGCGCCGGCGCCGGCGCGCTTCCACATCGCGCCAGGCCAATTGCTGGTCTGTCTGCTCGCCGCCGGTGTGGTGGCGCGCCTGGCTTGGCTGGCTGTGGGGTTCTGGCGTTTGCGCCGTTACCGGCGCCACGCCTCGCCGCTCGAAAACGCGGGCGTGTGGGCCGAAGTGCTGCTTTCGGCTGAGATTTCGAGCCCGGTGACTTTCGGCTGGCGCCGACCGGTGATCCTGCTGCCGGAGCGGTTTCCGCAACTGAGCGACACCATGCAGCAGGCCATCCTGTGCCACGAGAACCTGCACGTGGAGCGGCGCGACTGGCTTTTCACGGTGGCCGAGGAACTGGTGCGCGCCGCGCTCTGGTTCCATCCCGCCATCTGGTGGCTGCTCGGCGAAATTCAACTGGCGCGCGAACAGGCGGTGGATTGCCGGGTCGTCCAAATCACGCAGTCGCGCGATCCCTACGTGGATGCGCTGCTCGAAATGGCCGGCGCGCGGCCGGAGCTGGATCTGGCGCCGGCGCCGCTCTTCCTGCGCAAGAGGCATTTGAAACAAAGGGTGGTCGAGATCATTCGGGAGGCAACTATGACGAAGACACGATGGATCGCCGCACTGGCCGCGAGCGTGGTTTTCCTGGCCGCGGCGTGCTGGTTGGTAACGGGCGCATTTCCGCTGTCGGCGGCGCCGCAACTGGTGTCGGACGCCCCGGGCGTGACCGTGGATATCGGCGGCGCGCAGGTCGTAAATCGCCCGGGAATTCTATATCCCGAGGATGCGATCACGAAGGGCGTACAAGGAACCGTGGTGGTGCAGGTTGAGGTGGATGCCGACGGCACGGTGAAGGGCGTCACCGGCGTGAGCGGCGCGCATGAGCTGCGCGAAGCGGTGCTGCAATCGGTGTTCGATTGGCACTTCGCCAAGGACTGGGCGAGCGGAACCCGGCAGGTCATCGTCACTTTCGAGTTACAAAAAGACGCCGCGGCGAAGCTCCAGGAGGCGAGGCGCGCCACTTTGAAGGACCTGTATACACGCCAGCCTAATCCTTTCGCGAACCGGGTGATCAAAAGCATCATTGTGGATGGGATCTCCGGGCAGGCGAAGGCCGATCTTCTGGCGCGCCTGCCGGTCCACGTTGGCGACACCTTGACTGAGGACGTCATGGTCAACGTTCAGATGGCGATCCAGGACGTGCGCCTGGGCGTTGAAGTCAAACCCGACAACGATGGGGTCGCAATGCGGATAGGACCTCAGTCGCAGTTCGGATACGAAGAAGCTGGCGGCGCGAGCTCTTACCGCCAATACGGCAACATCACAGTCGACCAGTTGATGGTTGACAACAGCGATCTCTACACTTCGTCAACCAGCGTGCTCAAGAGCATCGCCGTGACCGGCATCTCCGACTCTGCGAAAGCCGACCTGCTGACGCGTCTGCCGGTGCACGAAGGCGATACGTTGCCTGCGAAGATTTCGGACGTGATGGACAGAGTCGGGGAGGCTGTCGCCAAGTTCGATCCGCATCTGCACGTCGGAATCAACATACACAACGGCATCGCCACGGTGCGGATCTCACCGGATGAGCCGACGTCGTCCGGAAACAGCGAAACGCCCGAGCGGCTTCGCGTGAGCGGCAATGTGCAAGCTCTCCAGTTGATCTCGCATGTCGAGCCGGTTTATCCGGCGCTGGCAAAGCAGGCGCAAATTCAGGGGACCGTCGAGCTCTCCGGTCTAATTGGCAAGGATGGCAGGGTGCGGGATCTCCAGCTTCTGCGCGGTCATCCACTGCTGGTTCAGGCAGCGCTGAGCGCGGTCAAGGACTGGTGGGTTTATAAACCGACCACGATCAACGGCGAACCGGTGGAAGTGAGGACGGAGATCAGCGTCAACTTCACGCTGGCGCCATCGGAAAGCGCCGAAATGCCCAAGCGAATTCAAGTGGATGGCAATGCGCAAGCCGCCAACCTGATCACGCAAGTCAAGCCGAACTACCCGCCGGAGGCAAAACAGGCCGGCATTCAAGGAACCGTTCAGTTGCAGGCCGTCCTGGGCAAAGATGGAAAAGTACAGGACATCAAGGTGCTGAGCGGCGAACCGGTGCTGGCGGCAGCGGCATTGGACGCCGTCAAGCAGTGGGTCTACAGGCCGACGTTGCTCAACGGCGAGCCGGTGGAAGTGAAGACCACGATCGACGTCAACTTCACGCTGCAATAGCGCCAGGCCAGCCTTCAGCCCGATAAGGTGCGGAGCAAGAAATGGCGAGATTTCATGGATGAGCGCGAGGCTCAGCAGCGTGGCAGGCGCCGTGGTGAGACTGCCCGTGCGTCTTGCCCAAGAACGTCAGCCCGTTTTTTCGGTAGCGCCGGCGGTCTTTGCCGCCGGTGCTTTTTCTGTGTCTTTATTCCTCGGTGCGGGCAGCACCGCCGGCAGGACCGCCTCCCGCACTGCCACAAGACACCGGCGGCAAGACCGCCGGCGCTACCGGTATCGCGAAAATGTAGAAGGTCCAGGGGACTTGGCGCGCTATTCGCCCCGCAGCTTGGCGGCGATGGCGGCGCCGCGGGCGAACTCTTCCTGGAGTTGGCGGGTGCGCAGGTTTTCACGCAAATGTTCCAGCTTCTGAATGTATAAACCGAGGGCGCGCTCGATGTGGCCGGTGTTGGTGGCCAGGATGTCGCGCCACAGGTCGTAGGAGCTGAGCGCCAGCCGGGTCATATCGAGCAGGCCGGGGCCTGCGACTTCGAGTTTCGCGCCGGCGGGAAGGCGATCGGCGAGCGTGGCGGCGAGCGCGGTGGAAGCAAGCTGCGGGACATGCGAGGTCAACGCCACCAGACGGTCATGCTGGTCGCAATCGAGCGTCACCAGCCGCGCGCCGACGCGGCCCAGCCAGGCGGTGAAGTCGCGCGCGGCTGGGGTTTCGAGCTCTGCCGGATCGTCCGGCGTGAGCACCCAGGTGCGGCCGCGGAAGAGACCGGCATCGGCCGCGGCGGCGCCGCGTTTTTCCTTACCGGCCATGGGGTGTCCACCGAGGAACTGGCCGCGCGTGATGGCCTGGCGCGCCAGATCGACGATCTCGCACTTGGTGCTGCCGGCATCGGTCACCAACGCGCCCGGCTTCAATAGCGGATCGAGATGACGGATGGTATCGAGGATGCGGCCGATGGCTTGCGAGAGGAAGACGAGGTCGGCCTCCGCGACGGCGTCGGCCAGCGGCGCGCCGCGATCGATGGCGCCGGCGGCAACGGCGTCGGCAATAGCGCGCGGCGAGCTGACGCCCACGATGGAGCCGTCAAACCCGGCCTCGCGAAGGGCCAGGCCGAACGATGCGCCGATCAGGCCGGTCCCGACAATCGTCACATGCTTCATGAAATGTTAGTGTAGCGCCGGGATCGGGCGAGCTACATTCGGTGGGCCGGCCCCGCGTGTACGACATGAAAATGGCGGGGCCTTGGATTCCGAGGAAATCCGCCGGTATCCGAGCGTTGGCAGGCGAAGGCGGCAGCCGTCACAATTTGGACGGGGCACACCTGCCGGCTTAGGCGCAGATCGGAGGTTTTGCTATGCTGAGGGCTATTGTGCGATCGCGCACAATGCGGGAGAACACTCTTTGGCGATAGAGAGCGAAGCTGGCGACATCACGGTTTTGCTCCGTGAGTGGACCGCGGGAGACGCGGAGGCATGCGATCGGCTCATGCCGCACGTTTATCCTCATCTGCGCGAAGTGGCCACACGGCTTTAGCCGCTGAGGCTTTCCTGCGTCCCCAGGGGCTGAAGCCCAAGCCTTTCTTACTATCCACGGCACGGCTGAAGCCGCCAGCAAATATTGACGCTGACTCACTTCCAATCCTGTCGAACACTGCTCAGCCCCGACGGTCCAACGACGAAAACCCAATGAAACCGGGGTGCTTTACAGATTCCTGCTCTGCTCAGAGCCGCTAAAGCGTGCCCCACCTCACACGCCCCAGCAATAATCCTCGACCGCTCTTTCGATGGAAGGGTCGTGCTCGGTCAGGCGCATTAACTCGAGGCGGATCGCATCCACCAGCGCGCGCCAGCTCGCCTCGATCACGTTGTCGGAGACGCCCACCGTGGACCAGCTCCGGCGGTGATCCGACCATTCGATCAGCACGCGCACGTTGGCAGCGGTGCCTTTCTTCGAATCGAGCACGCGCACCTTGTAGTCCGTCAACCGCACTTCGGTGACTTGCGGATAAAGCTTGCCCAGGCACTTGCGCAGGCACAGATGCAGCGCGTGGAATGGGCCGTGGCCGGTGGTGGTGGCCGAATGGGTGCCCTCCTTGGTGCGCAGCGTCACCGATGCCGTGCTGTGCGATCCGCCGGTTGCGCCGGCGCGCGTCGCCACTTCGTAGCTGTCGATGTCGAAGTAGTGCACGCCCGGATTCAGCGCCTCGCGCACCAGCAGCTCGAAGGTGCCTTCGGCCGCCTCCAGCTCGTAGCCCTCGTATTCCATCTGCTTGATCCGCTCCAGCAGTTCGCGGCGCGCATCCTCGCTCAGCCGGTCGGCCAGCCCGTGCTGCTTCAGCTTGTAGAGAATGTTGCCGCGGCCGGAAAGATCGCTCACCAGCACGCGCTGCCGGTTGCCCACCGATGCCGGCGGGACGTGCTCGTAAGTGGCCGCATCCTTCAGCACCGCGGCAACGTGCACGCCGCCTTTGTGCGCAAACGCGCTCTTACCCACGTACGGCTGATCGCCCGGCAACGGCAGGTTAGCCAATTCAGCAATGAACTTGCACGTCGCAGCCAGGTTGGCCAGCCGCTCCGGCCCGATCGTGGTATGGCCCAGCTTCAACTCCAGGTTGGCGATGATGGACGACAGATTGGCGTTGCCGCATCGCTCCCCGTAGCCGTTGAGACACCCCTGCACGTGCGTCGCGCCGGCCTCGACAGCCGCCACGCTGTTGGCCACCGCGCAATCCGAATCGTTATGGGTGTGGATGCCGATCACGCCGTCGAAGCGCTTGCGGACCTCCGCCACGATCTCCACCAGCCGCCCGGTAAGCGTGCCGCCATTGGTATCGCACAGGCAGAGCACTTGAGCGCCAGCTTTCTGTGCCGCTTCGAGCGTGCGCAACGCGTAGTCCGCGTTGGCACGGTAACCGTCGAAGAAGTGTTCGGCGTCATAGACCACTTCCTTGCCGTGCTCGTGAAGGTACGCGACCGTCTCGGCAATCAGCTTGAGATTTTCGTCGAGCGTAATCCCCAGCGCGCGTTCCACGTGCAGGTCCCACGTCTTACCGAAAATCGTCGTCACCGGAGTGCCGGCTTCCACCAGCGCCCGCACGTTGCGATCCTCCGCCACGCTGTTCTTGGCGAAACGGGTCGAGCCAAACGCCGCCAGCCGGGCGTGTTTCAGATGCAGATCGCGCGCGCGCTCGAAGAACTCCTTGTCTTTCGGGTTCGATCCCGGCCAGCCGCCTTCGATGTAATCGATGCCCAGCTCGTCCAGTTTCTGTGCGACGACCAGCTTGTCGTCCACCGAAAAGGAAACCGATTCCCCCTGCGTCCCATCGCGCAGCGTGGTGTCGAACGTAAAGATCTTCATATTCCACCCGCTAAAGCCCAAACCGCCCCCAGAAGCCGCGAAAAAAACATGGCCACGGATGAACACAGATAAGAAAAACAGGAGTTCTATCGGTGTTTATCTGTGTTCATCTGTGGCTCGAAATGAATTCTTCACGGCTTCTGAGAAGCGGCCGCTACCTAACTCTTCACTGCCTCCGCTTCCTGCGGGACTCCGGCTTCCTTCTTCTTCTTGAGGAACGGCATCATCTCGCGCAGTTCGCGGCCCACCACTTCCAACGGCTGATGGCGCGCGGCTTCCCGCATCGCCAGGAAATTCTTGCGGCCGGTCTTGTTTTCCTCGATCCAGTCCTTGGCGAACTGGCCGGTTTGAATCTCGCCCAGAATCTTCTTCATCTCCGCGCGCGTCTGTGCGTTGACGATGCGCGGGCCGCGCGTGTAATCGCCATACTCGGCGGTATCGGAAACCGAATAGCGCATGTACGCCAAGCCGCCTTCCTGGATCAGGTCGACAATCAGCTTCAGCTCGTGCAAGCACTCGAAGTAAGCGATCTCGGGCGCGTAGCCGGCTTCCACCAGCGTTTCAAAACCGGCGCGGATCAGTTCGCTGACGCCGCCGCACAGCACGGCCTGCTCGCCGAAGAGGTCGCTCTCGGTTTCTTCCTTGAAGGTGGTTTCGATCACGCCCGCCTTGAGATGGCCGAGCGCCAGGGCGTATGCCAGCGCCTTATCGAGCGCGTGGCCCGTGGCATCCTGGTGAACCGCCACCAGCGCCGGCACGCCCACGCCCTCGGTGAACAGCTCGCGCACGCGGTGCCCCGGCGCCTTGGGCGCGATCATTGTCACGTCGACATCCTTCGGCGGCGTGATCTGCTTGAAATGAATATTGAAGCCGTGCGCGAACATCAGCGTCTTGCCGGCCGTCAAGTGCGGCGCGATATCTTTGGTGTAAACGTCGGCCTGAATATGGTCCGACACCAGAATCATGATAATATCGGCGGCCTTGGCGGCATCGGCGGCTTTCAGAACTTTCAGCCCGGCGGCTTCGGCTTTAGCCCAGTTCGGCGAGCCGGGAACATCGCTCACCACCACGTCCACGCCGGAATCACGCAGATTCAGTGCGTGCGCGTGGCCCTGGCTTCCGTACCCGATAATGGCGACCGTGCGTCCCTTCAAGAAATCCAGATTTCCGTCTTTTTCGTAATAACGCTTCGGCATTTTCTCTCCAGTTCTCAGAAACTCATCAATAAGTTGAACCGACCGCTCCCTATGGTCGCGGCTCCGTTGCGGAAGGCGACCGTCCTTTCGGAGCCGCGACCATAGGGAGCGGTCGGTTCCTAAACCACTTTCTCTTCCACTTTGTTCCCGCCGCCCTTGGTGAGAACCGGCGGCTGCAGCCGCAATTTCTTGTTGTCCAGCGCAATCGCCAGCGCGCCGGAGCGCGTGACGTCGATCTCGCCGTAGCTGCGCATCACGCTGATGAATTCGTTCAACTTCTCCGGGTCGCCCGTCGCTTCGATGGCGAATCCCTCGGTGGAGGAGTCCGCCACGCGCCCGCCGAATATCTCGGCTTCCTTCAACACCGCCGTGCGGGTGTCCTGCGCGGTCCGGATGCGCACCAGCACCAGTTCCCGCACCACCGCCGGCGATTCGGTGAGGTCGGTGGCCTGCAGCACGTTGATCAGCCGGTTCATCTGCTTGATCACCTGCTGGCGCAGCGCGGGGTCCACATCCACCACGATGGTCATGCGGGAAAGCTCCGGATCGAGCGTGCGCGCCACCGTGAGACTTTCGATGTTATACCCGCGCTGGGTCAGCAACCCGGTCACGCGCATCAGCGCGCCGGGTTTGTTTTCGAGCAGCAGAGAGATCACTTGCAGCATGGCATCTCCTATTCGGCCGGCACCGGGACCGGTTGCGGCGGGCCGAGCACCATATCGTTGATGGCCGCCCCCGCCGCCACGATCGGGTACACCGATTCGGTGGCCGTCACCTTCACATTCAACAGGTAGGGGCCCGGCTCGCGGACCGCTGCCTCCAACGCCGGCGCCAGTTGCGACGGCTGGTCGACGATCTTGCCCTTGAAGCCGTAAGCGCCGGCCAGTTTCTCCACGTCCGGGAAGCAATCCAGTTCCACGCCGCACAGCCGGTTGTTGTAGAACATGGTCTGCCACTGGCGCACCATGCCCAGGTAGCCGTTGTTCATCACGATGATTTTGACCGGCAGGCCGTTGCTCGCAATCGTGGCCAGCTCCGGAATCGACATCTGGAAACCGCCGTCTCCCACGATGGCGAAAACCAGCTTGTCCGGGTTCGCGAACTGCGCGCCCATCGCGGCGGGAAGTCCGAACCCCATCGATCCCAAGCCGCCCGAGTTGAGCCACAGCCGCGGGTGGTTGAAGCGGATCAACTGCGCCGCCCACATCTGGTGTTGCCCCACGTCGCTCGAAACGATAGCCTCGCCGCCGGAGATGCGGTCGATCTCCGCCATCAGGTGCTGCGGTTTGATCTCGCTCGAGGAGAAGACGGGCTCCAGCGGATGCTGCCGCTTCCACTCGCGGATTTGTTTCCACCACGCACGCCGCGCCGCGCCGATCTTTTCTCCGGGCTGGCTCGGGGCTTCGCGCAGCATCTTGAGCAGGCGCGTCAGCACCCGGTTCACGTCGCCCACAATCGGAACGTCGGGAACCCGGTTCTTGCCGATCTCGGCCGGGTCGATATCCACGTGGACTACCTTGGCGTGCGGCGCGAAAGCCGCCAGCCGCCCCGTCACGCGGTCGTCGAAACGCACGCCCAGCGCGACGATCAGGTCGCAGTTCTGAAAGGCCATGTTGGCCGCGTAGCTGCCGTGCATTCCCGGCATGCTGATGAAGTTGGGATGCGAAGAGGGCAGCGCGCCGAGGCCCATCAGCGTCACCACCGCCGGCGTGTCGGTCAGCTCGACGAATTCGCGCAACAGGCCGCTGGCCTCCGCCGCGATGATGCCGCCGCCCGCGTATACCAGAGGCCGCTCGGCCTCCTCCAGCAACTGCGCTGCGCGCCGGATCTGCCCCGTGTGCCCTTCGGTGAACACTTTATAGCCAGGCAGGTGAATCGAGGTCACCGGCTGATAGTGCCCCTGCGCCTGAAAAATGTCTTTCGGAACGTCCACCAGCACCGGCCCCGGCCGGCCGCTGGCCGCCACGTAGAACGCCTCGTGCACCGTCTGCGTCAGGTCTTCCAGCCGCTTCACCAGGTAGTTGTGCTTGGTGGCGGAGCGCGTGATGCCGAACGTGTCGGCTTCTTGAAACGCGTCGCTGCCGATCAGCTTGGTGGTCACCTGGCCGGTGATGGCCACCACCGGAATCGAATCCATCATCGCGTTTACCAGGCCGGTTACCAGGTTGGTCGCTCCCGGCCCGGAAGTCGCGCAGCACACGCCCACCCTGCCGGTCGACCGCGCCCAGCCTTCCGCCGCGAACGCCGCGTTCTGCTCGTGCCGCACCAGCACGTGGCGGATCTGGTGCTCGTACAGCACGTCGTAAAACGGAAGCGTCACGCCGCCCGGATATCCGAACATGCAATCCACGCCTTCCTTCACCAGACACTCCACCAGCATCTGTGCGCCCGAAATCAAATTCGCCATACTGTTCCCCTCAACCATTGGTAATTCAAGTTTCTGCATAACAAAAAAGGCCACCAGCCGGTTTTGAACCCCGCTGATGGCCTCGGTTACTGCTTCCGGGTGGCCTTCAAGCGGGGCCGGCTACGATGACCAAGCTAATAATAACGATGCGGACAGGAATCCCTGCGAGGTGAGCAAATGCGGAACGACCTGTGCAAGCGAAAGACATCGAACTAAACTTCGAGTTTACCCTGCACGTTTTCTAAATGCAAGTAGCTGATGTCATAAATTATACTAATGACTATATTACGGCTGGCGTGGCGCACGCACTCGTGCGTGCCGCGTCGGCACTCATGCCGACGCTCGGCGCCTCCGGAGGAAGAGGTGTCGAGAAGAGTCTCGACACGGCACGCACGAGTGCGTGCGCCACGTTGCTCCCGCTATCCGATATCCCGGTGCGTCACCTTGGCGTGGTACCCGGCTTTGGCCAGGTTGCGCGCGATTTCGTCCGCCATCATCACCGAGCGGTGGTGGCCGCCGGTGCACCCAAAGGCGATGGTCAGGTAACTCTTGCCTTCGCTGATATAGTGCGGCAGCAGGTAAATCAGCAGGTCCGAAATGCGGCTGGTGAACTCCACCGTCTGCTGAAACGACCGGATGTATTGCGCCACCGCCGGATTCTTCCCGGTGAGGTGTTTGAACTTCGGGATGTAATTCGGATTCGGCAGGAATCGCACGTCGAAAACCAGGTCGCTGTCGGGCGGCACGCCGTTGCGAAAACCGAAGCTGGTGACGTACACCATAATCTTCGATTCCTCGCCCTGCCCGCGAAACCGCTCGCCGATAAACTCGCGCAGCTCGTGCACGGTGAATTTCGACGTGTTGACGATCAGATCGGCCATGCTGCGGATTTTTTTCAGTTGCGCGCGCTCGCGCTGGATGCTTCTGGGAATCGATCGGTTAGTGCCCAGCGGATGCGGGCGGCGGGTTTCGCTGAAGCGGCGCAGAATGGCGGAGTCTTCCGCCTCCACGAAAATCAGGCGCGCCTTCACCGTGTCGCGGATCTGGGCGAATACCGCGGGGAAGCGGTCCAGGCCGCCGCCTTCGCGAATATCCACCACCAGGGCGGCGGATTGGAACTTGGAGCTGTCGCGGGTGAGTTCCGCAAACTTGGGGATCAACTCCACCGGCAGGTTGTCCACCGAGTAATACCCAAGGTCTTCGAACGCCTTGAGCATGGAACCTTTGCCCGACCCGCTCAGGCCGGTGATGATGACCAACTCGGGTTCGGCGGCCGCATTCGGCGCAGCACGCCTGGGCCGGCGCGCGGGCGCGTTTCCGGGTTCGGGCGCGGCTGCAACACGACGGCGCGGCATGGAGCGTCAGGCCTCGATCAGGTCGAAATGGCCATCGCGGCGCCGCACTAGCACGTTCACGCCGTCGGTTTCCGCGTCGAGGTACACCACGTAGTCGCGAGTCTCCATTTCGAGCAGCGCTTCCTCCAGCGTCATCGGCTTGCGCTTCTTGTGATGGCCGACGTGAAAGACGCGCCGTTCTGGTGTGGTTTCCTCCTCAGCCTCCACCTCCACCTCAGGCGCGGGGGCTTCAATCTCCGCTTCCGAGGCGCTCTTGCGCGGCGTGCGTCTGTTGTCGCGCCACTTGGTGCGCGCCTTCACAGCCTGCTTTTCCAGCTTCTCCGCGGCGGAGTGGATGGCCATAAACAGGTCTGTGCTGGAGCCCTCGCCCGCCAGTTGATGGCCATAATAATTCACCGTGGCTTCGGCTTGATGCAAATGCCGCTCGATCGACAAGATAACGTGAGCCTCCACTTCGCGCCTCCCATCGAGAAGCTTGCCGATCTTGGCGAACCGCGCTTCCAACTTCTTCAACTCAGCCGGCTTCAGTTCCACCTGCCTGCCTGTGTAGGTGATCTTCATGCACTCTCCCCGGTTCCGCTCATCCCGCCGGAACGTCCCACTTCCTTTATAGCTCTTTTTGGTAACATCGCCGACAGCGCAGCAAAGGCCGGCTTCCTTTGGCAGGTTAATTTGCCAGTGCGCGGCCGCGCACGGACTAACTGAAGCAGCACGCTTCCCGGACGGCGTTCCACCGGAATTCCACCGCGTTTACAGCAGTTCCTCGAGTTCGCCGGCGCTCAGTTGACAATCGCGAAGGATCTTGTGCAGCAGGCCGGGGCCGATGGTTTCTCCCGAGTGCGCTGGCACAACCGTGCTTCGGCCATCCTCGTGACGAAGGAAGTGATGGCTGCCTTTGACGCGAAGAACAGAGAAGCCTCCCCTCCCAAGCGCCACAATCAAGTCAGGACCGGTGACGCGCGGAATCCGGCTCATGCCGCGATCGTTATGCGCTGGATGCCAACGAACTCCAGCGTGGGTTCGGGCGCGCCCGCGACTTCCAAACACAACTCGATCGCTTCGCGGATGCGTTGCGTTACCTCGTCGAGAGACCGCGCTTGGGTGTGGCACGCGGGGATCTGCGGCACGGACGCAACATAGTAGCCTTCTTCGTCGCGCTCAATGACTACATCGAATTGACGTGGCATCGAATGTGTCCTTCCTTCCATTGTAGATGGCCTGTGAATCCATTGCTGCCCCCCGCTCCAGGCTCATCTTGCATGAGACAAGAGGGTGAACGACGTGGAAGTGGGAACTTGGCGCCTGGCTTTGTATCAGGGCACCGGCTTCAGCCGTGCCACAACACATCGATAGCCAAAGGCTTTAGATGGAATGAGAAGGCCGGTCTCCCGGCGGGATGCGATATGCTCCCGTTGAGGAACGCACTCGAAGTGCAAAGGAGACCAGCCATGAGAAAGAATATCACCGAAACGCCGAA
>Ga0224534_1000278_pt1 | contig 33851 bp, 26 predicted proteins | sample 714E12024metaG_FD_172012 | JGI IMG/M metagenome (GOLD analysis project Ga0224534, IMG submission 172012) | Peat soil microbial communities from Stordalen Mire, Sweden - 717 E1 20-24 | ecosystem: Environmental > Terrestrial > Soil > Wetlands > Peat | place: Sweden: Norrbotten County, Stordalen... | reverse complement strand
CCAGGCCGGTGATGTCCTGACTGTCATCGCGCCCCCCGAAGCAATCGAGCAAACCCAGGGTCTGAATCTCACCATCCTCACGGGTCACCCGCCGCAAGCCACCGACGGACTGTGATGCGGAAAGCACCCCAACCTTCGCCCGTACATCCCAAAGGGGAGAATGCTAATGTCCAGCCGACAGATGGATCACAATCTCTCCCAGCGCAAGAGAAAAAGAAGGTTGAAGCCGTCAAGAGTTGTCTTGCTCGTATTCCTGCTAATCGTTATCGGCCTGTTGTTAGTCGGCTGCGGCAACCTTGCCCTGGCGGTGGCCACGCTGCCGTCATGGGATCCGAGCAAGCTGGCAGGCTCCCAATCAACGATCATCTACGATCGCTACGATCAACAGGCGTCGCTGGTCTATGCGAATGAGAACCGCACGCCGGTGCCTCTCGCCGAACTGCCGCCCTACCTGCCCAATGCCTTTGTGGCAGCAGAAGACAATCGCTTCTATGAGCATATGGGGATAGACCCGGTGGGAATCGCCAGGGCACTGTGGGCAGATCTGCGCGGGGGTTCCGCAGCCGAGGGAGGCAGCACCATCACCCAGCAACTGGTCAGGAGCGCCTACCTCAGCGACGAGAAGTCTCTGCGGCGCAAGATCCAGGAGGCGATCCTCGCTCTGGAGGTTGAGCACCACTACTCCAAGCAGCAGATCCTTGAATTTTACTTGAACAGGATCTATTTCGGCAACGGCGCCTACGGCATCCAGGCGGCATCTCAGCTTTACTTCGCCAAAGACGCCAAGGACCTGACCCTGGCCGAGAGCGCCCTGCTGACGGGGATTGTGCAAAGCCCCAACAACTACAACCCCTTTGCCAGTCCCGACCTGGCGAAGGGCAGACAGGAGACCGTGCTCGACCAAATGGTCAAGTACGGCAAAATAACCCAGGATCAGGCCAAGCAGGCCAAGCAGGCCAAGCTGCAGTATCACGAGGGCGCCACCAGCGCCTACCAGTTCCCCTACTTCACCGACCAGGTGATCAGCGAGACGGAGGGTATCCTGCAGCAGCAACAGGGAATGACCAGAGAGGCTGCCCAGAATCTGATCTACAAGGGCGGCATGAAGATCTATACGTCTCTCAATGTGCCGGTGCAGCAGGAGATGGAGGAGGTTTTCGCTAACAAGGCCAATTTCCCGCCGGATTCCAAGAGCCAGCAGGTGCAGGGGGCAATGGTGCTCGTCGACCAGCACAACGGGCAGATCCAGGCTCTGGTCGGCGGCCGCAAATACTCGACCATGGGTTTCAATAGGGCCACTCAGGCCAAGCGCCAGCCCGGATCCGCCATCAAACCGCTGGCGGTCTACTGTCCGGCCCTCGAGAAGGGCTACACCGAAGCCTTTGTCCAGGATGATGTCCCGGCCACCTTCGGCTCCAAAACCTTTTATAACGACGATGACCAGTACCGCGGCCTGATCACCATGCGCACCGCTCTCGAGTACTCGGTCAACACCTATGCCGTCAAGCTGCTCAACCTGATTGGGGTCGACTACGGCTACGACTTCGCCACCAAGTTTGGCATCACCAGCCTGGACCCCGACAAGGACAAGAACCTATCCCTGGCCCTGGGCGGGATCACCAACGGCATCTCCCCGTTGGAGATGGCGGGAGGTTATTGCGCCATTGCCAACCAGGGCGTCTATATCCAGCCGTACACTGTGCGCGAGATCGTGGATGACAATGGAAACATCCTGTACCAGGCCCAACCCCAGCAGAAGGTAGTGATCTCGGAGCAAACAGCCTACATCATGACCGACCTGCTGGAGAGCGTGGTGAAGGTGGGCACCGGCGCCAACGCCCAGTTGGATCGTCCGGTAGCGGGCAAGACCGGAACCACTACCAATAAAGTCGATGCCTGGTTCATGGGTTATACCCCGGAGTTTGTCGGGGCCGTCTGGATGGGGTTCGACAAAGAGGAGAGCATGGAAAACCTGCCTGACGTGTTCGGGGCGACCTACCCTGCCCGGATCTGGAAGCAGGTCATGCAGAAGGCGGTCGAAAATATGCCGGTGTCCGACTTCCCGATGCCCGCCGGCCTGGTCCGGGCTACTGTCTGCGGCAAGTCGGGGCTGCTGCCCAACGCCTTCTGCCCGCAAGACGAACTGGAAAGCGATCTCTTCGTCCAGGGCACGGTGCCGACCGATATCTGCGACGTCTACGTCGAGGCCATCATCGACACTGATACCGGACTGCTGGCCACCCCCTACTCACAGCATACGGCCACCAAAGTGTTCCTGAAACGCCCGCCGGTCAGCGGCCCGTACCAGCCCTTGGACATGAAAGAGGCGCTGCCCACGCAGTACTCTCCGATACCTGCCGGCTTGGCGAACCAGATGGTGACCGTCAAGATCTCCACCGATCCCCGGAACCACGGCATACCCTACCTGGCCAACGTCCCCGGCTTTTTAGAGGAAGGTGGCACCCCACCACAATTTATTCAAGAAGAGCAGTTCCCGGCCGATCAGGTACCCGACCTGTACGACCCGCTCCCCGACCACCAGGTAAAGAAAATTAACGTGCTTCAGAATCTGACCAACATCATCAACCAGACATATTAACTACTTGAAGGTGACCACAGTCACCCCGGTACCCCCTTCGTAATAACCGCCGGTGCGGTATGAACCGACAAAGGGATGCTGGGTCAAGTATTGCCTGAGGGCGTCCCTCAAAGCGCCGGTCCCCTTGCCGTGAATCAGGTTGACGTTGGGCAGGCCGGCCAGATAGGCGCTGTCCAGGTACTTGTCCACCTTCTCCAGGGCCTCATCAACCCGCAGACCGCGCAGGTGCAGTTCAGGTGACACCTCGGCCTTTTGCTCCAGGGACGGGGCTTTGATTGAGAAAGTGCGCGCCTTTTTCTGTTTGGCCCCCCTGCGCAGTTCGTGCAGCGGGAGGTTCACCTTCAGCGCCCCCACCTGGACCAGAACGTCGCTGCCGCCGTTCGACCCCTCCAGCACGTACCCCTCGGCGTTGAAGCGGGGTATCACCACCAGGTCGCCGCTCTTCACGCTATCCACCACCTCACCCGCAGGTTGCGGCAGGACGGAGGCGATCTGCTCCTCGATCCGGTCGGACACCTCGGTCAGTCTGCTACGCGCCGCCAGGGCGGCCTGCCGCCTCTCTTCCAGGCCGGCCTTGCGCTGTTCATCCCTGAGCGTCCGGATCAGTTGCTCGGCCTCACTCCGGGCGGTCCGCACCAGTTCCTGGGCCTCCCGGGCGGCCCTGGCCAGGACATCCCGCTCCTTCTGGCGCAACCGCCCCTCCTCATCCCTGATCCTGGCCTGCACTTGCCGGGCATCGGTATTCAGGTGCTCGGCCTCCCGTCGGGCCTCGAAGGCGGCTGCCTGGTCCTCTTTCAGGTGCCTGATCAGGTCGGCCAACTGCCGCTGTTCCGGCCTCAAGAAGGCCCGGGCCTGCTCGATGACCTCCGGCAGCAGATCCAGGCGCCCGGCAATCTCGAAGGCGTTGCTCTCACCCGGCGTCCCGATGGCCAGCTTGTAGGTGGGCCGCAGCGTCTCACTGTCAAACTCCACCGAGGCGTTCTCCGCCCGCTCTTCAGTATGGGCAAAGACCTTCAGCTCGCTGTAATGGGTGGTGATTACGACCAGGGCGCCGCTGCGCATCAGATGCCGGAGGATCGCCATGCCCAGGGCCGCCCCCTGCTCCGGGTCGGTTCCGGCGCCCAACTCGTCCAGCAGCACCAGGCAGCCGCGCCCGCCGGAGCAAGCGTCCGCAGCCTCTCTGAGGATGCGGGCAATGTTCGACATATGCCCGGAGAAGGTGCTCAGGGATTGCTCGATGCTCTGCTCATCCCCGATGTCCGCATAGATGTCGGTGAAGACCGGAAGGACAGTGCCATCGCCGGCGGGGATGTGGAGGCCAGCCTGGGCCATCACTCCCAGCAGGCCGAGCGTCTTCAGGCTCACGGATTTGCCACCGGTGTTCGGCCCGGTGATCACCAGGCAATCAAACTCCCTGCCCAGCCTGAGGTCAATCGGTACCACATTCCCCTTGAGCAAAGGGTGACGCCCGCCGCGCAGGACCACGCAGCCCTCGTCGCTGAATTCCGGCTGGCGCCCCTTCATCTTGATGCTCAGGCGGGCCTTGGCAAAAGCGAAGTCCAGCAGTCCAAGGATCTCCTGGTCGGTGCGGATCTCGTCAAGATAGGCCGCCAGCAGCCTGGTCAACTGCTCCAGGATCCGCAACTCCTCCTGGTGTGTCCGACTGCGGGAAGCTGCTAGGTCGTTCATCACCGACACCAGGGGCAGCGGCTCCATGAAAACCGTCGCCCCGCTGCCGGACTGGTCGTAGACGATGCCTGGAAACTGGTTGCGGTACTCCTGCTTCACCGGCACCACATAGCGGTCGCCCCGCACGGTGTAGATCGGTTCTTGCAGGTATTTTTGCCACTCCGCCCTGGTCAGGACATCGTCCAATTGGCTGCGCGCCCGGTTCTCCAGGCTCCGGATCTGCTGGCGCAGCCGGGCCAGGTCCGGGGAGGCGCTGTCGGCGATCTCCCCCTCGGGAAGGATGCAAGAACTGATTTTTTCCTGCAACGGCTGGCAGTCCTGGATCCTCGCCGCATACCCCTGCAGGTGGGGCAGATCATACTGAACCCGGGCCAGTTCATGCCTGATGCGCCCGGCAGCCACCAGGGTCTGGCAGCAGAGCAACAACTCCCTGGGTTCGAGCACCCCGCCAATGGCGGCACGCCTCAGTATCGGCGCCAAGTCGGCGATCCCCTCGAAACCCAGGTCCGGCAGGATCCTGAGCAGCGTTGCCGCCTCGGAGGTCTCCTCCTGCCAGCGCTTGATGTCAATGGCATCCGCCGACGGCTCCAGGCCCTGCACGTGGGGAACGCTCAGGGGGGTATGGCAGCAGGCCTGCAGCATCTCTTTGATCTTGTGGAATTCGAGCTTCTTGAGGGAATACCGGTCCAAACTTATCCTGCCCTTCTCGCATCTCACTTCTCTATAACGCCGCGCAAGTAGTGGCCGCGGGTCATGCCCCTGATGGAAAGCCGGTCCAGCCGCTGCCAGGCAGGCCTGGCAGCGTTTCCGTTCCAGGCGCCGGCCAGCAGGTCCCTCAGGGCGTGACCGTAGATCCCGGTGATCTCCCGCACCGCTTTCGCCTCGTGGCTGCGGAGGTCCAGCCTCAGGGAACTATATCCGTCCTGTATTATATCACCAAGGTGCTCGATCAGACACAGTTCCCTGGCGTTGTACAGAGTCATCCGGCAGTGCTCGTCGAGCTGCAGGGGAAACCGGTAGCCCTGACGGTCTTCCAGGAAGCAGGGCGTCCTGCGGCAGGTCTGCGGACAGCGGTCGCCGGTCCCGGTCACCGCTCCCACCAGACAGTGCTCGCTGACCATCAGGGGCAATGTTCCGTGCACCACCATTTCCAGGCACGGCGCCCCCCGGAAGCGGAGGTCCCGCAACTGCTCCCGGTTCAACTCCGGTGACAGGGTCATCCTGGCCGCGCCCCGCTGCAGCAGCAACTGGATCGCCAGGTCATTGAAGACGGGGACGGAGAGATCGGTGACCGTCTCCAGGCCGGACTGGAGGGCCAACTCCAGACCTCCCAAGTCGCCGGCCACCACCCCGGCAACCCGCAACCTCACGGCTCTATCGAGCCATTCGGCGGCGCCGGAGGGCTCGCCATCCTTCCAGATCCGGGGAATGATCAGGTAGGCCCGGACATTATCCGCCCGGCAAAGGCCCACCGACCGGTCAAGCGTGCCCGGGTTCCAGGTCTCCCGCCCCCGGTACGAGAGGCCGCCAAAATAGACGGCAGAGGCACCCCCGTCGATGGCCGCCTCCAGGCTGTCGTAGTCGGCTACCGCCACCGCCAGCAGCGGGCCGGCGGGAGGCCGGCGGGAGGCCTGTACCGCATCCTGCCGCAGGGACGACCAGAGCACCGCAGTTGTCTCTTCAACTCCGTCCGGAAGCACCCGCCGGAACCGGTCGAGGCGGGCGGACTCCAGGGCTGTGGTAAGGTCGCGCCGCACTGTGTTGAGTTCGCTTAGCGGGTACATGGCCACCCCGTCCAGTTCGCAGTCCAGGCCAGCCAAGGTAAAGGGAGTGTTGCCCAGGCGTTCTATTTGCGCCCGCGCCACCTCCGGGGTGAGGGGGTGCTTCAGAGCGATCTCGCCAGGGAGCGTCCCCCTTACCGCCGCCCGGATACCTTCCGGATCTACGGCCTCCAGCTCCAGGGGCTCTCCCTGGCGCGCCCGGATGATGACCCGGATTGGCATCTTGAGCCGCCCCGTCCCCGTGAAACTGAGCCGGGCCTCACTGATCAGCCGTTCATCATGGGTCTTGAACACCCGGTCCCCGGGCCTGACTACAAAAGGCACGGCGATCTCCACCTCGCTGCCCGGCGCCGCTTCTTGGGATGTGAGAGGTGAGATGCGCTCCCCACTTCCGCGCCCGCCAGGGCGGTCACCCGCCTGCGTCTCAAATTCCGGTGACGGCAGGTGCAGCATCATGCTGTGCACCGTGATCCCTTCCCGGTCGCCCTTCTGCATCCAGAACTCGATGCCGTCCCCCACCCGGAGCGGCAGGAGCGTCTTGAAGACCACTCCCTTGCCGGGAGTCGTTCTCAGCACGCGCCCCAGGAACAGGCCGCGGTTGTTCGGTCTGGCATAGCTCATCAGGAGACGGCCCGGCCGGCCGTCGAAGTAGCCGGTAGTAAAGCCCCGGTTGAAGACCTGGGCCAGGTCGCGGACTTCTTCTTCGGAGACCTGATAGCGCTCCGGGTCACGCCAGGCCCGGTCCAGGGCGTTCCGGTAGATTCGGACCACTGTCGCCACGTATTCCGGCCGCTTCATACGCCCTTCGATCTTCAGGGCGGCCACCCCGCCCTGCACCAACTGCGGCAGCTTCTCCAGCAGCATCAGGTCCCTGGTGCTCAGCAGGTGCTGGCCCGGGCAGGCGCCACCCAGGTCACGCCCGCGGTCATCCACCAGGGTGTAGGCCATCCTGCACGGTTGGGCGCAACTGCCCCGGTTGCCGCTGCGCCCGCCGACCATGCTGCTGAACAGGCACTGGCCGGAGTAGCTGATGCAGAGGGCTCCGTGGACGAACACCTCCAACTCCAGGGCAGACTGCCGCTTGATCTCCAGCAACTCCTGGTATGAGGTCTCCCGGGCCAGCACCACCCGGCGCAGTCCCAGGCCTGCCAGGAACTGCACCCCGGCGGCGTTATGGACGGTCATCTGGGTGCTGCCGTGCAGGGGAAGCTCCGGGAGCACCCGCCGCGCCCACGCAACCGCCCCCAGGTCCTGAACCAGCAGGGCATCGGCCCCCTCCCGGTACAAAAAAAGCAGGAACTCGGACAGTTCTCCGAATTCCCCGTTGTCTACCAGCGTGTTGACAGTCACGTACACCTTGACCCCGCGCAGGTGGGCGTAGGTCAGAGCATCCATCAACTCCTGCCGGTCGAAGTTTTCAGCAGAGGCGCGGGCACCGAAAGACTTGCCTCCCAGGTAGACGGCGTCCGCCCCGTTCTCCACGGCCGCCCTCAATGCCTGGGGATTCCCCGCCGGCGCCAGCAGCTCCGGCCGGCTGACCGCTGTATTGGGTTCTATGGCGACATCATCCCCGATCACTTCTTTTATGGGTTTTGGTCAGGCGGTTGACCCGGATCAGCCCGGACGTGGGCAGGATGGCCACCTTGCGCTGTTCCATCTCGTCCAGGAACAGGTTCATACCCAGGGAGTCGCTGGCGATGTGCCCGGCGATCACCACGTTGATGTTGTACTTTTCCGCCTCCTTGCGGTGCCCCTCGGCGATGTGCATCCCGACCAGGGTGCCAACTCCGGCGATGGCCATCTTCTCGTAGGCCTCCTTGGCGCCTCCGGTGCCCCCGGTCATGTCCACGAAGATCTTCCCGGGCCGCCGCTTCTCACTGCCGACTACAATCGTGGGCCCGGAGTTCAACTTGACAGCAGCAGCATACTCGGGGAGTTCCTTGAGGATCTTCACGACCTCTCTCACCGTCTCCGGCTTCTTCTCCTCGAACAGCCTGGTCAGGAAATTGGTGACCAGGTTATCCGCCGGTGTGTGCACGCACATCATGGGGATATCCAGCAGCCGGGCCACATCCACCGCCCGGTTGTGGTTGAGCGGCATCAGGTTGCGCCCCACTTCGGCGATCCTCCCCGACAGGATGCCTTCTGCCACGTTGATCGGCACCCCTAACTGGGCCAGCAGATCCTCCTGGAGATGCATCACCTGGTACAGGGCGGCCAACGCCTTGCCCTCAGGGTGGTGGGCGAGGATCAGGTCGATCGTCTGACCCTTGTCCCGCAGGCGGTCGGCCAGCAGCACCTCCCCGACCTCCATGTCGATCCCGCACAGGACGCTCTCGATCTCCAGGTTCTCATCGCCGTAGAGCATGCGGGTGTCGCTGAAGGGGTTGTGCAGCCTCTCCTGATCAAACTCCGCCTTCTCGCTCTCCTTCATCTCCTCGTATTCCTTACGCAGCCTCTCCAGCAGCCTGGCAATCTCGGCCTCGCCCCTGAGGTCGGCCGCAATCCCCTTTTGCACCGCCAGCTCGTAGATCTCCCGGAATTTCATCAAATCCACCTCCACAAGTGTCTGTCTCTATAGTTCTCCCCCGTTTGCCTTCAATAATCCCTATGTTAGGCCCACCGTGCCGCGCCGCACCCGTGGCGGCGCCGGTCACTCCCGCTCCTTCTACCGCTTCTTAGCAACCTTATTATACCAGATTTCACAGGCTAAAAGCCTGCTTTCCAGACTGCAGGCAATCTTCAACCTGGTCCAGGATTTTAACATTTTTTTATTGGATCAAGCAAAAAAGTTGGACAGCCTCTTCAGCCAAGTCCAACTTCTCATGTTCAAACCCGTTGGCGCCATTCTACCGGCGCCATCAGGCAAACGCCGCTAAAGGTCACTCCGACCTCTCTGAGGATCAGTTCAATTTTCGTCTGAAATGCATTAAGACCGTTGACGGAACGGAAATCATTCAGCTTGGCGCGCCAGCAGGGTCTTGGCAGCCCCCACAATGTTTGCCGCAGTCAGTCCGTAGGCTTCGAGCAACTGGTCCGGGGCGCCGGACTGGCCGAAGCGGTCCTGGATGCCGATTCTCTTCAAATAAACAGGCCGATGCTCACTTAGGACTTCGGCCACCGCCGAGCCCAGACCGCCGATGATCGAATGTTCTTCCACCGTGATCATCTTACCGACCCTTTGGGCCAGCTCGATGATCAACCGCTCGTCGATCGGCTTGATGGTATGGAAATTGACCACCGTGGCTTCAATGCCTGCGGCATGGAGCTGCTCGGCAGCTTGCACGGCCTGAAAAACCATCAGTCCCGTCGCACACAGGCAGACATCCCGGCCATCCCTCAGGATGTCGGCCTTGCCTATTTCGAACTTGGTGCCGGCTTCGATAAATACCGGCGCCGGCGGCCGGGGAATCCGCAGATAAACCGGACCGTCGAAAGCCGCCGCCGCCCGGACAGCTTTTTCCGTTTCCACGGCATCAGCAGGCACCATGACCGTCATGTTGGGAATGCTCCGCATCAGGGAGATATCTTCGACTGACTGGTGGCTGCCGCCATCCTCGCCAACAGTAATACCAGCGTGGGTCACCGCTATTTTCACGTTGAGGCGCGGGTAACAGATGGTATTTCTCACCTGTTCAAACGCCCGGCCGGCCCCGAAGACTGCAAAAGTACTGGCGAAGGGCATAAAACCGGCCAGCGCCAGACCACTGGCAATTCCCATCATGTTCTGTTCGGCAATCCCGACGTTGAAAAACCGCTCCGGAAACTGCCCCCTGAACAAAGTCGTCATCGTGGCATGCGCCAGGTCGGCATCGAGTACCACCAGGTTGTCAAGCTCTGCACCGAGTTTTACCAGCGTTTCACCATAAGCAAGGCGTGGAGCCCTGATCTCTTTGGCGTTCATGACGAACCTCCCCCTAGTTCAGATAACGCCCTGGCCACTTCCTCAGCGTTGGGCGCCTTACCGTGCCAACCAACCTGGTCTTCCATAAAGGAAACACCACATCCCTTATGGGTATGGGCAATGATGCATTTCGGCCGGTCCTGTGCCGGCAGCCTGAAAGCTGATTCTAATTGGGCAATCGAGTGACCGTCCACTTCAGAAACCGCAAAGCCAAACGCTGCTAATTTATCCCCAACATTGCCGAGTGACATTACTTCCTCGCAAGTTCCGTCAATTTGCAGCCCATTGTAGTCCAGCACCAGCGTGACCGCGCTCAGTTTGTAATGAGCAGCCGCCATCGCTGCCTCCCAAAACTGGCCTTCTTGAATTTCGCCGTCCCCCACCACGACAAACACCCGGTAAGTCTTACCGCCCAGTCTGCCGCCCAGAGCCAGACCAACCGCAATGGACAGGCCTTGCCCCAGAGACCCTGTCGAGGCATCGACACCCGGGGTTTTTTTCATATCCGGATGTCCCTGCAGACGGGAGCCAAACTGACGCAGGCTCAACAACTCCTCCGGAGGAAAATAGCCCCGGTGCGCCAGAACGGCATATAGAGCCGGTGCGGCGTGCCCCTTGCTGAGCACGAAACGATCCCTCCCTTCCCAGCGGGGATGTTCCGGATCCACGTTCATCACCCTAAAATACAGGGTTGACAGAATCTCCACACAAGATAACGACCCGCCTGGATGCCCGGATTTCGCCGTACCGATCATTCTGATGATATCCTGACGTATCCTCTTGTTCAGTTGGCTCAGTTCGCCCTGTGCCAATGGCTCCATGACTATAGCTCCTTCCACTGTCAATACCTGCGACCAACCTGAGAATACATCATTACGAGCAAGTTCTCAACCTTGTCGATATATACCATTTCGCATTAGAGCGGGTAGCCATCGGTGAATTTTCTTGCAACGAGAAGGAAAAAGATGGCTATGTGTCGAAAAATATCAAATAAATGAATTATGAAAGATAAAACACCGAATACACGGTGCCGGGTTATGTGGAGGGAGAATGTCTTGAGGTTTTACGCCAAGTGCTGCATCTATCTGCTGATCGTATCCTTTTTGCTGACTTTATCGCCCTGGGAAATTGACGCCGCAAGCTATGCTCAGCTCAATGCGGCGAAGCATTTGGAAAAGCAGACCCAAAACCAGATTGAAACGAATTCCTCCAGAATGAACAGGACAGAGGCCCAACTCGTTTCTTTAAAAACGTCGTTAGACGAGCTTGACCAATCCATTTCCAAAAACCAGGCGGAGGTTTCCAAAGAGAGCACAACCTTACAGGGGCTACAGACTCGAGAGTCCGAAGAAGAAGCGGTGAGAGAGAGCCTCGTGCAGAGTTTTAACGAAGTTCTCGTCTCTACATACGAGAACGGAGGGGGTGCGGAATATTTAACCATATTGCTACAGGCCGCGAACTGGCAAGACTTTCTCTGGCGTCTGGACGCCGTAGCAGCCATCCTTAAACATAATCAGGCCCTCCAACAGAATATCATCAGCCAAAACCAGATCATTAAGGGGCAGGAGGCGACGATTGGCCAAGATATGGCTGGTTTACAGGCCGCGATCGATCAGGAAAACCAGTTGGTCTCTTTGAAAAAGCAGACCGCCTCCAATGAGCAGGTCGTCCTCTCCGGCCTGAGCAGCAAACAGCGCCAGTTAGAGGAACAGAAGCTGGGTCAACTGAACGCCATCAACGATATTCAACAGGAATTGCTTGACCAGGAAGAGGAGGCCAAGATCGCCGCCAAAAACGGTCCGATCAGGAGCGAGGGCGGCATAACCTCCATCACCCACCCTGTGTCGGTGGGGTCGGCCGGGATCTCCTCCCTGATCAGTCATGCCGAGGGCTACATCGGGACGCCCTATGTCTGGGGCGGAACCACCCCCAGTCCGGGCTTTGATTGCTCGGGTTTTACCCAGTACGTCTTTCGTCGCCTGGGAATTGACCTGAAAAGGACCTCCGAGGAGCAATATCTCGAAGGCACGCCCATATCGGAAAACGCTCTTGAACCCGGTGACCTGGTATTTTTCAGCACCTATGCCTCCGGGGCCAGTCACGTCGGAATCTACATCGGCAATGACCTGATGGTGGATTCTGAAGTATCCGGAGTGATTATCGACAACATCACGAATAACTATTGGGCGCCACGCTATCTGGGCGCCAAAAGAATTGCGGAGACGTAAGAGCGTTCCCGACGGTGGCTAGCCAAGAAGGGCGCTTGCCGGCAGATCGCCCATCTCGATCTCCAGCCCCAAATATTAACGTCCGTGTCTTTGCAGCCACTTTTCCAGTTCATCCAGGGGCAGGGTGTTGATCACGTCCTGCCTCTGCGCCCAGCCCCGCCGGGCGGTGAGCATCCCGTATCGCATGTCATCCAGGGAGTTCACGTGGTGGGCGTCGGTATCGATGGCAAACCTGACCCCCAGGTCAATGCCCTGGCGGACGTAGGCGTCATTCAGGTCGAGCCGGTCCGGGTTGGCGTTGATCTCCAGGGCGGTCCCGGTGTCTGCCGCCAGTTCCAGCACCCTGCCCACATCCAGGGCGTAGGGATCCCTCCTGCCGATCAGGCGCCCGGTGGGATGCCCGATGATGTCCACGTGCTCGTTCTTCAGAACTGCCTCGAAACGCCGGTTCAGGGTCTCCTGGTCCTGCCGGAACCTGGAGTGCACCGAGGCCACCACCACGTCCAGTTGGGAGAGCATCCGGTCGTCGAAATCCAGCCTTCCGTCGGACAGGATGTCCACCTCGGTTCCCGCCAGCAGCCGGAAGTTTTGGAACTCCCGGTTCAGCCTGTCGATCTCCTCCCGCTGCTCTTTCAGCCTCTCCTCGGTCAGGCCGTTGGTGAAGGCCAGTGAGCGGGAGTGATCCGTAACCGCCAGGTACCGGTAGCCCCTGGCCATGGCCGCCTCAGCCAGTTCCTCCAGGGTGTTGGCGCCGTCACTGGCGCGGCTGTGCACGTGCAGGTCACCCCTGATGTCGCCGGTTTCCACCAGTCTGGGCAGTTCCCCCCGTTCCGCCGCCTCAATCTCGCCCCAGCCCTCCCGCATCTCCGGCGGGATATAGGACAGGCCGATCAACTGAAAAAACTCCTCCTCGGTGGCCGGGGTAAGAGTCTCCTCTTCCTTGACGATCCCGTATTCGCTGATCTTCCATCCGTGCTGCCGCGCCCGCGCCCGCAGGGCGACGTTATGTTCCTTGGAACCGGTGAAGTGGTGCCAGGTAGAAGCAAAGAGGGACGGCGCTACCACATAGAGGTCTGCCTGAATCCCCCACACAGTGATGACAGTGGCCTTCAGATCGCCTTCCGCCACTACCTCCCGCACCCAGGGGGCATCTACAAACCGGGCGATCACCGCCGGGGCGTCATCGGAAGCCACCACGAAGTCCAGGTCGCCCACGGTCTCCCGGCCCCTGCGGTAGCTCCCCGCCGCCTCCACCCTGGCAGCTTTGTCCAGGCCTGCCAGGTAGCCCCCGATCTCCTTGACCGCCATGGTAGCCACGCTCAGCAACCAACGCTTCTGTCGCTCCTGCATGGCAGCCAGCCCGTGCAGGATCTCCTCTTCAGTCTTCTTGCCGATACCCGGCAGTTCCCGCAGGTGCTGGTCCCGGGCAGCCGCCTCCAGCTCCTGGAGGGAAGTGATGTTGTGGTGCATGAAGACCTGCACCGTTTTCGCCCCAACGCCGGGGATCTTCAACATCTCCAGGACATCCCGCGGCGCCTTCTGTTTCAAGTCCTCATAGTATGCCAGCCTGCCGGTGGTCACCAGTTCTCTGATCTTGGCCGCCAGGGCGCTACCGATGCCCGGGACCTCCTCCAGACGACCCTCCCGGACCAGGTCATGGACGTCAACATTAGCACTTTCCAGAACCCGGGCCGCGTTCCGGTAAGCCCTGGACTTGAAGGGGTTTTCCCCAAGTATTTCGAGGATTTCTGCAATCTCTTGGAAAATCTCGCAGACTTCCAGGTTGGTCATGCAGCGATGATGCCTCGCTTCACTTGATCAGCTTCTCTTCCTCCAACAGTTTGGCCAGGCTGTCGTAGTCCTCCTGCAGTTTGTACAGCTCATCGGAGATGTTCAGGGCAGCCAGCACGGCCACCTTGGTAAGCGACAGGTGCGGGTTCCTCTGCCCGATGAGATGCATCTTCTTGTCCACGTACGCGCCAATCCCCTCGATGTAGCCAGGTTTGGCGTAGCCCTTGACCACGTAATCCTCGCCATAGATCTTCACTGTGACTTTGGTTTTTTCTTCTGGCTCGCTCATCAGCGGTCTCCTCTCCGGACATCAAGCCATGGATTTCCTGTTCCTACAGTGTTCTCTACCGGTTGTGGAAATCCTGCCGCGGTTTGCCAGAGGGCTTCCCCTCCAGTTTTAAAGCATCGAGCGGCAGGCACCTTCCCTGCCGGTTTGCTATCTCAAGCGCGCCCCCACCTGGGTTGACAGAGCCTTGAGGATGCGGTCGTACGCCCCGGTCACCTCTTCGTCGTTCAGGGTGCGCTCCAGGGACTGGAACAGCAGGCTGTAACCCAGGCTGCGGCAGCCTGCAGGCACCTGGGCGCCCTGGTAGACGTCAAACAGGCGGCACTCCCGGAGCAGGCCCCCCCCTGCTGCCATGATGACATCCCGGACGTGTCCAGCTGGCGTTTCCAGGGGAACGATGATCGCCAGGTCACGGGCACTGCCAGGATAGCGGGGCAGCGCCTGAGCCCTGGGATCCAATCGCACCATGGGTAATAAGGAAGTCAGGTCGATCTCGCAGGCCACCACCCTGGTGGGCAGTTCATAGTTCTGCAGCACCTCCGGGTGCACCTCGCCCACCATGCCGATTGGCTCTTCCGCTACCAGGACCCTGGCGGCCCGGCCCGGGTGCAGCATCGGGTTGCCGGTCACCGGTTCCCAGGAGGCGCCGCTGATCCCCAGCGCACCCAGGACCTGCTCCGCAATTCCCTTGGCATAGAAAAAGTCTCTGGCTTGGGCCGGCTCCTGCCAGCCCCGGTCAACCTCACCGCAGGCCACGAACCCCAGATGCAGCCGCTCCTCAGGCAGGGCGCCGCTATCACCGGGCACCCGCCCGCGCTCCTGCAAGCGGGCGTCCGCTGGACCCGGCACCGCCTCTTCAGCAAGCGCGGGGCGGGGCGACGGGTTGAATACTGTTCCCAGCTCGAACAGTCCAACCCTGGTCTGTTTGCGTTTGTAGTTGGTGTTCAGGACCTCCATCAGGGAGGCCAGCAGCAGCGGCCGCAAGATCCCCTGCTCCTCCCGCAGTGGGTTCTGGATCGGCGTCACCCGACGGAGAGGACTGTTCCCGGGGATGTTCAGCCTGTCGAGATCGCTCTCGCCGATGAAGCTGTAGGTGATCACCTCGTCCAGGCCGGCTGCCAGCATGGCACTGCCGGTTAGTTCCCGGACCCGGGACAATGCCGGGCGCCGCACTGACTGGGTAAGCGCCCCCACCGGGGCGGTGGCGGCAATCTGATCATAGCCGTAGAGGCGCGCCACCTCTTCAATCAGGTCGATCTCCTCCAGGAGGTCCTGGCGGTACGGCGGGATATTGACCAGCAGGTTGTCCTGCCCGCAGAGCTCGCAGACGAAATCCAGGCGGCAGAGGATCTCCTGCACCTCCGCCCGGTTCAGGTGTGTCCCCAGGACCTGATTGACCCGGGGGGCGCGCACCCGGATGGCCAGCGGCGCCGCCGGGCGCACATACTGGTCGACCACGCCGCAGGTGATCTCCCCGGCCCCCAGTTCGTTGATCAGGTGCGCCGCCCGGTTCACAGCGCGCACCGCCCCATCCAGGTCGATCCCCTTCTCGAACCGCTGCCCGGATTCCGTGCGCATCCCCAGCTTCTGGGCGGTCCGCCTGATGCTCTGGGGGTTGAAATAGGCTGACTCCAGAAGCACCGTCCGGGTCTCCTCTGTCACCTCGCTGGCCAGGCCGCCCATCACCCCGGCCAGGGCCACCGGTTCCCCGGCATCGGCGATGACCAGCATCTCCTCATCCAGTTCACGCCTGTCTCCGTCCAGGGAGACCAACTCTTCCCCCGGGCGCGCCCGGCGTACGATGATCCGCCGGCCCTGCAGGCGGTCGTAATTGAAGGCATGGAGGGGTTGTCCCAGTTCCAGCATCACGTAGTTGGTCACATCGACGATGTTGTTGATCGGCCTGACGCCCGCAGCCCGCAGCCGGTAGCAGAGCCATTCGGGGGAGGCGGCCGGTTTAACGTTGCGGACGATCCGGCAGGCATAGCGGCGACACAGTTCCGGCTCCTCTATCTGGACACTGATCAGGCCCTCGGTGCGCTCCCCGGACTCCCGGACCGAGGTCTCCGGCAGGGTGAGCCCGCCTCCGGTCAGGGCGCGGACCTCACGGGCGATGTTGAGCACTGCCAGACAATCGCCCCGGTTCGGGGTCAGCTCGAACTCCAGGATCCGGTCATGCAGCCCTAGGGCTTCAACCATGCCGGCCCCCGGCTGCAATCCGGGATCGAGGATCAGCACCCCCAGGGCATCCCCGAAGCCCCACTCCTCGGTGCAGAGTTCCGCCCCGGAGCAGAGCACCCCCTCTGACCGCTCTCCCAGGATCTGTCGTATGCCTACCGTGTCGTGCCCGCCGGAAGGCAGCACCGTTCCCGGCCTGGCGTAGGGAACATTGGCGCCAGGGGCCAGGTTGGGAGCACCGCTCACTACCTGCACCACCTCCCGGCCGGTGTCCACCCGGCAGATCCGGAGGCGCCCCGAATTTGGATGAAGCCTCATCTCGACGATCCGCCCCACGACTATACCATCAAGGCCGGGCGCCGGCTCGATAATCCCTTCCACCGCCAACCCGGACATGGTCAGCTTGTCCGCCAGCACCTCCGCCGGCAGGTCTACCTTCACATATTCCTGCAACCACCGGTAAGAAACCCGCACAACAATTCCTCCTCAATGTCCGCTCCATGATGTTGAACCCACCCCGGAGGATACCCGGGGTCGACTCACTGGCCGTTAAGGAAGCAGCGAACGACCTTTATTATCCGAAAGCAAGAAGTCACCCGGCCATGAATGTTTTTCAAGGTAGGGGTTCGTCTAGAATTGATGCAGAAACCGCACATCGTTGTCGAAGAACAGACGGAGATCGTTGATCCCATACTTGAGCATGGCCACCCGCTCCACTCCCATGCCAAAGGCAAAGCCGACCGCCGTCTCCGGATCGTAGCCCACGTTGGCCAGCACCCGGGGGTGCACCATACCAGACCCGAGGATCTCCAGCCAGCCGGTGCCGGAGCAGACCCGGCAACCCTCTCCCCCGCAGTTGATGCAGGATATATCCACCTCGGCGCTGGGCTCGGTGAAGGGGAAGAAACTCGGGCGCATCCGGATCTCCCGGTCGGGCCCGAACATCTGTCTGGCGAAGGCCAGCAGCACCCCCTTGAGGTCGCCCAGAGTGCACCGTTGGTCGACCAGCAGACCCTCCACCTGGTGGAACATGGGGGAATGGGTGGCGTCATCATCCCGCCGGTAGACCTTGCCCGGAACGATCACCCGCACCGGCAGGCGGGGCACCGTCTTCTCCATAGTGCGCACCTGCATCGGCGATGTATGGGTACGCAGCAGCATCTCGTCGGTAATGTAGAAAGAGTCCTGCATGTCCCGGGCCGGGTGCCCTTTGGGGATGTTCAGGGCCTCGAAGTTGTAGTAGTCCCACTCCACCTCCGGGCCCTCGGCCACCTCAAAGCCCATGGACGCGAAGATCCTTTCGATCTCCCGCAGCACCGTGGTCAGCGGGTGCTGGTGACCGCGGGGCGCCGGGCGTCCCGGCAGGGTGACGTCCACCGACTCCGTCGCCAACTGCCGCATCTGCTCCTGTCTGGACAGGTCCTCGAGCATCCGCTCGATCCCATTCTCCAGCAGCACCCGCACCTCGTTGGCCAGTTGACCGAGCCGCGGCCGCTCTTCCGGAGAGAGGCCTCCCATACCCCGCAGCACCCTGGTCAGGGCGCCCTTTTTGCCGAGGTACTTCAGCCTGACTTCCTGCAGCGCCTCCATAGTATTTGCCGCTGATAGGTCTTTAAGCGCTTCCTCTCTGATCTTGGCAATCTCCTGTTCCACTTACAGAGCACCTCACTTTTGGGATCTGCGAAGCCTGCCAATGCCTTCCTTCCCATTTTGCCGCATCTCACTTCTTGCACATAAAAAGCCCCCGTCATTCAAGGGACGGAGGCCTGCTGCAACCTGCGCGGTACCACCCTTCTTGGCCACCTGGGCCCACTTCGGGGTATCGATCTGTAACGGGATATCCCGGCCACGCCTACCGACAGCCAATCCCAGCCTTCAGCGCAGCAACTTCCAGGTGAACTTCAGAACCCGGATCCTGGCCAGCTCCCAGTCACGGCACGGCCTCCCTGCTAGAACCCCCAGGTTCTTACTCTCCTGTGCATCATTGTTTACTTTCTTTATTTGCTTTCGGCCGCCTTTTGTCTGGTCAATAACCGAAACGGCCTCGCCTTGCCCCGGCCTTCCAGTATATTGATCGTCAATCAAGCCATTTTATCTCTTCCAGTTTGTTTCATCGAGCGCCAAGTTCGAACAGGTTACTGGATCATAAATCTGCGGTACATGATAAAAGCGAAAACAGAACCAGTGCGTTCAAAAATCAGCCAACACAGGCGAGCCGGCAGGGACACTTGCGTCACACACCTTTGCGGGGCAGATTTAGAACTCCATCAGCATTATATCATAAGGCCAGGTACCCCTACAACAACAACCCTGCTGGCACAACCCTGCTGGACGCGTCCCGTCTCTAATCCCGCACTTCATCAAAACGGCTTATACCGGCTGGCAACTTGCTCCGCCGCCTTGATGCCGTCCACCGCCGAGGAGATGATCCCGCCAGCATAGCCGGCCCCCTCTCCCACCGGGTAGAGGCCGCGGACACTGGCCTCCAACTGCTCGTCCCGGTCGATCCGCACCGGTGAGGAACTTCTGGTCTCCACCCCGGTCAGCAGCGCTTCAGGCCTGGCGAAGCCCTGCACCCGGGCCTCGAAAAAGGGGATGGCCTCCCTGATGGTGGCCGTCACATAAGGCGGCAGGCAGCCGTCCAGCTCTGCAAAGGTCGTCCCCGGCCTGTAGCTGGGTGTCACTTGCCCAAAGGCGCGGCTCGCCCGGCCGGCCAGGAAGTCCCCGAGCAACTGCACCGGCGCCCGGTAGCCACCGCCGCCAGTTTCGAAGGCCAGCCGCTCCCAGCGCCTCTGCCAGTCGATGCCGGCCAGCGGGTGATCGCCGCCGTAATCATCCGGTGTCACCCCCACCAGCAGGGCGCTGTTGGCGTTCGAGCCATCCCTCAGGTAGTTGCTCATCCCGTTGGTGACCACCCCGCCAGCCTCGGAGGCGGCAGCGATCACCTGCCCGCCCGGGCACATGCAGAAGGTATAGGCGGAACGCCCGCCGGGCGCGTGGTAGGCGAGCTTGTAATCTGCAGGCCCCAGGCGGGGATGGCCGGCCTGGGAACCATACTGGGCAGCGTCGATGAACTGCTGGGGATGCTCGATCCGCACCCCGACGGAGAAGGGCTTCCGGTGGAGAGCGACACCGTGCTCCATCAGCATGGCATAGGTATCCCTGGCGCTGTGCCCGGTAGCCAGCAATACCACCCGGGCGTCGATGCGCCCGGAACCGTTGACCATGACGCCCCGGACCTCGGCCCCGGCGAGCGCCAGGCCGGTGACCCGCGCCCCGAATCGCACGGTACCGCCGTTGCTCATGATCAATGATCTGAGGTTCTTGACCACCGCCTGCAGGCGATCGGTGCCGATGTGGGGCTTATTCAGGTAGAGGATCTGCTCCGGGGCGCCAGCCGCCACGAACTCCTCCAGCACCTTGCGGCACCTGGGGTTGCGGATCAGGGTCGTCAGCTTGCCATCCGAGAACGTCCCGGCCCCGCCCTCGCCGAACTGGACGTTGCTCTCCCCGTCCAGTTGGCCGCTGCTCCAGAAGGCAGACACCTGCCGCCTCCGGGATTCCACGTCCTCTCCCCGCTCCAGGAGCAGTGGCCGGTAGCCCATCTGGGACAGCACCAGCCCGGCGAACAGGCCGGCTGGACCCATGCCGACGATCACCGGCGGGTCCACCAGCGGCTCCGTCCCCGGCTGCACATAGTCATATGACTCCGGCACAAACCCGGCCACGCCCGGGCGCCCCGCTCGGAGCACCCGGTCCTCGTGGCGCACTTCGGCAGCCACGGTATAGGCAATAGACACCCGCCCGCGCCGGCGGGCATCGACCGACTGGCGCAGCAACTCGTAGCCGGTCAGGTCCCCATCCCTGATCCCCAACAGCCGGGCGATCTTCCGGCGCAGGACAAGCTCGTCCTCTTGCAGTTCCAGCCTGATCGGGGGCAACTTCAACACGCGTTTCCCCACCTATGAAAGAAGTCAGAAGTAAGAGGCCCCGCCACTATGCATCCCCTGATGCCGCACTGCTCCCGGCGATGTAGCCGGAGGACCATGCCCACTGGAGGTTATAGCCGCCACAGGCCCCGTCGATATCCAGCACCTCACCGCACAGATACAGCCCCGGCGCCAGCCTGGACTCCATGGTGCGGGGTTCGACCTCGGCGGTGGACACGCCCCCTGCGGTCACCTGGGCGCTCTGCCAGGACATCGTTCCCCGGACCGGCAACTTCCAGTCGGTCAGGATGCCGGCAATCTTCTCCCGTTCTCCTCCAGGCAGGTTGGCCACCCGGCAGCGCGGGTCGGCAACTCCGGCCTCTCTGAGCAGCACCGGGATCAGCCGTTTGGAGATCAGACCTACCAGGCTGATCTCCAGAGTTTTTCTGGGCATATTCTGAAAGCGCTCGCTGAGCAGCCGGTTCATATCGTCGGGGGTCCTGGCGTCAAACACCACCAGCCTCAGCCAGGGTCGCTCCCCTGCCTGGAGCAACTCCCCCGCCTTCCTGCTGATCTGCAGAATCGGCGGGCCGGATACCCCGTAGGATGTAAAGAGGATCTCACCCCGCTCCCCGGCAACCATCCTGAAACCGCCCTGGCTCTGCTCACGGAGGATCTCCGCCGTCCCGGTGAACTTCAGGCCCTCCACCTGCTTGAAGAAGTCGCCTTCCAACTTCAACTGCACCAGGGCGGGAAAGGGATCGACGACAGTATGTCCCAACTGCCTGGCCAGATCAAAACCGCTGCCGTCGGAACCTGTGGCAGGCATGGCCTTGCCGCCGGCAGCCAGGATCACCCGGTCGCCGCTAACAGTGGAGCCGTCATCCAACTGTAGGCGAAATACGCCAGTGCCACGCCGGATCTCCCGGACCCGGGCATCGCACCGGACGGCCACCCCCAGGTCCTCCATCTCGTAGCGGAGCACGTCCAGAACACTGGATGCCTGATCAGACATGGGGAAGACCTTGCCGCAGTCCTCCACCTTGTGGTCGATCCCCAGTTGCCGGAAAAAGGCGATCGTCTCCGCCACCCCGAACTGGGACAGAGCGCTGTAGACAAACTTGGGGTTGGTGCCTTGGTAGTGGCGCACATCGGCGTAGAGATTGGTAAAATTGCAGCGCCCGTTGCCGGTTGCCAGAAGCTTCTTCCCGATACGCGGGTTCCGCTCCAGCAGCGTGACCTCAGCCCCGCTCCGCCTGGCGGCGATGGCGGCGATCATGCCCGAGGCCCCGCCGCCAATGATGATTACCTGTTGCCCGCTCTCCTGCTGCATCCTTGTCACCCGTGTATCATGCATGATCGTGCCGTTCTTATGGTACCCAGCAATCTGATAATAGTTGCCCACAGATGACTACCCGCTCTAATGCCCCCGCGGGAGTACATCCGAAGCGGTGGGATAAGAGCGGCTACATCACTGTATTAACTGGCTCTTGGCTTCAGAGGGGGATTGCTTTTCCCCCTCTGAAGCCAAGACCCAGTTAAATGGCTAGCGGGTTCCATTCTATCTCTCCAGCCGCTGCCGCCGGACCTCATAGATGAGCAGGGAGGCAGCCACTGCCGCGTTCAGCGACTCCACCTCCGGACGCAGCGGTATTCTCACCACCTGGTCAGCCAAGTCGAGCAGACTGCGGCTGATGCCATGAGCCTCGTTTCCGATCAGGAGCAGCAACCGGGGGTGTTTCAGGCCCGTCTGAAAATAGCTCTGACCGGCGTGGGGGGCAGCAGCCACAACCTGCACACCATCCGCCTTCAACTCCGGCAGCAGCATGGCCAGGTCGACTCCGGGAAAAACCGGCAGGCGAAAGACGGACCCCATAGTCGCCCGCAGCACCTTGGGATTATACAGGTCAACCGTACCCTGGCCGAGCCAAACCCCATCCACCCCGGCTCCGTCACCGGTGCGCAGGATGGTGCCCAGATTGCCCGGATCTTGCAGCCCGTCCAGGGCCAACAAGAGGCTGGAAGGCCGCTGAAGCAGGTCTGACTGCCGCCAGGCCGGCTGTAGCGCCACCGCCAGGACCCCCTGAGGAGTCTCGGTAGCGGTCAGATCCTCGTAGAGGCGCTCATCCACTAAAAAGGTAGGCACCCCCCGCTCCCGGACACGGCCCAGCAGCGCCCACCCCTTCCGGTGCTGCAGCATCTTTGCGGTATAAACCAGGCAGTCGAGCACGGACTCGCTACGCAGAGCCTCCTCCACGAAGGTGATCCCCTCGATCACGAAACGCCGCTCCACGTCCCTCACCTTGCGACGGCCCAGCCTGCGGGCGAGTTGCACAGCCTGCCTGGCTGTTTTGACTGCCATACGCTATGGCCCTCCTGCACAAAAAAAGTATGGTCATTGCTGCCATACTTTTACCCGGTACCCCTGATGTTCGCTCGCTCAACCAGATCTCTTACCTCTGAATAGACTAGACGTGTTCTTTGGCCATATCGACCAGTTGCGTAAAGGCAGTCCCGTTGTTGACGGCCAGTTCGGCCAGTATCTTCCGGTTGACGCCCACGCCAGCCTTTTTCAGACCATTCATCAGCTTGCTGTATGATATGCCGTTCAGATGGGCGGCAGCGTTGATCCTGGTAATCCACAGCTTGCGGAAATCTCTTTTGCGCAGTCTCCGGTGAACATAGGCGTAATGCAGCGATTTCATCACCTGTTCATGGGCTGGGCGGAAGAGCTTGCTCTTGGCGCCGAAATAACCGCGGGCCAGTTTCAATATCTTCTTGTGGCGGTTTCTGCTAACCGTTCCGCCTTTCACTCTAGGCATAACTCCAACCTCCTATTTTAGCTATTGGCTGTTGGTCGTCTGTCGTCGGACGCCTGTCAGTCTGCATGCATGGCCCCCAACCACCAACGCGCCCGGCACTGCTGAAACGCCTCTCCTGATCTCGTCATTGTCAAATATGCGGAAGTAAGTTGAGGCAAATCTGATTGCTTAAAGCGCCGGGCTTCCGACCATCAGCCACCATTTTTGGTTTATAAATAGGGCAGCAACCGTGCCATCCGTCCGCTGTCAGCGGCACTCAGGATGGTCGGCTGACGGAGGTGACGCTTGCGCTTGCTGGTCTTATGCGCCAGCAGGTGACTCTTGCATGCCTTCGCCCGTTTCCAAAGACCGCTGCCCGTGCGGGTGACCCGCTTGGCTGTTGCCCGGTGCGTCTTCATTTTCGGCATCTGTGCTACCCCCCTTTCGGCTGCTCCTGGTTTTTCGGGGCCAGGACCATGATCATGTTGCGTCCTTCGATCTTGGGCTCTTTCTCCATGATCGCCTGGTCCTCCAGCGTCTTGAACAACTTGAGGCTGAGAGAGCGCCCCAATTCGGAATGAGAGATCTCGCGTCCACGGAACATCATGGTAACCTTAACCTTGTCCCCATCCAACAAAAAGCGCTGGGCGTTCTTTACCTTGACCTGAAAGTCGTGTTCCTCGATTTTCGGCCTCAGTTTCAGTTCCTTGATGTTAATGACCTTCTGCTTCTTGCGCGCATCCCGGTCGCGCTTGCTCTGCTCATACTTGTGCTTGCCGTAGTCCATGATCCGGCACACCGGGGGCTTGGCCTGTGGGGCCACCTCGACCAGGTCGAGACCCTGCTCCACCGCGATCCGGAGTCCCTCCTTGATCGGCACGACACCGAGTTGCTGGCTGTCGTTGCCAACCAGGCGAATTTCCCGGACACGAATCTCCTCATTGATCCGCAAATCTTTAGTAATTATTTGCCACCTCCTGGCACGTTCGGTTTAAACAGTATTCGGCATGAAATAGCAAAAGCGGGCGTTCCACCCGCTATTGGCCAAAAGATGCTTTTCGGCGCAACCCTAGCGGCATTATGAGCCCTAGGGTGAGAAGCGAGTGGCTTCTGCTTTCGTGCCTGCTGTTTAGCTAAAACTGGAATTAAGCTTAGCATAACCCGCTACCGCTGTCAACGTTTTGTCGTCGGTTAATTAACATTTTACACTGGGGTCCTACCGGTTTCATCCGGGCCGGTATCACTTCTTCTGGGCGACCTCCCCGGCCAGTTGCCCGGCAAATTCCGCCATTGGAATCCGGCCCAGGTCACCCTGGCCGCGCTTGCGCACGCTGACCGCCCGGGCCTCCGTCTCCTTGTCGCCCACGACCAGCAGGTAGGGGACCTTCTCCAACTCGCCGTCCCGGATCTTGTAACCAACCCGTTCGTTACGATCATCGACTTCGACGCGGAATCCTTTTTCCTCTAAACCGGCAGCCACCTCCGTGGCAAAAGGCAGATGCCGGTCGGCGACGGTGATCACCCGGGCCTGCACCGGCGCCAGCCAGACCGGAAACGCCCCGGCATAGTGCTCGGTGAGGATACCCAGGAAGCGCTCGATGCTCCCGAAGGCCACCCGGTGGATCATCACCGGGCGGTGCTTCTCGCCGTCCTCCCCGATGTAGGTGAGATCGAAGCACTCCGGCATCGTGAAGTCCAACTGGATCGTGCCGCACTGCCAGTCTCGGCCGAGGGCGTCGACCAGATGGAAGTCGATCTTGGGACCGTAGAAGGCCCCGTCCCCCTCATTTATCTGGTAGTCCATACCCTTCTGCTCCAGGGCCCGTTTCAGGGCATCGGTGGCCAGGTCCCAGATCTCATCCGAGCCCATGGCGTTCTCCGGTTTGGTCGACAACTCCACCCGGTAGGGAAAGCCGAATGTCTTGTAGACGACATCGATCAGGTCGAAGACCTTGATGATCTCCTCCGTGATCTGATCCGGCAGCATGAAGATGTGGGCATCGTCCTGGGTGAAGCAGCGCACCCGCATCAGGCCGTGCAACACACCCGAACGCTCGTGGCGGTGCACCAGCCCCAGTTCGCCGTAGCGGATCGGGAGTTCCCGGTAGGAGTGGGGTCTCCTCTTGTAACAGATGATGCCGCCGGGGCAGTTCATCGGCTTGACTGCGTAGTCTTCCTCGTCGATCTTCAAGAAGTACATGTTCTCCTCGTAGTGGTCCCAGTGCCCGGAGCGCTCCCACAACTCCCGGCTGAGGATCATCGGTGTCTTGATCTCCTGGTAACCCCACTGGCGGTGCAGTTGGCGCCAGAAATCCTCCAGCTCGTTCCTGATGATCATTCCCTTGGGGTAGAAGAAGGGGAAACCGGGGCCCTCGTCGGCGATGCCGAACAGGTCCAGTTCCTGCCCCAGTTTGCGGTGGTCGCGGCGCTTGGCCTCCTCGATCCGCTCCAGGTATTCGTCCAAATCCTTCTGCTTCGGGAAGGAGGTGCCATAGATCCGCTGCAGCATCTTGTTCTTTTCGCTGCCCCGCCAGTAGGCCCCGGCGATGCTGAGCAGCTTGATGGCGCCCACCATTCCGGTGCTGGGCAGGTGCGGCCCCCGACAGAGATCGATGAACTCTCCCTGCTTGTACAGGCTGACCTGGACCTCCGGCGGCAGGTCCTGGATCAGTTCCATCTTGTAAGGTTCCTGCCGCAGGGTGAAATACTCGATGGCCTCCTCGCGGGAGGCCTCCCGACGCGCCAGCGGGTAATCCTCCTTGACGATCTTCTGCATTTCCGCCTCGATCGCCGCCAGGTCTTCGGCAATGAAAACATGGTTCGAGTCCAGGTCGTAATAAAAGCCGTCGGCGATAGCAGGGCCGATGGCCAGCTTCGTCCCCGGGAACAGCCGCTGCACCGCCTGGGCCAGAATGTGGGAGGAGGTATGCCGGAACACCGCCCGGCCCTCCTCGTCCCCGAAGGTCAGGAACTCCACCTGACGGTCGGCCTGAACCGGGCTCTGAAGATCCTCCGTCTCACCGTCCACCCTGGCCGCCAGGGCCTCCTTGCCCAGCTTCCTGCCGATCTCAGCCGCCACCTGGCCCCAGACACTGCCATCTTCGACCTGGCGCCTGGTCCCGTCCTTCAACACCACTGTAATTTTACTCATACTGCCGCACCTCCTGAGGATAATCGCAACCGCAAAAATAAAAAATCCCCTCCCCCTTACGGGGACGAGATTTTCCCGCGCTTCCACCCCTGTTGACGAATGCTGTATTCGTCCTCTCGCCCGCACTGCTACCGGTGTGCCGCCGCTCTCCTTGGCCGGAGAATGCTCCAGGGTGGTCTTCCCCTTGCCTTCCGGTAGAGACGCTTGCAGCCGCGGCGTCCCTTCTCTGCAACCTGGTTCAAGGGTACTCTTCCTATCATCGCCTTGACTCTATGTATCTAAGGCAGATTATACGATGCTGCGAGGATGCTGTCAACCGCACGCGCAACGACCTGGCTTGCGCCGACTATCATGATTCATGTTTGGGTTTGGGAAGTGTGATGCTAAAAACAGCGCCTTTGCCGGCTGAACTTGATACGCCTATGGCCCCTTTATGTTCCGTTATGCATTCACTTTTAAGCACCTCACTCTGCCTTCTCTGCAATGCCCTGATCCGGGCCAGCAGTTCTTCTGTGGCAAAAGGCTTGATCAGATAATCGTCAGCCCCGCAGTCCAGTCCTTCCACCCGATCGCCCACAGCGTCAAACCAGGTATGGGGACACCCCCGCGCCCAGAGGGCATGCCATCATCTCGAACGAATGTGAGCACGTCTCTTCGAGAATATTCCCGCAGGCGGATATTAAAAGAAACACGCTCGTTGAAATAACGGGCGTGTTTCTTTCAGTCTCGGTTGCAGCCTTTCAAGGGGGACGATCGTCCCCCTCACTTCTTGTGAGCATGCAGTTGCTTGCACCTGGCGCATCCCGGGCAGCGGGTGATCCGCTCCCCGAATACCTGCTGGATCGTCTGCAGTGGGTCGCAGTCCCAGATCAGGTCCGAGACGTGAAAGGTGATCGACTGTGGCACCAGGGTGATCAGCATGCTGAGCAGATAGTCCTTGTAGTTGAATTCACCGTCGCTCACGGTAAACGAAGGCGTACGCAGGTGCTCGCTACGGATCACCTCTCCGGCCTCGTCGCAGAGGAAGAACGTCCCCTCGGCGTTGATAAAGATATGCACCTCACCGATCTTGGGCTCCTGCATGTCAATAAAACAGCGCAACAGCCTCACGAACTCCAGGTAATCCTTGGCCGCCATGAACTCCTGGCTGGTGCGCTTGACCATACGCTGCAACTGCTTCCAGTAGTCTTTGAGGCGGAACCTGGCAAATCCCTCGATCATCAGCACCTGGGAGTCGGCCAGGTAGTCGTAAAGGCTCTGCAAGATCCGGTTTCTCCGGACGATCCGGAGCTTGTTCATGTTTTCGGCGTTGCGTTCGATCAGGTCCTCCCGGTCGCCTGCCGACCAGTAGTTGTAGCTTCTGGAAATAAACTCTTTGACGAAGTTCGATTCCACATGATTGACCAACAGGTCGGAGACCGCCTTCGCAACCGCGAAGCGGCAGGCAACCCCCTTTTCCCCCTGCCGTTTACCCCGCGGCACGTGCAGAATAAAAAAAGACCAAGGAGGATTTACCGCTTCTTCCAACTCCAAGGCCAGGCCTTCACCGGTCAAAAAGTTCAGTTCCGCGTTCAACCTTTCCCGTATTTCATCAACATAAGCGATAGAGCCTATAACGATCTCAGAGGCCAAAGAATACACCCCCTCCGTGGCGTTCAACTGGGTCTTGGCTTCAGTGGGTGATTGCTTTTCCCCCACTGAAGCTTAGAGCCAGTTAATACAGTGATGTAGCCACTCTTATCCCACCGCTTCGGATGTACTCCGCGGGGGGTATTAGAGCGGGTAGTCATCTGTGATAAAACCGCGTCAATACATGATCTGGAAATTTAATAAGCAAAGAAATATCCAAGTTGCGTCAAGAGCAGCAATACTAATGCTTCCGGCATTCGTTCCCGGTTATTATATGCCTAAGCATAAATACTATGTCACTCCGATGGGGGTAAAACTGTAATGTTCATTGATCCTGGCCATCATCTGCGCCGAGGAGCCCTGCCCGATAGACATCATCAAGACCACCGTTCCCACGCCGATGATGATCCCCAGCATGGTTAAGAAAGAGCGCATCTTATTAGCCGTCAATGCCCGTATTGCGAAATCGCTTAATACGCTGAATTTAACCGCCAAAACTTCATACATCCCTATACATCGTGCTAGTCGGGCGCCTGGTAGTGGTCGACGATCCTGCCGTCCCGCATCACCAAGCTACGGCTACTATCTTACCCCTGTCTTAAAACATGCCCGGAGGTCCGCTTCCAGCGCCACTTTGAGAGCTGCTGCTCTTGGAACTGCTGGAACTACTTGAGGAAGAAGAACTGGACGATGTCGTCGTCGTGAGACTGCCGGTGATTATAGTGTCACCCTCGGACAGACCGGATATGATCTCGATGTTCACATCATCAGACAGGCCTGTCTCGACACTTTTGATCTGAGGCCGCCCGTTCACGAGCACCACCACCACGCCCGTGCTCTGGGAGGAATTAGTGGTGCTCTGAGTTGTGACCGAGACCCCCGTAGTTGTGACCGTCTGCTTGGCGCTGCCACCCTTGCCCGGACATTCCAGGCCGCAGTTAGAAAGTCGCGGCGCAAAACCGGTAGGAATAGAAAAAGCGCCCATGCCGGGCGCACTAAATCTAGAAATGTCCACTGCAAGCTGGTGGACATTTTTTATGATCGGCTCACTGATCACTGACTAACTGCCGCTCTTCTCCTGAGCCATCTTTTCGTGCACCTCTTCAATAGTCAACGGGTTAAGGGGCTTGCAGAGGATCTCGTTGACCCGGATCTTGTTGAAGTGTTGGGAAGAGGCCGCCTGCATCACCAGGGCGGTATCAGATCCCCGGCCGGTCCCGGCGATGGCGATCACGCTTTCCTGGCTTTTCAACAATCCCGCATCCGTGGTCATCATCACGATCTCGAAGCACACCTTGAAACCCTGGCTGAAGCAGCGCAGCAGGTTGGCCATCAATGTGGGCGCCGCTGACCCATAGAGATTGTCCGTATGGAACAGCATGGTGCCGAAATGCACCTCATGTCCGGATTCTCTCAGCGTTGTTACCAGTTCCTGAGGGAAGGGATTGACGGGCCGGTAAAAATCCCACTGGTGGGGCACCACGATCAACTGGATGCCGTCATGCTTGAAAAAATCCATGGCCTTCCTGGCGGTGGCGCCGGTAGTGGAAGCCAGTACGATCTTCTTGATTCCCAATGCTTTTGCCCTCTCCTGGGCCAGCGTGAAGACGATCTCCGTATTGGCGGGGTCCAGACCTTCGAAATAAACTACCTTGCTCTCCATCGTTCAACCCTCCGTTTGTTCGTACTTCAATGCTCAGATTTCAATCAGACGATACTCCCTGCTCCCTAGGCCGATCGACTCTCCGTACGACAATTGGTGTTCCCCGCGGCTGTCCTTCCAGATGGCCTTGAACTTGTCCGGAGCGCCGGCATGCTGCCGACAGCTTTCACCCAATAAGGTATTGTTGACAGAGGGCGCCTGGTTGACCAGATCCAGCGCCGCCCGATCAATGGCTACCGGATCCTTTGCCGCCAAAATACCGATGTCGGGCACAATTGGCGCATCGGTCCAAGGAACACAGTCACAATCCGGAGTCACGTTCAGCACAAAGTTGATGTAGCCGACCCGGCCATGCTTGTCCTTAACTGCCGCCAAAGCATATTCGGTCAGCCTCTCGGTGAATCCCAAGACATCACCGTCGCCAAAGACCGGGGCGATCGCTCCTTCAGGACAAACCGTGGCGCACTCCCCGCAGCCAATGCACTTCTCTCTGTCGATCACGGACTTTTCCTCTTTCAGGGAGACTGCCTGCTGGGGACATACTTCCACGCAGGACTCGCAACCCTCGCATTTTTCCCGGTTGACCTCGAATTTCATGGCATGCTGTGCCCGTTTTCCCGCGGCGGTGGCGCAGCCCATAGCCAGGTTTTTGATGGCTCCCCCGAACCCGGCCATCATGTGCCCCTTAAAGTGGGTGAGCACGATCATGCTGTCAGCCCTGGCGATGCTTCCGGCAATTTGGGCGGTTTGAAAATGTTTGAGATTGATCTCGACATCCTTGACGTTCTCTCCAAAGATACCGTCGGCGATCACCACCGGGGCACCGGCCACCGCGTAGGCGAAGCCATGCAGAATGGCCGTTTCCAGGTGATCCACCGCGTTATGCCTGGTACCGGAATAGACTCCGTTAGAATCCGTCAAGAAGGGCTTGCCCGAATGTTCCTTGATCTTATCGACCACCTGCCTGACAAAGACAGGGTTGATGAATCCGTCGCCCCCGGATTCGCCAAAATGAATCTTGACGGCAGTCAGGCCGCCCTCGGCGATCAGGTCGCCAAAACCCGCCCGATCGAACAGTTTTCTGATCTTGGCGCTCTTGCTCTCTTCCACGTTCCTGGCACGTAGATTGGCAAAGTAGACATCGCTTGCCATAACTCTTGCCCCCTTCTCTCCCGGTGGAGGCCTACCGGTCTCCACGGGTAACGGTTCAGATCGGCGCAGTCCCTCCAGACGGCTCCTGAGGAAACTATCAATTCAAGCAACTGAGCTTTTAACCTTGGCAATGCGCTGCCGGGCTTCTTCGAAATATCGCCGGTCTTCATCTGTTTCCAGTTTCAAGGAGGGAACAATGGTGGGACGCCCATTACGATCCAGGGCAACCATAGAGAAGTAAGCTTCTGAAATTTTCTTAATCGTTCCGCTTTCTAGGTGCTCCGCCTTGACGTTCACATACACTTCCAAGGACGTCCTTCCTGTATAGTTAATTTTAGCATAGCAAATTACAAGATCGCCAATGAAGACCGGTTCGAGAAAAGATAACTGTGTGACACTGGCTGTAACAACGTTGTGGTGGCAGTGGCGGGTTGCCACAACATAGGCGGCCGAATCCATCAACTTCATCACTTCGCCCCCGTGCATCCTTCCAGCCGCATTGGCATGGAAGGGCAGCACCATCTGGGGCATGGTCAAGCTTGACTCGGAAGCGGCTTTTTCCTCATGATCCATCTCCAAACCTCTTTTCCATCATTCTGGGCATAATGGCTAATCTATCTCTTATATAATAATATATTGTCCACTTGATGGAGTCAAAACTTTATTGGAGATCTTGTCGAACCTTGGCGAGAGAAAGAGAGAACGAGCGAGATAACGGCGAGCGCCTGTGGCTTGTGGGCGCCGGTTCTGCATATTCCAGCCTGACCACCTATTCCGAGCTGACCGACCACCTATTCCGATTTCGACTCCTCGGGGCTAACCTGGACTACTTAAATTCTCGGCAGAAAACCCCTTTACCTACCTCGCCCTCAGCTCCACAGCAGGGCTGATATAGGTGATGCAGCCTTCAGCATTTAACGTAAATATGACATCGTTGAGGTTCTCGACAAGGGAGCGATACTTCTCTTCAGATTGTTTCAGTGCCTCTTCTGCCAACTTGCGCTCGGTTTCCCATATGTCAATAATTCATATGTTAAAGATTTCTACGAAAAGCGCCGCCAGTTCGGGATCAAACTGGGTGCCGGCGCACTTTTCGATCTCTTTCACAGCCTCTCTACGAGTGATGGCCTTTTTGTAAGGCCGTCCGTCGGTCATCACGTCATAGGCGTCGGCGATGGCCAGGATGCGGGTCGAACCTTCCGCGATATTTTCTGGCATAGCCTGCATCGCCTCCATAAAAAAAGCCGGGATCTCCGGCATGGTAGCTCTATAAAGAAATGCAGGCGATGAGCCTGCATCTTGCTTTCATATTCATCTAAGTTTTCATCTAAGTTCTTAAGGGTCTTACCGGAATTTAGCGGGTTCTTAGGAACTTAGGTTATCGGCCTGGGTCTTTGTTATTAAAGGCTGTAAGCCTTGTCTTGCAAGCACTTCAGAAAACTAAAATGGTGGGCGTGATAAGGATTGAACTTATGACCCCTACCGTGTCAAGTACGGGACGGTCATCTTATCGATTTTCATCTTTTATCAAAATGGCTTAACTGCAATGCTTAAGGGGAATGGTAATCTCATCCATTCCCATCTTTTTTGAGCTTTTCTCACTCTCTAAGCAGTACATAAGCAGTACAAACGTTAGTTCCGGTAACGCTCAGGATAGCTGGTTAACCTACGCAGGGCAAGACTTCCAGGGCTTAAATGATCAAACATCATGTTACATATGGTATCCTAAGAAATTCGGATGCCAAAAAGGACCGGGACGCAGCTCCTGGTCTTTTATTGTCCGGTTAACCTACGCCATACGAGATATTGCATGCTATTTCTTTGTCTTAAACGATTGCACATGTTAGCAAGTGATTTTATATACGAGCCTGTTATACATGCCAAGTAAATATGATAAGAAATCGATGCTTGACAAGATGCCTCTATTTCCCCTTAGCAGGTTTACGCTTGAACAAACCAATTAATGGGGGAGTGAGAATAATGCGTTTCGCAAGTAAAGCAGCGACACATGAACCTTTAAACCTTTCAGACGTGCCGGACTTTTTCGGGCCGCCTGTTTTGGCCCGGCTTGTTGGTTGTAATGAAGGAGCAGCCTATAACATGGCCCGACGGTCTGACTTCCCATGCCGGCGCGTGGGGCGGAAGCTCGTCATTAACAAGGATGCCTTTATTGCCTGGTGGAATCAGCGGGCGCAGTAAACGCGAAGCGCCGCCAGGTTACCAGTACCGAGCGGCGCAACAGGAGGATTGCATCACATGCTTATTTTAGCATTAATAAAGGGAAAAAGTGAGACCTCCGGTGTGAGGTGTTCGCTTTGATAAGTTATCAGGAACTTGTTTCGCGGCTTGGTGATCGTAACCCGAAACAGGATAGGGACGGTACCTTATTCTTCTGTCCGTGTCACCCGGACGGGCAGAAGCACGGCAAACGTAGTGCAAGGGTCTGGCCGCGTCCGGATGGCAGCGCGGGCGTAAAATGTTTTGCCGGGTGCAATGCCAAGGATATATTCCTGGCGCTCGGATTTGACCTCTCGAACAATGGCAACGGTAATCGCCGGCAGGAGCCTGTGGCAACCTATGACTACCGGGATGCGGACGGCAAGCTGGGTTGGCAGGTTGTACGCGGGCAGAACAAGGAGTTCTGGCAGCAACGACCTGACGGCAGGGGTGGATGGCTAAAGAATTTGCAAGGCGTCAAGCCTCTTCTTTACCGCCTCCCGGAAACCCTGGCCGCCGTCCAGAAGGGCGAGACTGTTTTCATCCCCGAAGGTGAAAAAGATTGTAATAACCTGGCCCGGCTGGGCCTGGCCGCAACCACGAACAGCTGCGGCGCCCCCGGTAAGTGGCCGGACACCTTCAGCGATTACCTGATCGGCGCTGATGTCGTGATCCTGCCGGACAATGATGATCCTGGCCAGAGTCACGCGGACAAGGTAGCCCTGAGCTTGCAGGGCAAGGCGAGGAGCGTAAAGGTTGTTGCCCTGCCCGGGCTGCCGGAGAAGGGGGATGTCAGCGATTTTCTGGCGTCTGGCGGCACCAAGGAGCAATTACTGCAAATTGTGGCCGAAAC
>Ga0224534_1000276_pt1 | contig 34075 bp, 31 predicted proteins | sample 714E12024metaG_FD_172012 | JGI IMG/M metagenome (GOLD analysis project Ga0224534, IMG submission 172012) | Peat soil microbial communities from Stordalen Mire, Sweden - 717 E1 20-24 | ecosystem: Environmental > Terrestrial > Soil > Wetlands > Peat | place: Sweden: Norrbotten County, Stordalen... | reverse complement strand
GCACCCTGCCGACTTGGAAGTCGGCGATACAGCAGGTTTGGAAACCTGCGCTACGAGCCGGCACGTCTCGCCGGATGGTGGCGGTGTCAAGGTGCGCCCCCCGGCAGGAGTTGGTTTGAAATAAATCCAACATATTCGCCTGTTTTCATTACGGAAGACACCGGGCTGATCTTTCACAAACCTTGTATTCACAACTGTTGCCAATTCGGAGCCTGTAGCAGTTCATATTGTCATTGGCGCAAAAAAGTTCATGCGAAAAACTCGCGGACATTTCGTCTTCTTGCAAAGCGCCAGCCGCCGTCGCGCCGAAGCGGCGCTATGACGCGCCGCGAAGGCGGAAGGACTGGCGCACTCCAAGACGCTTCGCGTATTTCAGGAATCATCGTGTCGCGCACGGCGTCTTGGACTGCGGTCCCCGATGCATCGGGACCGCTTTTCCCAGAGGCATATCAAACTGTGCCAAGGTTAACTGGAACTGTTATACACCGTAGTGGCGGGCGTCCCGCCTGCCGGAGAGCCGGGCATCCGGCCTGGCGGAACCAGGCACGAAAGCCCAAGGGACGCGAGATTTTACAGACTTTGGAAAACTTCGAGCGATTATTCCGGGCGGCAGGATGCCGCCCTCCACGGCAGCCAGGATGGCTGCCGCTACAACTCCGGTGCGGATGCCCGATTTGTGCCGGGCGCACCCGGACAGTACCACCAGTGCACGATGCCGCGTCCGCGTGGAACGCCGGATTCATCCGGCAGGTGTGCAACCGGCGCGTGTTGCTGCCGGATAAATCCGGCGTTCCGGTGATGGTGTCGAGGTGCGCCGATTTGTGCCCGCTGGCCGGGATTTGCTTGCTCCGGCGCGGCATCCATGCGTATCTACGGCGTTCGTTCTGTTATTTGAGCCTATCAATCGGTGATTATGAGCAGACGCAATACCTTGAGGCTGCTGGCGCTGATGGTTTCAGGAGCTTTGGCCATGAAAGCTTCGGCGAATGGCTTTCTGCTGCCGGACCAGGACGCTTTTGCGACCGCGCGCGGCGAGGCGTTTGTGGCCACGGCGGACAATCCGTCCGCCATTTACTATAACCCGGCGGGCATCACCCAGCTCGAGGGCAACAATCTTCGAGGCGGCGTTTACGGGATCTATCTCAACCCGGGCTACACTCCCACAAACCACACCCACACTTTCCACAGTTCGGATAATCTCGCTGCGGTTCCCCAACTATTCTACACCTACACGCCTGAGGATTCACCCGCGAGCTTTGGGTTGGGGGTTTACGCGCCTTTCGGCGGGAACATGAGCTGGCCGCAGAACGCGGGCTTCCGCTCGGTGGCCATTGACGGCTCACTGACTTATTTAACGATCAATCCGGTGGTGGCGTTCAAGGTGCTGCCATCGCTTTCCATTGGCGGCGGCGTGATGGTGAACTATGCGAACATGAGTATGGACCAAGGCTTGCAGAAATACCAATTTCCGTCAACCAACTACTTTCGCTTTTCCGGCGATGGCTGGAGCGTGGGATACAATCTGGGCCTGCTCTGGCAGCCATACGAGAAAGTTTCGATTGGCGCCTCTTTCCGCAGTTCGGCGACGGTTACCTTGGATGGCCAGACAGCATACGAGGATCAACCACACATATCGGCCACGAACCAATCCGCCAGAGCCGACTTTAAGTTCCCCATCACCGCCATTGTTGGCATTTCCTACCGGCCCACGCCCAAATGGAATCTGGAGTTTGACGCTGACTATACGGATTGGAGCAGCTTCGAAAAGACAACCATTAACCAATCGTCCACCTCGCCCGGCGTGGCAAAAGACATTCCTTTGACTCTGGATTGGCAGCCGAGCTGGATGTACGAGTTCGGCGTGACGCGGTATTTTGACAACGGCTGGCACGCGAGCGCCGGTGTCGTCTATAACGAGAACTCCGTGCCGAATGCGTATTACACCCCGCTGGCGGCGGACATGGACCGTTACTTCCTCAGCGCCGGAGCCGGTTACAAAGGCAAACATTTCAATTTCGACATCGCCTATCAGTTCGGTTATAGCCCCACGCACACGGTCACCGGCAGCCAGCCATCATCCACACCCGCAGTGGCATCCGGACAGAACGCCAATGGCAATTATAATTTCATCAGCCATGCGGTGTCGGTGTCGGTGGGGTGGCGTTTTTAATCCCGTTTGGCGCCTTCGCAATCATGCCGCCCAAAACTGCACAACTGAACTATTGCCGCCACGACCCCAGCCACGTAGCATCCCGCGATTAATCACAAGAAGAAATGGAATCTTGGGCATGATTAAAATTGTTCGTTTCGCCTGCGTGGCCGCCGCCCTGTTTGCGTTCACCGGCTGCGCCACCGCGCCGAAACCCAAAACGCTGGCCGACGGAGAATCGCATTTTGCCTCTTTTGGCACGAACAAGGTCCACTACGTCACGGTGGGCGGGGGCCGGCAGACAATTGTTTTCGTCCACGGCTGGGCGTGCAATCTCGGCTTCTGGCGCGAGCAGGTCCCGGCCTTCGCGGACAAGGCGCGGCTGGTCCTCATTGACCTTCCCGGCCACGGCCAGAGCGACAAGCCGCACACCGCCTACACGATGGATTTCTTCGCGGGCGCCGTCCTGGCGGTGATGAGCGAAGCGCACGTGGACCAAGCCGTGCTCGTCGGCCACAGCATGGGCGGGGCGGTCATCTGCTGCGTTTACCGGCGGGCACCGGAGAAAGTCGCCGCGCTGGTGTCGGTGGACGGATTGCTGCGCCGTCCCCAGTGGACACCCGGGCAAGCCGGGGAATTTGTCGCGCAGTTCGGCACGCCGGAATATCGCGAGCATGCCAAACAATTCGTCGGTTCCTTTTTCCCCGTTTCCGGCACCGAAGCGTTGCGCGACCAGGTGCTGTCCGAAACGCTCGCCACGCCGCAATACGTGATGGTCGGCGCGATGGAAGGAATGTTCGGCCCGGACCAGCCCGATTGGGACTTGAAGAAGGTGAACGTGCCCGTCCTCGTCATCAACGCCCGAAGCCCGATGTGGAACGCCGGTTACGAAAGCTACGTCCACTCGCTCTCGCCGCAGGCGGATTACCGCATGATGAATGGCGTGGGCCACTGGCTCATGCTGGAGAAGCCCGCTGAATTTAACGCCACGCTCACGGACCTGCTGCGGAAGTTTGATTTGATGGCGAAATAACCGGGCCGATCCGGCATTGGTTCAGCGTGGGAAACGGCGGCGCGGGGAAAAACTTCAATTTTGATGTCGCCGATCAGTCCGGCCATGGCCCCACGCACACGGTTACCGGCAGCACCCCGTCATCCCCACCCGGACTGATACCAATTCCCGATGACAATCGGTACAAGCCTCGGTAGGGCGGGCAGTCCTTCCGCCTTCGCGGCGCGCCAAAGCGCCGCTACGGCGCGACGGCAGCTGCCCGCCGCCCGTCCGCACAATGATCGCGGCGCGCACGGAGTGACGCCCTACCAAATGTGCCGATTATTATTGGGAAATGGTATGACATCCGGACAGACCGCCGACGGCAAACACGATTTCATCAGCCAGGCCATGCCGGGGTCGGTGGGATGGCATTTCTAAATTGAGCATTGTCAGTTTGGGCAAAGGGACCGATAATTTTGCGGTTCAAGCGGCTCAAAATGAGCGGGCGCACCTTGATACTGCAAAAAATCCAGCGCATCGTTTCGGCAGGAACGCCGGATTTATCCGGCAGGATGTTAAATTGTGCGGGTTCGCTGCCGCATGAATGCGGCGTTCCGCCGCAGTGCCCGGTTACGCTCAAAATGAGCCAAATTGTGGTTACCGGCTGGCGGTTATTGATGTAAAGTGGTTGGGACGGGGCACAATAATCGCTTTGTTTTGGCGTGGAGAATGTTCTATTCATGCCTCCGAAAATGAGCAGTCATATCACCAACGGCAACGGCAATGGAAATGGTTCGAACGGCCTGCTCCCTCCGGCCAAAGGAGCCGTGCCGGAAGCGGTTGCGCCGGAGCCCCGCGACGTCAATGGCAACATCGCCGTTTTCAAGACCCGCGAGGGCGGGGAAACGCGCGGCGCCATCCTGCGGCTGGCGCGTTACGCGGTGGCCTTTGAGTTTTGCAATCCGACCGTGGTGTTGCGCACGTCGGAAGTGCTGGATAAATTCAAGATCCTCCTGGACGGCCGCATGGTTTATTCCGGCCGCGCCGTGGTGGGCGGTTTGATTGACGCCGGGGCCCGGATCATCTGCGAAGTCAAACTGGACGACCTGGGAGCGGAGACCGATTTTTTCCTGCAACCTTCCGGCGCCGGCCCCGACGGGGAGCAGGCCTACAGCCGTTTTTTCCGGCAATGGCAGAAAAACTACCAGGTTTCATCGGAGTTCAAAGTGCAGGTGACGGACATCCAGGCCTTCCTGGTGGCCACGCGGCAGTGGCTGGAGCAGATGGAGTTCGACCTGGGGACAAGCCGGGACCGCCGCCGTCCGGAACAAAAATTTGAAGCGCTGGAAACCGTCGCCCGGCGCGTCATTTCCGCCTTCAACGCCCAGCATGAGCGGTTTGAAGAACTCGCCTACGCCATTCCGGAAGAACATTACGGAGCGCACCAGGAGTTCGTCCGCCGCCAGTGGCAACACCTGTTTTTATGCAGCCCCTTTGGCCAGCGCACCTTTTACAAGCCGCTGGGCTATGCGGGAGATTACGAGATGATGAACATGATTTATCGCAACCGGCCCGAGGGCGGATCGCTCTATGAAAAGCTGATCCATTTTTTGCTGGTCAGCCAGTGGCCGGCCCAATCGGTGCGCAACCGGGTCGCCCACCTCAAAAACCACCTCCGGCAGGAAACCGCGCGGGTGGTGCGTTCGGGCCGGCGGGCCCGGATTCTCAATGTCGGCTGCGGCCCGGCCCGCGAAGTGCAGGATTTTGTGAAGGAAACACCCCTGGCCAACGAAGTGGATTTTGCGTTGCTGGACTTCAACGAGGAAACCCTGAGTTATGCCCGCAGTCAAATCAACCAGGCCAAAAACCAGTTTTCCCAGCAAACCCGGATCGAGACCCGGCGGGTATCGGTGCATCAGCTCCTGCGCCAGAACGCCCATCAGGAATATTTCGCCACGGGACCCGGCTACGACCTGATTTATTGCGGCGGCCTGTTTGATTATTTGCCGGAACCGACCGGCCAGTCCCTGGTGAATCTCTTTTACGACTGGCTGCGGCCGGGGGGGACGGTCATCGTGGCCAACATGAACGACTCAAAACCGTTTCGCAACTTCATCGAATTTGTGCTGGACTGGCAGTTGATTTACCGCGACAGCGGGAAAATGCTGGCCCTCGCTCCGGAGCGGGTCCGGGACGCCGCCCGGGTGATCACCGAGCCGACGTCGGTGAATTTGTTCCTGCATCTCGGCAAACCGGATTGACATGCAAACCATCCCCCAGGAATTTCGCGCCGCTTATCAGGAGCATGAGCGGGAAATCACCCTGCGCAAGACCCGGCTGGGGTGCTTTTTGGGAATTGTGATGGTGCCGCTCTTTGGCGGCCTGGACCACTACGTTTATCCGCAGCACGCGTTTTCCTTTCTCCTGCTGCGCCTGCTCTGTTCGGCATTGATGGCGGGGTTGTATCCCATTCTGGCGACCCGTTTCGGCCAGAAGCATTATCATTTACAGGGCCTCGTCCTGTTGTTCCTGCCCTCGGCAACCATTGCCTGGATGATTTACGCGAGTCCCGATGGGGCGGCGTCGCCGTATTATGCGGGGCTGACCCTGGTGCTGATGGTGCTCGCCGTGGTGTTGGATTGGACGTTCCGGCAAAGTATCGTCTCGGTTTTGCTGGTCTTGACGTTGTACCTGGCGGCCAGCCTGCCTTCGGCCTCCGGGGCCAACTTCGGGATGTTCCTGAACAATCTGTTCTTCCTGGTGTTCCCCGGCATCGCCATTATCGTGGGGGCGTACTTTCACAGCCGGGTCCGGGTCAGCGAGTTTGTCTCCCGCTGCGAACTGGACAAGAGCCGCAAGGCGCTGGAAGCGAGCCTCCAACAGCTCAAGGAAAACGAGATGCAACTGGTGCAAACCGAAAAACTGGCGTCGCTCGGCCGCATGAGCGCGGGCATCATCCACGAAATCAACAATCCGCTGAACTTCGCCACGACCGGCCTGTTTACCCTGCGCAACAAGGGCCAATACCTTGCCCCGGAGCAACAGGAAGATTATGCCGAGATTTTGAACGATGTCGAAGAAGGCGTCAAACGGGTGAAGACCATCGTCTCGGATTTGCGGATGTTCACGCATCCCGAAACCGAGAGCCGGGATCAGGTGGAGGTGGCGGAAGTGGTCGCTTCGGCGCTGCGGTTCCTGAGCAATGAGTGCAAGGACAAAGTACAGATCGACCAGCAGATTGCCGGGCATCAGACGATCTGGGCGAACAAGAACAAATTGATCCATCTGGTTACGAACCTGTTGCAAAACTCGCTCGATGCGTTGAAAACGAAGCCGTTCCAGGATGAAAGGCCAACCATCCGGATTGAAGGACGGATTGAGAACGGCAGCAGCATTTTGTCGGTTCGCGACAACGGTCCGGGCATCGCCCCGGCCGATGTGGACAAGATTTTCGACCCTTTTTTCACCACGAAAGACGTGGGCGAAGGAATGGGGCTGGGGTTGAGCATTTGCTACCGCATCATGAAGGAGTCCGGGGGAAGAATTTCGGTGAAAACGGAGCCGGGAAAGTTCTGTGAATTTACGCTGGCATTCCCCGTCAGGACAAATCAGGCGACCAACTGAAAGCCGGACATGGAAAATCTCTACGACTATAAAAAATTCGCCATCCTCTACGTGGATGATGAGGAGAAGTCCTTGAAATACTTCACGCGCGCCTTTGAGAATCAGTTTCGGATTTTAACGGCGGCCAATGCCCAGGACGGCCTCAAACTGTTCGAACAGCACGCCGACGAAATCGGCCTGCTGCTGACCGACCAGCGGATGCCCGGGGAAAAAGGCGTCTGGCTTTTGGGGCGGGCGCGGCAATTGCGCCCGCAGGTTTTGCGCATGCTGGTCACGGCTTACGCGGACATGGACGCCGCCATCGCCGCCGTCAACAGCGGCGCGATTTACAAATACGTCACCAAACCGTGGGACCCGCCGCAATTCGAACTCACGCTCCGGCAGGGCCTGGAATTTTTCATGGTGCAGACCGAACGCGACCAGTTGCTCCGCGAAAAAATGTCCGTGTTGCGCAACATGATGATCGCCGACCGCATTGTGAGCCTCGGCCTGCTGGCCGCCGGTTTGAGCCATCATATCCGCAACTCGCTCGTCGCGGTAAAAACCTTTCTCGACCTCGCGCCCGGGAAAATGGCCGAGGAAAAAACGGATTTGAACAGCCTGCGCAACCCCGATTTTTGGAAGGAGTATCACCAGAACGTCCAGTCGCAGATTGAAAAAATCAACAGCCTGCTCAAGGACCTTTGGACCGCGTCGGAAAACAATGCCTCGACGCAATTCGCCGACGAAGTGTTGCTGCACCAGACCGTCAGTGCGGCGCTGGCCCGGTTCAAGGACCAATTCGCCGCCCGGCGGATCGAAATTGAAAACAAGATTCCCGATTCGTTGCCCGCGCTGCAGGTGGACCAGCCGAAATTTTGCCGGCTGTTTGAATTATTGCTGAAGGACGAACTGGCCATGCTGCCCGCCGGCAGCCGCGTCACCTTTTCGGCGGAATTGCAGAATGCCGGGGCCAAACCGGAAATCGTCGTTCAAATCAGCGACAACGGGCCGGGCCTGCCGCAGGAAGCATTGCGCGTCATCTTCGATCCGTTTGTCGTGCGTGGCAGCGTGCCGTCCGAATATGGCATTAATTTGATGGCCTGCTTTTTCATCGTTCACCATCACGGCGGCAAAATCGAAGCCCAAAGCCAGCCCGGCCACGGCACGACGTTCACCCTTCGCCTGCCGCTCAAGCCCGAACCCGCCGCCCCGCCGCAAGGCGAGGCGGAATTCCTCCAAAAAGCGCTGCTGAACGAAAGCCTTTGGGAAAAACTGCTCGCCAGCGGGTAATTTTCCGGTTTCACGCCATAAAATTCACATCATTGCTTCAAGATTCCATTGACCTTTGGGCTTGAATTGTGGAATATACCCGGACAGAAGTGGCAACTGAGTACGGGCAACTTTTCTTGGAAGTGCGATGAAAACCATTTTGGTATTGTCTCCTCATCCAGATTTCGCCGAAACAATTCGCGCGAGTCTGAATCCAGAGCAATGCCGGGTCGTTCATCGCCTCAGTGTTGATGAAGCCGAGCCGCTGCTCGTGCATGGACTTGCCGACGCCTGCATTCTCGACGTGGATTTGATGGGCGTCGAAGGCGTCTGGGTCATCGAACGCCTCCGCCGCCGCGACGCCAAATCCCCCCTCATCGCTTACACGGCCAACACCCAATCCGAGTGGGAAGAGGAGGCTTTTTTGCGCGGCGCCACCCACGTGCTGGCCAAACCCGTTCGCAGCCGGCTTTTGAATTCGTTGTTGGAACGTTTATGGAATGCGCCGGCAACCCAGCGCCCCGCGCGAACGCCTCCGCCGTCCGCGCCGATGCCATCGCGAACCCCGTCTTTCCCAACGCCCGAACTGTCGCCCACCCGCGTCATCAGCGCGTCACAAACGCTTGATGTGTTGAGCGATTTCTCGTCCATTCTCACCCATTCGCTGGACGCCGAGGCGATGTTGAAGCAATTCCTGCTGTTCCTCCGCGAGATTCTCAGCATCAACCGCGCCGCCATTTTCCTGAACCGTCCCTCGCCGCTCACGGACACCTCCTTGCCGGAGGACCGCCGCCGTTTGCGCGCCGTCGCCGCCATCGGCCTTTCGCCGGGTTTGCTCGAACATTTGGGGCTCTCGCTCGATTCCGGCATCGGCGGCCAGCTTTCCCGGCTCGGCCGGATTCTCCGCCGCGACAGCGACGAGGCGCGCGCCGACGTCGAAACGCAAAAGGAATTTGAATTGCTCGGCGCGCAGGTCGCCGTGCCCATTCCCGCCCGGGACGCGATTGTCGGCGTGGCCGTTTTCGACGTGCGCATCACCGGCGAACCGCTGGTCAACGTCGAACTGGAACTCATTTTCCATCTGCTGGAACAAGTCGGCCTCGCCCTCTGCAACATCGAACTGCATGACCGGCTGACCGGCAACCATGAGATGATGACCGACGTGCTGCGCGAACTCAGCAGCGCGTGCATCGTCGTCGGACGCGACCTGAAGGTGCTCCACGCGAACAAGGCCGCGCGCCGCCACTTCGGCCAGAAAAACAAACGCACCGGCGAACTCGAATTCAGCGATCTGCCGCAGGTGCTCGGCGCGAAAATCTACCAGGTCCTGAAAACCGGCGCGGCGATGGGGCCTTATCGCTACGAACCGGAAAATTCGCCGGGCACGGTTTACAGCGTCAGTGTCGTGCCGTTTCGGCATGGAAATTCCACCGTGCCCATTTCCGCGTTGCTGACCGCCGATGATCTCACCCAGACCGAACAGTTGCGCCGGCTGGAAGTCGAGGCCGCCAATTTGCGGCTCATCAAATCCATGGCCGACCGGCTCGCGCACGAAATCGGCAACGCGCTCGTGCCGCTGGCCACGCACCAGCAGTTGCTCGCGGAGAAATACAAGGACAAGGAATTCCGCGAATCACTCGACCAGGCCCTCGCCGACGGCGTCAAGCGCGTCACGCGGTTGATCAATCAAATGCGTTTTCTCGCGCGCGAAGGGCACATCGAACAGGAGACTTTCGTGGTCGGAAAATTGATTGAGGAAGCCTACCAGGAAGCGCGCAAACATCAGTCCGCCGATGCCGGCAAATTGCAATTTGAAAATGGGAGCAAACCCGTTGTCATTACCGGCGACCGCGCCGCGCTCAAACATGCGCTGGCTGAAATCATGCTCAATGCGCTTCAGGCGAATCCCAAGGAGCCGAAAATCGGCGTCACGTTGCACACCGATGCCAATCGCGGCGGCGTGCCGGACGTTCAGATTGAAGTTCAGGACAATGGGTCCGGCTTTACCGCTGAAGCCGCACGAAAAGCGCCCGCGCCTTTTTTCACCACGCGCAACGTTGGTTTGGGTTTGGGATTGACCGTCAGCCGGAAAATCATCGAGACGCACCACGGCAAGCTGGAAATTGTCCCGCCGCAAGCCGGCCAGCCCGGGGTCGTCCGGGTTTCACTGCCGGCGGACTCCGGCATTTCCACCGCGGGGTGAGCGCCAGACTAGGCGCCGTTGTCGCCGATGGCTTCGACCGGACAGCCCTCCTTGGCTTCCTTGCAGCGCCCTTCTTCCTCCGGCGATGCCGGTTGTTTGTAGACGAACGAGTATCCGCCGTCGTCGTTGCGTTTGAAATTATCCGGCGCCGTCTCGCGACACAGGTCGCAGTCAATGCACTGGTTGTCCACGTAGTACTTGCCCGGGACGTTTTCGGGATAGCGATTTGCAGCGTCAGCCATAAAATCAGTTGTTAATTTAGAATGAATATGGCGGCCCGGACGGATGATGGCAAGTCCATTTCAGTTTTTTCATCCCGCGATTCCCTTCGACCTCATCAACCCGGAAAATACCATCAAAGCGGCGCTGAAAAGCCTCGTGGAACAGGGCCGCCTGAAATCCGGCGCCACGGTGGTCATCATCGGCTCCATCCTCGTCGGCGAACAAATCGTGGACGCCGTGCAGATGCGGGTGGTGTAAGTCCGGCGGCGGTTAAGCTACAATTGTTCAATTTTCAACGAATCGCCGGCCACTTTCCTGACCGTGTCAAAATGCGTGTCGCGGCAAACCAAAGTCAGGCTGGTTCGCATGGCGACCGTGGCCACAAACAAATCATTCCGCGGCAGGGTCAATCCCTTGCCGCGCAGTTGACGTTCGAGCAACGCCGCCGCATGCCAATCGTCCGGCTCAAACCGGAAGTGCCGGGCCAATGCAAAAGCCTGTTCCAGATCATTTTCTTCGCCGGCTTTCACGCCGCTCAGAAGCTCAAATCGGATCGGGCACGTGTAGGCGGCCTGATCCGCCTGGAGCAGCCGGGCGACCGCATGTTTCACTTTGGCATCACCTTTGCGCCGCAGAAACTCCACCCAGGCCGAGGTGTCAACGAGCTTCATACACGTCGCGGGCTTCCAATTCCTCGTTGGTCAGCGCGAAATCCGTCTGACCGGACAACGCGCGTTCAATGAACTTTTGCCGTTCCTGCAATTTCAGAAATTCAGACAGCGCCCGGCTGACGGCGGGAGACATTTTCTTCTGGCCGGTGACTTTTTGAATCCGCCGCAATTCAGAAGCTTCAATATCAACTGTGATTCTCATGCTTTTGCAATAAGATATGATGATTTTGAAACATTCGCAAGCTTCAATTCTTTCAGCCGAAAGCTTGTCGCCGGAAGATTACCGGGCCAGTGCCAGTGCCTTCACCGCTTCGGTTGCGAGGTTGAGCATCGTGTTCGGGAACAACCCGATCCAGAACATTCCGGCGATGCAAATCGCGATGGCAACCTTGGCCGGACCGGAAAGTAAAATCGGCGACAAATCCGCCGGCGCGTCCTTGCTCCAGTAAATCGCGCGGATGACGCCGAAATAGTAGTAAAGCGAGATCACCACGCCCGCCAGCGCCGTGAACGCGAGGCAGTAGTAACCCGGATTCGTCGCGCCCTGCTCAATGACGGCTTTCAGCAGCAAAAACTTCCCGAAAAATCCCGCCATGGGCGGAATGCCTGCCAGCGATACCATCGCCAGCGTCAGCGTCGTGGCCAGCAGCGGCGAACGCTGGTTCAATCCGGCCAGCGCGGAAATGTCTTCGCGGTCCAGATGCCGCATCACAAGGCAAATCACTGTGAACGCCCCCAGCACCGTGAACAGATAACCGCTCAGGTAATAAAGAATCGCCGCCTGACCGCTCGCGCTCAGCGCCGCCACGCCCAGCAGCAGATAACCCGCGTGCGCAATGCTCGAATAACCGAGCAGCCGCTTCAGGTTTTGCTGCGGAACCGCGCACAAGTTGCCGTAAAGAATCGTGATGCCGGAGATGATGATCAGCGGATTGGCCCAATGTGCCGTTACGCCTGGAATCGCAGTGAACAAAACGCGCAGCAATAAAACGAATCCGGCGGCTTTTGAGCCGACGGCGAGAAATGCCGTCGTCGGGGTCGGCGCGCCTTGATAAACGTCCGGCGCCCAGATCTGGAACGGGAAGGCGGCGATTTTGAATCCGAGGCCCACCAGCACCAGCACCACGCCGAGCAGGAAGATTTTGTTGTCGGCAAATTGGGACGCGACCATCGCCAGTTCGTTGAAGTTGAGCTTGCCGGTCGTCCCCCACACCAGCGCGATGCCATAAACCATGAACGCCGACGACAACGCGCCGAGAATCAGGTATTTCACACCCGCCTCCAGCGACACGAGCCGGCCGCGTTGAAAGCTCGTGAGCACGTAAAACGTGACGGTGATCAGCTCAATCGAGACGAAAAGCATCGCGAAATTGTTCGCCGATGCGGCGAACAGCATTCCCGACAGGGCAAAGACGACAAGTGAATAATACTCTGAAATGCCCGACGCGATGCGGTCGGAGAATTCCACCGACATGAACAGCACGAGAATGGCGGCGACGATGAAAAAGCGTTTGAAAAACACGGCCAGCCCGTCTTCGACGAACATGCCGTTGAATGCCGTGCCGGTGGCGCCATCGCCCAGGTTGGCGACCAGCAACGTCGCCAGCGCCGCCGCTGCCGCGTAGCCAAGGAAGCGCTTGCGCTCCGCCGGCAGCCACAAATCCGCGAGCAGCAGCACGAGGCCGAGGGCGATCACCCAGATTTCCAGGCTTATCAAAGAAAGGTTCATTTTGATTCCGTAGCAGCCGACGTGAGCCGGCTCTGACTTTCCGTGACAGAATATTGAGCGGACTGATCCCGCACTGCGGGACTGCTACGAGGTTTATCAGCCTCCACCACATTTGTCCCGGTATCCGTCAGGCTCACAATTTTTGCGGCATCCGGCGTGATTTTTTCCGTGAGCAACCGCGGAAAACAACCGAACACCAGCAGGCTGGCGAGCAGCAGCGCGTAAGGCAGTTTGCGCCAGACGCTTGAGGCATCGGGAATGCCCGACCATTTTTCCGGCAGCGGGCCGTGCAAAACGTTTCGCATCGCGCGCAGCAGGTAGAGCGCGCCGATCATCAATGCGCCCCAAAGCGCGAGGCCGGTCACGAGCGGAAACACCTTCCACGCACCGAAGAACACCGTGACTTCGCCGACGAAATTCGCAAAGCCCGGCAAACCGCAGCCGGCCAGTGCTGCCATCAACAGTGCCGTGCCGATGAACGGCAGTTTGCGCAGCAGCCCGCCGAGTTCCTTCATCTCCAGCGTGCCGGTCTGCTGGTAAATGTAGCCGCTCAACGCGAACGTCAGCGCCGCGAGGAATCCGTGCGCAATCATAATGACCACCGCGCCGGTCACTCCGATGAGATTCAGGCTCGCGATGCCAAGAAAAATGAAGCCCATGTGCGCCACGCTTGAATTGCCGATGAGCAGATTCAAGTCCTTCTGCCGCATGGCCACCCAGCCGACGTAAAGGATGTTGCCGAGACACAGCCACGCGAGGATTTGCATCCAGTGTTGCGCCGCCTGCGGCATCAACGGCAACGCCACGCGGATCAAACCGTAAAGGCCGAATTTCTTCAGCACACCCGCGTGCAGCATGGCGGTCGGCGACGGCGCGGAACCGTAACCCAGCGGCGCCCAGGTGTGAAACGGCCAGAGCGAAACCAAAATGCCAAAGCCGAACAGCAACAACGGGAAAATGAAGTTCTGCGAGTGCGCAGCCAGCGGATGCGCCTGGACGTATTCGGTGAGTTTCGGAATGTCGAACGTGTTCGCGCCGGATTGCACGTAAAGTGCAATGAGACCGATGAGCGCGATCAGAGCACCGATGCTGAGGTAAAGCGTGATTTGAAATGTTGCGTAATTCTTCCGTTCGCCGCGTCCCCAGACGCCAATCATGATGAATGTGGGCACCAGTGCGAGCTCGTGCAGGAAATAAAAGAAGAACAAATCGAGCGACGCGAACGCGCCGAGGATGCCACCGGTCATCACGAGCAGCAGAATGTAAAACTCCTTCTCGCGCGACTTGATCTCAAACGAGCAACACGCCGCCGCAAACGCCACGACCGCGCCCATCAAAATCAATCCGACGTTCAAGCCATCTACGCCGACGTGATAGCTGATGCCGAGCGATTCGACCCACGGGATTTGCTGCTCGAACTGATAGCCCGCATGGCCGGTGACAAACTGGCAGAACATTTTCACCGCCAGCAGCATGGAAATGAACGTGGCGAGCAGGGCAACGGCGCGGATGATGACGCGGTAATTGCGCGGCACGAACACCAGCGCCAGCGCCGCCAGCAACGGCCAGCCGAATATGTAAGTCAAAGGTGACATTTCTTTTTTTAACGCAAAGGCGCAAAGACGCAAAGGCGCCAGGAAAAGCCAATTCTTTTCTCTTGGCGTCTTTGCGTCTTTGCGTCTTTGCGGTTATTCATTGTATCCAATCTTCAGTATTCTTGCTCCTGCACGCTTCTTCGCTTCGGTGTCTTGGGCTTGAAGTCCAAGTCCTCCGGCAATCCATTTACGACCCGGCGGATTCCATTCTTCACCAACTGCTCGCCAAAGTTGATGACCAAACCGAGCTTGAGTCCCGTCAGGCGCAAATAGGTCTGCATTTGGGCCTCGAAGATCGGATTCCACTCGGTCACGGCTTTGTTATCCACGAGCACCAAGCCTTCAACCTTCATGTCGAGCCGAAGCGGTTTGCTGAGGATACGGCCTTTGTAGGTAATCCGAACAGGAAGCTGACGCTCCACCTTCAAGCCGCGCAGTCTCAATTCTTCAGCCAAGGCTTCCTCATAAACATCTTCAAGCAAGCCCGGACCGCCAAGTTCGCGATGCACTTCAATCGCGGCGTCCACAATAATCCTGGCAATCTCGTTCTCGGTCATGCCAGACCACCTTTCTTAAACGCAAAGACGCAAAGACGCAAAGACGCCAAGGAAACACAGGTGTTCCCATCTTTGCACCTTTGCGCCTTTGCGCCTTTGCGTTGAAATTTGGTTCTCATTTTCCAAGTACGAAATACAGCACCACGGCCACGCCCAGCGCGAACAGGAAGGCGTAGGTCTGGAGATTGCCGGTCTGCATGAGGCGCAATGCGCGGCCGGAAAAATCCGTGCCGCCGCGAACCAGGCCGATGCAGGCCCAATCCACCAGCCAGCGGTCAATCCAATCCATCACCGCGGCGATAAAATCATGCGCGCGGATGAAAGTGGCCTCGTAAAATTCGTCGAAATAAAACCGGTTCTTCATCGCGGTCGCCAAACCGCCGAGTTTCGCGGGCAGCGGGTCGCTCGCCGCATTCTGATACAACGCCCGCGCGGCAAAAAAGCCGACGATGACGGCCAAAATTCCAATCGTTGCCGCAAATGGTGAGTGCGCGAAAGGTTCGACAATTCTTTGCGCGATGGAAGTGTGTTCCGCTTCACCGAATTGTGCCGCGTAAGTTTCGCTCACTCCGATGATGCCGCCGATGACGGCAAACACGGCCAGCACCAGCAGTGGCCAGGACATGACGGCGGGCGATTCGTGCGCGTGCTCGGCGGCTTCAGTCTTCGCTTTGCCGAGGAACGCGACATAGAAAAGCCGGAACATGTAAAATGTCGTCAAACCGGCGACGACCACACCGAGCGCAAAGAGCGGATAATTTCTTTGTTCCAGCGCTTGCGCGAGGATTGAATCCTTCGAGTAGAAACCACTGAACGGCGGCACGCCGCACAGCGCCAGCGTGGCGAACAGGAACGTCCAGAACGTCACCGGCATTTTCTTGCGCACCGCGCCCATTTTCCAGATGTCCTGCTCGTGGTGCAGCGCGATGATGACCGAACCGGCGCCGAGGAACAGCAGCGCCTTGAAGAATGCGTGCGTCGTGAGATGGAACATCGCGGGCGTCGGACCGGCTAGCCCCACGGCCATGACCATGTATCCGAGTTGCGAAAGGGTCGAGTAGGCGAGAATGCGTTTGATGTCGTTTTGCTGGACGGCAATCAGCGCCGCGAGCAACGCGGTAAAGCCGCCGATACAAGCGATAACGTGGAGCGCGTCCGGAGTATAAATAGAAATCGTCCGGCAAAGCATATAAACGCCGGCGGCCACCATCGTCGCGGCGTGGATCAAGGCGGAAACCGGTGTCGGGCCTTCCATCGCATCCGGCAGCCAGACGTGCAGCGGAAATTGCGCGGATTTGCCCATCGCACCGCAGAAAATCAGAAGGCCAATTATGGTGAATGGAAGATTGAGATCGGATGGTGAAGGATACAGCACCTCTCGACCTGGATTTGCCCAGTCAATGTTTTGTCTTACAAAACTGCTCGCTGTATCGAAATTTAACAAATTCAATCCATGGCCCGAATTGCCCCAATGACTCGAAATACCCCAAAGTGCGATTATTCCAAGGAGAAAGCCGAAGTCGCCGAGGCGGTTGGTAATAAACGCCTTTTTGGCCGCGTCCGCCGCGCTGGGTTTTTCAAACCAGAATCCGATGAGCAGGTAGCTGGAAACGCCGACGAGTTCCCAGAAAATGAAAAGCTGGATGAAATTGTTCGCCAGCACGACGCCGAGCATCGAGAACGTGAACAGGCTCATGCAGGCGAAGAAGCGCGAAAACCCTCGGTCTTCGTGCATGTAGCCGAAGGAATAAATATGAATCGCGCTGCCGACACCGGTGACGATGAGCATCATCATCAGGCTCAACGCGTCGAGCTTCAGCCCGAAATCAATGTGCAATTCGCCGATGGAGAGCCAGTTGGTCGTCAGTTCGGAAGGCGTTGGCGTCCAGCCGTTGTTGGCGATTAAAACAATCGTGAGGACAAAACCGGTGACAATAGCGCCGATGGACAGGAGCGCGCTGGTGGTGCGGCAACGCAGGGTGAAAAGCGTTATCACGCCCGCCGCCAGCAGCGGCAGGAACAAAATCAACCAAGGTAACGCGTCGAGTTTCATCCAATTTTTTAACGCAAAGGCGCAAAGGCGCAAAGGCGCAGAGCAGAAAGAACTTTGCGTCTTTGCGCCTTTGCGTCTTTGCGTTGAACTTGTTGGCCTTTCATAATCACAGCTTCATTGTCGTCATGTCTTCGACGTGCGCGGTCTGGCGTTTGCGGTAGAGCGCGACGATGAGCGCCAGGCCCACGGACACTTCCGCCGCGGCGACGGTGATGATGAAGAAGACCAGAATCTGGCCGTTCAGGTTGTTATTGAATCGTGAAAAGGAAACAAGCGCGAGGTTGGCCGCGTTAAGCATCAGCTCCAGCGACATGTACATCACCAGCAGATTGCGGCGGGTGATCACGCCGAGCAGGCCGAGCGAGAATAACAGCGCGCTCACGACGAGATAATGTTCCAAGCCAACGTTCATATTTTTAACGCAAAGACGCAAAGACGCAAAGTCTGGTAGGGCCGCGTTGCCGCGCAGCCCAAATTCAGGGACGAGCGACAACTCGTTCCCACCTCAAGTTCTGTAAATCCGATCTTCATTCTCTTTGCGTCCTGGCGCCTTTGCGCCTTTGCGTTTATTTTAGATCTTTCTTACTAAGCAAAATCACGCCCACCATTGCCACGAGCAGCAGCACGGAGACGACTTCAAACGGCAGCAGGTATTGCGTGAACAACAATTTGCCGAGCGCAGCTGTTTCACCTTCCAGCATGGGTGCGGACAAATGCGCGCCGGGTTTCGCGGCCAGAATTGATTTCACAAAAATCATCACGATGGCGCCGACGGAAACCAGTCCGCCGATCAGGCCGAACTTTTTGACCCGGCGGCGTTCCTCCTCCTTCAAATCCAGCAGCATGATGACGAACAGGAACAGCACCATCACCGCGCCCGCATAAACGAGCACCTGCACCGCCGCGAGGAAGAACGCGTGCAGCAGCACGAACAGCCCGGCCATCGAAATGATGGTCAACACGAGGAACATCGCGCTCGTGACCGGGTTGCGGCTGAACGGATTCGCGACGACCAGCAAGGCGCAGACCAGCGTCAGGGCGGCGAAGAGGTAGAAGAGGATGGTTTCCATCGCTAACCGCTGCCCCTTCCCAAATCCGAAATCCGAAGGCCGAAGCCCGAAATCCCGCAAAGCGGGACGAAGGCCGAAGCCCGAATTATCAACGCCAGCACAGTGGCGGCGGAGTCCATTCGGATTTCGAATTTCGGGTTTCTTTCGGGTTTCGAATTTCGATCTTCGGTTTTCATTATTGTTTCACCGGGAAATTTTCCTGTTCCTTGGCCTCTTGCAGTTTGTGTTTCCACTTCTGGATGCCGCCGTGCGTGCCGCCGAGCGCGAGGAGTTTTTCCTTGTTGTAAATCATCTCGGCGCGGCTGGTGCCGGTGAGCGAATAATCCTTTTGCAGGAAAATGGCCTCCTCCGGGCAGACTTCCTGGCAAAAGCCGCAGAAAATGCAGCGGAGCATGTTGATCTCGAATTCGAGCGGCATCTTCTCGGCGTTCGGGCGGTCGGCCAGCGGACCGGCCGGGCCGGGCGGAATGATTTTGATCGCCTTGGGCGGGCAGACGAATTCGCAAAGCTGGCACGAGACGCACTTGGTGTTGCCTTCCTGATCGCGCACGAGATAGGGCGCGCCGCGATAGTCTGCCGGCACGACCCATTTTTCCTCGGGATACTGCATCGTCACTTTCTTTTTGAAGAAGTGACGGAGCGTGACTTTGAACCCGCCGATCATCGCCGGCAGGTAAAGCCGTTCCCAAAAGTTCAATGGGTTGCGTTTGACGATCATTTCAAAATTCAATCTTCCGTAGCCGCCGATGTGAATCGGCGGGCCAAATTCATAATCATCCGCGTTTTCACAAACGCGGCTACAACCAACTCTTCCACCACAGCCAAACCGCCGTCACCACGATGTTCGCCAACGCCAGCGGAATGAACCGGCGCCAGCCCAAATCCATCAACTGGTCATACCGGAAGCGTGGCCACATCCAGCGCACCCAGATGAACCCCAACAGAAATAGAAACACCTTCGCCAGAAAAATCGCGATGTGCGCGATGCCACCCAGCAACGTCGTCGCGGTCTGGTCGAGGCCGAACCACGGCAGCGTCCAGCCGCCAAAGAACAGCGTCGCCATCATCGCGGATGCGAGGATCATGTTGGCGTATTCGCCCATGAAAAACAGCGCGAATTTGATGGAGCTGTATTCGATGTTGTAGCCGCCGGCCAGTTCCTGCTCGGCTTCCGGCAAATCGAACGGCGTGCGGTTGGTTTCGGCAAAAGCCGCGACGAGGAAAATCGCAAAAGCCAGCGGTTGCTTGAACACAAACCAGTGCAACAACCCGCCGGTCTGATAGCCAATCACATCGTTCAAATTCAAACTGCCGACGAGCAGGAAGACCGGGATGACCGACATGCCCATGGAGATTTCGTAGGAAATCATCTGGGCGCTGGAGCGGATGCCGCCGAGGAACGGATATTTCGAGTTGGCCGCGTAGCCCGCCAGCACGATGCTGTACACGCCGAGGGACACGATGCCGAACGTGTAGAGGATGCCGACGTTCAGGTTGGCGAGCACCATCGGCTGATTGCCAATCTTCGATCCAAACGGAATGACGGCGAGGTTGAGAATGGCCGGCATTAGGGCAATGGCCGGTGCCAGGATGAAATAAACTTTGCGCACGTGCGCCGGCGTGAATTCCTCCTTGAGAAAGGACTTGATGCCGTCCGCCACCGGTTGCAGCAGGCCGAACGGCCCGACGCGATTCGGTCCCAGCCGGTCCTGCATGAACGCGCACACGCGCCGCTCGACGAGCACGATATACGCGACCATCGTCATCAGGATGGCAAACGCGGCCAGGACCTTCACGCCCGTGAAGAGCGCGAATTGCTGCGTCGCATTGAGGTTATTGAGCCAGTCCATCATGGTGTTCGATTTCAACGCAAAGGCGCAAAGGCGCAAAGGCGCAAAGTTTGGTCAAGGCAACGCGCCGTCCTCCTCTCGCATTTTGTTAATTCTGTGTTCATTTTTTCTGAACTTCTTTCAAATAAATGACTCGGCTAATTCCATCGCGACCACTTCTACCTGACCGTGTTTCTTGCTTTCTAATTTCCTCCGCATCGGTTGAACAGCGTTCAACAACAAAATCACCAACATATTTCCAAGCGTTTGTATGCTGCTTGATAAAAATTGGCATCGGGTTGTGTGGTTGCTCACAAAGAGATTTAGCTGATTCTTCTATTTGCGGACCAAAACCAGCCAGAATGATTTTTGGCGCATCTGGATTGAGATCGGTTCGAAGACAGGCAGACACCACTCTGCCGCCGGCTCGCGGTAGATATTCAATCGCGCTGCCGCCAAGCTCTGCGGCTATTTCTTCTCGCGTATAATTGTTTCCAAACTCAAACATTTCTTTGCGTCTCTGCGCCTTTGCGTTAAATCTTCACCGTTACGCCGGTATCGCCAAGTTCTGCCCACGTCAATCCGTTGAAGGCGGGCACGTCCTTTGCCATGGCGTTGAACAAGCCTTCGATGGTCAGGAAACCGTTCTGGCCGGTGACGTTGCAGACCAGATCGTGCAAAAATTCCCATTCCGGACGCGCGTCGCCGGGCGGCTCGACGGCCTTCATGAATTTCTGGACGCGGCCCTTCGTGTTCGTAAACGTGCCGCGCTTCTCGGCGTGTGCGCAGCCGGGCAAAACATAATGCGCCTGCTTGGTCGTCGCGTTTGACAATATGTCGCTCACGATGAGCGTCTCCAGCTTGCCCAACAAATCCACGCCGATGCCTTGCTTCGTCACGTCCTCGCCGAAAACGATGAGCGTCCTGATTTTGCCACTTTGAATGTTATTGGCGATCTTCGGCAAGCTTGAACCCATTGGATTCGTCGCGATACCTGTGAGCTTCGCGCCGGTTGTGTTCGGATTCTTGTCCGCGCTGACGAGCAGCTTGTCGCCTTCGCCCAAGCGGGGAACGGAATCGCTGATGGCACCAAATTTCACCTTGAGCTTGCTGATGAGCCAAAGTTCTTCATTCGTTTGCCGCGCTGAAGCCACAATCGCGACGGAGCCTTCAGGCGCTTTCTTCAGTTTGTCCGCGATTTCGTTTAATGCAGCCGTCCAAGTTGTTTTAGAGTAGAACAGGCATCCCGCCGGTTCGGGCAGGCGAGACGCCGGCCCTACTTTACCAACCAATACGTCTTTCAACCGAGCTTCCTGACCGATCCACTTGTAATTCAACCGGCCGTAATCGCACATCCACGGGCCGTTGACGGCGTCGTTTTCACGCGGCGTATAGCGGTAAATTTTTTCCTCGCGCGAGCCGATGAGGACGTTGCAACCGGTCGCGCAGCTCGTGCAAATACTTTTGGTTTGCTTGAGAAACCAGACGCGCATCTGGAAGCGAAAATCCTTGGACGTGAGCGCGCCCACCGGGCAAATATCCACGGTGTTCAACGTGTAATTATTGTCGAAAGCTTTGCCCGGATACGCCGTGAGCGTGTTGAAGCTGCCGCGATTGACAATGCCGAGCGCGTCGTCGCCCACGATGTCCTTGGTGAACCGGATGCAGCGCGTGCAAAGGATGCAGCGTTCATCATCGAGCATGATACGCGGACCAAGGTCAACCACCTTGGGCTTGTGAACCTTGGCCTCCACGAAGCGGCTCGCGCTCTGGCCGTAGTCCACCGAGTATTCCTGTAGTTTGCATTCGCCCGCCTGGTCGCAGATCGGGCAATCGAGCGGATGGTTGATGAGCAGGAATTCCAGCACGCCTTCGCGCATTTGCTTCACGCCGGGGGTATTCGTGTAAATCTCCATGCCGGGCGAAATCAGCGTGGCACAGGCGATGGCCGGGCGCGGCGACTTGACGATTTTCGGCGTGCCGTCGGGGTTCAAAATCGGTTTCCGATCCGGGCCGAGCGCCAGAGTGCCGAACTCGACGAGGCACATGCGGCAATTGCCCGCGACCGGCAGTTTCGGATGATAGCAATAATGCGGCACGTCCACCTTCGCCAACTCGCAGGCCTGGATCATGGTCGTTGGTGTCAGTTTGCCCGACCAATCGGCCATGAGGCGCGGCACCTCGATCTCGCGCCCGTCCACCTTCACCTTGATTTTTTCAATCGCGGTCGGCGCGGGCTTGGTTTCGGTTGTTGGTGCTGCTGACATTTTTAATATTTAACGCAAAGACGCAAAGGCGCAGAGACGCAAAGCAAAACCCCCTTGCGACTTGGCGTCTTTGTGTTGAAAACTAAATACGCTCATCTCAATGTTGCGGGCTGGCGGCCAATGTCATTTCCAAACCCGGCCCAGCGCCTTTTGATTCTTTCGCGCGGCGTTCTTCATCGGCGGCACCTTTGGCCACAAATTCATCCTTGAACTTCGCCACAAAACTTTGCACCGGCCAGGAGCAGGCCTCGCCGAATGCGCAAATCGTGCGGCCGCCGGGAATGTTGTCGGCGATCTTCACCAGATAATCGGCGTCGCTCTTGCGGCCTTCACCGTGCGTGAGGCGATGCAGCGCCTTGCTCAGCCAGAGCGAACCTTCGCGGCAGGGCGTGCACTGGCCGCAGCTTTCGTGCGCGTAGAAATCGCTGATATTCGCGAGCGCTTCGACAATGTCGGTCGAGTCGTCCATCACGATGATGGCGCTGGAACCGCTCATCGAGCCGGCTTGGATCAACGAATCAAAATCGTAGGGCAAATCGAGCAGGTCAACTTCCTTGTCCTTGATTTTGAATTTCTCACCTGCCTTGAAAACCTTTGCGGATGACCCGCCGGGAATGACCGCCTTGAGTTTCCGCCCATCACGCAGTCCCCCGCCGAAGACCGGGTCATGAATGAGTTCGCCGATGGTCGCCTTGCCGACTTCGATTTCGTAGCAACCCGGCTTCTTCACGTGGCCGCTGAGGCTGACGATGCGGGTGCCGGTGTTGTTGGGCGTGCCGAGTTTGGCGAATTCCGCGCCGCCCATGACGACGATGTGCTTCACATTGCAGAGCGTCTCGACGTTGTTGACGATGGTCGGGCACATCCACAGGCCCAGCACCGCCGGGAAATACGGCGGTTTGATGCGCGGATACGGCCGCTTGCCTTCGAGCGATTCGATGAGGCCGGTTTCCTCGCCGCAAATGTAGGCGCCCGCGCCGCGATGCACGTGCATTTCCAAATCGTAGCCGGTGCCCAAAATGTTTTTGCCGAGAATTTTTTTTGCCTTAGCCTCCTTGATGGCGCGATTCAGAATTTTTGCGCCCCCGATGAACTCACCGCGGATGTAAATGTAGGCGAGATGCACGTCGTTCGCAAAGCACGAGATGATCGTGCCCTCGAGCAACTGGTGCGGGTCCTTGTAGATGATCTGCTTGTCCTTGAACGTGCCGGGCTCGGATTCATCGGCGTTGCAAATGAGATAGACCGGCTTGCCGCTTTTGCGGTCCACGAACGACCACTTCAATCCGCACGAAAAGCCCGCGCCGCCGCGTCCGCGCAGGCCGGAGGTCATGACCTCCTGGCGGATTTGTTCCTGCGCGCTCTGTGTTTTGCCGTCCGGCAACGACTTGGGCTGGATGGCCAGCGCCTTTTTGAGCGCGTCGTAGCCGCCATGACGCAAATAGCATTCGATGTCGGGTGTGTAACCCGGCTGATCGGCGTGCTTCAAAATCAATTTATATTCCTGCGGCATATCAATTTGCAGCCCCTGCGGGGCGACCGAAAATAGCCCACAGTTTCAACTGTGGGATTTGTGTTCCAAAACCGGCCAAGCCCCGGAGGGGCGACAGAAATTTTCCCTGCGCGTTTTCTTTCGCCCCTGCGGGGCTTGATTCAAATACAACCGTCAACCCACGGTTAAAACCGTGGGCTATTCTCTTTCGTCGCTGCGTGACTTCAGTTTGGCGGCTTGACTGGCCGATGAAACCCGTTAGCCTGCTCGACGCTCCGGCTTGCCCGATGGTGTAACGGTAGCACAGCAGACTCTGGATCTGTTTGTCATGGTTCAAATCCATGTCGGGCAGCCAACTTGCCAATGCTGAAGGCTGAAGGCTGAAGGCTGAATTGAACGTCTTCATTTGCACCTCCCCACAATTTCATCGGCTTTGGCATGACTCACGCCTTCGTAAAAGGCATCGTTGCACATCATCACCGGTGCGGTGCCGCAACTGGCGAGACATTCGACGAATTCGATCGTGAACTTTCCGTCCTTCGTCGTTTGCGGGCCGTGTTTGTGGGCGTCGAGGCCCAGCTTCTCGCAAAAATGCTTGTGGAGTTCATGCGCGCCGCCCAGCGCGCAGCTCAACGTCCGGCAAACCTTGATTTGATACTTACCCATCGGCTGCTGCCGGAGCATGGGATAAAACGTCACAAGCTCATAGACGTTGATGGGCTGCAATGCGAGTTTCTTCGCCGTCCACTCGACCGCTTCCTGCGAAATCCAGCCGAAATGCTCCTGCATCGCGTGCAGCACCATGAGCGACGCCGCGCGTTTCACGGGGTAATGCGAAATCAGTTCGTCAATTTCGCCTTCGAGGTTTGCTGGGACGACGAAGCTCATGATGCTTGATTAGCCGCAAAAGAACACAACGTGGTATAGCCGCAACCAAATCTTTTTGGACTGCGGCGGGAAGCGAAGCGCCACGCCGCTTTGGAAGCTCTGTCCGCAGTCGAAAAGCGGTGTCGCCGCTGCGCTCTGCCACCGCAGTCCAAAATCCTCGGCGCGCGAGGGTTCTGACGGATAGCAGCGCAAAGGCGCGGAGACGCAAGGCTCAAACGCGAAAAATCCTTTGCACCCTGGCGTCATTGCGTCTTTGCGTTTCATGTCTGGTTCGGAAATCATCGGTCACACTCCCCCATCACGAAATCGAGCGAGCCGAGAATTGCCGTCACGTCGCTCATCATGTGGCCGGGCAACAGGTGCGACAGAATGCTCAGGTTCACAAAGCTGGGCGAGCGAATCTTCAACCGGTACGGCGTGCCGCCGCCGCGGCTGTGGATGTAAAAACCGAGTTCGCCCTTGGGATTCTCGTGGCCGAAATAAATTTCACCGGGCGGCACGTTCATGCCTTGCGTCACGAGGATGAACTGGTGAATCAACTCCTCCATGCCCGACATGACTTTGTCCTTCGCCGGCAAAACAATTTTGCCATCGGCCACATTGACCGGCTCTTTGGTTTTGTTGTCCGCGCCGCCGGGAATTTTGTCGAGGCACTGATGCAAAATGCGCACGCTCTGGCGCATTTCCTCCATGCGCACGAGGTAACGGTCGTAGCAGTCGCCGACCGAGCCGAGCGGCACGTCGAATTGCAAATCACGGTAGCACAGATACGGCTGCGCCTTGCGCAAATCATAGTCCACACCGCTGCCGCGCAGATTGGGACCGCTCAGGCCGTAGTCAATCGCCACGTCCTTGGGGATCACGCCCACGTCCCGGGTGCGGTCCACCCAGATGCGATTGCGCGTGAGCAGCGTCTCCATCTCCGCGATGTTGACGACGACTTCGTTGAGGAACGTGCGGACGGCGTCGCACCAACCCGGCGGGGTGTCGCGCGACACGCCGCCAATGCGCGTGTAACTGGTCGTGAACCGCGCGCCGGCAAGCGATTCGCAGAGGTTGTAAATTTTTTCGCGCTCGGTGAACGTGAGCAGAAAAACTGTGACCGCGCCGAGGTCCAATCCAAATGCGCCGAGCCCAAGCAGGTGCGACGAAATACGCGCCAGTTCGCAGCAAATGACGCGGATGTACTGGCAGCGCGGAGGCAAATTCTTTTCAATGCCAAGCAATTTTTCCACCGCGAGCGCGTAAGCGACGTTATTGGCCAGCGGTGCGAGATAATCCAGCCGGTCCGTGTAAGGGATGAACTGGGTGTAGGTCATGTTCTCGGCGATTTTTTCATCGCCGCGATGCAAATAACCCACGTCCGGGTCAGCCTTGGTGATAAGCTCGCCGTCGAGTTCGAGCACGATGCGGAGCACGCCGTGCGTGGCGGGATGCGACGGCCCCATGTTCAGGACCATTTTCTCGCCCTGCATGTCGCGCAATTCCTCAACCGCATCGCTCGCGCGGGCGGCGGGGTCGCGAACTTCAGTGTCTTGAACGGTGGCCATGAAAATCAACCTTCCGGTGTCCGCACGCGCGGCTCGCGTTCAATGGCGTCCTTGCCGCCGGGTGCAGTCACGAACGGTCCGCCTTCGAGTGGCGCGACCTGGGTGAATGCGACTTCAGGAATTTGTGTTGGTTTGCCGGCGAGCGGGAAATCCTTCCGCAACGGAAAATACGGATAGCCTTCCCACATCAAAATCCGGCGCAAATCGGGATGACCGCGAAACCGGATGCCCATCATGTCGTAGATTTCGCGCTCGTGCCAGTTCGCCGTGCGCCACACGCCGATGACGGTCGGCAATTCGGATTTTTCCTCGCTCACGTCGGCTTTGACACGCAATTCGCAGCCATTCGCGAGGCTGCGCAGATGATAAACCACTGTCCAGCGCGGGTCTTCGCCGTAATTATCGAGGCTGCTGATGTCCACGAGGTAATCGAAGCCCAATTCCTTCCTGGCGAATTCGCACACTTCCGCGATTCGTTCCGCGTTGGTGAGTTTGATTGTGATTTCGCCGCGAAACCCGGCCGGTTCGGAGAGCACGTCCCCGAACTTGGCTTTGAGTTGTTTGGCTAAATCGAGCGCGCTCACGGTCAAAAAAGGGAGTATTGGAATGTTGGAGCATTGGAGTATTGAGATATCGGAGAACCATCACTCCAAAACTCCATCACTCCAATTCCGTATCCGTGTTTATCCGCGTTCATCCGTGGTTGGAAATTCAACTGGCTTTTTTTAACGTCGCCAGCAGCGGCTCGTGTTGCACTTGGTTTTGCAGCTTTATCAGCGCGTCCAGCAACGCTTCGGGCCGGGGCGGACAGCCGGCCACATAAACGTCCACCGGGATGATGTGGTCCACACCCTGCAGCACGGAGTAGCTGCGATACATGCCGCCGGTCGAAGCGCACGCGCCCATGGCGATGACCCATTTCGGCTCGGCCATCTGGTCGTAAATGCGCTTTACCGCCGTCGCCATTTTGTAAGTGACCGTCCCGGCGACGATCATCACGTCGGATTGCCGCGGCGAGAAACGCATGACCTCCGAACCGAAGCGCGAAATATCGAACCGGCTCGCGCCGGCAGCCATCAATTCAATGGCGCAACAGGCCAGGCCCATCGGCATCGGCCAAAGGGAGTTTTTGCGAAACCAATTCAAGGCCGCATCAATGCGCGTGACAATGACGTCGCCTTCAATTTTAGAATCGTAGCCGATTTCGCTCCGTGTTGGCATAAACGCGCGCTTCAAAAAAATGCGCGGAAACTAACATAAACAACGGTTACAATTGAAACAAGTTAAATTGTGAATTTTTTCACAAACTTTCAGTTTTCACACGGAGACTTTCACACAAATTTAACCAGGCTGATTACGCCAATCCCACCCCACTGATGATAAAGAAAGATGAGAATCTTGATGAATCCGATGTTGATACCAGCGAGAGCCATCATGCCGGCAAGGAAATGTAAAACCTTTCTCAGGGCTCGATGCTGCCTAACGTAAAAAGCTCAGCCACGCCGAAACAAAAACCGCCGTCCGCGACAGCGGAACTGAAGGCGCAATCGGCGTTGGCCTCGCGACTTGTTAGGCGGCAGATTCATGTCTTCGCTCCATCAAATAAATAGCAATCAGGAACTCCAAAATGCCCAGAATGGAAACCACGACGATACCAATAACATCCCATCCCGCCTCAACGACGCTAAATAAAGACCACAGCGTCAGAATACCGACGAGCGACCAAGTGACAGTCGCAATCACTCCTGCCCTCGGCATCCGTTTGAATAATGTCCAAGATGACCACGCACACATAGCAGAAAGAAAACAAGAAAAGAAACCGATGAGCGCCAAAGCGAGTGGAAACTGTCCGTTTGGGTCGGCTGCGTGGAGACGGAAACAGAGCGCAAGACAACCGAGCCCGCAGAGAAGCGTGTATAGGCTCACAATCACAAAGTAAATCGCAGCGTGTCTATGTCGAATCGGTATATTCATAGCCGAGTGTGGTGCTGTCGCCTAACAGTTAATGGACGGCGCGTTCTGCAGCCTGTCCCGTTTCAGGAATCCGACATTATTCCGGGTTTAAGTAATTGTCCAGTATCGGCTTTGTAGCGGCAGCAATGGTGATTCGGCGGCAAGGAAAGGCGCGATTCGTGTCTGACCTTCAGAGTGGGAGGTTTGAGGTTCATCCTTGGCCGAGCTTCTTTGATTTTTCCGTCGCGGCGCGGACGGCGCTCATCACCACGCCGCGCAATTTGCCTTTTTCCAATTCATGCAAGCCTTCAATCGTCGTGCCGCCGGGGCTGGTGACCTGGTCTTTGAGCGCGCCGGGATGCTGGCCGGTTTCCAAAACCATCTTGGCCGCGCCCAAAACGGTTTGCGCCGCGAGCTTCGTTGCTATGTCGCGCGGCAAACCGGCCGCCACGCCACCGTCGCTCAACGCCTCGATGAATTGATAAACATAGGCCGGGCCGCTGCCGCTCAAACCGGTCACGGCGTCGAGCAGCGATTCCTTCACTTGAAACGCGATGCCGACGGCGGAAAGAAGTTTCCTTGCCAGTTCGCCGTCCGCCGCCGTCGCGGATTTGCCGAGCGCAAACGCCGCCGCCGCTTCGCCAACGAGCGCGGGCGTGTTGGGCATGACGCGAATGACACGTGTGCCAGCGGGCACCGCCGCTTCCATTTTGGCGAGCGTCACACCGGCGGCAATGGAAATCAGCAAATGCTCGTTCGTGAAATTGCCGCGCTGTTCGGCCAGAACCCCGGCGACCTGGTCGGGTTTCACGGCAAGAATCAGGGCGCTCGCGAATTGCAAAATGTCGGCGCTGGACGCGGTGGTTTTGGCGCCGGTTTCCTTCGTGAAAGCGGTGCGCGCCGCCTCAGACAAATCGCTGGCGAGGATTTCTTTTGGAAAAACAATTTCCGCGCGAATGAAGCCACGCGCGAGTGCCGTGGCCATTTTGCCCGCGCCGAGAAAGCCGATGGTTAATGGGGTTGCCATGAGAGCTTTTTAGCAGGCCGGTTTGCGCAGCGGAAGTGAAAACGCGCCGATGAATTCGCGGCTTGAATTCGCGCGAACACAATCTATTTTAAGTCCGGCACGAAAAGGTTGTTGAATTTTCAATTTTTACACAATGTCAGGCCACCGTCGAACATGGGAAACGTTTGAAGCGATGAGGCTCGCCGCCGAAGAGGGCGATCCGCAGGCGCAGTGTTATCTCGGCGTCTGTTTTCAAAACGGCCAGGGCGTGACCCAGGATTATCACGAGGCGGTGAAATGGTTCCGTCGCGCGGCCGAACAGGGCGATCCCGTCGCGCAGTGTTACCTCGGCGTGTGTTATTTGAACGGCGCCGGTGTGCCGCAGGAATTCGGCGAGGCGGCCAAGTGGTTGCGCGAAGCGGCGGAACAAAACGATCCCGCCGCGCAATTTAATCTCGGCATGCTCTACGAAACCGGCCAGGGCGTGACGCAGAATTACGCCGAAGCGGTGAAATGGTATCGCGAAGCAGCGGAGCGCGGCTACCCGGCGGCGCAATTCAATCTGGGAGTCTTTTACGAGACGGGCCAGGTCGTGCCGCAAAATTTCCAACTGGCCGTCAAATGGTATCGCGACGCCGCCGAACAGGAATGCGCGCCCGCGCAGTGCAATCTTGGCCTTTGTTACCAAACCGGACGCGGCGTGGAGCAAAATCAGCAGGAGGCCGTGAAGTGGTTCATCCGCGCCGCGCGGCAAGGCGACAAAACCGCCCAGCACAACCTCGGTCTGCACTACGCCTCGCAGGAAATCACCGAAACCACTGAAGCCGCCGAAGAATCACCGTGAACATCAGTGGGCAAGTTCCGCCAGTTTCGCGTTTGCACGCCCGTCATCAATAATTTCAGCGGCCAAATCCCAGCCTTCAACCAGCGACTCCGTTTTGCCCGCGACGAACAGCGCGGCGGCAGCATTGAGCAGGACTGCATCGAGTTTCGGTCCGCGTTCCTCGCCACGCAGAATGCGCCGCACGATTTCCGCGTTGGTTTTGCAGTCGCCGCCGATCAAATCCGCCAGCTTCGCAGACTGCACCGGGAATTGTTCCGGTGACAAAACGGACGCGGCAAAACCGCGTTCCTGATAAAATTCAGCAACCATGTTCGGGCCAAGGGTCGAAAGTTCATCGAGATGACTTGTGGCCGGGACCGATCCGCACACAACCATTGCGCGCCGCACGCCGAGCGATTGCAACACCCGGGCGAGCGGCTCGCACAATTCCGGTCGTGGCACACCGACGAGCATCGCCGAAGGCCGCGCGGGATTGAGCAGGGGGCCGAGAAAATTGAAAATCGTGCGCTGGCCGCGTTCGGCGCAGAGTTTGCGCGCCGGGGCAATGTGCTTGAATGCGGGATGGTAATTTGGCGCAAAGAAGAACGCAAAGTGATGTTCGCGCAATGAGCCCACGGCTTCCGCCGGGGTCAAATCAATCCGCACGCCGAGCGCTTCGAGCACGTCCGCACTGCCGGCTTGCGAAGTAATCGCCCGGTTACCATGCTTGGCGACGGTCACGCCGGCGGCGGCGCAGACAATGGCGGTGGTGGTTGAAATGTTGAACGTGCCGTGCCGGTCGCCGCCGGTGCCGACGACGTCGAGGATTTCCCGCGCGCGGGTTTCGGCATCGAGCGGCGGTTGAATGGATTTGTCACGCAGGGCGCGGGCGAACGCGGCGATTTCGCCGGGGGTTTCGCCTTTTTGCGCCAGCGCGTCCAGAAAAGCGGCTTTGCCGGCTGCCGGAACTTTTTCGTCAGTCAATTGTTCAACCGCCAGGCGGACTTGTTCGTCCGCGAGCGGACGCGCAGCGGCAAGTTGTAGAATGAACTTCTCAAGCACGGGACAATTCTAAGCCCCGGCGCGCCCGGCTCAAACCGAAAGTTACATGGACAGGCGGGGGAATTTCCGTAACTTGTAGGGCGCAATGGCGTCTCAATAGTAACAGTTCGTCTGAATTAAAATTTTATGGCAATGAAGCAAAGCGGCGGCAGGTCGAAGTGGATAATTATTTTTTCCGCAATCATCGTGGTTGCGGCGGGTGGCGTTTGGTATTTCAAACGCGGGAATAACGACACGCCGCAATATCAAACCACGACGGTCGCACGCGGCGATTTGACGCAGGTGGTGACGGCGACCGGCACATTGAACCCGGTCGTGAACGTGACGGTGGGCAGCCAGGTTTCCGGCCGCATCAGCAAACTGAACGTGGATTTCAATTCGACTGTGAAGTCAAATGAAGTCATCGCGGAAATTGACCCTTCGACTTATCAGGCGGCGGTCGAGCAAAGCACCGCCGATCTGGCCAACGCGAAGGCGAATCTGGAATTGCAGCAGGTCGAGGCGAAACGCAGCAGCGATCTGTTCACGAACAAATTGATATCCAGTTCCGATTACGACACTGCCATCGCCACGTTGCACGAAGCCGAGGCGACGGTGAAAATCAAGCAAGCCGCGCTCGATAACACAGTGGTGAACCTTGGCTATTGTAAAATTCTTTCGCCGGTGGATGGCGTGGTGATTTCGCGCGCGGTGGACCTGGGACAGACGGTTGCTTCCAGTTTCAACACGCCGACCCTTTTCCAAATCGCGAACGACCTGACGAGAATGCAGATTGATTCGAGCGTGGCGGAGGCGGATGTCGGCGGCGTCGTGGAAGGGCAGGGCGTGGATTTCACCGTGGATGCATATTCCACCCGGACGTTTTACGGGACGGTCACGCAGGTTCGCAATTCGCCGACGACCGTCAACAACGTCGTCACTTACGATTGCGTCATCAGCGTGACGAATTCGGATTACAAATTGAAGCCGGGCATGACGGCGAATGTTTCCATCATCGTCGCCCAACGCGAAAACGCGTTGACCGTTCCGAATGGTGCGCTGCGATTCCGTCCGCCGGAAAACGCCGTGGTGCTGACCAACTCGGCTGCGGCGCAAACTGCGCCGGCGACCAACAGCGGAAATTTTGCCGGCTCGTCCGCCGGGCAGGGCCATCGCAGCGGCCACCCGCGCGGCGAGCATCCGATTTTCCATACCGTTTATGTGCTTGTGGGTGAAGGCAAGGATGCGAAGCTGCAGGCGGTGCAGATCAAGACCGGCATCAGCGACGGCATTTCGACCGAGGTGCTTTCGGGGTTGGACGAGGGCGCGCAGGTTGTGACCGGCACGGTTTCAACCGGCACACAGGCCGCCAAGCCAGCGAACCCGCTTGGTGGCGGCTTCCCCAGAATGCGTTGATCCGATTTGTCATGCAGGCCAATCCCGTCATCAGTCTCGCGGACATCCACAAGGTGTATCACACCGGCGAAGTGGATGTCCACGCGGTGCGCGGGGTTTCGCTGGAAGTTTTTCCGGGTGAATTCGTGGCTCTCATGGGCGCAAGTGGCTCCGGCAAAAGCACGCTGATGAACATGATCGGCGCGCTCGACCGTCCGAGCGGCGGCAATTATCTGCTCGATGGCATTGACGTTTCCACGCTCGACCGCGATGCGCTCGCTGATGTCCGCAACGAAAAAATCGGCTTCGTTTTCCAGGGTTTCAACCTGCTTTCGCGCACGTCAGCGCTGGAGAACGTTGAGATGCCGATGCTTTATCACCGGCACCGCATCCAGTCGCACGAACAGCGCGAACGCGCCCTGCACGCGCTCGATCTGGTGGGCCTCGGTGACCGCGCCGACCACCACCCCAACCAGCTTTCCGGTGGCCAGCAGCAGCGCGTCGCCATCGCCCGCGCGCTCGTCAACCAGCCGTCCTTGCTGCTCGCCGACGAGCCGACCGGCAACCTCGACAGCCAGACGAGCATCGAACTCATGGGCGTGTTCCAAAAGTTGAACGACCAGGGCATCACCATCGTCATGGTCACGCACGAACTGGACGTGGCGCGTTTCACCAAGCGCATGGTCATCCTGCGTGACGGGAAAATTGTCACCGACGAGCCGGTGCAGAACCGCTCGGTCGGGGAAAAGGAATTGCAACAGCTTCGCGCGGCACAACAGGCCGTCAAACTCGCGTCATGAGAATCTTCGCCTCACTAAAAATCGCCGGGCGGGCACTGCGCCGCAACAAGATGCGTTCGCTGTTGACGATGCTCGGCATCATCATCGGCGTCGGTGCCGTCATCGGCTCGGTGAGCCTGACTTCCGGCGCCACCAAACAGGTCGAGGACCAGGTCAGCAGCCTGGGCGAAAGCGTGATCACGGTTTTTTCCGGCAATTTCACCAGCGGTGCGATGCGCGGCGGCTGGGGCAGCGCGCCGACGCTGACGGTGGCCGACGCACTGGCGATTGCCGGGTTGAAAAACGTCGTGGGCGTCAGTCCCGAAGTGCGCGACCGCTCTCAAGTGCTCGCCAACGGCCTTAACTGGAACACGCAGGTGATGGGTGAATCGCCCGATTATCCTCAAATCCGCAACTGGAGCATCGCCAGCGGCGCGATGTTTTCCGACCAGGATGTGCGCAGCCTCGCGAAGTCCGCCGTGATCGGCAAAACCGTGGCCGACCAGTTGTTTCCCAACGAAAATCCAGTCGGCCAGACCATTCGCATCCGGAACCTCCCATTTCTTATCGTCGGCGTGCTGGCTGCCAAAGGCTTTAATCTGTTCGGGCAGGATCAAGACGACACGGTCGTCGTCCCTTATACGAGCCACATGCATCGCATCACCACCCGGACGTTTGTGAACGATATTCTAGTGCAAGCCGCCAACGACAAGGTCATCGACAGCGTGCAAAAGGACATCACGGATTTGCTGCTCGTGCGCCATCGGAGCAAGGAACAGGATTTCACCGTGCGCAACCAGTTGGAATTGATGCAGGCCGTCACGGCCACTTCGCGCGCGATGAGTTTTTTGCTCGCGGGCGTCGCCGCCGTCTCGCTCGTGGTTGGCGGCATCGGCATCATGAACATCATGCTTGTCAGCGTCACGGAACGGAC
>Ga0224534_1000275_pt1 | contig 34083 bp, 19 predicted proteins | sample 714E12024metaG_FD_172012 | JGI IMG/M metagenome (GOLD analysis project Ga0224534, IMG submission 172012) | Peat soil microbial communities from Stordalen Mire, Sweden - 717 E1 20-24 | ecosystem: Environmental > Terrestrial > Soil > Wetlands > Peat | place: Sweden: Norrbotten County, Stordalen... | reverse complement strand
CGCGTCCGCCGCAAACGCCAGCGGCTCAGTTCAAACGACCCTATCGAAACTGCCCCGGCCACACGACCTGTGCACCCCCGCACTTCTTCTTTCGGGGCAGTCCCGATAGGGCCCTAACGTTTATCAGGAGCAATTCGAAAAGATGCACTGGCCGATTCGTTCTAATTCTTGGCCGGGAGAACTCATGCAGAGACTCACACTTCGGAATCTTATTGCTTTGCTGCTCGCCACGTCGGCGACGCTTATCTCACGGATGAATCAGGCGCGTGGCCACGATAGAAGTAGCATTGGGAGCACCGGCCACCGCCTGCGTGCGAATGAGGGCCTCGAAGTACACGGGCTGCCCGCGGGTGCTTGAAATGCCGAGAGCCTGCTGGAGCTTTTGCCGGTTGTCGGCATACGCGAGAAAAAGCCCTGCAGCTTCCGTACCCTCTTGTTGCAATCCTTGCAGAATGAGAACTGTGCCGCGCCCATTAGCAAGGGGCAGGAGTGAGATGGTTGCGTAGTCCTCTCCCGAACTGCCCGTGAAGACCAGCCCGTGGTAGGTTTCCTGTTCACCGGCCTTGGGATGGAGATTCTGGAAATATTTCAGGCTTTCACCCACGACGCCTTCGCGCTCTTGAAAATTGAGTTTGTGCTGGAAGTGAAACACCCAGGGGTTGGAGCTTGGGCTGCCTACGAGAACAAGGTTACCTGCCTCCAGGTCACGTGGGCGAAGCTCCCGGGCAGATCGAATAGCGAGCCAGTCGCGAGAGTTCCCGCTCAACTGCATGAGTGTCTGAACCACCACTAGATCGGCATATGAAGTGAGCAGGGAACTGGACAGATACCTCATCATGCGCGCCTCGCGACCTGTGGGGTGCGGATTGGAGAGATCCTCTCCGCTACGGTAGGCGGGGCTCAGGTACCGCTCCAACGTCACCGGCTGCTCGTCAATGAGGCGCATCATGCCGTAATTGACGTCCGCCACCACCACCTCAACGGGACGATTGGGCGGATCGAAGAGAGCCGCCAGTGGCCAAGGTGGCGGAATGGGCGGTGCAAGCGGAGGTTGGCGAAGCCATGCAATCAGAGTGGTGACCAGAAGCAGCGCCGCGAGCACCCAGGGCAGCAGCCTGGCCCAGGACTTGGGTTGCTGGCCGGTCTCAACTGGCGCAGGCGTCGCGGACGCTCTCTGCTCGACGGGCCTAAATAGTGTTGTATAAGCCCCTTTCGGAATCTCAACAATCCAAGTTTCGTCGCGGCCTTCTCCGTCGAAGTACTCATGCAGCTTGAGCCGCAACTGGCGGATGTGCACACGGGCAGAACTGTCCTCGACGACACTGTAATCCTCGTCTTTGCCAAAAACGGCCTCGCCAATGCGGTGCTCAGTCAGATCCTGCGGCTGGCCATGAAGGGTTCTCTCCGCGAGGTAGCACAGCAGATCTCTAAGTTTCGCCGACTTCTGGAAGCAAGCGCTTGCGGTGATCCTTTCGATCAACTGCCAGCGATCATCCCCCCGAAGTTCTGGATCCATTTCCTTCATCAGCGATTAATCCATCTCCGTTTGATTCGGCTGGTTTCCAGCCAAGTCTTCGCACGCGACATGGATTGTTGAATTGCGGCCTGATTGTAGCGTATAGAACGCGCGAGGAAAAGCCGGTCTGGAACTGCGGTCTCCTTGAGGCTGACTGACCATCCTCCGCAGTGCAGAGCCGACCACCTGACTGGTCCCTTGGAGATGTCGCCCCTGAGGTGAACCCGCTTCCCCGTGGCCCACGCTCTGGTGGTCATTTTGACGTGAATCACATGTAAATCGCATTGATTATAAAAGATTTATCCTGTAAACCCCTTTTCGGACTCACTCGGTTTGCAGCAAGGTTATCGACGGCTTCCAAATCCTTAGTTTTGTTGTGTTGTGAAATGCCGGTGCGAATAGCCGAGCCTCAAGAAAGCAAAGAGCGCATGACCAGCGATCTGGCACAACGCTTCGGGCAGAACCCTATCCTCAGGCCAAGGAACCTCCGTCCGAGCTTCGCAGGCATGGAAGTGACGTGCCTTTTGAATCCCGGGGTATTTCGGTATCAGGATAAGATCTGGTTGCTGGTCCGGGTGGCCGAACGCCCGCCACAGGTTCCGGGCAAAACCTCCTTTCCCATCCTGGATCCCGAGGGCCGCTTTGAAGTGCTCCAATTCGATTCGGACGACAAAAGACTTGATCTGAGCGATCCCCGCGTGATTAGTTTTGACGGGCGGGACTACCTCACAACTCTCTCCCATCTTCGTCTCCTGGCCAGCGACGACGGCGTGCACTTCGTCGAACCGGAGCAAAGCCAGCCTCTGATGGGGACCGGCGAACTGGAAACCTACGGGATTGAGGACTGCCGTGTAGCGAAGATCGACGGGACCTACTACCTGACTTATACACAGGTCTCCAATAACGGAGTGGGGGTAGGGCTGCGCACAACACGCGACTGGAAGAACTTTGCCAATGAGGGGATGATCTTTCCGCCGCACAACAAGGACTGCGCGCTCTTTGAGGAGCAAATTGACGGCAAATACTACGCGCTCCACCGGCCCAGCAGCCCGGAACTGGGCGGCAACTACATTTGGCTCGCCGAATCGCCCGACCTCATTCACTGGGGCAGGCACCGTTGCGTGGCCCATAGCCGCGAGGGTTGCTGGGATAGCGCCCGCGTTGGCGCAGGAGCCGCTCCGATCCGGACACCTGAAGGTTGGCTAGAGGTGTATCACGGCGCGACGAAAGAAAACCGGTACTGTCTTGGCGCACTGCTGCTGGACCTCGACGAGCCATGGCGGGTGCTGGCACGCTCCGAGACGCCCATCATGGAACCGCTGGCTCCCTACGAGCAGGAGGGCTTCTTCGGCCAGGTCATCTTTACCAACGGTCACCTGGTCGATGGCGACCGCGTGACCATCTACTATGGCGCCTCCGACAGCGTGATTTGCGCCGCCACATTCTCGATCAACGAAATTCTTAATTCCCTCGACGTGTCCCGGGAGTGTGCATGAACAGGCTCATGAAGGAATACAACCTCTTTCTTTCGTGTCCCCGAGACATGAGGATCCTGCTGCTCACGAACATGCTCTTTGCATTTGTTCTGCCTGTCATCGAAATTTTCGTAGCCGCTTACGTCATGCGCAACTCTCATGCAGTCAGTAAAGTGCTCACCTACCAACTTGCAATCTACACTGCAACCCCAGCCGCCTTCCTGATCAATGGGTTCCTGCTGAGAAGCGTTAGTATCAACCACCTTTACTCAGCTGCGATGCTGTTGAGCGGGATCGCGATGATCTTAATGATGTCTTCGCCCGTCATTACGATGTCTGGAATCGCAATCTCCGGCTCCATGATGGGCCTGGCCACCGGATTGTTCTGGGCCAACCGCGGCTTCTTGGTGCTATCGACAACCAATGACAGTAATCGAAACTACTACTACGGCCTGGAGTCCTTTTTCCTTACATTCACGTCGGTGATTGTCCCTATGGGAATTGGTCTGTTCATAGCGGGCACGACTAGAAACAGATGGCTTAACGGTAATCCGAATAATGCGTATCGGATTGTGTCGATCTGTGTCATCGTCCTTACCGTTCTCGCATCCATTGTCGTGCATTTTGGAAGATTTGAAAATCCTCCACTCACGACGTTTGTGTTCTTCCGCTTCGATCCTTTATGGCACAAGATGCTCGTGCTGGCCGCACTCAAAGGTTTAGTCCAGGGCTACATAGTCACTGCGCCGGCGATGCTAATCATGATGCTCGTGGGGCAAGAAGGTACTTTGGGAACCATCCAGGCCGTCGGAGGAATCGTTTCGTCGTTTTTCCTATATGGAATCGGAAGAGTAGCAAAGCCAAATCATCGCGTTCTTGTGTTTTCAATCGGTCTCCTGTTGTTCTTCATTGGAACTGTCGTCAACGCCGCCCTATTCAATGCAACGGGCGTCATCATCTTCATGGCTTGTCTCATATTGGCGAAGCCCATTCTCGATTTGGCCTACTTCCCCATTCAATTCCTTATCACGGAAACAGTTTCACGCGGCGAGGGTAAGAATCAGTACGCGTACATCCTCAATCATGAATGCGGCCTGTTTGCGGGACGAGCGCTGGGATGTGGCTTATTCCTGGTTCTTGCAACCTGGATTTCGGATATTGCTGCCTTGAAATACGCATTGCCAATCGTGGCGGTCCTTCAACTTGCTTCTATTTGGATCGCGTCCAGAACTCTCACACTTGCTGCACAGGCGCAGGCCAATGCACTGAAGGCGGTTCCCGCAGATGAGGAGGTTTTTGCGCAATGACACTTCACAACATCGGAGACGAGACGCTAAATTCAGGAGGGACGCATATGCAACCGACATGTCAATCGACAATGCAGAGACTTCTCACTCTCACTCTGCGACTCTCCGCTGTATTCCTGATCGCATCAGGAATATCGTGGGCGCAACATGACACAGCAACCGTCGCCGGAACAGTGACAGATTCCAGCGGTGCGGTTCTGCCGGCAGCGAATGTGACCGTCACGAACGCGGATACCAAGTTGGTATTCAAGGGCGTCAGCAACCAAGCCGGACTATACTCGATTCCCAACCTGCCGATCGGGGATTACACCCTTGACCTTACACATGAGGGATTCAAAACATTCTCTGCGCCGGGTCTGCATTTGGTTGCTGCGCAGGTTCTGGAAGTGAATGCCAAACTTTCAGTCGGTTCGGTCTCTGAAACAGTGCACGTGACTGGTATTCCGCAACTTCTTGATACTGAGAACTCGATGGTTGCAGTGACCGTTGAGAGCAAGGACATCAACACGATCCCTATGAGTGTGAATGGCGGTCGTGACGCCTCCAATATTCAGTATGCGATCACCCCAACAATGATGGGATACTGGTATCAGGACGACATTGCGGGGTCGCAGCAGTTTTCAAAGTCAGTCCTGATTGATGGCATCGATGCGACTTCTGCCATGCAGGGCGTTGTCCTAACGCAGGGTCAAGATTCGATCTCTGAAATGCAAGTGCAGATCGCCGGCGTCAATATCGATCACGCTGCTACAGGTGGCGGCGCCGTCTTATACGAGACGAAATCCGGAACCAACTCCCTTCACGGCTCTGCCTTCTACTACACGCAAAACGAAGATCTAAATGCAAATGATTGGGCTGACAACTACTTTCTCGCCCAATGCTCATCTTCCAGCGACGTCCCTGCCTGCCGCTCGCAATATGGCAGAGCAAGAGACAGGTTTAACGACTACGGGGGAAGCATGGGCGGCCCGATCTGGAAGAATCATACTTTTATCTTTGGAGCCTGGGAGAGATATTCTCAAACCAACAACATCCTTACTCCTGCGAGCGCGACCGTTCCAACAACGACCATGCTCGGTGGCGATTTCAGCGCTCTGCTTACCCAGGGAACCTACCAGGGTGTAATTAATGATCCAACGACACAGCAACCCATTATCAACCCGTGCACAAGACAGCCCTATCTCTATGGTCAGATTTTTGACCCTGCTACATGGACATCCGTGAACGGCATTCCCTGCGGAACGCCATTCCCCGGCAACATAATTCCGACATCAAGGTTCGGCACTCTATCGAAAGGGATCATTTCTCTCTATCAGAAGTACTATGTCCCTACCTTGCCGACAATCACAAACAACTTTTCTACCAATAACGGGGGGCCTGCGATCAAAGACAACTTCGACTTACGGGCTGACGACAAACTTACTGCACGTCAGAGCCTTATGTTTGGATTTACATACGTGACGCTCTTCAACGCGGGTTCGTGTGCTGGGTGCGGGCTCGGTTACTATACCGGAGGACCACTTAGCAGTGGTGGCCAATCGACCCTCCATGAGCATATTTACCGCGCTCGCCACACCTTCGCAATTACCCCCAACCTGGTCAATACTCTGTCAGGGTCGTACGTTTACCTCTTCACGGACGAATCATCATGGCCACATGAAAATCCAGTGGCCTATGGGTTCCCTAACAGCGATAGCAATAACTTCCCGATTCTTAACTTTGGCGGTGGAAATGGCATCGGCGAGACCAGCACCAGCCAGGTCACCGAAGATCATTACCATTATGCTGTGTTCCACTACCAGGATGCAGTCTCATGGCTGAAAGGCAAGCACACCTTTAAATTCGGTGGCGAGTTTTCGGCAATGCAAAACAACAATGGCTTTGGCGGCCCGCAAATCTACAACTTCGCCAACAACACAGGAGGGCCCATTGACAGTCGAGTCGCACCATTTATAGGGTCCGGTTTCGCAGCCATGATGCTTGGAGACGTAACCAGTGCCTCGATTCAGGAGCCTGATCCGAGTTATTCGCGTCGCAAAAACTACGATCTCTTTGTCGATGACTCATGGAAGGCCTCTCAACGCCTGACCGTGGAGTTAGGACTTCGTTGGGACGCGAACACACCCTTTCATGATGCGCTTGGACAATGGCAACAATTCAATCCTCATTTGACCAATCCCAGCGGCGCGTGGGGAAGTTATCCAGGAGCGTGGCAGTTCACCACCAACAGCAGTCAGAGTTTCGAAACGACCAATGACTTGTGGCAGTTCAGTCCCCACCTGGGCGCGGCCTATCGTCTGAAGAATAACTTCGTAGCCCGCGGAGGATACGGCATTACGTATGTCCCACTGAATATCAATACACAATGGGGACTTAGCCCATACGAAGACAACCAGTTTTGGATTGCAAACAATCAGGTCAACAACTTCGTTAGCGGCTCAACTGCATACGATTGGAATAATGGCTATCCAGGTCAGCCACTCTATTACAGCCGCACGAGCAGCCAAACCTACTTGCCCACCGGCAATGGAAGTCCATGGTATGTCGACCCCACCACTCTCCGTTTAGGAATGGTCCAGAACTTCAATGGTGGCATCGAGTGGGAGGCGGCGAAAAATATCCTTCTGAGCGCTAACTATGTCGGCAATAAGGGCTCCCGCCTCCATGACGGAGCATTAGAAACCCCACTGAACTATCCAAGCTGGGCGACATACAGTGCGATACTTGAAGCCGGGCAGGTGGATGCCGTTGTCACCAGCCCTGGACAGGCGGCGGCAGCCGGTGTGCCCTATCCCTATTCGGGGTTTAGCGGGTACGCATGGTCGGCAATCTCACCTTATCCTCAACTGGCTTCAACAGTTGGCCCCATCCAATATGGTGGCTCTCCTCTTGGTGTAAGCGAGTTCAACGCTTTTATCGTTGAAGCCAAGGCCCACAACGCTCATGGGCTATCGATGGATATGAGCTACACTCTGTCAAAGGCGACAGGAAGCGTGCAAGCCACCAACAACATTGGAGGCTGCTGCGGCAATTATGGCTTCCAGAACATCCAGGAGTACAGTGAGGCCAAGCATTGGGCCGTCGGAATTGATCAGAAGAACGTAGCCAAAGGCTATGTGAACTACGATCTTCCGTTCGGAACCGGTAAACGATGGGCATTCTCGTCTAGGCTCCTCAACCAGGCTATCGGTGGTTGGACCATCGGAATCCTCTGCACTTATCAGACAGGCAGCCCCATTCTCGGACCTTCGGCCGCGAATTACGAGACTCCCGGCTGGATGGGGCCAATCCGATCGAACGTCGCTCCCGGATTCCATTATGGAAAGAATCCACGTGGCAGGCTTGATCTGAACAATCTGGCTGACCCAAGCAATACCGCATTTGACGCGAGTGCCTTCACCGATCCGCCGACAGGCCAATTCGGAAACGTTCCCTATATTGTTCAGGGCTGGGGGCCTAATTACAACGATACGGACATAAGCATTGCCAAGGCCCTAAGGTTTGGACAGGACGGGCGGTATGCTTTCACGTTGCGCGCGGAGTTCTTCGATGCGCTGAATCAACATCACTATAACGCTCCCGATACCGGGAGAGACGACCAGTTTTTTGGTCAAGTGACAGGGGTGTATGGCAATCGGGTTGGCCAACTTTCTGGCCGATTCACATTCTAGGCAGCAATTCTTGTCAGCGAGTCGGAGGATTCTACAACCACCGACCGCCGCAACCCTCAAGTTGCGGCGCACGCTCCGAACCGACGGCGGGTTTCCCCCGGAGATACTGCCGTTGAACACAGCTGAAGGGCTCTTCTCATCACTGCATTCAGATGGAGGGGAGCACCATTCGAAAGAGCACTTATTGCATTGCCGGTGGTGGCGATCTGGAAAAGAGGAACGAAATCATGCGGAAACTTCAATGCGCGGTAGTTAGCCTCGCGCTATTGTTTATGCCCTTGAACCTCTTAGCTTCTGCGAAGGACCACGTCGTCGGAACCGTTGACTTTTCGGGAGATGCTCAGTTTGATGCTGATAGCATTTCTGCGAGCGGTTCCAATCATTGGCAATGGCTGTCCTTTCCAGGCGGCCGGCTCGTTCTGAATCCGAGCCCAGTTGATGTTTCCCAGAACCCCGCGCCTCTAACGAAAGATATCCCATTGAATTTGGGAGGCTGGGTTGGGACTGGAACCATCAAGCTACTTAATACCAGCCATGTGCTTGTAGGCACTTCAGCGAGCAGTTCCGAACCCGCTACATCGCTGCGTACTACGTGGTTCCCATACAAGCTTACCTTTGACGCAAACTACGGGAACAGTATTCAGCTGCATGGCCAAGACTTCTTTGTAGATGAAAACTCTTCTCTGATCCGGGACTTGGCTTTCACGAGCAGCGCCGATGCGACCGTGGAGCTGGGCGGCGTCTATGAAGCGACTGAACAGGCAAACTGGATCCCTGCTGATGACATGCTTGTCGTATCCTCCCCTGATTACGTTTATGCAATGGTGTTCGCCCGTATCGTTAATAGGCATCCACTTCCATTGCAAGCAGATGCAGCTATACAGCCAAGGGGGTACGAGCTCAGAGTCAACTTGGGGCCAGGAGCGTCGGAGATTGCGATCGGGTTCGGTTTTGCAACGCGGTCGGAAGGGGAAGGAACTGCCGTCGCACGAGCAAAACAATGCTTCCATCAGCCTATCTCCGAGACGTTGGCGCATTCAAGAGCCAGGATCGAAGGGGATCTTCGGCGTGTTCCTGCTCCGCAGAAGTGGGGGATCGAAGCGGGCGGAGGGTTGGGCGGGGTCACCGCGGCACAACACCGTCGGGCCTATTATGCTGCCTGGACGTTCGTTATCCAGGATGTGGTTCGAAAACTGCCGGAATCATCGTTCGCCTATGACCAGCTAATGACTGGGAAGCCTTCGCTCTGGAACGAAGGAGAGCCGAGAGCGCCGGGGACTGCTCAATGGGATAGTGTGCTCGGCTATCAATGGCTTTGCTATATCGATTGCAGAGCTGCGTGGTCGGCATTCTCTGGGTTGATGTCGCTGGTGGACGCGAATGGCGACATTGCAGGAGAGTCCTTGCCGGCACGGAAGGCGCAGACCGCCTGGATACTCTATTCGAAAACACACGATAGGGCACAGCTTGCGGCAGTCTATCCTGCGATTCGGAAGAACCTATTATGGGAAGAGAGAAACCCCCGATGTATCTACGGGGATCACAATACCGCAGACGAGATCGCACACGAGAAGGAGAAGGACTTCGAGTTTACGTCATCCTGGATTTATGATGCCGGCTTTGCGAGTCTGATCTGCGCTGAATTGGGAGACTCGTCAGAAGCGCAAATGTGGAGAAGGAAACAGGCCGAGATGGCTGAGAACAGCAGGACATGGTTCTTCTCGGACCCAACTCAGATACGCCAAAATTTCCCCTTCGCAAATGGCAAGGGCAACTCAAGCGCTGATCGGGTTAAGCTCATAAAAGAAATCACTCAAGCTCTTGCTATAGTGCAGCAATTCTCTCCTGACATCAGAGGACGCCTAGCAAATTATTTCAATCAAGGCTTTCACCCGAATCAAAGGGGCCAGGGGTTTGAGGGTGACTTCAGGTATCCCAATATGAACCTGACCGTATACGGACTTTTCGACGCCGGGCGAACAGATCAGGCTGTCTCGCTCATTTCCGACGTCTTGCGCGAAAGCATTCAAGCTGGAACATTTGCCGAAGCTATCAATCCGTATATGACTCCAGCTGCCCAAGGAGTTGAGGAATCTTTGTTCTCGCCCTTGAACATCATTGAGTTCACCTGGTTACTGAACGGATGTCGCTACGACCGTGGAGATCCAGTCTATGTGGACCTCGCGGACAAATCTCGTCAATAGGGAGGTGTAGTAACGGAATACTGGTTACCGACCGCGTTCCTTGTTTCTCGTAGCACGAACACAGGGAAAGGACCGCTGCCACGCTGGGATTTGACAATCGTGTGTTCTGCATGACAGAGACCGCATCACATTCTACGGTGACAGGCACAATGCTGCACACGGTGCCGAAATAAGACGAAGGAGTTTCAAGCGGTGATGATGAAACACGCGCGGATCCTAGCTGCAGTATTGCTTCTGACGACGGGGCGATGCGCTTTGGCGAAGGACCACGTCGTCGGAACCGTTGACTTTTCGGGAGATGCTCAGTTTGATGCTGATAGCATTTCTGCGAACGGTTCCAATCATTGGCAATGGCTGTCCTTTCCAGGTGGTCGGCTCGTTCTGAATCCGAGCCCAGTTGATGTTTCCCAGATCCCCGCGCCTCTAACGAAAGATATCCCATTGAATTTGGGAGGCTGGGTTGGGACTAGAACCATCAAGCTACTTAATACCAGCCATGTGCTTGTAGGCACTTCAGCGAGCAGTTCCGAACCCGCTACATCGCTGCGTACTACGTGGTTTCCATATAAGTTTGCCTTTAGCGCAGACTACCCCGACAGCATTCAGCTGGATGGCCAAGACTTCTTTGTGGATGAAAACTCTTCTCTGATCCGGGACTTGGCTTTCACAAGCAGAGCCGATGCGACCGTGGAGCTGGGCGGCGTCTATGAAGCGACTGAACAGGCAAACTGGATCCCTGCTGATGACATGCTTGTCGTATCCTCCCATGATTACATTTATGCAATGGTGTTCGCCCGCATAGTTAATGGGCATCCTCTGCCATTGCAAGCAGATGCAATCATAAAGCCAAGTGGGTACGAACTCAGAGTTAACTTGGTCGCGGGACCTTCGGAGTTTGCGATAGGGTTCGGTTTTGCAACACACTCGGAAGGAGAAGCGACTGCCACCGCACGAGCAAAACAATGCTTCCATCAACCCATCTCCGAGACGTTGGCACATTCAAGAGCCAGGATCGAAGGGGATCTTCGGCGTGTTCCTGCTCCGCAGAAGTGGGGGATCGAAGGCAGTGTAGGCTCGGGGGTCACTGTGGCGCAACACCGTCGGGCCTACTATGCTGCCTGGACCTTCATTATCCAAGATGTAGTTCGAAAACTGCCGGAATCGTCGTTCGCCTATGACCAGCTAATGACTGGGAAGCCTTCGCTCTGGAACGAAGGAGACCCAAGAGCACCAGGGACTGCTCAATGGGATAGTGTGCTCGGCTATCAATGGCTTTGCTATGTCGATTGCAACGCTGCGTGGTCGGCATTTGCCGGGTTGATGTCGCTGGTCGACAAGGATGGCGCGATTGCAGGAGAATCTCTCCCGGCCCGAAAAGCACAAACCGCATGGATTCTCTACTCCAGAACTCACGATAGGGCACTGCTTCAGAGACTCTACCCGGTCATCAGGAAGAATCTCTTATGGGAAGAGGAGAATCCCCGCTGGATATATGGAGATCACAATATCGCGGATGAAAAGGACTTGGAATTCACAGCATCCTGGATATATGACGTGGACTTTGCGAATCTGATCTGCGCCGAACTAGGAGACTCATCTGATGCGCAAATGTGGCGGAGCAAGCAGACCCAGATGGCTGAGAACAGCGCGACGTGGTTCTTCTCGGACCCAACGCAGATACACCAGTACTTCTTCACGAAGGACAAGCGGTTTTCCCGAGACGATCGCGTTGAGCCAAGGAAGGAATCGTTTTCTGCGTACATTACCCAAGCTCTTGCCATACGGCAATTCTCTCCGGACATTGAGGCGCGCCTGGTGAGTTATTTCAATCAAGGGTTTCGTCCGGGTAAAAGTGGGTTGGGGTTTGAGAATTATAAGTATCCCGATGTGAACTTCACTGCATACGGCCTGATCGATGCCAAACAAAATTCTCAAGCAGTCTTGTTCATAGCCGGCGTCTTGCGCGAAAGCATTCAAGTTGGAACGTTCGCCGAAGCCATCAACAAGACTCCGGCAGCCGACGGAGTTCAGGAATCGTTGTTCTCGCCTTTGAACATCATTGAGTTCACGTGGTTACTGAACGGATGTCGCTACGACAATGGAAGTCCAGTCTACATAGACCTCACGGACAAATCTCATCAATAGGGAGGCATTGTCGGAAGGTGGGGATCAGCGAAGCGACGTACTATGCCTGGAAAAAACAGTACGCGAGGCTGGGTGTGAGCGAACTACGTGAGTTGCAGTCCGCAGCCCGACTCGGATGCCTTCGACCAATGGACAAAAAGAGATCAGGGGAAGGTGACAACCATGCAAGGGAAGGTGGAAAAGGGAATGATTTTGCGCCTACGCCGGCACACGATGCCGCTATTTGTTCATGAGTTTTCAATCCATTGCACTCTGTTCCAGTGTGTCCTCTGGGCTCTGTTAGGAGCTGCGAGTACGGCTCCCATGCATCTCCATGCCCAGCAGCAGACCGCTCCGGATGCGGTTCCCCCTTATAGGCAAAGCAAGTTGTCTGTAGACCAGCGTGTGCAGGATCTGCTGGATCGCATGAGCTTGGTGGAGAAGGCGCACCAACTCGACATGGTTCCAATTCCGCCAGGGTTGCTTACCCCGCCGGCTGGAACTGCAGGTGCGAACCCGCAGCCAGGACAGCCCTCCTGGACCACGCTTGGGATTGGAGGCATCTTGCTGGACGCGGCTCCGGCCAATGGAATTCAGGATTGGGTGACGAAACATTCCAGACTGGGAATTCCGCCTCTGGCGGTCGGCGCAGCTTCATTCGCGAATGCCGAAATGCACGGCGCTCCTGCTCTGACAAATCTCTGCGCAACCTGGAACGTGGAACTGGCCAAGCAAGCTGGGAGCATTTTTGCCACTCGCCAACGAGCCCTCGGAATCAACTCAGTGATCTTCCCGCTTTTCAGCTTTACAGCGGACTTGCCATCGACACTGGTAGACCAACGCTTTGGCGAGAATGCGTGGCTCATCGGCCAGATGGGGCGCGCTTACGTGCAGGGCCTGCAAGGCGAACCGGCAAATGCGGCACATTCTGTGATGGCGTTCCCCGCATATTTTGCGACGGGTACGGCCTCGGGGCCTGGCGCGAAGTCGTTGCAGGTTGGCGAGCGGGAATTGCGGATGGATCTCCTGAAGCCATTCGAGCCTGTCTTGCGCGAGGGAAATGCCATGGGGGTCGTTATGGGCTCCAGCGCAATTGATGGCGTTCCCATGGCCACCAATGCCGGACTTTTGAAGGACATCTTACGCAACGAATGGAACTTTCACGGAGTGGTATTGGCTGCTCCGGGATCAATCCGTGGTTTACTTGAAACGCAGCACATCGGAGCAACTCCAAATGACACGATCTGCCTTGCGCTGAACTCAGGTACAGAAATGCAGTGGAACGACTATGAGGACGAAGCGCTGGCAAACATCATCGGCGACTGCGTGAAGTTTGGAGTGGTTTCACCGGAGACTCTCAATTACGCTGTGGGTGATGTTCTCCGCGCAAAGTTCCGCATGGGATTGTTCGACGATCCCAATTCGTCCTCCGAGCCTACGTCTAATACCGTGCCTGGTGCATACGATGTGTCTTTCGAAACAGCCGTTCAATCCCTGACCTTGCTTCGCAATGAGAACCACCTTCTGCCGTTGTCGCACGCGTCAAGGCACATTGTTGTCATTGAGCCGCCGTCAGAAGGCGGTGACGCGAAGAGGATCAACACGGCTCCGCCCGCGGATACGCTTGCCGAGGAGATTCAGAAATTGCTCCCGGATGCGCAGGTCATGCCAGACGACGGCAGAGACACGGATTCGACCGTGTCTCATGTGAAGAATGCGGATGTTGTTCTCATTGTTCTGCGCGATGCCGCCACCGCACCGGCTGGGGCCAAGAGCGGAAAGGCATTCCAATCACAAAGCGAGCAAGGTACTTTTCTGAAGGCGATCCTCGCGGCGAACGAAAACACGGTAATCATCTATGAAAGCAAATTCCAGAGAACGTTGCCTTGGGCTGCGAAGCACATTCCCGCGATTCTGGAGGCATGGTCGCCGGGACAGTCGGGAGAGCGCGCCATAGCCGCGGTTCTTGTTGGCACAAGCAATCCCGCGGGGAGGCTGCCGACCGCACTCTCCGCCGCTGAAGATGCGGAGGTAGAACCGCAGGAGAAGTTGCACGACAAGGACGCTCGCGACCACACTAGCGAAGAGCTGTTTCCGCTCGGCTACGGTTTGAGCTACACCACCTTTCGCTACTCCGACCTTGTAGTACATGCACCGGAACCAAATTCAAAAGACGACCTGATGGTTACGGTCGTTGTCACCAACGCCGGCAAGCTGGAAGGAGATGAGGTTGCACAACTCTACCTGCATCATGATGTCAGCAGCGTTATTACCCTCGATAAAGCGCTTGAGGGATTCCAGCGCATCCACCTTCAGCCGGGAGAGAGCAGAACGCTTACCTTCCCGCTCAAGCAGCGCCAGCTTGCGGTATGGAATGCAAAACGGCAGTGGAATGTGGAACCGGGACCCTACACAGTATTTGCAGGTGGTTCCTCAAGCGCACAGTTGAGCGCGACGTTCACCATCGGACAGCCTGCATGGGTCAGCTCTCTGCCCACGGAGGAAGATCGTTGGATCCCCGCGCCGACCCTCGAAATCAAGGGCGCGCCGGTCGCTGAGTTTGCGGAGGCCTACCAGCTTGCCCTGCGTGTGATGGAGTACAACCTTCATCAGGGAATGCTCGAAGCCGGGCAGGGATATGGAACCTGGACGAGGGACTCGTCCATTAACAGTTGGAATGCCGCATCTCTGCTGATTCCGGAGATTGCTAAGCGCACCCTGTGGCATGAGGTTGACTTTACTCCGGATGGGCCACTCATTGGCGGGCAATATTGGGACAAGGTGATATGGATTCTTGCGGCGCTCCATTATGTGCAGGTTACCGGAGATCAGCCTTTTCTGAAAAGCGCGTATGACGTTTCGCTGCGCACGCTCGCCGCGATGCGATCGACGGAATACGATGCGCGCACCGGACTTTTTCGAGGTCCGGCCGTTTACGGTGATGGCGAAGCCGCATATCCGGCTCCACCCTTCAATGATGAACACGGTGACAACGTTTTTGATTACTCCCAAGCGGCAGACATGGAAGTGCTCAGTACAAATAGCGTTTATTACGGAGCCTATCGGGCGGCTGCTGTTATGGGGCGGAAGCTTGGAGCGGCGCCGCAGGAAACTGACGACCTGGACAAGAAAGCGGCGAACCTGCGAGACGCCATCCAGCACATTCTGTGGATGCCCAACCTGGATCGTTTTGCCTACCTTCGCGATGGGGAGGGCAGGATCGACTCAACGCAGGAGGCTCTTGGAGAAGCGTTTGCCATTTTGTTAGGCGTGGGCAGCGAGCAGCAATCGAATGCCATCGTTCGTCATGCCAGCGCAACGCGATGGGGCATCGCCTGCACTTGGCCGCCGTACCCGCGCTACCGAGATCCGACGAACCAGAACTTCGGACGTCACAACGGAACCATCTGGCCATTCATTAACGCATTTTGGGCTACGGCGGCGGCCTCTGTCGGCGAGTCCTCCGTGTTTGCGAAAGAGTTTCTTGACGCAACCCAACTGGCCTTGCGCTCGGGCGATTTCCGGGAAATGTATCATCCCTACACTGGAGAGCCTTACGGGGGCGTTCAGGCAGGATTGCTATGGGACTCCGTTCGCCACCAGACGTGGTCGGCAACCGGTTACGTGCGCATGGTGCATGAAGTGCTCCTTGGAATGCACTTCGAGGATGGAGGCATACGCCTTCAACCCACTATTCCAGCCAGTCTTGGGTTGCGCTCCATTACGTTGCAGGGAGTGCATTATCGACAGGCAGTGCTAAACATCACGATAACGGGGGCGGGAAGAAGAATCCTGCAGTGCAAGCTGGATGGAGCCGCTCAACCAGAGGCTTTTATTCCCGCGACCCTGGCCGGTAAGCATGACGTCGAGGTTGTGCTTTCCAGCATACAGCCAGCGCCCAGTCGTTCTTCGATCGCGAAGACGCCGGTCGGTAAATCAGTGATTCATTGAGAAAGTGTGCGGTCGAAAAGGGATCCCATGACGAAAGGCGCATCAGTTGTTGCCGGTTTTTCCGTTTTCTTCCTTGGCGTTGCTTCCACTCTGCCTCAGCAACGGGCTCCGGCGACCCCGCTCATCACACACGACCCGTACTTCAGCATATGGTCCGCGACCGACAATCTTGCCGACTCCGAGACAACTCACTGGACAGGCGCTGCACAACCAATCGCCGGCATCGCTCGCATCGACGGCAAGCCGTTTCGGTTCATGGGTCACCACCCGGATGCGCTCTCTGCAATGGAGCAAGACGGAAGTTCGGTCACGCCTACGCACACTCGTTACGAGTTTCGCCAGAGCGGCGTCGCGATGGAGTTCACGTTCTTTACACCGGCGATCATGAGCGACCTGGATGTACTTTCGCGGCCAGTAACTTACTTGACCTGGAGCGTGCACGCAACCGATGGAGCGGTGCACAGAGTTTCTGTTCTTCTCGACGTGGATCCGGTGATTGCCGTCAATGATCAAAGCCAGCAGGTTGTGGCATTCCGCAACCAGACCTCACTGCTCAACGTTCTCTCGGTTGGGTCGCGCGATCAGAACATCCTCAACCGCTCAGGCGACGATCTGCGCATCGACTGGGGCTATTTCCATCTTGCGATTTCGAAAGATGAAGATTCGGCGACGGCAATTACTCCTGATCCTGCCGAGGCCTTCGCGGCTCAGGGCAAACTTTCGGCGAGCGACTCGATGGGCATGCCTCAACCTGCTGGTTCGGCAAACTCGCACCTGGCGGTGATACTCGAATTCGGCTCAATTGGCACAGAGCCAGTCACGCGTCACCTCCTCGTCTCCTATACCGAGGGCTATGCCATTCAATATCTGCAACGGAATCTGCGGCCCTATTGGCAGCGCAACAATATGACGGTTGAGGACATGCTGGATACGGCAGAAAAGCAGTACTCCGCGCTCAACGCGAAGGGCAACACGTTCGACGAAGAGCTGACCGCCGATCTTACCGAGGCGGGCGGGGCGCACTACGCGGCGCTTGCCGTCCTTGCTTATAGGCAGACGCTCGCCGCATATGGCCTGGTGGCTGACGTGAGCGGGGATCCGATGTTTTTCCCGAAGGAGAATTTCTCCTGCGGCTGCATCTCGACTGTGGATGTAATTTATCCTGCGTCGCCGTTCTTCCTAGTTTTCCAGCCAAAGCTGCTTGAGGCGCAGTTGCTGCCGGTGCTGGAGTATGCGGCGCTGCCGCGGTGGAGACTCCCGGTCCCGCCCCATGACCTCGGTCAATATCCACTGGCCAACGGGAGTGAAGAGGACGAGATGCCGGTCGAGGAGAGCGGCAACATGCTCATTCTTGCTGACGCGCTGGCGCGGGCCGAGGGCAACGCGCATCTTGCGGAACGCTATTGGCCGCTCCTTACAAAATGGGCTCAATACTTGAGGGAGAAAGGACTCGACCCGGAGAATCAACTCACCACCGATGACTTTGCCGGCCATGTAGCCCATAACGCCAATCTTTCCATCAAGGCGATCGATGCGCTGGCTGCCTATGCCGACCTCGCGCATCTGCTTCAGCACGAAGACGTCGCGACGGAATACAACGCTACTGCAAAGGCGATGGCAGGAAAGTGGATCGGCATGGCCCAAGAAGGCGATCACTACAAGCTGGCATTCAACGGTCCCGGCTCCTGGAGCCAGAAATACAATCTGGTGTGGGATCAAGTCCTCGGCTTCAACTTGTTCCCTAAGATTGTTCGCGAGACCGAGGTTGCATTTTACGTGGGGAAGATCAATCGTTACGGCCTTCCGCTCGACATCCGCGCTGACTACACGAAACTCGACTGGTCGGTCTGGACCGCCACGCTCGCATCGACCTCGGAACAGTTCAACGCGCTTATCGATCCAATCTATCGGTGGATCAACGAGACACCCAACCGCGTGCCTCTGACCGACTGGTATGACACCAAAACCGGGAAGCAGACTGGCTTTCAAGCGCGGAGCGTAGTGGGCGGCGTCTACATGAAAGCTCTGTCAGATAATGAGCTCACCGCAAAGTGGCGCGCCGTGGGGTCCCATCCCTAAAGGAGAGCAATCACCACAGCGCGTCATACGGGAGTAATGGAATCGCGATTGGTACTGGGAAGTCGGCTAGTGTTTACCGATGGAGAGAGGTGGCGATTGCGATTGCTGCTTCTGCCTGAGTCACGGCGGAGCGGATGCGACACTTGATCGCGGACTTTGACGTTGTCCCGAAGTCCTCTTCGAGGAGATCGCCATTGATCTCCTCCAAGCCCGTTTCTGGATAACTTCCGGTTAGCCGACAACTCGTCCAGAATCGCTTCCGCGCCGCTGAACATGGTGTGGCACGCCCCGCCAACCTGTGTGGAATGAAATGAACTTCGCCAGCTGTTGTATTTCCTTCTCTCCTCGATCTATTAGAAAATGCGATTTCCCGTTCACAACCGCATACAGCCGATAATATGGGACGTTGAACTTCGTGCTGAAACGCAGGACGATTTCGAGATCCGCATCCTGATAACGACGGGAGTAATCAAATCTGCCGATGCCGACTCGATGCACCAGGCAGTTTCTTTCCAGATGCCATACCCATAAAGCACTGTAGTTCGAAAATTCAACCATAAGCCTGCGGCTGAGAACAGCGCCTGCAATGCAAATTTCTTATCCAGTCGAATCCAATGAAGGAGGAAAGTCCGGTGAAGCGACGGATCGTGTGTGCACTTCTCGCACTCGTAACAGCCAGGTTAGTCTCCGCCCAACAGCCATTTCCGAGCCAGAAAGCAACTGATCCGTACCAGCCAACTTTGGATCGTCTGGAATCGCTGACCACTCTGCCACTGTCGGAGTGGCGGTTTCACGCTGACGTACCACATCCTGAAGATTCGTCCTTGAATGACTCGGGCTGGGAAACAGTGAAAGTTGGGGACAAATGGTCGACCGGGTCTCGCGTGCTGCGCCGCTGGATCGAGATTCCGGAAAAGCTCAACGGTTATGCAGTGCTAGGCGCCCGCGTGAAATTGGACCTCCGGTTCGACTTCATGTGGAACAACAAGGGCCCAGTCATGATCGCAGTATTCTCGAACGGATCGCTGGTGTCGCGAGGAGATGACGACATGCAGCAGCCGATTCCGCTCACGGAGAACGCGCAGCCGGGGCAGAAGTTTCTGATCGCCGTGCGGATCGATGCTCCGGAAGTGGACACGCTGTTTCATCACGCTCAGTTGCGCGTTGAACCTGCCGCCAGCCGGCCGGATCCGGCGATGATGCGAATGGAAATCCTGGCGGCGCGTCCGATGATTGTGGCGTATGAGGAGGGTCGGGCGGAGCGCCAGCAAAAGCTCGATGCGGCGGTCCAAGCTATCGATTTTTCGCTACTTGACAAGGACGACCAGGCGGCCTTCGACGCTTCGCTGCGCCAGGCGCAAAACAAACTGCAATCGTTGAATGCGTGGTTGAAACAGTTCACCGTTCGAGCCGTCGGAAACTCCCATATTGATATGGCGTGGTTGTGGCCGTGGACGGAAACGGTTGAAGTCGTGCGCAATACGTTTCAGAGCGTTCTCGATTTGATGCGCGAGTATCCGGATTTGAAGTTCACAATGTCCTCGGCGCGAACTTATGAATGGATGCAGGAGAAATACCCAGACATGTTCGAGCAGATCAAACAGCGGGTGAAAGAGGGCCGCTGGGAGGTCATCGGCGGCATGTGGGTCGAGCCCGATCTGAATATGCCGGACGGCGAGTCGCTGGTGCGTCAGATTCTTGTCGGCACGCGATACTTTCAGAAGAACTTTGGTGCTGATATCAAGATCGGCTGGAATCCGGATTCTTTTGGATACAACTGGCAGCTTCCGCAGATCTACAAAAAATCCGGCATTGATTATTTCGTGACCAGCAAGCTGTTGTGGGCCACGGACTACACAAAATTCCCTTACCGGTTGTTCTGGTGGCAAGCACCCGATGGGAGCCGTCTTCTGACCTACTTTCCCCACGAATACGCCAATGAATTCAACCCTGAGCAGATCACGCAGGATTTGTCGTTTTATGCGCCGTTAATTTATGGAACCAAAGTCACAGATTCGCCGCAGATGCTTTACTTGTACGGAATCGGCGACCATGGCGGCGGGCCGACTCGGATAATGCTTGATCAGGCGAATCGCCTTCGGGATCGGGACACGGTCTTCCCGAAAATTGAGTTCAGCACCGCCAAAGAATTTTTCGCCGACCTGACGCAGGAACTTCCAAATCTCAAAGTCCCCATCTGGAAGGACGAACTCTATTTCGAATATCACCGGGGCGTGTACACCTCGCAAGCGGAAACGAAGCAGCGCATTCGGCGCGATGAAGAACTAATGCTCGATGCGGAGAAGTATGCGTCGCTGGCTTCACTCTTCGGCCGTCCCTACGCGCAAGATCAGTTCGAGCTCGCTTGGAAGAATCTGCTATTCGATCATTTCCACGACGTCATGCCCGGCTCGGGAATTGCGGTGAACTATCTCGACGCCAAGCGAAATTTGGAAGACGTTGCCCGCTCTGCGAAAGAGATCACGGATGGGGCGCTCGACGAGATACTGGCTCACGTCAACACCCAAGGTGATGGTGTACCGGTTGTGGTATTCAATTCTCTCTCCTGGCCGCGAACGGAAGTGATTGAGGCCGAGGTACAACTTCCTGACCAGGCTAGACAAGTTGAAGTAGTCGACGCCCGAGGCCAACGAGTTGAGCACCAACTGCTGGCCATGGACTCGGCGACGAATCGAGCGCGTCTCCTCATTCTGGCGGATACACCGGCAATGGGTTACAGGACCTATTTTGTGCGCTCCGCGGCGAACACTGGCGCCTCTCTGGATGTGCACAACCGGCGCCTGGTGCACGTCGTCACCACCTCGGGCAATACGATGGAGAACGGTTCCGTTCGTGTCACCGTCGATCCGCAAACCGGCTGTATCACCAGCCTTTTCGATCTGCGAAATCAGACAGAAACGTTGGCTCCCTCCGAAACCGACACCGGCGGCCTCAGGACGTCCGCTTGCGGCAATCTCTTACAGGCTTTCTACGACAAACCCAAACGATGGGATGCCTGGAACATCGATTCCGATTTCGAGAAACAACATTGGGATTTGGATAAAGCTGACGAGGTAAAGCTGGTTGAGCGTGGGCCGCTGCGCGCCGTGATCCGCGTCAAGAAACATTTTCAGAATTCCACGTTCGTGCAGGACATCACCACGTACGCCGGGGTGCCGCGAGTCGATGTGAAGATGCAGGTGGAATGGCACGAGAAACACATTTTGCTGAAAGTGGCGTTTCCTTTGAGTACCCACAGTGACATAGCTACTTTTGAAATTCCCTACGGCTCGATCGAACGTCCAACCACTCGGAACACACCGGCCGAACAGGCCAAATTCGAGGTCCCGGCGCAGCGTTGGGCCGATCTCTCCAATACTAAACACGGCTTCAGCCTGCTTAACGACAGCAAGTACGGATACGACGTGAAGGGCAATGTGCTGCGTCTCTCGTTGCTGCGTTCGCCAGAATGGCCCGATCCGCATGCCGACGAAGGTCATCACGAATTCACGTACTCCTTGTATCCGCATGGCGGAAATTGGCGGGACGCTCAGACCGTACGTCGCGGCTACGAGCTAAATTACAAGCTGATCGCCATGTGGGCGCAGAAACACGAGGGAACACTTCCGCGCGAACATTCTTTCGTGCGAGTTGAACCGGACAACGTGGTGCTCACCGCGATCAAGAAATCAGAGGACGATGACTCTCTTGTCCTGCGTTTTTATGAGTGGGCAGGAAGAGAAGCTGATGTAAAACTCCAGCTTCCGGCAGGAGCGCAGTCGGCGTCAGAAACCGATCTGATGGAGAGATCGATTGCCTCTCTTGCCATGCACAATGATGCCGTCACGGTGCATACCAAGCCGTATGAGATCAAGACGCTGAAAGTCCGATTTGCGCCTCACGCGCTCCTGGAAGGAGTTCCATAGTGCGGCGCACAGTCGAGACGTAGCTGACTACGTTTCTCCGGAGTGGACCGAGAAAGCCGGAATCAATCATGAAACTGAACGCGCATCTGGTTAAGAGCACCGTGGTAGCCGCTTTGGGCGGCCTCCTATTCGGATTCGATACAGCCGTCATCTCCGGCACGACGGGTGGGCTCGCGCAGATCTACCAGCTCTCACCGGCCTTGCTGGGCGTAACCGTGGCCAGCGCTCTTTGGGGAACGATCCTGGGTGCAATACTGGCCGGAATTCCGGGCGAGCGCTTCGGCCGTCGCGACAGTTTGCGGATCATGGCCATTTTGTATCTGATTTCGGCTCTGGGCTGCGCCGGAGCTTGGAATTGGTATGCGCTGATGGTGTTTCGTTTCATTGGGGGGTTGGGGGTCGGCGGCTCTTCGGTTTTGGGGCCGATGTACATCGCGGAGATTGCACCGGCAAAGCTTCGCGGCCGGCTGGTTGGATTCTTCCAGTTCAACGTGGTGTTTGGCATTCTCTTGGCATATTTTTCGAACTATCTGATAGGGCTGCAGCGCTTCGGAAGCGCCGAATGGCGATGGGAACTGGGGATCGCCGCGATTCCGGCTGGGCTGTTTTTTGTGATGCTGTTCGGAATTCCCCGCAGCCCGCGCTGGCTGGTGAAGAAAGGACGGATCGATGAAGCAAGATCGGTATTGCAAAGGACCGGCGAAGAGAATTTCGAACAAGAACTGCAGGAGATCATGCAGTCGATTCATCTGGAGCGAAGGCAGGCAGAGGAGAAACTCTTCTCACGCAAGTACGCATTCCCGATTTTTCTGGCAGTGAGCATTGGAATGTTCAATCAGCTCTCGGGGATCAACGCGATTCTCTACTACTTGAACCATATCTTCGCCCACGCGGGGTTCAGCAAGGTTTCCGGCAACCTTCAGGCGGTTGCCGTCGGTGGCACGAATCTGCTTTTCACTATGATAGCGATGTCGGTCATAGACAGGATCGGTCGCAAAACGCTGCTGCTGATCGGATCGGTAGGAACCGCAGCATGCCTGGCCGGAGTGGCGATAATCTTCTTCACTGCCGCTCATCAGAATCTTCTGCTTTGGTTGCTGATCGGTTACATCGCGTTCTTTGCTTTCTCCCAGGGTGCTGTCATTTGGGTCTATCTTGCAGAGGTTTTCCCCAATACAGTTCGGGCAAAGGGACAAAGCCTGGGCAGTTTTTCGCATTGGTTCATGAATGCATTGATCTCCGGAGTGTTTCCGTTGATGGCGGCTTCCTCGGGTGGCTACCCGTTCGTCTTCTTCTCAGCGATGATGGTGCTGCAATTCTTGGTGGTCTTGTTCGTCTACCCAGAAACGAAGGGCATCACTTTGGAAGAGATGCAGAAGAAGCTCGGAATCGCCTGACAGAGCGATCAGCCGCCAGGATCGCCTTGTCTGAAGCAGAGTTACCATGGTTACCCTGGAAAAACCGGGTGACTTGAAAGGCCTGAGGTCCTCACCGAAACTGACATAGCCGGCTCCCACCTGCTTGACTGGTACCTTGCATGCATTAGCTTCCCACGTATCGTACCGCGAAACCAAAGCCCGTAGAACCTGAGTGAAAGACGCTACAAGCTACTTTGGCGCACCATAGAGGTCGAGTGACGGGCTAAACGGAAGTTATGGCCCAGGGACGGACTCTCAACGACGCGGTCCAGAAGTCCGCTTCTGGGAAGTCTGTCGCTGACGGTCGCTGAAGCTCCTCCCGAGCGACGTGCAAACCGGCACTAATCCACTTGGTCGGCTAACGGGCATCAATCCGGAGAGATGAATCTGTCAGCCACTTCTGGTCTTCGATAGTGCGTCTGCTGATGCGATCGCGGCCACTATGAATAAGCCCTGGTGTCTTCATCCTGGAAATAAGAATCTGTCCTCGCGCAGGCGAGTTGCCGAAATCCGATTCACAAGGGCGGGTGCATGTTCCGGCCCTCCACTACCTGCACGAGTATTAACTGGGCCGCTTCATGACGACGACCGACATTGCTGCTTTCGCATCGTAGTTGGGGTTTAAGGTCCGCAGCATTCTCAGATACTCGCGTCGCAGCTTTGTGGACGTCCGGGCCTCACGTGGCTGTGTGCCAAAAGTGTGCCGCATAAGCGACGTCGCGCGCAGCGACTCGCCGTCGGATCGCCTGACGGCCGATAAGTCTCTTTTCATGTCAGCTGCAGGATACTCAAATTGCTTGCACTTCGTGGTGTGCCGCCTGTGTGCGTTGCTTTTGGAGCTGACAAAAGCATGCAGAAGTGGTCCGGAAGAGAAGCAGCTAACCCGGTTTTTTAAGCCGATAATGTATTTGTCGGGTTAGAAGTCAAGCATTTGTCATGCATAAAATAATGTGGCTGCGGAAAGATCTAGTGCCCTGGACGCAATTGTCCGTCGTGTGTTGAGACGCTCGGACAATATCCTCACAGAGCACGATTGCGGGATCATTTGCCTATGGAGAAAGTCTTTTCTCAAAGCGAGCTTGAAGCCATAGCCGCGGCTTTGGCCGACACATCGGAAGGCCTGACCGGATCGGAGATAGCCCATATTCTGGCCACGCTAAAAATGGCTGATCCCGCTCCTGCGATGACTAAATGGAAACGGCTGCATAACGCCTTTGTCGAACGCCAAAACTACAGTCAAAATCGGCGGGCTATTCTCCAGTTTATCCGCGAAGCGATGAAGCCAGAACGCTACGCGAAGCAACCGGAACGCTTCGAGGCGATGAGAGGGAACCTCAATCGAGCATTGGCATTTTCCGGTCTTGCAGTCAGCGCCTCGGGTGAACTACACGCTGTTACCCGAGCCGAGACACTGACTGAAGCTCAGCGGCGCGCCGATGATCTCAGAGCCGACTTAACGAGGCGTGGAGTACATCCAGACGTATTGCGTTTCTGTCGTGCAGAGCTTGTAGCTGACAACTACTTCCACGCGGTGCTTGAGGCGACCAAGAGCATTGCTGACAAACTCCGCGCAAAATCCGGCTTGACCGAGGACGGCGCGAAACTCGTTGATGCAACATTGTGCGGTTCTGCGCCTCGAGTTGCGATCAATGAGTTGACAACTGAGAGTCAGCGCAGCGAACAGAGTGGGTTTGCCAACCTGATAAAGGGAGTCTTCGGCATGTTCAGGAATCCGACCGCGCACGAAGCTCGCATTCTGTGGGCGATGAGCAAGGAGGATGCCGAGGATCTCTTGTCGCTGGCGTCTCTGATCCATAGACGACTTGACGCGGCACGTTAACGCGATTGGACCGCTTGCTGACGGCGCTTATAGACAACAGTACCCTTTCCTTCGCCAGCCCTTAGCGTGCTTTATATTCCGCTTTCTAAGGCGACCCCTTCCTCCACATCTTGTCGTCTCTGCGAAGCTGTCTATGCGCCTTGTAAAAGGACTTTGGCACCTCATCCCGCAGCATCACCATCATGTTAGCGGCCACGAGGTCATCCAAGGCCGGCGCCGGCAGGCATACGATAACTGAGAGCTGCGTCAATGTGTGTGCGGCATTCTGCCCTGGGTCCATCAGTCCAGCATTGCTGCGGCCGGCGAGCAAGCCGTCATAATTCAGGAGCCCTAGTCTGACGTACATGCTCTTGATCCCGGCATGGATGTTGTCGTTGCCCAATTGATAATACGAGCGCATTTCCGCGCGACCGGCCTCTTTCTCAAGATCAGCGAACGTCGGACGGTCATTTTTCAAGTGAAACGCGGCCCAGCCGTAATCGTTCTTGAACGCTTTACCATACCGCGCAATGGCCTTGTCATAGGCTTTTACGATTTTTGCCTGCTCGCGTCCAGATAGTGGTTTATAGCCGAGGCCTTTGTAACATGCCAAATATTTGTCCATCGCGCGCTTCGACTCAACGGCTTGATGATCCAGATACCGCTCGGCAATGCTCCCGCCATAGTGCGATATCACGGCGGCGACAACAGCGATTTCGTGAAGGATTCTCCAGCGCGCCATCGCGCCGTCGGCAAATCCGTTTTCGAGTAGGCAGATGATCTCGTCGGTCACCTGGCAGCCGCGAACCAGTAACCGAATCAAAATGGCTCTGAGTTGTTTCTTTTTTCCGCTTTTCAGAGACTTATTCCGGTTGTGAGCCCACTCATACCACTCGCGGGACATCGTCAGCAGCATTCGCAGTTGGCCGAGTGGCTTTCCCCATCTCTCTTCTGTTCGCTCACGGAACCCTGACAGATCCACTTCCTGCCGAACATGTTCATCTGGCTGGCTGGGGTGCTGCGCCGGCAGTCTACTCCCTGTTTCGGGTGAACTGAATGCTCAAATGTGTAGCTTAACTTAGGGTCTCAAACTGTCCCATTTCCGCTGACGTGGGACAACGAGACGCTCAAAGCGCGCATGAACCTGCTGGTCTATACCAGCCCGGACGAACTGCGTCGAACCATGCAGGACTTCATCGAGTATTACAACCATCGCCGCTATCACGAGGCCATTGGCAACATGACCCCGGCCGATGTGTACTACGGACGGCGGGAAGAAATCTTACGCAGGAGGGCCGAACAAAAACAACGCACGATTGACCAGCGGCTGCGTTACAATCTGGGCCGCTGGAACCAGAAACCAAGGGTGGAACTGAAACTCAAACCGTAGCTTGGCCCGGCGGCCAAGCTGGTCTCACAACTTTTGACGACGCACAACGTATCGGATTCCACGTGGTCGTAGGTTTGGAGCGTGATCGAAACATCCGAGTGCCCCAGCAGTTCCGAAACGACTTTCATCCTGTGCCCGGCGCGCAACATCGAAGTTGCGACCGTATGCCTGAAGTCGTGCCACCCGCCGAGCTCGATGTTGAGTTCCTTCGCGACCGGGCGAATATGGCGCTTCAGGGCATTGCCAGGCCTTGAAATGTACGCCTAATCACAGAGCCGGAAACTGAGGTTAAGCCGGTGGTGGAGTCCAGAACTCGGATTGCGTCCGAGGTCTAACGTAGTCATAAAGAGCCGTCAGAGCTTCTTTGGTAGTCCGTAGTTGCGATGCTATTCTGAATATGTAGCTGAGAGCCGCCAGGCTCTCGGATAAGACCTCTCACGGTCCCGCCTTCCGGGAGAACCCGCGAGGATAGAGGATTAGCCGCTCCGCAACGGAACGGCAATGGCTGTAAAGAGCGCGGTTAATGGGGCGCTCTCGTTGACGTCTTCCTCAAGGCCCGCGGCGAGTGGTTCCGATGAAAATCGTTTCGCAATGTCGCGAACAGGCGAGATGGGCGTACAATGATGCCGTTTTCGAAGTCAAAAGGGAAATCCCGGATAATAACCTAATCCGGCGAGGGCTGTTTCGGCTGAGCCTGCGAATTCCCTGAGAGAGAAGCTCGCAGGAAGCGATCTCCTTTCTTGGAATCCGCCCTCGGGATGGATTACTCTCTTCGCTGCTGGAACGTTCACAGGCGAGTTTTTCGGCAAAGGAAAAAGTCTGGCTATGGGCGCGATCATTGGGATTCGAAGGGAAGACAAGAACAAGTGGGAACGCCGCGTACCTCTGGTTCCGACTGATACATCTGATCTGCAGACAAAGCGAGGGGTGCGGGTTCTTGTCCAGCCCTCCAGTGTGCGTGTCTGCACGGATGATGAGTACCGGTCCGCTGGAGTCGAGGTGAACGAGGATCTTGGCCCGGCGTCGGTCATCCTTGCGGTAAAGGAAATACCGACACACTTGCTATTGCCCGGAAAGACCTATGTCTTTTTCGCGCACGTGGCGAAGGGGCAACCGCACAACATGCCCATGCTTCGGCGTTTGATGGAACTGGGCTGTTCCCTCGTGGACTACGAAAAAATCACGGACGATCAGAAGAGAAGGTTGATTTTCTTCGGACGCCATGCCGGCTATGCCGGAATGATCGAGACGTTGCGCTGCCTCGGGCAACGGCTGGCTGTGTCTGGAGTGTCAACGCCCCTTTCACAGGTGCACCCGGCCTTCGAGTATCGGGACCTGACTGAGGCAAAAGCTCACATCACCGCGCTGGGCGACGAAATTGTGCATCAGGCGGGAGCACTCCCGTTGATCTTTGGCTTTTCCGGGTATGGTAATGTATCGATGGGAACGCAGGAAGTATTAGACTGTCTTAAACCCGTGGAGGTGGCCGTTGCGGATCTGACTGCCGCGGCGTCCGCAACCGCGGGCCCGCGGCTCGTGAAAGTCGTGTTCCGCGAGGAGGACATGGTCGAACGCAAGGAAAAGGACATCCCGTTCAACCTGCTAGAGTATTATGCTCATCCGGAACGATACGAGGGCTGTTTTGAAAAGTACCTGCCGCACCTTGATGTGCTGGTCAATTGCATTTATTGGGAACCTCGATATCCGCGTCTGGTCACGCGCGAGTGGGCCGGAAAAAACTACCTCCCGGGTTGTGCCCCGCGCCTCAAGGTAATCGGCGACATAAGCTGCGACATTGAAGGAAGCGTCGAACTCACCGTGAGAGCCACCGATCCGGACCATCCCTGCTACGTTTACCTCCCTGAGCAGGATTCTGGCCGGGACGGTGTGGAGGGGAATGGGCCGGTCATCATGGCTGTCGACAATCTCCCGTGCGAGATTCCTCGGGAATCGTCCCAGTACTTCAGTTCCGTGTTGCGGGACATGGTTGCCCCCCTGGTGAACGCCGACTGGCAGGTTCCATTTGAAACGCTCGACCTGCCGCCATATTTAAAGCGGGCCGTGATCGTGCATAATGGGCGTCTGACCCCCGATTATCGGTACATTCAAAAACATTTGGAGACGCATCCGTGAGCTGCGGATGGGCCTCGAAACTAAGCGGAAGGGCTCAACTGAGCACCTTCCCGCAATCATAGGAGCCGAATATGAAACGTGTTCTAGTGTTAGGAGCCGGGCTGGTAGCCAGGCCGTTGGTGCGGTATCTGTTGGACAAGGATTATCAGGTCACTATGGCGAGCCGGACGGCAAGCAAGGCTGAAGCCATGATTGCAGGTCATCCAAACGGGAAGGCACTCGCTCTCAATGTTCAGGATGAGGCCGTGCTGGCGCAGTTGATAAAGGATTGCGACCTCGCGGTCAGTCTCCTTCCCTACACGTTCCATCCGGTGGTGGCGAAGTACTGCATCGCCAACAGGAAGCACATGGTGACAACCTCCTATGTTTCGGCTGCGATGCAGGAACAAGACGGGGCAGCGCAGAAAGCAGGAGTCACAATTCTGAATGAAGTCGGCGTCGACCCCGGCATTGATCACATGTCAGCGATGCGGATCATCGATAGTGTCCGTACCCGCGGCGGGCGCATCGTTTCCTTCAGGTCTTATTGCGGTGGCCTGCCGGCACCGGAAGCCAACGACAATCCGTTTGGATATAAATTCTCCTGGGCTCCCAGAGGCGTCCTGCTGGCCGGCCGAAACAGCGCGATGTACCTGATGGACGGCCGTAAGGTCGAGGTCCCCTCCCAGCGCCTCTTCCGCGATATGCATATCATGGCGGTTCCGGGCCAGGGGGACTACGAAGCCTATCCGAATCGGGATTCGATCAGCTACATCGATATTTACGGGCTGCAAGGCATCCAGACGATGTACCGCGGGACTCTTCGCAACATGGGCTGGTGCGATTGCCTGTATAACTTCGGGAAGCTGGGCCTCCTCGCGCTGGATGAAATCGATGCCCGTGGGAAGACCTATGCCGACATGATGCGGAAGCTGGCGGGCGCTTCCGAAAGTGAGGACTTGGCGGTCGCGACAGCCAGGAAGCTCGGGATCCCGAAGGAGTCTTACCCAATCCGGAATCTTGAGTGGCTGGGTATGTTCTCCACTCGGAAGCTGGGTGCCGAGCGGATCAGCCCGCTCGATGCCATGGGCGATCTGATGTACGAGAAGCTGGCATTCCGCCCCGGTGAGCGGGACATGATCGTGTTGTTCCACGACTTCCGGGCCGAATTCCCCGATGGCAAAAAGGAACGGATCGTCTCCGAACTCATCGACTACGGAATCCCGCATGGCGATTCGTCCATGGCGCGAACGGTTTCCCTGCCGGCTGCGATCGGGGTAGACATGATTCTCACGGGCCGGATTCATGCGACCGGCGTCCTGCGTCCGGTGACCCCGAACATATACAATCCGGTGCTGGACGGACTCGCGCAGCTCAATATTTCATGCAAGGAACGGACCGAGGCATTCTAGATGTCTCTGCGCCGGGAGTAGATTGGTTGAAAAGCTGCTTTAAGCACGGGCGGCCTTCCGGTCGTCCGTGCCGCTCTAATACGCTGTTTCCACATATATTTTGATTGAAAGGTTTAATGATATGGGAGAAAAAGACAGGATTTTCAACGCGTTGGGATTGAAGGTAGCCCTTTCGGGCGCGAGTTACGGGGACCAGTGGTTTGCAGGTAGCGGTGACTGGATCGAAGTCCACAGCCCGACTACCGGGGAATTGCTGGCCAAAGTCGAACAGGCGAGCGAGGCCGACTATAACACCGTTGTCGGGCAGGCGATGAAAGCGTTCGAGTTCTGGCGCGCTCTGCCTGCTCCCAATAGAGGCGAAATCGTGCGTCAGTTTGGGGTCGCTCTACGCGAGAAAAAGGATGTGCTGGGACGACTCGTCTCGCTGGAAATGGGCAAGATCTTGACCGAGGGCCTGGGGGAAGTGCAGGAAATGATCGACGTCTGCGACTATGCGTCTGGTCTCAGCCGGACGCTTTCCGGCCCGACACTCCAGAGCGAGAGGCCGATGCACCGCATGATGGAGCAGTGGCACCCGCTCGGGCCGATCGGTGTCATTACGGCTTTCAACTTCCCGGTTGCGGTCTGGTCGTGGAACAGCGCGCTGGCTTTTGTCTGCGGCGATCCGGTGGTGTGGAAGCCTTCGAGCAAGACACCGCTATGCGCCATAGCATGCCAGAACATCATCCGCGAGGTGTTCCAGGCCAACGGTGTTCCGCACGGAGTGTCCTGTGTGGTCGTCGGACGCGGGTCGACCGTCGGCGAACGGATTCTGGCCGACAGCCGGCTCACCCTGATCAGCGCCACCGGATCGACCCGGATGGGGAAGCGCATCGGTCAGGTTGTCGGTGCCCGCCTGGGTCGCACAATTCTCGAGCTTGGGGGCAACAATGCCCTGATCATTTCGGACAAGGCCGACTTGACCGGAGCGCTGGCATCGGCATTCTTCGGCGCCGTCGGCACAGCGGGGCAACGCTGCACCTCCACGCGCAGGCTGATCATTCACGAGAGCGTTTACGATTCATTCGTTCACAAGATGATTGCTAATTACGAAAAGGTGAAAATTGGCGATCCACTCGATCCTAAAACCCTGATGGGCCCGCTGATCGATGAAGAGGCTGTATCGGACTACCAGAATGCGCTGGTTGCTGTCCGCCAGCAGGGCGGAACAGTACTTTATGGAGGCAAGGCCCTCGATCCGCCGCCGTTTGGCAGGCGGACTTTCGTTCTGCCGACCATTGTCGAAATCCGCAATGACGCTGAGATTGTGCAAACCGAGACCTTTGCTCCGATCCTTTACGTTATGAAATACCGGACCATCGACGAGGCGATTGCATTGCACAATGCGGTTCCCCAAGGCCTGTCGTCAGGTATCTTCACGGACAGCGTGGCCGAGGCGGAAAAGTTTCTCAGCTTCAAGGGATCCGACTGCGGCATCGCGAACGTGAATGTGGGCACCTCAGGTGCGGAAATCGGCGGCGCCTTCGGCGGCGAAAAGGAGACCGGCGGAGGTCGTGAGTCCGGTTCGGATTCGTGGAAAGCCTACATGCGGCGCCAGACCAATACCCTCAACTGGGGTGGTGAAATTCACCTGGCGCAGGGAGTGGAGTTCCACTCGTAATCCAAGCCTCTGATAGGATCACAGGAATCCCGGCTCAATACAAAGAAGGCCGGGAACGAGCCAGGACAGGCCGATCGCGGACACGATGGCTAGGCCAGCGATAAAGAGCGGTATGCTTTCGCTCGTCTGGGTCGCTAGCAGGCGATTATTGCTGCTCATCGATCTATTGCTGGCCTCCTCGTCCCTATCTAGGTCATCCTCCTCAATTCGAGATCATCAAAGTGGGGACCTTCTTTGTGGAACTTGCGCGGGGAATTGAATCTGATTGTCTTAAATGGTTGCGTGGCGGCGAGCCAGGGGAAGAGTTAAACAGCGCGATCCGGATGAACCTCCGCCGCCGGTTGGTCGCTTCCCGCGAAATCAGGGAGAGGAAGCTTTCCAGTCCAGTTTGCCCAACCCCAGAAGATCGCCGTGCTTGAACTGAACAGCCCAGCAACTGTGCCGATCAAGCGCGGACTGTAGTGTGTGGAGGCGATACCGGCAGCCATCATCGACACCATCATCATGGCCCAAGTGAAAGTCTCTATCGTGGCGAAGACGCGTCCTCGATAGCGATTGGTGACCGTGCGCAAGAGATAGGAGTAGTTCAGGACCGAGTTCACGGCCGTGCCGCCGCGCGACAGAAAAATGAAAAGAAGGGCCATGTCAAATCGCTGCGCCCGGCTAAAGAGAATATAGGCGGTTCCGTGCACGATGTAGTCGATAAAGACGGTAAGCTTGTAAGCATCGAAGGAAAGTCGTCTGCCGAGCCAGTTTGCGAAAGCCCCACCGAACAACAGACCCAGTCCGGCGCAGCCCCAGATAATCCCAATCCCCGAGGCTCCGCGATTGAAGACCACTTCGCCGAAAAGCGTAAAGAGAATCTGCGCCGCGCCGCCTCCAGTGGCCCAACCAACCGAGAGCAGCGCGATGGCAAGTACCAGCGGCACCGAGCGCATGTAGCGCAGACCTTCGCGATACTCGTGCCAGGGACGGATCACCTCATCTTCTGCCAACACCTTGCCCTTGGCGCGAAAGCCCGCCGCACCGGGCGCTCGCAGGTGCCAGATGCACCAAGCGGAGAAAACAAACGAGAGGGCATTGAAAACAAATGCCCATTTGTAGCCTATGGCGACCACCGTGGCTCCAAGAAAGGTTCCAACCGTGAGCGTCATCCACTGGGTGGTCTGCGTAAGCGAGTTGGCGGTGTGGATTTCTTCCGGGCTCGCAATTGTGGGCAGGATTGCAGAACGCCCCGCAGTGAAGAAGGGTGAGGCAACCATGAGCAGCGCGCTGAACAAATAAAGGACCCAGACGCGGTGCGACGTCACAGCGAAGATGAAGCCGAGTGCCACCAGCGCACGCATGAGATCGCTGGCCATCATGATCCGTTTGCGGTCAAACCGGTCGAGCAGCACACCAGCGAGTGGTCCCATCGTGATGGCTGGAATGGCACGCGCCAAGAGCACGCCGGTAACGACCATGCCCGAATGGGTAAGCGCCATGGCCAACGCAAAGACGGCGATATTATTGAAATTGTCGCCAATTTCGCTGACGATCTGGCCCGTCCAGGTAAAGCGATAATTGCGATTCCGGGTGAGCAGTTGGAAGAATTCGTGCATCAGCCCGCCAAGCTTCCCGATGATTGAGTAGACCGGGTCGAGTAATCGTGACTCATCTTTTTGAGCGTATCAAATCAAGGGTGTTGTGACGCGCGGTGTGATCCGAGAGTCTGATCGGGCGGCGAAGAGTGGGATGCACTTCTCGCCTCGAATGAGACCGCGAGAAAATTAAAATTTGTGTCGTGGACCACATTCGATGCGCAGCGGCATGCCAGCCGGGGAATGGAACTATTGGTGAAGAGGAAAGCAATTTACCCGCAGCCATCATTTGACGACCGCGAGCGCCTAGCTTAGTCTCTTATCCGAAGGGATGAAAAATAAATTGTCGATCTTTAAGCGGCCACCCCAAGTTCAATAAAAAGGCCGCGCATGCCGGCGCGGAGGTTTTCGTAATGCTGATCTATCGGCGTCGGATTGG
>Ga0224534_1000274_pt1 | contig 34187 bp, 30 predicted proteins | sample 714E12024metaG_FD_172012 | JGI IMG/M metagenome (GOLD analysis project Ga0224534, IMG submission 172012) | Peat soil microbial communities from Stordalen Mire, Sweden - 717 E1 20-24 | ecosystem: Environmental > Terrestrial > Soil > Wetlands > Peat | place: Sweden: Norrbotten County, Stordalen... | reverse complement strand
AAGCGCGGCCGGCGGTCGGGTAGCGCACTGCGCTTTGCGCGGGGCTGAGCGCCGGTTAGGAATTTCGCGACACGAGACTGCGCCGGTCCTGCTGGCGCAGTTCCTGTTTTCAGGCCGCATTCCCGCTCGATCCATAAAACGGAAGTAAGGCTCCAGCCCGACCACGGCCATCGAACCCGGCGGCCGGAGATTGAGCGTGGACACGATTGGCTGATCCATCCAGCCGTCAGCCAGTGCCATCCGATAAGGAAGCTTATTATTGCCCTCCATTCGCGGGCGTTCCCTGTCTACGCTGACTCCACAATCATGTCGGCGTACTGTATCGGATCGCCCGTGCGCACCAATCCTATCGCCCACGGGACCCGTTCCTTGATCCGCATGTGCGGATCGAGAATGGTTTCGATATTTCCAAAGCATAGTTCAAAGCTGCGCAGCGTTTCCGGACTGTTCACTTGCCGAAATTCCTCCGCCATTACAATCTTTCCAATCACGAAATTCGCTTGCGCCGCCGAGGACCTCCACCACCCGAGGAACGTCGTCCACCACAGAGATGTCGATTTAGATCTATTGGCGAAAAGCAGCATAAGATGCAAAGTCTCGAATGGCGGCAAAAGCCAAGGCCTGCGACCACAGGATCCTTTACGACGTACACATATTCGTAAATCTTTCCCGGCTGAAAACCTCCTTGCAGGCGAATGTCTCGATCGCTTGGTTCCAGCTTGCCATTGACCGTATGGGCGAACGACCACTGCCAGCGCGGAATAACCGTGCGTGCCGCCATCGGTGAATCACGAACGGTGAGCACATTACGCGGATCGTCTGGACTCGCAACCGCATACTCTGTACCGCCAATGTTGCCGAGTATGAGGTGTAATAGCTCAGACTTGATCTAACCACACTGTCAGATCAAGTCTGAGCTATTACACCTCGACCCTCGTGAACAACGCGCTGCTCAGCGCACACTTCTCGTTTGCCGGCCATCGATACGCCCGGAATCTCGTCTTTGTCTTTCGCGTGCCGCAAGCCCATTTCTGAACCGCCGTCAGTTCCCCAATTGACGACCCTAAGCGACCATCACATTCTCTGGCTCTACGCCCGGGAACTTACGGACTGCCTCCATCGAGTCCCAAAGCGTAAGCACGCCAAATTCGATGACACCGTCAACCGTGCGCCCGGCACACGAATGGCGCCACGGGTGCTCGTCGATGACATAGCGCCGGTTGTTTCGAGACCATTCAGCGATAAGGTCTATGTCGTTCCAGCGAATCAATCCGGAATGCAAAGAGCAACTTTTGTTACTCTCAATGGTTATAGTAGAGGACATGGACAAACGCCGGGATATACCGCCCCTGCGCGCGCACGCAGAATCTTCCAGGCTTACGCGTCGCCAAATCATGCAGGGTACGGTCGCTCTTGTCGCTTCGTCGCTCTTGCCCGGATGCGGTTCTTCGAATAGCACCGGTGTCCCGCAACCAAATCCGCAGCCGGCGCCTCCGGGGCCCTTGACTCAGGCCTCCTTGACCGTCGTCGACACAGCGGCAGGCTCCATTGGTCCCGCCTTCGCAGGGCTTTCCTACGAGAAGTCCAAACTTTACGGACCGCTCTTCACCGCCTCCAACAGCGACCTGATCGGCATGTTCAAGCGCCTCGGTCCTAGCGTTCTGCGTATCGGCGGGAACTCGGTGGACAGGAACGTCTGGACGCCGAACGGCCCCGGCCAGACCGCCGGCCAGATCGCACCCAGCGATGTCGACTCGCTCGCCGCCTTCGTGAAGGCCGCGGGTTGGCAGTGCCTCTACGGCATCAACCTGGGCGGAGCCGCCACCGGCGCAACGACGCCCGCGCTGGCCGCGGCCGAGGTTGCTTACGCCGCCCAGCAGTTCGGCTCGTCGCTGCTCGGCATCGAGATCGGCAACGAGCCCGATCTCTACGGACACGCAGGGAACTACTTCGCGGGCAACTGGTCGCTCTCCCAGTTCCTTACTCTCTGGGGCCAGTTCCGCGAGGCGATTCTTGCCAGCACGCCCAGCGTGCCGATCACTGGTCCGGCTGACGCGGGCAACGAGTCGACATGGACAGTTCCGTTCGGCGAGACCGTGACCAAGAGCGAGATTACGCTGCTCACTCAGCACTACTATCGCGCCAACGGCCAGCTGCCGACTTCTACGGCGGCGTATCTTATTACGCCGGACCCGGCGCTGATCGCAAACCTCGCCATCCTTGCGCCCGGCGCCCAGAGCATCGGCGTCCCCTACCGGATGTCCGAATGCAATTCCTTCTACAACGGCGGATCGAGCGGCGTCAGCGACTCTTACGCATCCTCGCTCTGGGTCATCGACTACCTGTTCAACTGCGCCCAAGGCGGTGCCGTTGGTGTCAACTTCCACGGTGGCGGTGACGGGCCGGGATACACGCCGATCGCCGACGACGCCGGCAGCGTCGTCGGCGCGCGTCCCGAGTTCTACGGCATTCTCCTCTTCACCCTCGCCGGCCAGGGCACTCTTTACACCACGCAGGTCTCCGCCGGATCGCTCAACGTCACTGCTTACGCGGTCAAGACATCTTCGGGCGGTCTCAACCTCATCGTCGTCAACAAGGACCTCACCCAGAACCTCCAGTTCACCGCGCAACTTCCCCAGAGCGCCAGTTCCGCCACACTCCTCGCCATGACCCAGCTCACGAGCGGAGCCACCGCGCCAGACCTCTCCGCAACCTTGGGTGTCACCATCCAGGGCGCCAGCGTCAATCCGGACGGCACATTCGCTCCATCAGCCGCCTACACGCTCAACCCTAGTGGCTCCCAGCTCACATGCTATGTTCCTGCCCTGAGCGCGGTTCTGATTCAAATTGCTTAGGGCCACGCCCGAGTGAATGGGCGACTCTTCCCCAATTCGGTTATGGAAGAGTCGCCGACCACCCCGGGGGTACCGGCTGGCGGCTTGAATCGTCTGCTAATCTTATGTGGCACTCGCAGTTATGTGAAAGACTTGGTCCAAGATGAAGAATCAATCTGGCCGTGACATTCTGGGATGGGTCTTGGGAATCGCTCTGCTTGCCACAGCGCATGCTTGGGCAGCTACGCCAGGAGACGAAAAGAGCGACGCGTTGCTCTCCACCATGCAGCAGGAGTTGGAACGGGCTCAGGCCAGCGTGGGAAAACTGGATCCTGCCCCCTACTTCCTGAGCTATGCGGTATACGACCAGTCCGTCTCCACCGCGATCGCTAGTCAGGGTGCTCTGATCAATTCCAGTCATGCCCGGAGGCGCACGGCCGATGTTACCGTGCGCATCGGAAGTCCGGCACTCGACAACAGCCACGGCAACGAGCGGAAGTCGGCGATCAGTTCGGGAGTCCTAGCCCTGGAAGACAATCAAGATGCGATCGCGCATGAACTGTGGCGGCTGACCTACGAGGAATATCGCAAGGCCTCCAAGGCCTATGTCAACGTCAAAACGGGAACCCGAGTACACGTCCAGGAAGAGGACCCGTCGCCGGACTTCTCGCAGGAGAAGCCGCAGGTCCATGCCGATTACAGCGAGCTAGCACCACCGCCAGATCAGAGGGTGCTGGAGACAATGGCGCGGCAATACTCGTCCTACCTCCGCAAATATCCCTACATTATTTCCTCCTTTGCCATCATCACCGCACAAAGGTCGCGTTTGCACTTTGCGTCGAGCGAAGGCAGTCACGTGGTGGTCCCAAGCGCGACGATCCGCGTGGTGATCGAGGCGGGAGCGCGCGCCGCCGACGGCATGGACCTGATGCGCGTGGAGACATTCCAGGCGGAGAGCATCGAGCACTTGCCGGCGGAGTCCGAGATTGCCACTCGCGTGCAGAAGATTGCCACGGATTTGAAGGCTCTGTCGAACGCCCCGCTCGCCGAGCCCTTCGATGGACCCGCTCTGCTTTCCGGACGCGCCGCCGCCGTGTTTTTCCACGAGGTGCTTGGCCATCGCCTCGAAGGACATCGCCAACGCGGCGAGCAGGAGGGACAAACCTTCACCAAGAAGGTCGGTCAGCAGGTGCTGCCGGAGTTCATCAGCGTCACCGACGATCCCACGCTGCGCACCCTGAATGGAATGGATCTGAGCGGCTGGTATGAATTTGACAACGAAGGCATGCCGGCCAGTCGCGTGGAAGTCATCAAAGACGGCATCCTGAAAAACTTTCTCATGTCGCGCCTTCCGATCAAAAACTTTGGGTCTTCCAATGGACACGGACGGGCGCAAGCTGGATTGATGCCTACTGGACGGCAGGGTAACCTCATCGTCACTTCATCGCGCACTACTAAAGACTCCGACTTGCGGAAAAAACTGATTCACGAGGTCAAGAAACAGGGCAAGCCCTACGGACTCTACTTCGAGGACATTCAGGGAGGCTTTACGCTCACGCAGCGTTCCCTGCCACAGGCGTTCGAGGTTCTGCCGGTGATGGTGTGGCGAGTCTATCCCGACGGGCGGCCGGATGAACTCGTGCGCGGGGTGAATATTGTCGGCACGCCGCTGGCCGCTCTAAGCCGTATTGTGATGACGGGCGAGAAGACTGAAGTGTTCAACGGCATTTGTGGCGCGGAATCCGGCTCGATACCAGTCGCCGCCGCGGCGCCGGCGATGTTGTTCTCGGAGATCGAGGTGCAGAAACGAGCGAGTTCTCTCAGCCGCCCACCCACCCTGCCCAAGCCGGAATCGCCGTCGCCGCTCCCTCCGCCCGTCTCACCCTCGCCGGAAGCGCCGGTCGGGCCGCCCGCCGTCCCGCCGGAGAAAGAACCGGACCCATCATGATCACCAGGCCCGGCAGGACGAGACGATCCGGCGTGCTTGCTGTGATGCTCGCGAGCTTGGTGGCAGCTGCCGCTTTCGCGCAGGAAAAGGACGGGCGGTCGGTGGTCAACGACGACCCCGTTTTGCAGGCCATGCGAGCCGAGTTGGACCGCGCGAAGTCCAGCTTGAAGCTCGACCGCGTAGCGCCGCCCTATTACATCGAATACCGTGTCATCGATGTGGACGACTACTCCGCGGAGGCCGCGTTCGGGGCCTTGCGCGCAGAGGTGCGCGCGCATGTCCGCTTGCTGCGAGTCAGTGTACGTGTAGGCGATTACAAGCAGGACGGCGATTCCGGCAGGGGCGAAACCCCGCTCAGCATGCTCGACTTCATGCCGCTGGACGACGATGTACTGGTCCTCCGGCATCAACTCTGGCTGGCAACCGACCAGGCTTACAAGAAGGCGGCCGAGGCCCTTGCGGCCAAGCAGTCGCAACTGAAGCAATACAACGTCGACCAGCCGGTGGACGACTTCGCTCATGCCGAACCGGTACACTCGATCGGAGCGCTGGCCAAACTTGATTTCGATCCCCAGCCGTGGACCAGGATGCTGCAGGATGCCTCGGCTCTGTACAGGAGCGATCCCCAGATCGAGACCTCGGAATCGAACCTGAAGTTTGAGGCTGTGAACAGGTACTTCGTCAATTCCGAAGGAACGGTCGTGCGCAGCGGACAAAATCTATACCAGATGTATATCTCCTTCAGCACGCAAGCCAGCGACGGCATGAGCCTGCAACGCAATAACGGTTTTTTAGCGCTCGACATGAAAGAGTTGCCGTCGGCCGGGGAGTTTGTCGAACGCGGCGCGAAGCTGGCGGAAACTTTAAAGGACCTGCGCGACGCACCTGTCCCCGACGAGGAATATCACGGTCCGGTGCTGTTCTCGGCGGATGCCGCGGCCACCGTGTTTGCCGATTTGATCGGCGAGAACGTTCTCGGACGCAGACCGGAGCTGGGCAAGAACGAGCGCACCACCGGGGCATTTGCAACCAGTTATAAGAGCCGCGTGCTGCCCGATTTTCTTTCGGTGGTCGACGATCCCACGGTTTCGTCCTACGGCGGAAAATCGCTGCTCGGACATTACGAGTTCGACGATGAAGGTGTTCCGGCGCAACGCGTGGCTGTGATTGAAAAGGGAACCTTGGTGAACTACCTGATCGGACGAGAGCCGATTCGAGACTTTCCAGCGTCCAATGGCCACGCCCGAGCGCGCATTCCGGGCTCAACTCCAGGTCCGACCTTTCCGCTTCCCCATGTGGGCAACCTGATTGTAAGCTCCGCGCAGCCCCTCTCTACCGTTGCCATGAAAAACAGATTCCTCGAGCTTTGCCGGCAGCGCGACCTCGCGTACTGCTACCGCGTCGAAACCTTCGGTCCCAAACTCACGCCTCGTCTGCTCTACAAAGTCTGGGTCAAGGATGGGCACGAGGAACTGGTGCGCGGCGCCAGCTTCGGAGATCTGGACCCGCGCGCCCTGCGCAGCGATCTGGTCGCGGCCGGTAACGACGTTTACGTCGACAATCATCCGCAGATCGTGCCCCACAGCATCGTGGCCCCTTCGATTCTGTTCGATGAACTGGAAGTGAAGCGCGCCAACATCAACAAAGAGAGGCTGCCGGAGTACCCGGCTCCCGCGATAGGAAAGTAAGAAGCCCCGCAGCAGGATACGATGGGGCCTCTTCCCCGGCCGTTGCCCCCGCTCCGAGGTCTCCAGAAGCCTTTTTACATAAACTCGCCGGCGATAACTTTGGCGTCCACATCCACGCCTGTTGTACGGCCTATCAGCTGTACATCCGTCCATCCCGCGATTGACGGGCAACGCTGAAATAATCCCAAGGTAAGGGTTGCCGACAAACCGGGAGTCAACTGCCTTCGGTCAGCAACGCGCTGTTGGTGGGGGGCCATGGTGAGAGTTTGATCGAACTGCAAAGCGTCAGTTTCACGGTTGCACTCACGTTTCCCTTACGCATCTCACCGGCATGTGCTTGAGCCTGTCTCCTGAATGATGTTCCGAACCGCAGTTTCGTCAGGGGAAACTCCGGGCGTGGCGATGATGGTCGCAACGGTTATATGGCGAGAGCCAGCAGACTCATGGGAACCTCCGGACAGAGCGTGGGCGAAGATCATAGCGAAGCATTTGATATCAGAAGACATATTTGGCACTCAACTGAATCTGTCGCGGCGGTTTATTGCTATAGGCATTCGCCGAGAGAATGGAGCCAAAATTCCCCGCGGTGCAGAGTTGGTTGCCATTCGGCGAAGGACACGGGGGCTGGTCAAACGTATGATTCGGGATGTCGAAGTTAGGATGGTTCAGTAAATTGAAGAACTCACCGCGAAACTGCAGGCGATGGCTTTCGGCACGGAGCGGAATGGTTTTGGCCAAGGAGAAATCGAGATTGGTAAAGCCCGGACCGGTGAGGATGTTGCGCCCCTCCGTGCCAAAAGCCGGGCCAAAAGGTTCCGCGGCAGGTTCGGCGAATGCACACTGATTGAACCAGTTCTGTGGCGTTCCCACCTGGGCGGGGGCCTGGCAAGTTGGGTTCGCTGCCACGGGTCCGGCTTGGAATGGGTCTCCGACAAGGTCGGGCCGCTCCGGGTTGCCGAAAGCCGCGGCGGAGGCGGCGGGCGAGCCCGCCAGAACCACGGTAAATGGGGATCCCGTCTGCGCCGTGAGGATCCCTCCCGCCTGCCAGTTGTCCGCCAGTCTCCGGCTCCAGCCGGGGCCCTGGGCCCACATGCGGCGGAACGGCAGGTCATAGACAAAGCTCAGGGACGCGCGGTGCGCCGCGTTGAAGTCGGAAAGGCCGCGGTCGCCGCTAAGATTCTGCGAGTTCTGCGGCAAGCCGGAGCCCGCGCTTCCCCCGAAGATCGAGGAAATGTCGTCAATGGACTTCGAGTACGTGTACGCAGCCAGGAAGTCTAATCCGTGGCTTAGACGTCTCTCCGAGCGGAACTGCATGGACTGGTAGGAACTGCTGGCGTTCGATTCCACGAACAGGACCGAGGAGAACTGGCCGTATGGCGGACCGGTCAAGGGGTTCGACTGGTTCTGATCGATCACGTTCGCCAAATGGGTACCCTTGGAACCAATGTACGCGAGGTCGATCATCCAATTTGGTCCCACCTCATACTGCAGGTCGGCGTTCCACTGCTGCATGTATCCGTCGCGAAACTTGGGAGAAATCATCTGGCCTTGGACCACGCCTGACTGCTGGCCCGTCTGGCTGAGGATGTCTTGCACCGTGCACAACCCCTGCAACACTCCCGGGCAGGCGCCGGTTTGGAAATACGCGGCCAGGTTGTAGAACGGCGGATTGATGCGAGGAAGAATGTTGATCTGGGAAATGGAAACGTCGTAGAAGATGCCATACGCGGAGCGAACCACCCAGCGCTCCGACTTCAACGGCCGCCACGCGATTCCAATGCGCGGCGCGATATCTCTGTAGGTGGGGTTGTAGGTAGCCCGAGGGATTCCATTTGTCCCCGCCACGGTGAACTGGGGAGTGGCGGAGCAGGGCTCGGGACAAGGAACGAGGTCGGGAACGCTGAAGCGATTCAGTGCCTCGACCGGCGGACTGTTGAATTCATAGCGCAAGCCAACGTTGAGCAAAAAGCGCGGGATGACGTGGATGTCATCCTGCAAGTAAGCGCTGACTCCGTGGCTGCGCAAGCTGTTGTAGGTGTTGCCGCTTACCGCGAGGGCGTAGTCCGGGACGCCGGCCAGCAACTGCGCCAGAGAACAGGTCACAGGGAGATAAGGATCCCCAGGGGCCCCGGAGCAGGCAGTGGGATCGTTGACGGGTGGCTGGGCCAGGATGCCGGCTACCGTCTGGCCCAGGAAGAACCAGTCGCCCCGTGCCAGGAAGTCGAGGTAATCGTCGATCCGAACATGGCGGAAATCAGCCCCGATCTTGAACTGGTTGCGGCCGACCGTCCAGGCCACGTTATCGGAGACCTGGAGGGTGGTGTCGTGACGGTCCTGCGGATAGTTGACAGGCTCGCCGATGCCGTCGAAGCCAATCAGGTTGATATTGGGAGCTCCCAGATCCACCGGGTTGGTCAGGACGTCAGGAAAGCCCAACTGTGCTTCGATGTCATCGCCATGATTCTGCTGCAGCACGTTAGCGCGCATGCGAATGAAGCCCAGGCGGAATTCGTTGACCACGGTCGAGCGAAACACGCGCGTCCATTCCAGTCCGGCGTTCTGGCCATGATTCAGGGTGAAGCTGCCGTAACCGGGCAACGAGGTGAAGGCATTGACGGGATCGAAGGGACTGAAGAGACTTTCCTCCGCCAGCGAGTAGTGGGCCGAGACCGTGTCCGTGGCGCTGAAATGCTGGTCCACCTTGGCCGAGACCAAGTTCACCGTGTTGCGGATGACCGGAGCAGAAAGGAAGGTGTTCGAGTTGGCCAGATCAGAGCCAACGTTGGCTGTCGGATAGAGATTGAACACATTCTGGCCGATCTGGCAGGATGGGTTGAGGGGACAGCCAAACAGCTCTTCCGACAAGCCTGCAGCGGCTTGCCATTGCGCCGCTGTGGGTACGGTAGCTTCCCGCGTAGTCGCTTGCCGTAAACGCAATCCCTCATAAGCCAGAAAGAAAAAAGTCTTGTCCTTGCGAAGGGGCCCACCCAGAGTTCCGCCGAATTGGTTGCGATCGAAGCGCGGAATGTCGCCGCACGTGCCCGGCACTGAGTTGGCGGTGCAGTTGGGAAAGTCGAAGTAATTCTTGGCGTCCATCTGCCGGTTGCGGAAGAACTCGAAGAGGCTGCCGTGGAACTGGTTAGTGCCGCTTTTCAAAATGACGTTGACCTGAGCGCCGCCGGCGTGGCCGAACTCAGCCGAGTAATTGCTGGATTGAACCTTGAATTCCTGAATGGCGTCGATGGAAGGGAGAGCGACATACTGGTTGATGTAGGGATCGTTGTTGTCTACACCGTCGAGCAAGAAGTTGTTCGACTGCTCGCGGGCGCCGTTGACGCTGAGGGCACCGCCTTGTGTCGAGTTTTCGGAGCCTTCCGCCGGCAATTGACTCCCCGGCACCAGCAGGGCAAAGGACAGGAAGTTGCGTTCGTTGAGCGGCAGTTCCTGGACCAGGCGATTGTTGACCACCTGGCCCAGCGTCGAGGTGTCGGTCTGCACGATGGGAGGAGTCTCGGTGACGCTCACTTCCTCGGTGATTGCGCCAACCCGAAGCGCGAAATCGAGGCGCACCGTCTGATCTACATCCACGCTGACGCCGTGGAAGACGCTCCGGCGGAAACCCGCGCTCTCGACCGCCACGCGATAGCGGCCCGGCGGCAGCAGCGCGACGGTGTAGTCGCCGTCTTCATTGGTCTCCGCATCGCGGGTGGCGTTGGTCCCCTCGTTGCGCACAATCACCCGTGCCTTTGGGACCACCGCACCGGAGGGGTCTGTTATTGTTCCGGTGATCGTGCCGGTGGGACCGCTGGCAAAGAGTGGCGACGCGACCAAAAGTATCAATAAACAAGCGAGTTGCAACCATCCTCGAGCCATGTAGTTTCTCCCCTAAGCGATTCGCCTTGAACAAATCTGACGGAGTGCGCTGGCCATGGGATTCCTTTGACCCATGACCTCGGGCACTATCCCCGAATACGGCGAGTTGATGGCAAGTTCCCTTATCTGCTCCACCTCGCCAAACAAGATCAAAACTGCAGGAAGTTGCCTTCCCCCAGCGTCCTGGCCTGCCTCTTGAAGTACATCCATGCGGCAAGCGCAAGCAATAGGACACACCTTATTCATACCGGATGGCCTTGAGTCCGCCAGCAACCACTGCCTGTGCCTACCGACGTACGATGTCGGTCAAAGCCCACTCAATTCGATCCACTTCTTCACGAATCACCCGGATCGCTTGCTGATTGCTCGGATATGACAGGGGCGTGATTGCTTCTGCCGCGTGACGAATCTTGTAGTTGCGATCCCGAACCAATTTGATTCTCGCGGCGGTCTCCATTCGGTATTGGCAAATTCTTCTAGCCAGTTTCGTAGTCATCCAGGCGAACGCTAGCCCGAACAACATCTCGATTGGAAGACGATCGGTTGCTCCATCAAAATCGAGGAACGCTAATCGATACACGGCTTCGCCAAGGCCTAGTGAAGCAAATATCACTCCCATCCCAATCAATCCAAGCGTCAAGCGGTCAATGGGTCGAAGTGCCACCGACGATTGCTTACTGCCACAGTTTTGCGCGAACATCATTGCTCCCCCAATGTGATGTGAGATGAGCTGAACCTTTACTATTTTATGCCGAAATCGTTTCTGTGAACGACTTGTGAGCCGGGATTTTTATTGAAATCTGCCTCGTCTCGGACACACATACGAAGCCCGCAGGCCGGACACAAAGTGGCGGCGGTCCTTTCGGTAGTGGAAAGCTGCCGTAGGTTGAGACCGCCGGTGCGCGAGTATCTGACTGAGATCCCTCCCGGGCTCGCCGATCTTCCGATCCAGCGCCTCCCAGAACTCACTCCCGTTGCATGGGCCACACGGCATCCGTAGTCGACTGAGCGGGGATAACGTATTGAGAGACCAGTTGGTTCAGGGAGCCCTCTTCCTGGTGCAGTTCCCAGAAGCAAAAGATCCCACTTTTCGCGCGTAACCTGATAGTGTCCTGATTCCGGTTTCAAGTTAGGCCAGTTATCAATGTTGCAATTTGCTGCCCACTGCTATACCGTTAGTGGTTCCCAAGCAGGGCCGCTTCCTTAGCGCTGAGGGAGTTATCGGCCGAGGTTCCCCTGTATTTGCGTTCTCCTTCCCCTTCATCCTTTCGGTTTCGGAAGGCATAGAACTTCAAGTAAAGGTGTCCCAATGATGCGAATCTGCTCCGTTCGTTCCTCCAAGCCCTCGCTTGTCATTGTCCTCTTAACTCTGCTTGTCGTTGCCTGCTGCGCGGCGGCGGCGCAGGATGCCAGTGTTTCGTCCGGCGCCGCGACACCGCGGCTACTCATCACGCAACCAGTCGACGCGGCACAGTTCACGGTTCTCAAGGGCAACACGCATCCTTTGGCGCGCCCGGAGTTCGACCAAGGATTAGCGCCCGGCAGCCTGCCCATGCAACGCATGCTATTGGTGCTGAAGCGCAGCCCCGAACAGGAATCCGCGTTCCGCAAGCTGCTCGACGACCAGCAGGACAAGGCTTCCCCCAACTACCACAAGTGGCTCACCCCCGAGCAGTTCGGCAAGCAATTCGGCCCCGCCGACAGCGACCTACAGACCATCACGGCGTGGCTGCAATCCCAGGGGTTCCAGGTTGCAGTTCCCTCCAAAGGCCGAACCGTGATCGAGTTCTCCGGTTCCGCCAGCCAAGTACGGGCAGCGTTCCACACCACGATTCACAAATATATCGTCAACGGCGAACAGCACTGGGCGAATGCCAGCGACCCGCAGATCCCAGCGGCGTTGACGCCAGCAATAGCTGGCATTGATTCCCTTTACGACTTCCGCAAGAAGGCAATGAACAACTATGTGGGCCAGTACTCCGAGAAAACGAAGCAGTTGACGAGGGCGAAACCGGACTTCACCTATGTCTGCGGCAACGGTCAGGAGTGCTACGGAGTTGTGCCGTATGACTTCGCTACGATCTACGATGTCCTGCCCCTATGGAACAGCGGGATTAATGGCACAGGTCAAACCATCGCGATTGTCGCCCGAACCAACATCAACCCCCAGGATGCGACCGACTTTTGGCAGCTTTTCGGTGTTACTGTTCCCGCTAACAAGCTCAACATCATCCTCAACGGTGTCGACCCGGGGATCAATGGCGACGAAGCGGAGGCCGATATTGACGTGCAATGGTCAGGCGCAGTTGCGCCGCAGGCGACGATTGATTTCGTGACTTCACAATCGACCGAGGCCACCGACGGAGTCGATCTCTCCGCGCTCTACATCATCGACAACAATCTTGCCCCCGTCATGAGCGAGAGTTACGGCGAATGCGAACTCGGCCTCGGCACTGCCGGGAACCAGTTTTATTACGTTCTTTGGGAGCAGGCTGCGGCGCAGGGGATCAGCGCCTTCGTTTCCTCGGGCGACAACGGTGCTGCCGGCTGCGACGATCCCAGCGGCCCCGCGAAATACGGGTTGAATGTGAACGGACTCGCTTCCACCCCTTTCAACGCCGCCGTGGGTGGAACCGACTTCAACCAGTACATGACTTGGACGACCTACTGGAATTCGACCAACAACCCCACCACACAGGAATCTGCCAAGGGGTACATTCCGGAAACCACATGGAATGATTCCTGCACCAATGGCCTGGCCATCACGCTGGGGTATGGCACAACTGCGGAACAAGCCTGCAACAACCCGAACTTGATTGCGAAGGGTAGTCTAAACTCTACCGGCGGCAGTGGCGGCCCGAGTAATTGCGTTGTGAACAGCCAAACCGTAGGGAGTTGCACCCAGGGCTACGCCAAGCCTTCGTGGCAAAGCGGCGCTGGAGTTCCTAACGATAGCCGGCGCGACCTGCCCGATATTTCGCTCTTCGCTAGCAACGGCTTTCTGGGCAGTTTCTACGTAATTTGCCAGCAGGACCAGACCGGCGGCGTTTGCGACGTGAACGATTTTGTCGGATACGGCGGAACCTCCGTCGCATCGCCCTCCTTCGCCGGAATCATGTCTTTGGTCAACCAGAAGATCGGCGAACCGCAGGGCGTTCCTGGCTTTGTCCTGTACAAATTGGCGACTAAGCAGGCGAACGCGTTTCGCGATGTCCCTCCTGGTTCAACCATTGCTATGCCCTGTGACAGTGGCAGCCCCAATTGCACGGTCTCGAACGCAGGCGATTCCTACGGTGTGCTATCCGGCTACAACACCGGCTCGGCGTACGACTTGGCCACCGGCCTGGGATCGGTGGACGCTGCTAACTTGGTGAATGACTGGAGCGAGGTCACCTTTACCCCCACGTCCACCACCTTGCAGTTGAAGTCTGGCAATCCCGTAAACGTGAAGCATGGGACGGCCGTCCCCGTAAACATCAGCGTGGGTCCAAGCGCCGCTACTGGCGTGGCTTCCCTCCTCGTGAGCACGGGCTCTGGAACGACCACTGGTCAAGCCATCGATGGCTTCACGTTGACCGGAGGATCGGTTACCGGATCAACCAGCCTTCTGCCAGGCGGCACCTACGACGTGATTGCGCATTATGGGGGCGACGGAACCTACGGCGGCAGCTATTCCGCTCCGGTAAGCGTCACCGTCAGCAAAGAAAACAGCACACTCAACCTGCCCGGTGTTCTCCTCGCGACCGGCCCCGGGGGTATTGTTACCACCGTCGCCTACGATTGGGAATACTGGGTGCAGGTCAATTTAGAGAATTCCCAAGGAGCTTCCTGCAATCCAGCGCCGTTCGGCGAAATCGCCTGTCCCACTGGAAGCATCGTCCTTACAGATAATGGCAATCCATTCGGAACTGGTACCTACACATTGAACAACCAGGGTTTCACGACAACCAGCGGCCAGTTGGTCGCTCTCACTGCCGGCACGCATACGTTGGCCGCGCAATACAGCGGAGACAACAACTATAACGCGAGTTCGGCGTCAGTCGTCATCACGGTGACCAAAGCATCCTCGCAAACTCTGCCCGTTGTCGAACAGGGCACTAACTTCACCCAGCCGGTTACGCTCAGCACATTGGTTTGGGATCCCAACGGATTGTCATATGACGCTATCCCCACTGGAACAGTCACGTTTTATTCGAATGGCACAACTATCCCCGGCACTGTAACGTACGGCAATGGAGGCATTTACCCCATCGCCGCAAGCCTGACAACAACCTTTTCTGCGCCGGGGACCTACACTGTTACCGCTGCTTACAACGGAGATCAAAACTACCAGACATCCACATCTCCCTCATCCACTCTCACACTCTATTATCCTCAACCAACTGTCTCGGTGACACCAGCCAGCCAGACCGTCTCTTCAGGCGGCACCGCTACACTAACGGCTCTGGTTGACACGGCAAACCACACGACCTATCCGACCGGACAGGTAACTTTTTTCAACACCGCGAACAATCTGTATGTCTACGGCCCAGCTGCCTGCGCCAACGCGAAGGACAGCAGCGGCAACTATGCATGTCAGGTAACAGCAACTTTTACAGTGCCATCTTCTGAAATGGTCTTAGCCCAGTACAGCGGAGACAACAGTTACCCCTCGTCCTATTCGCCAGCTGTCAGCATCAACGTTCCCGATTTCTCCATCGCGCCGGGCTCGAGCCAGTTCACCGTCACAGCTGGCCAGTCGGTAAATGTGCCCATCAACATTACTGCCCTTTCCGGATTCAACGGAACGGTCACTAACTTCGCATGCCCGGCGGGCCTTCCCGCGGAGACAACCTGCAGCTTCAATCCGGCTCAGGTTACAGGCAGCGGCACAACCACACTTACCATCAGCACAACTCCTCTTGGACAAGCCCGAAAGCGCGCGAGCGCCGCGAATCGCTCAAATTGGTGGGCGGCGACTGGTGGAGCGCTTCTGGTCGGGATATGCCTGATCGGTGCACCCATATCAAGGCGCCAGCGGAGCAGCCTGCTTGCGTTGGTGGTTTTTGCCTTCTTCATGACTCTCCCTGGTTGCGGCGGTGGAAGCTCCAGCAACCCGGTTCCCTCGATCACTTCACTGTCTCCCACCTCAGTCGCGGCTGGCTCCGCGGCCCAGACGCTCACCGTAAATGGTTCGGGATTCATGTCCGCCTCCACCGTCACCCTCAACGGTGCTGCTCATGCTTCGAGCTTCGTCAGCGCGAGCCAGCTCTCGGTTCCACTATCCACCAACGATATGGCTACCACTGGCGCCTTCCCGGTGGTTGTCACCAATCCTGCTCCTGGTGGAGGCTCCTCGAGTAGCGTCAATTTCAGCGTCGTAACCGGAACGCCGACCGGCGCCTTCAACATCACGGTGGCGGCCAGCAGCGGCTCTCTCACACACAACACCACTTTTGCTCTCGTTGTGCAGTAGCCGGCAAAACAGGGCGGGCTCCGGGCAGGTAGATCCCAGCAGAATGGGCTTTCTGAAAAGCTTCCGAACCCAGCCGCGTAGTCCCACAGTGGCGGATCAATTCTTGATTGTTTTTTTCAGGACGTAGTCGAAAAACCTCTCGCTGGTGCCGTCGTCAGAAGTCCACTCCGCTCGGAGCGTCGTTCTCTTCTCCACCTTTCTCAGGGCGGAAAGAAACGTGCGATTCAACTCTCTTGCGCTGGCACCTTCCATCTCGGCTTCGACAATGGACTCGTCGCCCGCTTTCCTGACCGAGCCCTTCGCCGACAGTTGCCCAAGAGCGTGCCGGATCGTCCGGGCATCCGAGCGGTTGACGCGTGCCTTGAGCTTGAGTTTCATCTGGGTCGCCCCTTCATCCCCGCCTCATTTCGAATTGTGGTTTACCGGCCGGCGGCGATGATACTCCGAACGATACCATCCACCGACGCTCGAAGCTTCGATAAGTTCAAAACATCGGCGTTTCCACCGGACATCCCGATGCGCCTCGACTGCGGTATCTCACGATCTTGCCCGCCGCTTTGCGAGGCGGACCTTGCCTAACGCGTGACGCAGATCGGCAATCAGGTCTTCGGTGTCTTCAATCCCCACCGAGTAGCGGATGAGAGCCTCCGGGATGCCGCTCGCCGCGCGTTCCTCCTTGGTGGACTCGACGTGGCTCGTGGTGGACGGTGGACCAGCGACCGTCTCGACGGCACCCAGGTTCGCAGCTAAATGTGCGTAACGCAGACGCGGCAAAAAAGATTTCACTGCATCGAAACCGCCTCTGATGGCAAAACTGAGCACGCCTCCAAAACCGCGCATCTGCCGGCGAGCAATTTCGTGCTGTTCATGGGACTCCAACCCGGGATAAAAGACCCTGATTACGTGCGGGTGCGATTCCAGGAATCGCGCAATCTTAAGCGCGCTCTCGTTTTGCCGTGCGATCCGAAGATGAAGCGTTTTCATTCCTCGAAGCAGCAAGTAAGCGGCCATGGGATCGAGGCAGGCGCCCGTGATCTCACGAAAGTGATAAATCCGCCCTACGAGATCGGCGCCGCCGCACACCACACCGCCGAGCGCATCCGCGTGCCCGCCGAGGAACTTCGTGGCGCTGTGAATGACGAGATCGGCGCCGAGTTTCACAGGTTGTTGATTGATGGGCGTGGCCAGTGTGTTGTCCACAATCACCACGGCGCCGTGGCGATGGGCCACGGCAGCCAGGCGAGCGAGATCGACAACTTTGACGGTTGGATTCGTCGGACTTTCCAGGTACACCGCCTTGCACCCCTGTCCGATTGCCGTTTCGATTGCTTGGTGATCGCTCGTATCGCAGAGCGATACCTTGATGCCGAATCGAGGCAGGAATTCGATGAACAGCTTGTTCGTCCCCCCGTAGGTGTCCTTAATGGAAACGACGCCATCGCCGGGAGACAGGAGTGCAAAAAGCGTGTTGCTGATCGCGCCCATGCCGCTCGAAAAACTGGTGGCAGCTTCCGCCGTCTCCAGATTTCTCACTTTTTCTTCGAAGGCGGCTACGGTGGGATTTGTGTTCCGGCTGTAGATATGGCCATGCGTCTTTCCTTGCGCCACCTTCAGCCACTCGTTCACATCGTCGTAGCCGAAGGAGACGCTCAGCGCCACAGGGATTTGCGTGGCGCGCTCCCAATAATTGCCTTCCTCACCAGCCCACACTCCCCGGGTTCCAAGTCCCGCGTGATCTCTTTTGTTCTCGCTGCGTCGGCGCACAGAAGGGTGCCTCCTTGTTGTTTTTCAGTCTAGCAGGCTAGGGAGACCCAATGGGCGATGCGTTTTGTAAGGCGGAGGCGGTCGATTGTATCGTCGCAAGCCTGCGAGTTTGTCAGCCTCGACGAGGCGAACAAGATGGATGGTGCGCTGTGTTCCAGCTCGAAGACCATGCGAATTTTCAGGGTAAATGGTAAAGTGTGCGAGCAGTAAAAAAAGACGGCCCCAGACCGCCGGCTTCCGCGCTTTCGCGTTCACGTCGGGTCAGAGCCGCCGAAGCATAATGACCGTTAGTCCTGTTAACCGAACGTCTCCGGGACCGTCCGAATCATCGAGGAGAACCACTGTGATCAAGCATGTTCCGCGGTTGCTGGCAGTCCTTCTGTTCACCACTCTGTGCCTTGCGCAAAGTGATCAGATTATCCCTAACGAAAATCTGGCGGTGGAAGGTGTACCTCCGATCCCAAGTTCGCTCGCGGCGAGCGTGGAGCGCTACGGCAATTACCGCGGCGCCAGCTTGGCGAGTTGGAATCCGGAGCGGCGGGAGATGCTGGTCTCGACGCGCTTTGCCGATGTGCCCGAGATTCATCTGGTGAAGATGCCGGGCGGCGCCCGCAGCCAGTTGACGTTTTATCCAGATCCGGTGACGGCGGCTCAATTCAATCCGAAGAAAGGCGGCTTTTTCGTTTTCAGTAAGGATGTTGGCGGCGGAGAGTTTTATCAGTTTCACCGGTATGACATAGGAAGCGGCGATGTCACGCTGTTGACTGATGGGAAATCGCGCAATGTGGGAATGGCGTGGGCGCCGAGCGGCGAGAAAATCGCCTACGGCTCGACGAGGCGCGATGGCAATGACGTGGATATTTGGGCGATGGATCCAGCCGATCCGAAGAGTGATCACATGCTGGCCAAGCTCGACGGCGGAGGCTGGGAACCGTTGGATTGGTCTCCGGATAGCCAGAAACTTCTGGTCTTGAACGAAGTCTCCGCCGAGGAGAGTTATCTCTGGTTGATGGATGCGAACTCGGGGGAAAAGACGCTGCTCACGGCGAAGGGCGACGTAAAGGCGAACTATACGGGTGGAAAGTTCAGCAAGGATGGCAAGGGGATCTATACCACGACCGACAAAGATTCTGAGTTTCATCGCCTGGCCTACATCGACTTGACAACCAAGCAGCATACCTGCCTGACCAGCAACATTCCTTGGGACGTGGACGAATTCGATCTTTCTGATAACGGCAAGATGATTGCGTTCGTAACCAACGAAGACGGCTTCGGTGTGCTGCACCTGCTCGACACCACGACAAGAAAAGAAAAGCTCGTGCCCAAGCTGCCCAAAGGGATCGTCTCGGGCGTGGCCTGGAACAAGAATAACCGCGACCTGGGATTCAATTTGTCCTCGGCGCGCTCCAGTTCCGATGTCTACGCGCTGGACGTGGAAACCGCGAAAGTTGAGCGCTGGACGTTCAGCGAAACCGGCGGGCTAAATACGGCCAACCTCCCCGAGCCCGAGTTGATCCATTGGAAAAGTTGGGATAGCCGCATGATCAGCGGTTTTCTCTACCGGCCGCCGGCGAAGTTTACTGGGAAACGGCCTTTGATCGTGAATATTCACGGCGGTCCTGAGGGGCAATTCCGGCCGGGATTCCTGGGCCGCATTAATTATTGGCTCAACGAGCTTGGCATCGCGGTGATTTTCCCCAACGTGCGGGGCTCGACCGGGTACGGCAAGACCTTTCTTTCGCTCGACAACGGTTTCTTGCGCGAGGGGTCGTACGAGGATATCGGCACGCTGCTGGATTGGATTCAGCAGCAGCCCGATCTGGACTCCAGCCGGGTGATGATCACAGGCGGCAGCTACGGCGGATTCATGACCTTGGCCGTAGCCACGAATTACAACGACCGCATCTGCTGCTCGGTGGATGTGGTGGGGCCTTCGAATCTGGTCACATTTTTGGAGCATACATCCGGGTATCGCCAGGATCTGCGCCGTGTGGAGTATGGGGACGAGCGCGATCCCAAGATGCGTGAGTTTCTGGAACGGATTGCGCCTTATAACAAAGCCAGGAACATTACCAAGCCACTATTCGTGATCGCGGGGAAGAACGACCCGCGGGTTCCCGCCAGTGAGTCGGAGCAGATGGTACAGATCGTGCGCCAGAACGGGACTCCGGTATGGTGGTTGCTGGGCAAGAACGAAGGACACGGCTTTCGCAAGAAGCAGAACGTCGACTACGAGTTCTACGCCACGGCGATGTTCGTGAAGGAGTATCTATTGAAGTAAGGATGACCGAAACTCATTTCTATTTGCCAAACGCCTTTTCAATGCAGGAGTCCGCTATCGAGGCTGCGTTGCAAGCTGGGCGGAGCCCTGAAGATGGGCGTTAGTCCCGATTCAAATGCAACCGTCAGGAGTTATCCGATGAAGCACGTCATTCTTTTTCTTTTCGTGAGCGCGATCATGGCCGCAGCGCAGCCCAAGGCGCTCTTCTACATGACGGACAGCCCTAACTCTGTGAAGTCGTTCACCGAGCACGCGGACAAAATCGACATTCTCGTGCCTGCCTGGTATCGCGTTGACGGCAACGGACTCGTTTGGGGCGGACCGATTCCGTACGTGCTGCAGACAGCGGCGCAGCACCATGTGCCGGTCATGCCGATCGTCGCCACCACCGTGCAAGCTGAGCTGCACAAACTTTTCACGACTCCAGCGGCGCGAAAGGCCTTCGTCGACTCGATTCTCAGCGAGTGCAAGAAGAACGGGTACAGCGGCTTTCAAATCGACTTCGAAAATGTGCAGTGGATCGACCGCGATCTGCTCTCGGACCTTGTTGCCGAAACTGCGGCCGCGCTCCACAAGGAAGGCTTGCAACTTACCATCGCCACCGTGCCCAACGCTCCCGGCGCTCCGGGGAAGAGCAGCTACTCTCATTGGCTCTATGCCAACTGGCGCGGTGCATACGATCTGAAAGCCCTGGCCCAAGCAGCCGACCTGATTTGCCTGATGACCTACGATCAAAACACGCGATGGACAGAACCCGGCCCGGTCGCGGGTTATCCGTGGACGGTGCAACAACTGGAATACGCACTGCAATTTGTTCCCAAGGAAAAGCTGTCGCTAGGCATTCCGGTTTATGGATATCACTGGTTTGCCGGGGATCCCGGCAAGGATGAGAAACCGAACCCGACTGCCGAATACATCGGGCAGCAGGAAGTCGACCAATTTTTGGCTGCCTATCACGCGCATCCCGAGTGGGACTCGTTCGACCGCACAGCCTGGTTCTACTTCTACAGGGACGATACTCGCGAGTGGGTTTTCTACACCGACAAGCGCGGATTCCAGGAGCGCCTGAATTTAGCCCGCGATCGCAATTTGCAGGGCTTTTGTTCGTGGCTGCTCGGGGCCGAGGATCCCGCAATCTGGACCGTGTTGCCTTCCCACAAATGAGAACTTATGACCTCGCAAACCCCTGCTTCGCCGCCGCAATCGTCTGCTGAACATCCGGTTCGGCGTGCGCTGCGCCAAGGAATGCCGCCTCATACTGTGAAGGCGGCAGATACACTGCACCATCGAGCATCGCGCGGAAGAAGCGGCCAAACGCCTCCGGCTTTGATTCCGAAGCCGAATCCCGGTCTGTCATCGGCCCCAGCGTGAAGAACCAGGTAAACATCGATCCGGCGCGTTTGTGGCAGAAAGCCACGCCCGCCTCTTTCGCCGCAGCCTCGATGCCCGCTGCAAGTTCGCCGCTCAACCTATCCAGCCCAAGTTACAAGCGCAGCTTGACACATTGCTGCAGGCATGCGGAAAATTCGAAATACAATGAGGCCGTTGTCAAATACCGAGGGGGGCAACAGTGCCAAATCTAGAGAATGCGCTGCAGCAGCTTCGCGAGGAACGCCGCCGGGCGCAGGCAGAAGTTGAGAAGCTAGACCGAGCAATTTCCGTGATCGAGTCTTTGAACGGTTCAGGAGTATCCCGCGAGGCAACCCGGCCGGCCCGAATCGTGTCGGCCGCTTCACGGCGCAGAATGGCGCAAGCGCAGAAAGCACGATGGGCGAGGGTACGGAAGGAATCGCACCCAGCGAAAAGAACTGGTTCGGCCCCTGCGAAGCGCACCATGTCGGCATCAGCCCGCAGGAAGATCGCGGCGGCACAGCGGGCAAGGTGGGCGAAGCTGAAGGCGCAGCGGAAGAAGGCTATTTAGAACCGGGCAGGGGTCTAGTGTTTAGTCGTATTCACTGCCACCGGAGCCGAATCGCGCTGGAGGTAGGCTGGCGCCACGCTGCAACGGCGCAAAGGAGGAGGGTATGGGAATGTTGGCGAAGTTTCTATTCAGGGAGACGCCTTCCCTGGTCAGCACGGAGTTCTTGGAGACGCTTTTGGCGGACTACCCGAGGCGTGACTTTCAGGTTCGATTGTGGGATGGCACTACGTGGGGAGCGGAAGAGCAGGCGCGCTTCACATTGGTTCTCAAGCACCCGGGAGCGCTGCGTGCGATGTTTCTCTCGCCCAGTGAACTCACGCTCGGAGAAGCCTTTATCTGCGACGATTTCGACATTGAGGGTAATATCGAAGCCGCCTTCGACTTGGCCGACTACCTTCTTAGTCAGAAGCGCAGCCTGTGGGAGAGTCTAGATCTCACGGCGCGGCTTCAGAAGCTGCCGGGGAGTGATCTCCCGCGAACAAGCCTGCATCCCACTAGATTCTGGGGACCGGTCCACTCCAAGGATCGGGACCGACAGGTTGTCAGGCATCACTACGATCTCCCGGTTGAGTTCTACGCGCTTTGGCTGGATCAGCGCATGATTTACTCCTGTGCTTACTTCGCCACGCCGGAAGAAGACTTGGATACCGCCCAGGTGCGCAAGCTGGATTACGTCTGCAGGAAGCTGCGGCTGCGCCCCGGCGAGCGTCTTCTGGATGTCGGCTGCGGTTGGGGTGGATTGATCATGCACGCGGCCGCACACTACAGGGTGGACGCTGTGGGGATCACGCTGAGTGCGCCGCAAGCGGAGGTGGCACGAAGACGCTTGCACGAATCAGAGCTAAATAATCGATGCCGCGTGGAGGTCTGCGACTACCGCGACCTCGAACACGACCAGCAGTACGACAAGATTGTGAGCGTCGGCATGTTTGAGCACGTCGGTGAACAACTCCTGCCGGAGTACTTCCGCCGGGCTTGGGACTTATTGCGGCCGGGCGGTGTATTTCTGAACCACGGGATTGCTTATTCTGCAACGTATCGCAGGCAAGGAGCGTCGTTTACTGATCGCTACGTGTTTCCCGACGGCGAACTGCTGCCGATCAGCACAAGCCTTCGAGCGGCGGAGCTGAGCGGCTTTGAGGTGAGGGACGTTGAAAGTTTGCGTGAGCACTACGCCTTGACACTCCACCACTGGGTCCGGCGGCTGGAGGCCCATGCAGAGGAGGCGCGTCGGATCACCGACGATACCGCTTACCGCACATGGCGCCTCTATATGGCGGGCGCGGCACATGGATTCCGGAGCGGTCGTCTGAGCGTATACCAAACCCTGCTTGTCAAGCCGTTGCACGGGCAGAGTGGTTTGCCGCTGACCCGCGAAGACTGGTATCGGGTCTAGACCCGATCAGACCCAAGCCCCTCATACAGGGCCAAGGTAGTCACGACATGCCTCCTTCAGTGCACAACTCGATGGGGCGGAGCTTCCTCGGATCATTCTCCATCTCCATGAAATCCTACTCTCCTTGCGGAGCTGACGGCCCGAGCTCTCAGTCCCCGATTACGCCCGGAATAACGCGGGCGATAGCCACCGGACGCTCAAAAATTCCTGGGAAGAGAACACATTGTGTCGTGTTATGCTCGCTCACTCCCACACCAACGTTCAACGGCAGCCTCTTGCCGAGCTTCACGTCCCCACCGGGATAAATCTGGTGCGTTTGTTTATCCAGCGGTGATCAGCATCACTCCCAAGGCAATGTTGTTCGTCAATCCTCCGGTCAATTCAAAAGTCGTGGGTAACTGATCGTTCATTGGCGCAACTATACCTTGGGGAGTCCTGGTGCCTATTCTTACTTAGTTGAGGTGCGTTTCGAGAGTGAATTTTCCGGGTGCAAGCGGTTCATATCCTTAGACGTGAGCCTCAAACGGGTCTTGTGCTCGGACCGGGGCCGCACACATCAGCAAGATGCGGGCGCAAGCGGATTCGAGCGACCTGAATGCCCCCGCTAGGTTAACACTGCTTTTCGTCCACTAAGTGAGCCTTGAGCTTCCGGCCCTTCGGTGTTCTCAGCGTGAGACTCTTGCCCTTGAGTACAAACTCGACATCCTTGTCCTTCGCAGAAAACAGATCGTCAATCTCATCGAGAACAGGTGTTTCGTACTCGCTACAGTATGTTTGGCCGGAAGCCCGAACCGCAAAATAAAGCAGGTAGTAGTGGATTCGCGGATAGCGGCTGAAAAAGTACGGATTACGCAGGACCTTTCGTACGCTGAGAACTTTGCCGATCTGCGGGGATTCACTTGACGAAGCAGGCGGAGGTTCTGTGCCCTGTGCGTAAGCGATCGCCACCAGGAAAACACCTGTGACAAGCACAACAGCTAAGACCCCCTGCCCCAACTCCTGATGAAATGCCATGCTCAGTATTCTCTTGATATTCCAACAATTCCGCAAGATTCGACAGTAACATTTACAAGTGTTTTTCTAGATCTGATCTCGATGCTGCTCTAAAACGATGCGCACTAATTGACTCCGCGTCCGGACACCAGTCTTGGAAAAGAGCTGCTGAAGAGCGGCTTTGACCGAACTCTCCGACACTCCGATGCGCGCCGCAATTTCTTTGTTTGCAAGGCCCTCGAATACATACGAAAGCACTTGCTGTTCTCGTTCCGTGAATCGTCTGCTTCGGGTTTCCCCCGGCACTGCTGCCTCGCTATTGAGGGCGGTTTGCAGCTGATCCCGGTCCAGCCACACCTTGCCAGCCATTACGTCACGAATTGCCTGTGCCAGCAATGCGGCAGAGTCGTGTTTTCGAAAAACTCCAGAAATGCCGGAACGGATCAGCTCCGCAGCCACCCCCGCATCCACCCCTGCAGTTACAACGAGGACCTTTCCCTGGAATCCCTCTTCCTTTGCCAATCGGAGGAACTGCCGGCCATCGCTCTCGCCAAGATCGAAATCAAGGAGCACGACATCGATCGCCTTTCGCCGCAGAATCTGCAGAGCCTCTCCAATTGTGCCGCAGTGAGCAGCAACCTCGAACCCGGGCTCCGCAGCGAGGAGCCGACTTGCACTCTCTCGAAACAACGTGTGATCGTCTAACAACAAAAGGTGGACGGTGCTCGCCGCAGTTTCAGGCATTTGCCGCCTCCTCCTCTCCGACACCTAGGGGCAAGACCACAGCGAAGCAGCAACCTTCCGATCTCGGCTCGTAAGAAAGTTCCCCCCCGAAGCTGCGCATAATCGCCCTGGAAACGTAGAGCCCGAGACCGCTGGACTTGGCGCCGCTCTGGAACGGCCGGAACAGGTTTTCTGGCGAAGCGACTCCCGTCCCTGTATCCTCGAATCGAATTACGACAGTCCCGTCCTCCTCTCGCGCCGCAATTCGAAGTTGCTTCACCCCGGTGGACGCCATGGCCCGGCGGCTATTCTTCGCCAGGTTTAAGAAAACCTGAATGAGTCCGTACCGGTCAGCCCAAACCAATGGCAATGATTCCTGAACATCCCATTGCACTTTGATATCGGACTCGTGATAGGCGGTTTCGATCAGGATTCGCAATTCGTCCAGTACAGACGTAAGTTCAACCACCTCACCATTCTGAGCTGTGGTGGAACCCAATTCCAATGCCGACACTCTTTCCAGGCTCTGGATCAAGTTCCCCAAGGCCTCAAAGTCCTCGTTCGACTCAAGCTCCTTAACTCGGGAGAGGTTCTTATGCACGACAAGCACTGCACCGCAGAGGTTCCGAATTTCATGGGCCACAGCGCTCATCAGGATTCTCGTGTTCTTCAATAGATAGTCTAGACTGAGATCCTCGCGATTCCGCAGGTCCTCAGAAAGGTCCACAATGATGGCCGCCAAGCGCGGGCCCGATATCGTGCCGTAGGTCGAAAACCAAACACCGGCCAGAAAGACTTCCCCATCGCTCCTTTTCCCTGTGCACTGCAGAGTGGTCCGGAATACTCGTGGCTGTTGAGTCTTGAGAATCGTCTGCAAAGCTGGGAGATAAGAGTTGATTCCCTGGTCTTGCAAAGGCTTCCCTTCAAGAGCGAGCAAGTGTTGAGCTGCTTCATTTGCCAACAAGACGCTGCCGCCCGAGTCAATCGTGACAATCGCAGCTGGACTGCTTTCGACGAGGGAACGCAATTGCTCCTCGGCGTCCTCGCGTAGCTTGATCTGCCCTTCGAGTTCTTCGACGTGCGTTATCGCAATTCGGCGATTGCGGATCAACTCTGAAATAAACAGTCCCGTACCGACAAATCCTGCTGAGCTAAACAGCAAGCGAAGCACCGCTTCATTTTCTGGCAAATTGCTGAACGCTTCCTGAAGAACTGCACAAACCAGTGCAACCCCCACAATCTGAGTCCTTGACAGGAACCCCCCGAGAATCATGATGGGAAATAGGTAAAGAAATCCCAGCGAGATGTAGGGCTTCGTCGCCCAGTCGACCACCGCGATGGCTGATATCAAGAGACCGGCAACAACGATCAGTCTGGTGCGGTTGGCCGGTGCGTACATGGACAGTACGTCTTTCATGGCTACTTTAATGGTGCGCTATCTTCGTGTGCCAAGAAAACTGCTTTCTCAAACCCTAGCCAAAAGATAGGCTCCCGGCTCACCAAAAGATAGTGTATGCAAAACAATCCGCGGAGAAGTGTACCCTAGCCAAACGTGCCCCAGCCGAAAGGATACTTTGCCCACATCAAGAAATGACATACAACCGAATCCAGAGGCGAGCTTGATGTTTTCGAGGGGATTGGTCGTTTGTCTATTGGCTATAGGTATCGCAACGATCATTGCAAAATGCTACGCAGCGCCGCAGGCCGACCAGGTGGGCTCCGATGAATCCAACCGGCAAGTGGGCAAAACCCAGAACCCGACCGGTAATAGGGCTTCGAGCGACCTTCCAGACCACACCCACAATCCCAAGGACATGGGTTCTACCTATGTTCCGCTAGACAGTTGGATATATCCGGCTCTGGATCGCCTCGCCGCATTGGGCTATGCGGAGAGGGGATTCGAGGGTGTGCGTCCGTGGACTCGCATGCAATGCGCACGAATGATTGAGGAGGCCGAAGAGGACCTGGAAGTACTTTATCCTCTGAGTGAAGACGCAGAAGATCTGCTGAGCCGCCTCGAAGAGGAATTTTCCTTTGAAATAGGCCTGCGAGATGGCCAGCGCAACTTAGGCGCAAGCCTTGAGTCAGCTTACGCCAGGGCTGTATCTGTCAGTGGCCCAGCCTTGACCAACAGTTACCATTTCGGCCAAACGGTTTCTTATGACTTTGGCCGCCCATTCGAACGAGGGACTAACGGTCAGGCCGGCGGCGCCTTTCGAGCTGAAGCCGGACCCTTTGCGCTTTACGTCCGCGCCGAATATCAGCACGCGCCTTCTGCTCCCGCTCCTTCGGAGGCCGTCCTCAATGTGATCGTGCTCAAAGATGAAGTGCCCATACCTCCCGATGCCGGCGTTGACGGAATCAACGGCCGCGATTATTGGACGCTTATGTCGTCCTGAATTTGAGCCCGCTAAAGTTGAGCAACTGGCAGCTCTCGGTGGACAGGCAAAGCCATTCCTGGGGCCCCGGCCCCGGCGGCGCTTTCTTGCTGAGCGACAATGCCGAGCCTATTGGCATGGTCGATATCGTCAACCCGGAGCCCATCCGTCTGCCCTTTCTTTTGAAGTTCCTGGGGCCGGCGCGGATCGATCAATTTGTGGGAATGCTCGAAGGCCGCACGGATCATGCGCACCCCCTGGGTTTACGGCCAAAAAATCACCTTCAAGCCTTTGCCTTGCCTGGAGATCGGATACGGGCGCATCACTACAATTGGAGGCCGGGGTGGGGACCCATTCACTTTGCACAATTTCATTCTCAGCCTTTTTGGTCAAGTGAGTCATAAGCTTGGTTCGATTCCGGGCGACAACGATGATGAGATGGATTGGACGTTTTATGTCCCGAAGGTGCGGAACTATATCGTTCTATACGGTGAAATGTACGCAGAGGACGACTTCATCGCGTGGGTGAATATCAGGGCGTCTCCATTTCGGCCGGGGATCTACATTACTCGCATTCCCGGAATCCCCAGACTCGATCTTCATATTGAAGCCGCGAACACGGAGACTCCTGGATGGCATAGTCGGATCGGCGGCAATGAGGGGCAATATATTTATTGGGACTACGACTACAAAGAAGCGGACACCGACAATGGCTTTCTGATGGGCAACACGGTTGGCCGAGACGGCAAGACCATTCAAGGCTGGCTAACTTATTGGGCGTTGGCCAGGAATACTGTCCAACTCATGTACAAGAACAATTTTGTTGATCCCGCTTTCATTCCGGGAGGAGGCGCCTGGCAGGATTACTCTGTGCAAAATGAGTTTCATCGTCGATCGGGACTGTACGTGAAGAGCCAGCTGCAGTATGAACATATCTCGCACTATCCATTGCTCTTTAACGGACCGCAGCAAAATGTGACAGCAATTGTTGAATTGGGCTTTATGCCCAACAACAACAAAAGTAAGAAATAACAGACTTCCCACGTGAGCTGCGCACTTGCCTACCGAAATGTGGGGATTCCGAGTTTTCGGCGCGTGGCGCAAAAGCGAAACTTGTCAAACAAACCAGCCAAAAGATAGCCCCCTCGCTCACCGGAAGATAGTGTTTGAGACTCGAAGATAGGATTCCCCCTCGCGCACAGTGGCTCGCACAATGATCACTGCCGCGTCCAGCACGGCATCTTTAGAGGCCTGAGAGGGGCGTCGAGTTGGAGCAATCGCGGCTACGCTCTAGGGCGAATCCTGGAAGCGTGACGGTCGAACGAAAATGATGAAGTATCCGGTTCACATCAGTAAGAGAGTTGCCGTTGTGTTTGTGACGGCCGCAGCGATCATTGTCGCAACGGGACTTCTGGAATCAGGCCGCAGTCGTGGTCAGGCTGCAAACGCAAATGCGCCGCAGGAATCGGGCGCAAAATCCAACACGTCCGGGTCCGAAGCGGCCTTGGACCTGTCACCCAGCCAACTGAACTCGATCAAGATCGAACCGGTGGGAAGCTACCTGTTTCCCGTTGAGAAGGAAGGGGTATGCGAGCGAGCTCGACGTGGCGGCGCAGGAATCACAGCTCGCGCTTGTCGCCGCCGCCTTGCCTCCGCTGCTTAAGCAGTTGGCGCAACAACGGGACCTGCTGGCTGTGCTGTCGGGCGGGTTCCCCAGCCAGGATTTGACCGAAAAGTTTGAGCTGTCGAGTCTGCATCTGCCTCAGGAACTGCCGCTGAGCCTTCCTTCGCAACTCGTGGAGCAACGCCCGGATGTGCGCCAGGCCGAGGAGAACTTGCATTCAGCCAGCGCCCAGGTTGGAATTGCGCGTGCAAATCGCCTCCCGAACTTTGCGCTGACTGGAAATGTTGGCAGCATGGCGGTCGCCGCCAGCAATATATTCGCGGCGGGCATGGGCTTTCGGGATATAGGCGCAAGCGTCACGCAGCCCATCTTTCAAGGCGGCATCCTCCTACATCGGGAGCGCGCCGCGAGAGCCGCTTATACTCAGGCCGCCGAACAATATCGCAGCACGGTCTTAACCGCCTTTCAGAATGTCGCTGACACGCTGAATGCGCTCCAACAGGACGCGAACGCCTTGAAGGCCGCGGCTGCCGCTAAAGACGCCGCCAGCGTCACCCTCGACCTGACTAAGAAACAGCTTGAATCCGGTTACGCCAATTACCTCGCGCTCTTGAGCGCGGAACAAGCCTATCAGCAAGCCCTGATTAACTTGGTGCAGGCTCAGTCGAATCGTTATGCCGACACTGCCGCGTTGTTCCAGGCTCTTGGCGGCGGATGGTGGAACCGTCCCGACATTCCTAAGAGCTAACTATGAAGGCGTCACTAGTTGCAACCTGGTACTCAATGGCAACAGACCTTTTAGTGAGTACCGTCGCCATGGCACTTGGAACTTTTGTTGCGGCCTCACCCTATCGGGCGGCTAAGATTTGGGGGTCGCAACGACTCGCTAACTTAGCTCCTGAACACAGAGCTTCGTTCGTAGGCTGGTACCGCGCCTTCGGGATCCTTCTTTGTCTGGCAGGCGTGCTCCTCACGGTGGATAGCACCGTTTTTTCAAGTTGTCAGCACGAGAATTCCCATCTTCGGCCGGCGCAAGAGAACACGAATGTGTCCGCGCCACTTCAGGAATCTGCCGAAAGATAGCCTTGAACGCTCGAAAGATGGCTGCCAAACTTGAAAGATAGGGTTCTCGGCATCCGGCACTCCGGTTTACATAGATGGAATGTCTGGCGATCAACCTCGATTCCTTGCCACGGCGGCATTTTCGTTCCCCTGGGACCGCTTCTTCGATCAAGGCGAGCGGCTCTTTGAGGTTGCTTTCCTTGTGCTGTGGCTCGCGTTCGTGGTCTTCCTTGCCTACGCCGCGGTACGTTTCGTCCGCGAAAACGCCAAGAAGAAGTCAAAGAGCAAAGGGAAACGGCGTGACCGCCCAGCATCCCCAACGCGCAGTTGGAACTAGAGGTGTGATCGTGACGCGAGAGCTAGGCGACGCTCGCCCAACTGATTCAGTAATCGAGAGGCAACGGCAACCCACGCAAGCCTAAAACTTCCTACTACTCCCTCCTCCCTTTTTCTCTTGTCTACTGCGATTAACTATGGTTAACTATACAACATCATCCTTGGTTAATGTCGGCGAACTGGGCTGACGTTGGCGCTTAGTGGCCAAGCGCAGTGGGGGAATACATGGCACGGGTAATTTGCTTGGATCTCATTCTGGCGGTCATCGCGTCTCTTCTTCCGGCGAAAGCACTCGCACAAGGCGAAACCACCAGTGCCATCGTCGGCGAAGTAAGGGATGCAACTAACGCAGTTGTGCCGGGCGCCATTGTGACGGTCACAAATCACGAGACCGGTCTAAAGCGTAGCGCTCACACCGATGACGCAGGCCGGTTCAATTTCCCACAGCTAAAGCCTGGTGCCTATTCGGTCAGAGCGGAAGCGCGAGGTTTCGAACCGCGGCAAAATGACAATGTCGTTTCGGGCCTGGGCCAGAAGCAAAGAGTGGATTTCACGCTTAACGTGGCGCGATCAAATGAGGTGGTTGAGGTAAACAGTGAAGCGCCACTCATCAACCCGGAAAACGCAAACACATCTACCACTTTGAATGCGCCGGCGCTGGAGGATCTGCCCAATCCAGGTGGTGATTTAACCTACCCTCTGCAGTTTGCGCCTGGCGCCCTCATCAACACGGCGGGCAGCAGCAACGACTTCGTCGGCGGCACAAACGGATATGGCAACGTGGAGTTTAACGGACTGCCCGCCCTCTCAAACGGTTACATCGTTGACGGACTGGAAACGAACGACCCGCTTACTAACCTCAACAGCGGCCTTTCAACCAACCTTGTTTTGGGATTGAATTCAATTTCAGAAGTGACTGTCAACACTCTTTCCTATTCCGTGGATCAAGGGCGGTATGGAGCCTCCCAAGTCGACTACGTCACCAAGTCTGGCACGAATCTGTTTCACGGAAATCTCTATGAACTGTGGAATGGTTCGCTGCTGAATGCAGCGGACTACTTCACCAATGCGACGCCGGGGAATCACAAGCCCAGATCGACGGTCAATCATTTTGGGGGCAGTCTGGGCGGCCCAATTGTGCACGACAGACTCTTCTTTTTCTTCGACAGCGAATGGATGCGGATCGCGCTACCGATTGTTACGCCAACGATCGTTCCCACTGCGGCATTCCAACAATACGTCTTGCAACAGCTTCCGCTGGGTCAAACAACCGGCTGCGTGGCTAGCGGGCCTAATCGGAATTGTTACCCCGCCGCGCCGCAGTTGGTCCCTTTCTATCAACAAATGTTCTCCCTCTATCGAAATACCAGCGGTACCGCCTACGCGATAGACGGTTGTCCGATCGCGGTGGGTTGCGCGAACCAGCAAAGCGTTTCGCACACCAGCGACGACCACGAGCAAGTGCAGACGGCCCGAATCGATTACAACATCAGCCCGAAGGACACCGCATGGCTTCGTTTTCAGTCGGACACCGGTCTGCAAGCCGTGTGGACGGACCCCATCAACCCGGTGTTCAACGCGCTTTCGCCGCAGCCTCTCTGTTCTTTCGCGGCAGGACACACGCACGTCTTCTCGCAGAACCTGGTGAACTACTTCAATCCCGCATTCTCCTGGTACGAAAGCTTGTTTGGGCCAAGCAACCTTCAGAAGACACTTTCGGCGTTCCCGATCGTGCTCGAGGGCAGCGGCGCGAACCCCTTTACGCCCATAGGAGGGCTGGACAACACCTGGATTCAAGGCAGGCGCGCATCCCGGTTCTTCATCAATGACAACCTGTCCTGGAGCCGTGGCGCTCACGAACTGCGATTCGGAACCAATACCCGTATCTTCCGTTTGAACGACTTCGACTTCGGGGAAGGCGCGGTTTCCACCGTGACTTACGCGAACTTGCAGCAATATATCTATGGAGTAGCGAACACCGCCTTGAAGACGTTCCCTTCGAACGCAAATGAGCCCTTCAACTTTCTCAATCTCGATGTCTACGCGCAAGACACCTGGAAAGTGACTCGCAAACTGACCTGGACGTTCGGTCTGCGCGATACCTTCAACTCCAATCCGCTGAATCCGCATGAACAGGTCGCCCGTCTTCGCGGCTCCTTCGGTTCCATCTCGCATGACGTCAATCAACCGCTGAACGCCGCTATTCAAACTCATCTCGGTAATCTGTTCTCGTCCACGCCGCTGGCCATTCTGCAACCGAGAACCGCGATTGCGTGGCAGTTCGAGCCGAAATCCGTTCTCCGCACCGGCTTTGGGATTTTCAGCGATATTTTGCCGGGCACTGTGGCCGACCTGATCGGCGCCAATCCTCCATACGATAAGACGTTCCAGGGAGGACTGTTCGGCACTGTGGGCCAAGCCGGATCCGCGGGCTGCGACCCGGTAGTCGGCTGCGCAGCCATCGCTCCCGCAGTGACGAACAGCGCAGTGGACGCAACCATTGCAGCGAATCAGACTTTTACTTCGGGATTCCCCCAGGGCCAGCTCTCGTGCGCATCTCCACTGTCAAATCCGACAAGTTGCCTTCCACCGGTCGCGATCACGGCCATTCCAGATGGCAAGCTCCACGCTCCGTACTTCATGGAGTGGAGTCTGGGCATTGAACACCAATTCGGAACGACCGCCAGCGCGCACGCGCAGTACGTCGGCACGCGCGCTGTGAACCAGCCGTACTCAACCCAAGTCAACGGCTACCAAACCGTGTGCCAGGGCTGTTTTACGCCGTTCCCTTACATGCAACCTACCGATCCACGATTCGGCGCGGTGACGCAGTTCTCCACCGGCGCGAACAGTCACTACAACGGCCTCCAACTGACCGCGATGAAGCGGCTCGGCCATGGTTTGCAAGGACAGGTCAACTACACCTGGAGCCGTTGCATGGATACAGTCTCGAACGGAGGATTTCTGCAATTCTCCGCCGGAGGAATTCTTTCGCCTTTGCCGGGAGAGCTGGCCCGCGATTATGGTCCTTGCGACTATGACATCCGCCACAATCTCAATGCGCAGTATGTGTATCAGTTGCCGGTTCGAGTGCGTAGTCATTCTCTGGGCTACGCGCTCAACGGCTGGCAGATTTCCGGGACAGCGTTTTGGCACAGCGGAGTTCCGTTCTCGGTGTTGAGTTCGCCCTATTCAGCTACCAATCCAAGCACCGGGAAGGAAGAGGGAATTGTGCAGGGCAGTGGGCCGGAGTTCGCCAGTCTTGTGCCGGGAGTGAATCCCTATTGTCGCCATTGCAGCCTGGGCGTTACCCAAGCGGGCACAATTCAGTGGCTCGATCCCGATGCGTTTGTATCGGCATTTGATACGAGTACAGGGACATGCTATAGCCTTCATGGCGGTGACAAAGACAATGCTCATACCTGCCAATTCGGAAACCTCGGTCGCAACTCACTGCGCGGTCCCGATTTCCTCTGGAGTGACTTCTACCTGACAAAATGGTTTGCCTTGACCGAGCATGTGAAGCTGCGGTTTGAGGCCCAGTTTTTCAATGCCTTCAACCATCCGAATTTCAGCCTTCCAAGCGTGATGCAGGCCGGCATTCCGGGAAATCCTTCCACGCAGGGTGGATTTGGAGCGCTCACGTCCACAACTTCTCCGCCGACCGGCTTGCTCGGCGTTGGGTTGGGCGGCGACGGCACTCCGCGCATGATCGCATTTCAAGCGCGACTGGAGTTCTGACCTGGAGCGTGCTTCCTAAATTGGTTTTGGGCAGGGCACGGCTTTAGAGCGGTTCCTTAGAAGGTATATCCGATTCCAGCCGGGGTTGATAAGCTGGGATCGGCGATTTCTCGGCGACGACAAACGGCGTGGCGCGAGCTTATTCCGACGATCTGCGCGGCAAGATTTTA
>Ga0224534_1000267_pt1 | contig 34835 bp, 47 predicted proteins | sample 714E12024metaG_FD_172012 | JGI IMG/M metagenome (GOLD analysis project Ga0224534, IMG submission 172012) | Peat soil microbial communities from Stordalen Mire, Sweden - 717 E1 20-24 | ecosystem: Environmental > Terrestrial > Soil > Wetlands > Peat | place: Sweden: Norrbotten County, Stordalen... | reverse complement strand
GCTCCAGCGCAACCCGGGGGGCAGGCCCAGACGCCCCAGCGCAACCCGGGGAGGGCGGCCCAGGCACCAGGCGCAACCCGGGGGTGCAGGCGCCCCAGCGCCGAGTTCGGGGAAATCCCCCGCCCCACCGTCATGATGTTGCATAAACAAGCCCCCCTCTCCGAACTTGTTGCATTCCGAGCAATCCCAGTCATAATGGTATGCGACAGGGAGATGAGAGATGGCAGGGTTCGCAGCCCGTCCGCGGGCAGAAAAGGTTTGGGATCGGGTTGACCGGCGTGGCGCGAACGAGTGCTGGCCGTGGACGGGGACGACCAACCGGGGGGGATACGGGCTTCTGGTCTATACGGTGCCGCGGGGGCAGGGTTGTGCGTCGACGCGTGGGAGCGACAGGAAGTGCGCCGGGGCGCACCGAGTGGCCTATGAGGCTGTGCATGGGGAGATATCCGCGGGCGTGGTGGTACGGCACACCTGCGATAACCCTGGGTGCTGCAATCCGGCGCATCTGGTCACCGACCCCCCGGCGGACAATTCCGCGGATATGGTTGATCGGGGAAGGAATGGGGCGTGCCTCGGCAGGCAGCCGTTTCGGCCTCGGGTGAGCAAGCTGACGGACGACGACGTGAGGATGATTCGGGCTCTCGGCGCGGGAGAGATGGGGGTGATGGAGATTGCGGTTCGGATGGGGATATCGGACACGCACGTCAGGTCCATCCTGTCGGGCAGGCGGAAGGCTCACGTCCCGGACGGCGCGGTCGATATGGCGAAGGTTCCCCTATTGCCGAAGAGGCTGTCTCCCGGTACGTTTACGGTTGAACGGAAGGGATGGGCATCATGAAGCGTCTGGTCTGGATTATCTGGCGAGCGATGGAACACGAGGGGCGGGTCTCGGACGATGTTACGGCGGCGTCGACGTTCGAGGAACTCGGGCTCGACAGCCTGGACATGGCGGATATACTCACGGCTGCCGAGGACGAGTTTGGCGTAGAGATGACGGGCGAGGCTCTGCGGGACGTGGAGACGGTCGGTGGCCTGTGGGGTGTGATTTCGGAGCGTTCAGGCGGGGCGGCACAGGGTGTCCAGGGGTAGCGATCGGGCCTGTGCCGTTCCACCTGAAATTTTGGAGATGAAGCGATGAAGACGGAATTGGGAATTCTGGGATGCCTGACCGGCATGGTCCTGATCGCTGTTGCCGTCACGGGCTGCAACAGTGACGGGACGCTGACGACGAAGAGCCAGAACGTGCTGAACTCGGCGGCGCAGATTGGCTGCGTGGTCGATGGGGTGGTGCAACCGCTGGCGGTTGTCGTGGGGGGAACTGTGGCGACGGCGGCGGGCTACGGCCCCGAGGCGAGGTTGGCTACGGACCTGGACGCGGGCTTTCACCAGCAGATTCAGGCCGGCTGCGCGGCGATGAGGGGGACGATGACGAGCGTTCCTGCGGCACAGTGATGGAGAGCCCCTTTCCCCGCATTTCGTCTTCCGCCTGGAACCCAGGCCCTGAGATGCAGGCCTACCCCGGCTATACGCTGTCTCTGGAGATGGCCGGTCGGGCGAGTCAGGTGTCTTTGGGCCTGTTCGCTGTGGCAGCTTATGGCTATTCGCGCTGTGCCGAGCTGGCGTTGCGCGTCGCCTGCGATTGCTGCTGACATGGGGCAGCCAGGGAAAGAAACCGCGATCTTCGCCAACAGCAGCCACATCGCTGAGGCGGAGTACGAGCGGGACACCAAGACGCTGACGGTGACCTTTCAGGACGGATCGACCTTCGCCTACAGGGGCGTTCCGGTCGAGGTGTGGGGTGGGATGCAAACCACACCCAGCGTCGGAAGCTTCTTCCATCGTCAGATCAAGGGCCGGTATTCGCACGAGGACATGCGATGAATGTCGCTGAATTCCCGACGACGAACCTCACGGACATTCCGGCGATGCTGCGGAAATGCGCCGACGACATAGAGGCTGGGGACCATGAGGCGCTTCGTTTTGTAGTTCTGACGATGGTTCGGAACTCCGACCTGGCCGTATCGCTGTTCCTTTTTGGCAAAGGCACACCGCTGGAGGTGCTGGGTGCTCTAAGCGCCTCCCACCACCAAATTATTCCGTGACCATCCTGGTCCTGGACGAGCGCGAGGCGACGATTGTCACGCTGGCGAAGAACCGCCGCCTCGCACACCAGGTGCTGTTCGACCACCGCTATCAGACGCCGGACTTCCACGGCGAGATCATCGACCACCTGCACAGCGACAATCCTGCCATCGTCGACGAGGCGTTCCGCGGCGCGGCCAAGTCGACCCTGGCCGAAGAGGCCATCGTCATCCGCGCCTGCCTGCGCGAGTTCCGCCACTGCCTGATCGCCGGCGCCAGCTCGGACAAGGCGGGAGAGCGTTTACACGCAGTCCGCCGCCACTTCGAGCAGAACGATCGGATCAAGGAGCTGTTCGGAGACCTTCGCGGCAAGCCCTGGGGCGATGAGCGGATCGAGCTGGCGACCGGCATCACCATCCAGGCCCTCGGCCGCGGCCAGGCGCTGCGCGGGACCAAGACCGCCGACACACGTCCCGATTTCATCCTGGTCGACGACATCGAAGACAAGGCGTCGATGGCCACGCCCGAAGGTCGGGAGAAAATTCAATCGTGGTTCTTCACCGACCTGCTGCCGGCTGGCGATGAGCCGACGATGCGGGTGAGGATGCTGTGCAACAACATGGGGCCGGGCTGCCTGGCCGAGCGCCTGACGCACCCCGACAGCGGCTTCGATGTCCACGTCTATCCGTGGGTTTTCAGGGATGCCGCCGGCGTTGATCGCGCCATTTGGCACGAGCGCTACCCGATGGAGACGATCGAGAAGAAGCGGCGCCAGTTATTCTCTCTCGGCCGGGCGGCGGATTACAAGATGGAATACCTGTGCCTGAGCGAGACACCAGAGGAGAAGCCGTTCAAGCGCGAGATGCTGCGGGTTGAGCCGACGGTGCGGACCTGGCAGGCGGTCTATGCCGCCTTCGATCCAGCGCGCACCGTCCATGCAGGCTCGGCGCAGACAGGTCACGCGTGCTGGTCATGGATCGGCAACCGGCTGGTGTTCTGGGAAGCCTGGGGGCGGAAGCTGCTGCCCGACGAGATCATCACGGCCATCTTCGACTGCAACGAGGTCTACCATCCGGCCTGGATTGGCGTCGACGAGGTGGGGTTGAACGAGTTCATGCTCCAGCCGATTCGACAGGAGGCTGTGCGCCGTGGTGTTACGGTCCCGATCAAGGCTCTGCACCCACCCAAGAGCAAGACGGAACGCATTCGGGCGCTCCAGCCCTTCGCCAATGCCCGAGAGATGGTCTTCTCCCAGTCGCTACCTGAGCTGGAGCATCAGCTTCTCGCCTTCCCCATGGGCCTGCGCGACGTCGTCGACGCCGCGGCCTATGCCCTGGTGATGCGCTCGGGCGCGCCGGTGTACGAGGATTTCGCCGGGCAGAACGTGATGGAGGCGATGCGCCCAACTGGCTCGGCGGCCCCCTTCCTCTGCCTCAATGGATCACCTGCGGCAACCACAGGCGTCCTCGTCACCCTGCACGAGGGGAACATGCGGGTTCTGGCAGACTGGGTGCGTGAGGGCGAACCGGCAGGGGTGGTTGCCGATATCATCTCCGCGGCCCAGATCGAGGCTGGCCGCGCGGTCAAGGTGGTGATGCCGCCGCGGCACTGGGACACCTACCACAATTGCGGCCTGCGCCAGGCTGTCGGGCGGAAGACGCTGGAGGTGCGCAAAGGCACCCCCGAGGCGATGGGGCGCGACGTCATCCGCGCCTGCCTGCGCCGCATGAGCAGGGGCTTCCCCTCCCTGCTGGTGTCGTCCGAGGCGACCTGGACCCTCAACGCCTTCTCCGGCGGTTACTGCCGCGCCCTGGTCAAGGGCGGCGGGGGGCTGGCCGACTTCGCGGAGGAAGGCATGTACCGGCTGTTGATGGAGGGGCTGGAGAGCTTCTGCGGCCTGCTGGCGATCATCTCGCCAGACGAGGCGGAAGCTGGTAGGAATTACGCGACATCGCGCGACGGCCGCCGCTACCTCTCGGCTATGCCCGGTCGCTGACCACAGTTCGGGGGCACCCATGGCGAAGAAACGGAACCGCGACGACGAGCTTTCCAAGAAGGAAAGCGTCCGGGAGTCTCTTCTCGACATCTTCAAGGATGTGGAAAAAGGATTCACCAATCAGCAGAGTCGCTCCAACGAAATCCTGGACTTCTGGGAGGCCTACAATTGCGAACTCGGCGACCGTCAGTTCTATAACGGCAATTCGCAGACTTACATCCCCATCATCCGCTCTGCGATCAACGCCAGGCGTACTCGCTTTGTCAATCAAATCTTCCCCATCTCGGGGCGCCATGTCGAGGTGGTGTCGGCCGAGCAGGACATTCCCCACGCCTTGGTGGCGCTGATCGAGCACTACATCGCCGCGTCCAAACTGCGAACGCAGTTGCTGCCGGCGTTGTTGGTCAATGGCGACGTCGAGGGCCAGTACACGATCTATGTCGACTGGGACAAGGTCACCCGCCACGTCGTCACCCGAGAAATCGAACCCGTCGAGGTCGGCGGCATGGCGATGGAGGAGTTCGGCGAGGTCGAAACCATCTCGGAAGAGGAGGTCGAGGACTCGGGTCCGGCAATCCAGATCATTGCCGACTCTGATTTTCTTGTACTTCCGGTGACTGCCGATTCGATCGACCAGGCGTTAGAGCACGGCGGCAGCGTCACGGTGCTGCGCCGCTGGTCGAAGGCGATGATTCGCAGCAAGGTCAAGGCAGGCGACATCACCGAGGAGATGGGGGATGCTCTCATTGAGGAAATGACGGCGCAGGTCAAGGAAGGGGCTGGCCGCACCAACACGGCCAAGGAACTTGCCACGGCAGCAGGCATCAAGCTCGGAGAGGGCGGCAAGCATGCCCTGGTCTACGAGACCTGGACCAAGCTGGAGGTGGACAAGAACCGGCGCATCGTCCGCGCCTATTTCGGCGGCGCCGACCGGGTGCTCGGCTGCAAGCTCAACCCGTTCTGGTGCGACAAGGTGCCTGTGCTGTCGGCGCCGGTGGAGAAGGCGCCGGGCGTGTTCAAGGGCATGAGCAAGATCAAACCCGGCGTGCTCGACCTTCAGATCGCGGCCAATGACGCGATAAATGAAGGCCTGGACTCCGCTACCTTTGCCCTGCTGCCGATCGTCATGACCGACCCCGAGAAGAACCCGCGCGCTGGCTCGATGATCCTCGACCTGGCTGCTGTGTGGGAGTGCGACCCGAACAGCACCAAGTTCGCCAACTTCCCGCCGCTGTGGAAGGAGGCCTTCCAGATCGTCGCCAATGCCAAGCAGGAGGTGTTCCAGGCCCTTTCCGTCAGCCCGGCGATGCTGCCGCAGCAGACAGGGGGAAAGTCCAAGCGGAACCAGGCCGAGGTTGCTGTCGAGCAACAGGTCGACCTGTTGAGCACCGCCGACGCGGTGACCAACGTTGAGGGCGAAATCCTCACTCCTCTGGTGCAGCGGATGATGGCGCTCGACCACCAGTTCCGGGACGCAGATATGCTGGTGCGGTCGTTCGGCGAAATGGGGCTGAAGGCAACGATGCAGGAAATAGAGCCGATCCAGATGGGCAAGCGCATAGCGCTCCGCTGGTTCGGCGTCGAGGCCGCGCGCAACGCTGCTCAGGTGCAGCAGCAGATCGCCGGCCTCAACGTTATCCGCGGCATCCCCCCCGAGCAGTACCCCGGCTACAAGCTCAATATCGCCCCGATCATCGTGCAGCTGGTCGAGAGCACCTTCGGCCCGCGCCTGGCGCCGCTGGTGTTCATGGACATTCGCGAGCAGCAGGCCGCCGATCCCGAGGTCGAGAACGACATGCTCGAGGAGGGCTTCGAGGTGATGGTTCACGCTCAGGACGATGATGGCGCGCACCTTCGGGCGCACATGGGGGTGGCCCAGTCGCCGGCCCGCGACACCCACATTCAGCGCCACCAGATGCAGATGCAGGCCAAGCAGATGGCGCAGATGCAGCAACAGCAGGGGCAGCCCGGCGCACCCGGCGGCGGCGGCCAGCCCGGACGCCCCGGACAGCCGCAGCCTGGCTCTCAGCCGGCCGTGCCGCGGCAGAACAAGCAGGCGCCCGGCGCCATCCATCCTGACCAGATGGCGCGCGCAGGCGCTCCCGGTATGCCCCGCAAGTTCTGACAAGCTCCCCGCTCCCTCCCGAGCGCACCTGGCGGCCCCTTCGGGGGCCGTCTTTTTGCGTGCGCAGTTGACAATCTTCCTGCGATTGATGCAAAAAGGGGGTGGGTGGGAATCAAATCCTATTCACTTCGCCTGCCCGACGTTATCGGGCGCCCGATTTGTCGGCCGTAAGCCGCAGGAGAGACAGATGCCAGACGTGATCGACGACGCTTTTTCGCCCGACGACGACGACGTCCTTCTCGACGAAGTCGACGAAGTCGACGAAATCCAGACGGAAGACGATGCCGCAGAATCCGAACAGGATGATGATGTTGCTCCTGCCGCAGATGACGATGATGCCCCCGCAGCTGCCGCCCCGCGGCAGCAGAGTCGGGCGGAACAGCGTATCGTTGCCCTGCGTAAGCGCGAAAAAGAGGCAGCCTCAGAGCGCGATCGCCACAAGGCCGAGGCCGACGATCTTCGGCGCCAGCTCAATCTGCACAATATCGGCCTGTCGGAAGCCCAGCGCGCCGCGGCCGAACGAGTCGAGCAGGAGCGCATGGCGCTCATGGACCCCGACCAGCGCACGCAATACCTCCTCGGGCGCCAGGGGCAGCAGTTCCAGAGCCAGATCAACGAGCTTCGCTTCCAGACTTGGGACGCTAGCGACAAGGTCAAATTCGACGGCATGGCTTCCCGCAGCCCCGCTCTCGCCTCTGTCGCGGACGAAGTCGAACGCGTCCTCGCAGCCGAGCGCGCGGCCGGACGCTCTGGCGCCAACCGCGAAACCATCGCGGCGTATGTCATCGGCCAGCGCGCCCTCGCCCGTGCCGGCCGCGCTAAGGCCAAGCAAAGCAAGACGGGGCGCGAGCGCCTGGCACAGCAATCTGCCCGCCCTGCCGGCGGCAGTTCCGACGTCGCAGCCCCAGGGCGTAAGGGTGGGCGCGACGACAGTATCGAAGCACTCGAGCGGCGCCTGCGCGGCGTCAAAGTATGACGGGGGCCGTCGCCCTTTGTCTTTTTTCGGAGGGTGACCTATGGCCGTCAATCAGGCGTCGGGCTTTCAGGCCGACACGATCAATTACATCGACAAGAAGACCCTGCCTCTGGCTCGTCGCCAGTTGGTCGCCTACCAGTTCGGTGACCCTCTGACCCTGCCCGAGGGTATGGGGAACACCTACACTGCCACTCGCTTCAACCGCCTGCCGCTGCCCTTCGCCCCCCTGGCCGAGGGGGTGCCGCCGATCGGCGAGACGATGACGATACAGCAGGTGACAGCTACGGCGCAGCAGTGGGGCGACAAGGTGACCATCACCGACGTCGCGGAAATCGAAATCTTCCACCCCCTGTTTCAGAAGGCGATCGAGCTTTCTGCGTTGCAGATTTCCGAGACGCTGGAGCGGAACACCTTCCTGGCATTGATGGCCGGAACGCAGGTCAACTACGTCAATTCTCGCGGTTCGCGCGCGGCTTTGGCCGCGGGTGACGTGCTCGACACCACGACCGTCATCCGCACCGATGCTGCGCTGGAAACCCTCGGCGCACCGCGCTTCATGGGCGACGAGCAGACCGATACCAAGATCGAGGCGAGCAGCGGCGGCAAGAAGGCGAGCGCCAACCCGCGCGAGATGCCGCACTACGCTGCGCTGATCCACACCCTCGTGGTTGCCGACTTCCGTCAGAATTCCACCGTCGTGCAGGCGTGGACCTATTCCGACCTGAACCGCCTCTACAATTACGAGGCGGGCGAGTGGTCCGGCATCCGCTTCTGCAAGTCCAACATGGTGCCGTCGTGGACCGGATACGCGGCCATCGTCGGAAACTATGCCGCCAACGCCGGCAGCTTCAGCGCGGCGAACCAATACATCCTGGTTACCGGCGTCGACACGCAGAACCAGTACGAGAGCAGGATTTACGGCGGCGCCGCGCCGGCCGCGATCGTCATGGCCGCGGCCAACGGCGGCATCACCGTCACCACGCCCAACACGGTCGGCTACACCTTCAACATCTACGTCGGCACCACCAACAGCCCGACCAATCTCGGCCTGTGCGCATCGGGCCCCGTCAACGGCCCGCTCGCCGGCCAGGCGACGCAAATCCCGCCGAATACGGCGGTGACGATCACTGGCACCGGCATGGCGCAGACCCCGCCCGCCAGCCCCGCCACGGGTCTGACCGTGTATCCGACCTACGTTATCGGCCGCGGCGCTTACGGCCAGGTCAAGCTGAAGGACGTCGAGTGGTCGTACCTGAAGGACGCGGACAAGAGCGATCCGCTCAATCAGCAGCGCATCATCGGCTGGAAAACCTTCTACGGAACGATTCTCCTCAACGTCCAGTTCATGGCGCGGATCGAGAGCGTGTCCGCTTACACAGCGACCTTCGGCTGAACCCGGTAGGGGGGGGGGCACCCTCCCCTGTCCGAAATTCTTGGATTGGAGAACTGAAATGTATGTCCTCGACGGGGAAGTCCGACTCAAGTGGGTGGGTGACGGTTGCGGCCCGATGTCCGTTGCCTCGGCGCAGCAGATCCAGGCGTCGACCTTGCTGGTGCCCGGCAATGCCGTCGCGGTGCCTGGGGCTGACGCGCCGACGTCTGCCAACATCACCACGGCCTGCGCCACGTTCGGCACCAACATGGCTGCGCTGCTCAATGCGAATCTCGCCCAAATCCAGGGCTTCGCCAGCGGCGGCGGTTGATTATGAGCAACATCAAGACGGCGGGCACCGCGGCAACCAACAGCTACACCAACGCCCTCCAATACCTCCCCGGCTATGGCTCGGGGGCGTCTGCGGCCGACCTCGCCACCATCGCCCTGGCTATCGTCAATGACCAGGGCAACATCCGGTCGAATAGCACCTCCCTGAGCGGGCTCGACGTCGGAGCAGGAGTTCTGACCCTGCCGGGCGGGCGTGGGAAGATCAAGCTGCTGCCGGGCGACTGGATCATGGTCGACCCCAGCGGCTGGCCGATCGTGGTGTCCGGGAACGTTCTCCCGAAGACTCTGACTCTGACCGGGTCCACTGCCACCAGCAAAACCCTGACGGTGACCACCAGCGCGATCACGGCCGGCTGGACCATCGGCATGGTGCTGGCCGCTGCCCAGAACGACATCCCCGCCGCGACCACCATCACGGCCATAAGCAGCAACGGCCTGACCATCACCATGTCGGCCGCTGCCACGGGCACCAACGCCGGCCAGACGATCACGGCCGGCACCTGGACGCATTCCTGAACCTGAAACGGAGTTCGCAAATGTCTATCCCGATCCCGATCCCGAAAAAGCCTGTTCCACCGGTCGCTGACGTCGACGACTCGGCTGCCGCGAACTCCCAGCTTGTCGCGGAGGCGCCGGTGGAGCGCCTGCACCCCATCCTGACCAACGACGAGGTGCTGGCGGCCCGCGAGAAAGCCCGCACGCGTCTCGCGGCAGAACGCCGCAAAGACGCGCTGAAGGCCGTCGAGGAGCAGGAACTGGAGGCGCTGAAGCACTCCGATGGGATGATCGTCGGCAACGAAATGGACGAGATCGTCGCTTGCACCATCGACCTGCCCGAGTTCGCCCCGAACATCACCGTCAACGGCCAGCCCTACTGGCACGGCCGCACCTATGATATGCCGCGGCATGTTGCCGCGTCTCTGATGGAGCAGCAGCAGAATTGCTGGAACCACCAGCGTCGTGAGTTCGACGGCAAAGTTCCGACCGACTCCTACCGTCGCCAGCACCTGACCAAAATCAGCCCGCGCGGGTCGACGAACCTGCCGAAGGGAGCAGCAGCATGAGCGCCGCAATCCAGACGGCAGCAGTTGGCGTCGACGTCATCAAGACGCTGGCCGGCGGCGGGCAGGTCCGCTTTCAGACCTTCTTTCCCCAAGGGGACATCGGCGCGGCCGGCAGCGGCCTGGTCGACGGCCTGGTGCTGATGGCCGAGCGCCAAGCTGCCCAGGCCGAGCTGCCCGATCTTCAGGAGCAGTTGACCAAGATGGAGTCGGAACTCGCCCAGTACGACGAGGACCGCAAGGTGGTTGAGGCCAGCCACGTCAAGCGCCAGGCCGAGCGCGCGGTGGAATACAGCGAGATCGAGGCGCAACACACCACGACGCACGCTGTCGCCTATGAGGAGTTCCGCGCCAGCGGGCGCGACGGCGTTTTCGAGCCTCGCGGCCATGTCGCTGCCAATCTCAACCGGTTCGTCCAGGCAAAGGCCAAAATAAAGGCCGAGATCGACAAGGCCGATGCTGAGCGCGATGCCGCGGTGAAAAATCTCGCCATTTCGATCGAGCGTCGCCAGGCGGAGATTGCTCGCCTGGCGACGGAAATCACCCGCCGACGGAGTCTCGTCGGCTGACCTGAAGGGTAGGTGCGGGGTGGCTGCTGTTCTGACATTCACGCAGTTGGTCACCCTCGCCTGTCAAATGGCGAACACCCAGGGATTTACGGCGCAGGCCGGGCAGATTTTCAATGCCATCCTGGAAGAGGTTGCCCAGACTTATGACTTCGACGCCACAGAGGGGTTCACCAGCTTCCACTTCAATCCGGGGTTGGTCGCAGCGAGCGGCCCGCTGTCCACCCAGCTCCAGCCGGGCAGCGGGCCGTACCCCCTTCCTGCCACCTTCTTGCGCGCGGATGCCGGGGATGTCTTCTGGACCCTCCTCGGCGTCCCCTATCCCCTGATCGCTCTCGACTTGGCTGAGTTCGACATGACGGTGCAGCAGGCCGGCGTTCAGTCCTATCCCTACTGGTACGCGGTCGACATGGCGCCGCTGGGGACGGGGGGCGTGCCGAACCTGTTCGTCTACCCGCCGCCGAGCGGCACCTACACCGTCTATGTCCGGTACAAGGCGCAGCCAGCAGCCACGGTCGCCCCCGAGACGTCGACCGCGCAGCCGTGGTTCCCCTCTTCAACCTATCTCTATACGCGGCTGGCAGGCGAGCTAATGAAGATCGCCAACGATCCTCGCGCGGCGGAATTTCTCGGCAAGGGCGACATGGGGGCGCAGGGTATCCTTAGGCGCCTAATGCCGATGCTTGACAATCCCGAGACGCGCTCGAAGCGTGTCACTTTAGATCGCCGCCGCTTCGGTTCCAACTTCACGAACCTGCGGAACACCAAAGTGGTCGGCTGGTGACATGGCGATTCGCGGATTCAAGACGATTTCGGTGCGGCCGAAGGGGCTGACGGACGGTGTCGACGGCACCAACCTGTTTCCCGGTGCCATGGAGTCGCTGTCCAACCTGATCCCGGCGCCGAACAACCCGCAGATGTGGGTGCCGCGCCCAGCGTCCTTCGTCCTGACCACCTTCCCCGGCTTCAACTCGCCAGGGGAAATCGAGTGTCTCAGGGTGGTCGGCAACATCGCCTATGGCTTGATCGCCTCGGGCGCCTACGCCAGCCGGAGTCAGCCCTTCGCCTACAACATCGCCACCAACACGTTCCTCTCTATCAGCGGGGTGACGGCGGGCAATTTGCCGGCGTCTCTGTCGACGGCCGGGGACTGGGTGCCGCCGACCTGTGACGTGGTCGGAAACCGCGTGGTGTTTACACACCCTGGCTTCAGCAGCGGCAGCAATTTTTTCGGCTGGCTCGATATCTCCGGCTTCACCTCATCCTCGATCACGGGCGCGACCAACGGCACCAATGCGCTGACGTCCCTGTCGTTCAACGCCCTTCAGGCTGGGTGGAACATCGGCATGGCGATTTCGTCATCGGCCGGCGACATCCCCGCCGGCACCACGATCACGGCGATCGCGGTCAATGGCCTCTCCGCCACCCTGTCGGCAGCAGCCACGGGCAGCCACGCAGGGGTGATCTTGACGGTGTACGGCGGCACGACGGCTGCGCCGCAGTGGGGGGCAGGCAACACCAACGGCAATGCCCTGGTGTCGATCCCCGTGGCAGTGAAAAACTTCACCGGCCGGGCCTGGTTTGCCGTCGCCAACGGGCGGCAGTTCAGCGACTCGGGCAATGCCACCCAGATCACCAACGCCGGGCAGGCTCTGACCAACAGCAATGGGCTGCCCGACACGGCCTTCGGTGGCCTGCCGGTCTACCAGACCACCGGCGGCGTGCTCCAGACGCTAATCGCCTTCCAGGGCGCATCGCAGATGGTGATGATAACCGGAGACTTCTCTGCGTCGGCGGGCTCGGCCGGCGCCCTCGCAGTCAATTCCGTCGGCACCGGCCAGGGGACCATCGCGCCGAATTCCATCGTCAATACCAACAAGGGCCTCGTCTTCGTCGCATCTGACGGACTGCGGATGATCGACCAGGGGGGGAATATCACCCCGCCGATCGGCGCCGACGGCCAGGGCGTCAGCCTCGGCTTCCTCGAAGCGGTTTTCCCCAGCCGCATTTGCGCCGCTTTCAACGGCGACACCTACCGGGCCTCGGTTCAGAACGGCGGCGCTCAGAACCAGCCGCACGAAGAATATTGGTATCACCTGTCGCGCAAGGTATGGAGCGGAGCTCACACCTTTCCCGCCAGCCTTATCCAACCGTGGCAAGGGTCGGCCGGCAACGGCTTCATCATCGCGCCCTACGGCATTCCGGGGCAGCTATGGCAGAGCAATTCCACGCCGGGGCCTGCAGACTCCCTGGTCGAGAACGGCTTGGCCCTGACCTGGGAATTCTCCACAACCTTGCTTCCCGACGGATTCGCCGAGGCGGAGAACGTGATGGTGCAGGCGACGGTGATGTGCTGCCTGCAAAACGCCCAGACAATCCAGGTCTCCGCGCGCAACGAAATCGGGGCGGTGCTCGACACACCGACGATCACTGCCACGGGCGTGTCGCTCTACATCTGGGGGACGTTCCTCTGGGGGGAGGGATTTTGGGGGAGCACAGCCCCAAAGGTGGTTCAGAGGCCGATATATTGGTCGAAGCCGATCCAGTTCAAGCAGATGAGCTTGCAATTGACCGGGACGTCAACGGCGGGAATGATCCTCGGTAATGTCTATGCGGCCTACAAGCCCTTGGGCTACCAGACCGCGCAACAGGGGTGAACCATGGCCGGCATCGTCCTACCCTTCAATTTGCAGAACGGCAACGTGGTGGACGCCACTCAGGTCATGGCCAACTTTGCCGCCATCGTCGCCTTTGTCAACAACATCCAGCTATCGCCACTGACTCGCCCCGGACGGTCTGTGGCAGGTGGCGGCCCCGTGTCGGGGGCCGCTCTGACAGACGGACTGGTGATCGTCGTCAACACCAGCGCGTCTCCGACCACGTACAGGTTGCCGTCTCTGCCGACCCAACAGCAATGGGTGACCGTCAAGGATGGCTCGGCCCTCGCCTATGGCTTCCAGCCCTACCCATGCACTGTGGTCACCGTCGACGGGTCGCAGATCGACCTGACCAACGGCTCGACCGGCGTCGTACTGCGCAGCAATGGCGACTCTCAGGATTTCGTGTATCTTGGCACCCAATGGTGGCGCGCGTAGCCCACGGAGGAGGTTCTTATGAAGAATTTGCTGAAGAAGTTCGTGTCGGGGGCCGCTTTCTGCGCCGGCATCTTCGGGTTCGCTCTCGTCGTCCCCCAGATCGAGGCCGCGACGATCCCCTATGCCAGTACGGCGGGCTTGGCGTCAGATCCGATCACCATGATCAACGCCCTGATCTAGTCGATCAATTCCAACTTGGCGCCGGCCGGCACAGGCACCGTTGCCAATGTGCTGATGATCCCGGGATCGGGCAGTGCGAACGGAAACACCATCTGGTTTCCCAACTCCAGCGAGTTCACTGCGTCAGGTTCGAGCTGCGGCTCAATCTCCGGCGCCAAGATGTGTCTGGTCGTCGGCAGCAACACCGGTACGGCCCAGTACATCCCGGTATTCTGATAACCCGATGATCGCGTAAATCGGCATCGACACCGACAGCGTGTCGAAGCTGAACATCCCCAAGGCCAGCCATGCGGCGATCATCGCCAGAAGCCATGGTTGGCCTTCATTTTCTTGCCACATACGCCGGATGACGATGGTGTGGGCGAGCAGGCCGATGATGCCGGCCTCGACCAGCCAATCCAAAACCAGGTTGTGAGCACGGTCGAGCGGCTTGCCGGTTTCGATCACCAGAGCAGTCGGCGCTTTGGTCAACCCCTCATGCCCCCAGCCGAGCACCGGCCGCATGGCGATGGCGTCGAGCGTGCGCGTCCAGATCAACGGGCGCAGGTCGCTGCCCGCCAGCTTGCGGGCGACGTGATCGACCCAAGGTGAGCGGGCGACGGCATCAACCTGGTAAGCCCCGGCGCAGAGCAACGGCAGAATTGCCACGACATCGACCAAGGCCCTCCGGTTCTGCCTCCAGCCGATCACCACCAGGCCCGCCGCCAACCCGACAGCCGGGGCGAGAACGTTGGTGGTGAGCAGGGCCGCGACGTCGATTGCGAAGACTCCCCACCAGGCTCTCCAGCGGCCGGCGAGGTGAGCGGCGAGCAGGGCCGACAGCGCCAGATATCCGCCGAGGTAGTCGGCGTTCCCCAGCGTTGACCATGGACGATCTGTGATGTGGGTGACCTGAAAGAAAGACACTGCCGCGACGGCGAGGCTGACCACGCACCATCCCGCCAGATACCCGCGGCGCAGGGCTGGCGTGACGAGAAGGCGGGATAGCGCCATGGCATACAGCGCCAGGGACAGCAGGCCGGTAAACCCGTCCATTCTCTCCAGATTTCCGGCCAGGGCGAGTCTGAAATCTGCGGCGCCGATGTCGGCGATCAGAGACACGGGCAACAGCACGGTCAACAGGGCATTGAGCGGCCGACCGTTCCGGGGAGCTGGAGACGCGAAAGACGCCAGCGCTGCGACGCAGACCATGGCGCGGAAGAAAAACGCCTTCCCGGTGATGAACGGCCATTGCAGGCCTGGGGTGATAAGCAGAGGCACCAGGAGGGTGAGAAAGAGGGCGAGCAGGCCGATACGGCGCACAATCATGGATGCATTGCCCCTGTCGTGGTATAGGGGGAATATAGTCCTATGGCGATGATGGAGGAACGGGGATGCGCACGATGGTCCAATGGGGGCTGGCGGCCCTCCTTCTCGCGGCTGTGCCGGCGGCGGCGGACACCATGCCGACGCCCTACGCCATCGCCACCAAGGGCACCTTCACCAACGGGCAGGCTTCGCGGGGGTGGAGGGACAGCGGCGGCGCCGTCCACGTCTTCCCAACCACGGCGGCCTTCACCGCCTTCGCCGAGGCGATGGCCCAGTACGTCGACGCCCTCGACACGGCACTGGCGGTCGGCCAGGGCGGCGGAGCGTGGGTGGCTCCTGCCCAGCCCATGACGATCGCATAGGGGGACTCCGCCGTGAACCGCTTCTTCCGCTCGTTCCTCGCGCTTGTCCTGGCTCTCGGCCAGCCCGGCGTGGTGCTGGCAGGCAGCAATCCAGCCAGCCCCAATATCTTTTCCTTTGCTGGGAATCCCAACGGGAACCTCGCCTGCTACACGGCGACGGTCGGCCAATCGCCGCCGGATATGGCGTGGGATACCGTCGATTCGCAGATGTTCACCTGCACGACGACGGGGACAACCTCGACAGCGGTATGGACGCGGACGTCGGCGCCGCTGTCTGTCGTGTCGTCGTCAGCGACCGTCCCGCTGTCGAGTTCGTCTGGAACGATCGACCCGAGCTACCTCGGTAACGTGCCGACCTACAAGCAGGCGATCGATAACGGCACATTCCAGGTTGCGCAGCGCGGGACCTACTTCTCCAACATCAACTCCGCTGCGGCGACGACGATCGTTCTGGGGGCGACGGGGGCCAACACGTGGAACGTGCCTAGCAACTGGAACAACGGCAGCAACACCATATGCGTTGTCGGGACTGGGGCCGGCGGCCAAGCCGTCACCGGCGGCGGCGGCGGTGGTGGTGGCGGAGCCTTCGCCTGCCGCAACAATGTCACTCTCAGCGGCACCATGGCCTACACCATCGCGGCTGGCGGCGCGCCAGGTGCGTCGGCCGGCTATTCCTTCGCCAACGCGACGTCCTATTCTGGGGTACCATCCTCAACCGTAGTGGCTGCCGCGGGCGGCTCGACAGCCTCGGGCGCCTCGGGCGGCGCTGGCGGCTCATCTGCTGCGTCAAGTGGCACCACGACTTACTCCGGTGGGGCCGGCGGCAACGGCAGCGGCGGCGGGAGCAGCAATTACGGCGGTGGCGGCGGCGGCGGCGCGGCCGGCCCGCAGGGCCCCGGCGGCGCGGGCGGCGCTGCGGAGCCTAATGCTTTCAGTACCGGCGGCGGCGGCGGCGGATCGGGCGGCGGCAGCGCCGGCAGCGCTGGTGTCACGACCACGGGCGGTTCCGGCGGCAACAATGCGGCGGGCTCGGGCTCTGGTGCTGGCGGGGCCGGAACGAATGGCGCCCCTGGCGCAATGGGCGGCGGCGGCGGCGGTGGCGGATCGGGCGGCGGTGGCGGCCTGGGCGGGAATGGGGGTCCAGATTTCACAACGACGTCAGGTATCTCACTAGGCTCGGGCGGCGGCGGCGGCGGCGGCGGTGGTGGTGGCGGAGGCGGCCAGGGCGGCGCCTATGGCGCCGGCGGCGGTGGCACCGAGAGCGGCACTGCCGGGGCCGGCGTCCAGGGGTTCATCGTCATCACGTGGACTCCATCCGTCTATTCCCCCACCTTCACCCTCGACCGCTGGTTTGTTGGAACGGAACAGACCGCGGCCAACCTCATCCTCTACCAGGAGACCGATGCCCCCATTGGCTACGGCACCTCCGCTGTCTTCCAGCGGCCCAGCGGCAACGCCATCGCGGACATGGAATATTTCGGCCAGACTGTACTCAGCAGTGACGCGGTGCGTTACCAGAATAGCGGCGCCACCCTGTCCTTTTGGGCCAGGGCCGGCGGCGGGTACTCTGCCGCAGGAAGCCTGCTGACTGTCAAGGTTGTCAGCGGCAGCGGCAAAGACGAAGGCGCTACGGCGCTCCTCAAAGGCGCATGGACCAACGCGACCAGCGTCATTTCGGCCGCTCCGGCCCTGTCGGCGGGCTGGAGTCAATACACCTTCAGCGGCACCTTCGGCCCGCTCGTCCAGGAAATTGGAGTGCTCTTCGGAGTCTTGCCAACTGGGACGGCCGGGGCAAATGATTGGGTGGCATTCTCCGGCGTCTCGATCCTGCCATCCGGCGCTGCGGTTCCGACCAACTTCCCCCCTTACGCTCTCGACCTGTACGAGGCGCAGAGAACGGCCGTGGCCGCCTACGTGTTTGTTCCCGCGGCAACATCGAATTGCCTATCGCTGCACATGCGAGCCACCCCGAGCGTGACCGGCGGCGGCAGCGGCTTCGGCATTGGCGGCACCACACCGAACAACCTGGTTTGCTCCCAGACGTCGGGTGCATTCCAGCCCCTTATCCTCTCCGCCGACCCCTGATCGGAGCCCCCATGATAGCCACTCTCGCAGCCTACGTCCTGACCGCTGACCCCGCCTGGGTGATCCGCCGGGCAGGCAATATGTCGGTTCCCGTTGGGCAGCTGACATCCGACTCGCGCGCCTACGCAGACTGGCTTTCCGCTGGCAACACCCCAGACCCGGTAGGGAAATGATGCCCGAGCGCTCCCTGACTGACCTGTACGACCGCCTCTGCGGCTATCACGCTGACGTCAAGGTCGCCCTCGACCGCACCGTCCACCAGGGCGAAGAGATCGAGGAGCTGTTTCGTCGGGCCAACGAGCATTCCGTTGAGATCGCCAAGGCCAAGGGGACTGCCGCGACGATCGGGGTGTTGATGTCGGGCGCCGCGGTCTTCGTCATCGAAGCAGCCAAGGGATTCCTGCACAAATGAACGGATCGACCTACTCCATGATGCGTGAAGGCTGCCGCCTGACCGCCGCGCGCGACAGCCGCGGTTGGGTCATCGGTTGGGGGCACAACGGACCCGACGTTCGAGAAGGTCTGACCTGGACGCAAACCCAGGCAAATATGCAGTTTTTCGAGGACTACGCCGACGCCGTTCTCCACGCGCTCCGGCTGGTCGGCTCGACCTGGCCTGTGGTCGACGTCGTGCGGCGCGCGGCTCTGGCAGACATGGCCTTCGAATTAGGTATGGCCGGGCTGGGGGGATTCAATGTCATGCTCGATGCTGTCCGCGACGGGAATTGGGCAGCCGCCGACGCGGCAGTCATGGCCTCGGCCTACGCCCACCAGGTGCCCGCCCGCGCTTCTGCCGCAGCGATTATGCTGCTGACCGGAAATTGGCCCGAAGGATTCGATAAATGAACGCGATCATCACCCTGCAATTCTGCTCCTTCACCGCGGGGTGGGGGCGGCTCATCAACTGGGGCACCCAGGGCAACGTTGGACACGTCGACATCGTGCTCGACGATGGCAGCCTACTCGGCGCCCAGCACGAGGCTGGCCTCGGCGGCAAGTCGGCAGGCGTTCAGGTCCGGCCGCACGACTACGGCCGGACGTGTGGGATGGTCGGGCGCAAGCTGGTGACCCTGCCGGTATCGGAGGCGTGTGCCGATGAGGCCTATGCATGGGCTCTCTCGCAGGAGGGAAGCCGCTACGACACCGAGGCGATCGAGGGGATTGCGGTCGGTAAGAATTGGTCGACGGAGGGCAAGTTCATCTGTTCGGGCCTGGCGACCGGCATGCTGACCCAGCCCGATCCCGCCTTCTTCGCCCACAAGCTGGCTCGGCCGTGGCGCATCGTCACTCCCGAGCAACTGCTGATCCTATGCAGCGCCTTCGCGGGGGTGGTCGATGTGGCTGGCTGACCGCTTGGCGGAGAAAAGTTCGCAAGTCGCCCTGGGGGCCGGGATTATCGCCACCTGTGGCGTTGCGGCAATCCCCGCCTCGTGGTCGGCATCTGGCGCGGCAGCCTGGCTGGCGTTGATCCCAGTGTGGGGGCAGAGCCTGGTCCACGTCTGCCTGCCCGACGCGATAAGCGGGACAAATCTCGACAATTCCGACAAATTTCGACAAATCTCGACAAACGGGACAAACGGGACAAACACGGATTTGTCCCGCCCTGTCCCGTTTGTCGCGTCCAGTCTGCACCAGAGCCTCGGAGTTCCCAATCCGCCCGGTTCGGTGTAGATTCGTGGCACGAAAACACATCTCACCAGGAGAACCTCCATGGCAAAGGGTACACTGCACGAGGGCTTGACCACCCACTCCCCCGCCGCCGTCGACGCCAGCATGAAGCCGAAAGGCGGCAGCGTGAACAGCGGCACCGAGCGCTCGAAGCCTCCCGAGCGCTCGGCGCCGGGGCCGCGAGAGGCGTGATGAGCGGCCTCGTCTTCGCCTGGGAGAAGGTCGGGGCTCTCGTTGCCAGCGGCATCCTCGACTTGGCGACGCTGCACTATGCGGAAATCGCCCTCGACCAGGATCTGGTGCCGCTTGACGTCGACGTCAGCGACTACCTTGCCCGAGAGCGGGCAGGGATATTCCGCACCTTCACGGCTAGACGTTGTGGCGTTCTGGTCGGATACGTTCAGTGGTACCTCTATCGTCCGGCCCGGTGCCGAACGACCCTCTTCGCCGACGAGGCTGCGTACTGGTTGGCGCCGGATGAGAGGCGGGGTTTAAACGGCTTCCGCTTCCTCGAGGCGGCGGTTGCTGCGCTGCCGCGTCCCTGCGTGGTGCAGGTGCGGGAGAAAGAAACGTTCAAGAACGGGAGGGTGGCGTCGCTTCTCGCCCGCCTGGGATTGACGTCGAGCGAGCGGGTGTTTCGTGGATTTCTGGAGGGATAGGCCATGAGTGATGGTGGTGGTGGCGGCAGCGCCCCGATGCAGCCGACCCCTCAGAGCTACGGTGGGCAGCCCAACTACATCCCGACCGACCAGCAGGGGTTTGACCAATCCTACCAAACGATGATGTCGAGCTACCAGCCGGCGGCACAGACTTTTGCCACCATGGCACCTCAGGCTGCCACGGCCGCGCAAGGGGTGGTGAGCAACCCATACGCCGGCCAGGTGCTCCAGGGGGCGCAGGCGGGGCAGCAGATCGCCACCCAAGTCGGCATTCCGGAACAGGTCGGCGGATCACAGGCGCTCTATCAGCAGGGGCAGGCAGCCATCCCCTACGCCAACCAGGCCCTGAACCAGGGCTTCGACCCACAGCAGACGCTCTACAACTCGCAGTATCAGCAGATGCAACAGCAGCAGAACGCCATCGCGGCGCAGAACGGTGTTTCGGGCTCTCCCTACGCGGCCGGCGGCGAGAACCAGGCTGCCATGGACTTCAACAGCAACTGGCAAAACCAGCAGTTGGGCCGGGAGCAGACGGCGGCCGGCACCTACAACACGCTCATGAATCAGGCCGGGACCGACTTCACCGCGGCGGGCAACATGGCAAACCAGGCCGTGACGGGCGCAGTCGGCGCCGGGTCCCTGGCCTATGCGGGTTACAACGCGCCGTTGACCACGGACATTTCGACCATCGGCGCAGCAGGCACGGCAGGCTCTGCCAACCTCCAGCCCGACTTGTCGGGGATGCAGGCGGCGGGGCAATACATGAACCTCGGCCAGAGCGCCTCGTCGAGCTATGACTCGGCTGTCAACGCCGCCTATCAGCAGAACATGCAGGCATGGCAGGCGGACCAGCAGGCGACCCAGGGGATGATGAGCGGGATTGGCTCTCTCGGCGGCATGGTGTCGGGGGGCGCTGGGATAGGCAGCCTGTTCTCGTCGATCCCCGGACTCTTTGCGGGGGGAACAGACGTCCTCTCAAGTGCTTCGGACCTCAGTGGGGCGCTCAGTGCCGGCGGTGGCGCAAGCGCCACGACGCCGCTAGTGGGGCTGGCGATGTAATGGAGGGCTGATTATGCGTTTCATGCAGGGACTCGGCGACCTCGGCTATATGGCTCAGGGCTACCAGCAGCAGCGGCGCCAGCAGTTGGCGATGCAGGAATACAAGCTCCAGATCAAGGCCGAGGAGGAGAAATCGGCGGAGCGGGCGCGCCTGCAGCAGCAGCAGCAGGGTATTGCTCAGCTCGGCATGCAGCGCGCCCAGGGCATGGGCATGCCGCAGCAGATGGGGGGCGGGCCGGGCGCGATCGGCGGCGGGTTCCCGCAGCAACAGGGGCCGACGTCACGCCCGATGGCTCCACCTCAACAGCAGATGTCGATGATGCCGGGCGCCCAGCCGCGGCCGATGGGCCTGCCGCAGGCGCAGCGTGGACCGCAGCAGATGGGGCCGGTGTCTCAGGAGCCACAGGGCGGCATCGGGGCGTTCGCAGGCGCCGGCGGTGCGCCGCAGCCTCAGCAGCAGCCCCAGGCAATGCCGCAGGGTGACACCATGTCCCCGCCCGATCTTCAGAAGGTCTACGACGAGGCCATGTCCTTTGCCGGATCGAAGGGGGCAGACCCGCAGACTGCGAACGGGTTCGCCATGCAGCGGGTGGAGACGGCCAAGATGGGGCAGGCGGGCTTGTCCGCCTTCGACCGCGCCATCGTGTCGAGGATGAACGCCCTGGGAAACAACCAGACCCGCGTCGACGTCGCAAACCAGGGGGACGCCACCAAGCGCGACATCGCAGGCCAGCGCGACGCGACCCAGCGCTATGCGACAGACGCCCGCGCCGGCGCGGCCGTGGCCAACGTCGCGGAGCGGGTGCGCGAGTTCGACAACAAGACCCCGGGCGGTGGGCGCGGCGGTGGGGAGGACCTCAGCAAGAATGCCGCGGCCGTCTACATGGGAGGGGAATCCCTCGGCATGGGCAAGGATGCGAGGGCAAAAGGCAACGCTGCTGCCGCGGCGGAACATCCCGAGATGACGCCTCTGGAAGTATCGCAGAAGCGAGAGATGGCAGTCGAACTCAACAAGCTACGCACCCAGCAAATGATCATGAAGGGCAAGGTTTCGGGCTTTGAGAAGACGGCGCTCGGGAACCTTGAACAGCTTCAGATGGAGATCGACGCGCAGCAGGCGAGCAGCAAGCCCAATTATCCGAGACTCGCTCAACTCGTCAGCCGGTGGAAACAGGAAACCGGGCAGGTTGCAAACCAGGGGCGAGAACTGTTTGGTCAGGAACTCGGCGGCGAACTCGCCAAGCTGTCGTCGTCGGCGACTGGCGGGGGCTCGGGAGGCACCTTGCTGGACCGCGAGGAGTGGAAAGCGTTCTTCGAACCGAATAGCTCGTATGCTCAGGCAAAGAAGTCGATCGACTCGGCCCGAACGGCCATTGGCGTTCGGGTCAGAGCAACGGACGATGCGATCAACGAGACGACGGATCAAATCAAGGGCCTGTGGTCGGGCGGATCGAGCGGCGGCACGGAGGGCGGCGGTGCTACAGGGCCGAAGCAAGGCGGTGGCGAGAAGACAGTCGATTTCAGCAGTTGGAACTGATCCCATGAACGTGAGGATGCCGGATGGAACTGTGGTCAAGGGTGTCCCGGACGGGATGCCAAAGGCCGATTTCGTCGCCAAGGCCAAGGCCAATGGCGCATGGAAGTCTGAGTGGGACGCTGCCCCGGCAGCCGCTCCGCCAGCGCCGGAGTCCAAGCTGCCACCCAAGGGCGGGTTGGGCGATGTCGGCAAAGACATCGCAGCCCAGTGGGGCGAGGGCAAGGCTGCCGCGTCCGGCGGAATTCAGGACGTCAGGGCAGGCAACGTCAGCAAGGGGCTTCTCGGCATTGGGATGGGCGGCCTCCAGATGGCTGGAAGCCCGGCCTCGGGCACATCTCAGGCGCTGGTGGGCGACCCTCTGCGCCGGTCGCTGGCCGAGCACGTTCAGGCCATGCCCTACGACACCCCCGATCAGCGCAATCACCGCGCCTTCATCTCTGTCTTCGGTGGCGCCGGCGCCAACTTGGCGGAACAGGCTGCCCCAATGGCAGTTCCTGGCTTGCCCGGGGCTGCCAAGGCGGCTGGGCGGGCCATCGAACCGCTTGCTCAGGCCGAGCTTGCCGATGCTCAGCGCGTCTCGGCGCTGAACCGGCGGGAACTTCGCCCTGGCATCGCGGAAAGCCGCGCGGCGGGCTACGTCTTCCCGCCCCGGACTGCCACGAAGGACGAGGGGATTGCCGCCAAGGTGGCGCAGGGCCTCGGCGGCAAGGTCAAGACGGAACAGGAGGCCTCGGCAGCCAACCAGGCGACCACCAATGCCCTGGCCGCTCAGGGCGTTGGGATGGGGCGAGACACCCACCTCGACCTGGACGTCATCAAGCAGGCCAAGCGCGAGACGGGCAAGGCGTGGGACGCCCCCGCCAAGGTGATGCCGACCCTGCGGCCGGCAGCCGACGCGCAATTCAAGATGGAAATCGGGGCGTCCGGCAGCCCCCAGGCGTCTGCGCAGGCGAAGTTCCCGATATCGGCCGCGACATCGCCAAGGGTGGCGGCTCTGGTCAAAGAATTCGCCCGCACCAAGACGATGACGTCGGCCGAGGCAACCGGGCGGGTGAAGGCCCTGCGTAGCGACGCTTCGGCGCACTTCGAGCAGGCCAAGCTGGCGAAAGACCCCGATGTGCGCGCACTTGCGAAGACAGAGAGCAAGATAGCCCATGCGATCGAAAGCATGATGGAACGCAATCTCCAGAACGCAGAACTGCGTCTGAAGGCCGACATTTCATCCCTCCAAACTGAGCGCGCTCAGTTGCTCGAGGCGATCGACAAAGAGCGCGCCGTTGTCTCCCGTCGCCTGGTCGATCAGCCCGGGTCGCAGCGCTCGATCGTAGCGCGAATCCCTGACATCGTCCCAGGGCCGGCCGAAGCGCTGGCCGAAGCGCTGAAGAACTCCGAGGCCAAAATCCGCCAGATGAAGCAGCGCCTGGTGAAGATCGGCGGAGTCCGTGACGGCGGCGGCACCGGCGAGCGCCTGCGCGGCGAAGTAGGCGATACGATCAAACGCCTGCGCGAAGCCCAGCGCCTTGGTCCCCAGGCCGTCGGCGGCATGGTCCAGGATATCCGGTCGGCCCGACAGCGCTACGCCACCCTCGACAGCGTCGAGCGGGCGCTGAACGACACCACGGGGGAAGTGAGGGCGCGCACCATCGCCGCGATCGTCAGGAAGGTGGGGGCGCAGAACGTCCCCCCCGAATTCCGCGCCATCGCCACCGCCTACGGGGCCGGCAAGAAGGTGATGCAGGTCCCGTCCGACTTCGGCCACCCCGAGTCACTCAGCGCTCTCGACGCGGCCATGGCCGGCGCCAGCGGCCTTGCGGGGTTCGCCGGGGCCGGCATTCCTGGCCTGGTCGCCAGCGCGGCGCCGGGGGCGGCCCGGATGGGCGCACGCAAGCTCATGCTCTCGCAGCCGGGGCAACGCCTCATGTTCGGTCAATAGGGGCACGCATTGCATGAGAGTCCTCATCGTCGACAAGGGTGGCTACGCCCTCGACTTCGCCATGCGATGCCTGGCGGACGGCCACAGGGTAAAGCACTACATCCCCCAGACCGCGCGCACAGACCAGATCGGCAAGGGCCTGGTCGAGATCGTCAGCGAGTGGACGACATGGATGAAGTGGGCCGACCTGGTCTTCCTGCCCGACAACACCCGCTACATCGCCGAGATCGACGCATGGCGGCGGATGAACCCCGACATCGCGGTCATTTCCGCCACCACGGACTCGGCGCGGTTGGAACTCGATCGCGGCCACGGCATGAAGGTGCTGGCAAAGCACGGTATCGCCGTGGCGCCCTCGCAGGAGTTTAAACGCTACGACGACGCCATCGCCTACGTGAAGCGGGAGAACCGCCGCTTCGTCTCCAAGCCATGCGGCGATGAGCCCGACAAGAGCCTGACCTACGTCGCGTCCGGGCCGGCCGACATGGTCTATATGCTGGAGCGCTGGAAGAAGGGGCGCCGGCACAAGGGGCCGTTCCTTCTTCAGGAATTCATCGGCGGGACCGAGATGGCGGTCGGCGGCTGGATCGGGCCGGCCGGCTTCGCAGCAGGCTGGTGGTGCGAAAACTGGGAATTCAAGAAGCTAATGAACGGCGAAAAGGGGGTGGCGACAGGAGAACAAGGTACCGTCATCCGCAATGTCGGCAAGTCGAAGCTGGCGGACCAGGTTCTGGCGCCGCTGGAGGACTGTTTGGTCAGCACCGGCCACACCGGCTATGTCGACGTCAACTGCATCGTCGACGACGACGGCACGCCGTGGCCTCTGGAGTTCACCATGCGGCCGGGCTGGCCGACCTTCAATATTCAGCAGTCGCTCATTACAGGAGACCACGCAGAATGGCTGGCAGACCTCGCGCTCGGGCAGCACGCAACGCCGCCCTCGCTAAACTCGGTATCAACGGGAGTGGTGATGTCGATCCCGGACTATCCGTACTCCCACATCACGCGGAAAGAGGTTTGCGGGATCCCGATCATTACTTCGACCCGGATCGATATGTCTCTCGTATCCCTGTGCGAGGTGTCGAGGGGGACGGCGCCGCAGGACATCGGCGGCAAGGTGGAGACGGCGCCATGCCTGGTGACGGCGGGGGACTATGTTCTGGTGGCAATGGGAGTGGGGGAGACGGTGACAGAATCCCGCCGCCGCGCCTATCGCGTCCTCGACCAGATCGCCATTCCGAACAGTCCGATGTATCGGACGGACATCGGAGCCCGGCTGGCGAAGCAGTTGCCGAAGCTTCAGGCCCACGGGTTCGCGGCGGGGATGATCTACTGAGCCAGTCCGAACAGCTCGCCGGGGCACTCACTCTGGCGCTCGACCGGGCGCTCGCCATCCTGCGTATCGACCCCGAGGCACTGGGGACGGACGGCGCCCGGGCCCTGAACAACTCGGAATACTTCCGCCTTCTCACCCTCCAGAAGGAGGTGATTTCCTCGGTTCTGGGGACGACCGCGCGGGTCGACGAGGGCAAACTGAAGTCGAAGACACACGACCGCATGGGCGAGCTGCTGGCCGCGATCAAGGCAGCCGGCGCCTAACGCTTCAGCACCTTCTCTTTTGCCCACGTCGTCAGCGCCAAATAGTCGAATGCGATGATATCGAGCTGGCATACGATCATCGCAGCCACGGACAGAGCAGCCAGCGCCCGTAGGGCATGAGGCTCGGTCTGGGAACCAGCGTCATGGAGCTCTGCGTAGCGCCTCACCAGCATCTTGCGGCACCACGCGATTACAGTAGGATCGACCAGATAGTCGAGGTAGGCGGCGCCCGCCGCCCCGGCGCCGGCAACCGCGCCGTCGACGTCGGCCGTCTCAAGTGCCGACAGGCGCCGGCCGAAGGGGACCTCGACCCCAGGGGCGTCCGAGATCGGCCACATTACGGGAAAGACCGGCCTCTCCGACCTTGTCAGCACGAGTGTCCTCCTCGCCCATGCTCCCATGGGGAGCACCAGGCCCTCGCAGAATTCCGCGGCCTCCATCGCCCGGCAGCAGTGAAGCAGAGAACAGATCACCGGCAGGTGGCGAAATCCCTCCAACTTCTCTATCTTCGCCCTCTTGGGGCCGACAAAAGCGAGGGCTTCGAAATCGCCCCACACGCTGGCAGCCGCGCGCAGGGCTGCGGTACTCCCGACGCCAGTCACCGAGACGACGGCGCCCACGCCCCCGACCAGGGCCATCAACGGCGCGGCGAAGGAGGCGATCACCATCAGGGCTGCCCCCTTCCGCCCCGCTGCGAACAGCGGCTGGACGGACGTTCTCCACGCCGGCAGGCAGGCGTGCATGCCGCCGGGCAGCGAGACGGGAGGGCGTGTAAACGCGGTGAAGTCGGCGTCCCAGCCCCAGATCATGGTGCGTCCCCCTTCGCCATCAGCGCTTCGATTCGCTTGGTGGCACCGATCGTCAGCCGATTGTAGCCTTCGGGCGCGACTGCCTTCAGGTCCTCCCAGTCCGCAGGTGTTGCCTGCAGCACGGCCTCGATCGCCTCGGGCGTCTCCGCCTCCTGGATGGCCTTGCGCAGACGCTCGAAAACGATCCGGGCTGCTGCCTTGGCGTCGTCCTGGGGCTCGTGGCTGGCGGTGGAGCCTGCCGCCCCATCGGAGGTGGGCGGGGCGTTTCGGGCGCCAGCGGCCTTCCTAGCGCCTCCCTGGGGCAGGTCCGCCTTGTTGAGCGAGTCGACCTCGTCCTTCTCGCCGGTGGGGATTTTGAATAGGGCGCGAAGGAATTGTTTCTCCAGGTAGCTCTGCGCCGATCCGAAGGCCTGGGGACCGCTAGCCGGAACCATGATTGAGCGATTCAGCGGCCCGAACATCGCACCGGACTCATGGCAGAGATAGAGCTGGTAGTCGGCGTGGAGCCAAGACGAATCCTTTGCCGCAGCGCCATGCTGGTGCACCTCGGCCCGAACCTCGTCCAGCACCACGAACAGGCCGGCGGCTGCCATCAGCGGGCAGATGGAGTCGTAGAACTTGTCGACGCTGACGTACTTGTAGCCGGCAAACTTGTTGACCTCGTCATAGCCGAGCTGCTTCACCCCCTTTTTCACTGCGACGATCGCCGCGGCGAGGGCTGGAGCCATCACCAGGACGCGGATTGCAACCTCTCCGGTGACCGGGTCGACACGATCACTCATGGTCGATGTGCTCCAGCATGGATTGCGCAACGTCGTCGGCCGTCGCCACGGGGCAGGGCTTGGCTGCCAGAATATCCCGAGGGTCGATGGGCACCAGCTTGCGGCGTTCCAGAGTCACCTCGACCTCTTTGTACGCCGAGTACTTCGACGGAACGTCGATGTCGGTGATGATGTACTCGCCGAAATTCGCGACCTTGCTCTCCAGCCAGAACCGCACTGCGTCTGAGATCTCTTCACTTCCCAGGTTAATTTTCATCTTCACACCTTTTTGATGGATATGGATAGGGCGCCCGCCTTGTTCCGGGACACCGTGATGCCATGGCCTGTCGCGAGGCCGACGTCTGCCTCGACCGCGCATTTAATCTCTTTTGCGGCCTTCTCGAATGCCTTGGCCGAATCGCGGTTATCGATCCAGTCGGCGGCATAGGCTGCCCAGTTGCTGTTCCCCTCGAACGAGACCGTGCGGAACTTCTCGATCTTCGGCGGCGGCGCCAGCGGTGCACCCTGCACCGGCTCCTCGTCGTTTTCGACGTGGCGCCAAAAATCGCGGCAAAGGCCGATATAGTCGGAAGCCCACCACTCGTCCAGGTCAACCCGCTCGTAAACCGGGGCGTTGGTCCCGACGATCACGGACAGGATGGCTTTCGGCGCACCGGTGACGATCATCTCATGGCTCACCTGAGCGGTGTAGCGGGAGACCACCTCATCGATCTTGGCGAAGCCGTTGACATGCTTGGCCTGGATCACGCAGCAGTCGACGGCGTCCCAGCCGTCCAGGGTGCAGCGCAGAAACGGGTGGTCGGCAGCGACGCATTGCTCGCCCTGGCGGCTGACGGTGCGAATCATCACCCGCTCGTACCAGGCCAGGTTCAGCGCCTCGGTGACGGTGCCGAGCTGCACCGCGAAATTGCCCGACAGATCCTCGGGCTCGGCGCGCCCGGTCTTTTCCCGCCACAGCCGGAGCCAATCGCCGGAGACGATCGCAGCCGCGTCGCTGCCGCCGATGCCCATCCGGCGGGCCGCATGCCACTCCGGCGGATGAGGTGCAAGAAGCGCCGTCATTTCGCTTCCTCCGACTCGGGCCGCAGATCGAGCCACGTCAGATCGCCATCTGCGGCGATGTGGATCGTCCCGTAGTAGGCCCCGAAATCGGGATCACCGGGGATGAGCTCGATGTCGACAAGTGCATCGTCCAGGCTCATGTACGGGCCGCCGATCAAGGCCCCATAAGCCCCCCCCAAAGTGACCGTCGCAAACGATGCCGGGATCGTCTCGTGCTTCCGCGCCATGAAGCGCTCTTCCGCCTCTGCGAGGATTTTCGCCATACTCTGCACCATGGCCGCCCCCTGAAATTACGTTAATCCAAAATTACACGGGGCTCCAGCCGACCGCAAGAAGATTATTGTTTGGCAAAAAATTCTGCTATCCTCCCAACCATGAATACCGACAACCCCCTCGGACGCTGGCTCGACGATCACGACGAATCAATCGTCGCCTTTGCGCTGCGAGCCAAAATGTCGCAGTCGAATTTGTACGGGATCATCTCAGGCCGAGTCGACCCGCGAATATCGACACTTCGCACAATCGAGTTCTGCACCGCGGGGGAGGTGACCATCAACCAGTTGATCGAGTGGAAAATAAGTCAGGAGAGCAACACATGAGCAGCAAGCCGAGGGCAGGCAAGGGGAAGGATGAGTTCGAGCCAGTTTCCCCGCAGCACAACATGCAGGGGCGAGCAGAGATCATCCGGTCGACAATGGCTGAGCTTGACCGGATCGACGACACCATCAAGGAGCTTCAGGCCGCGAAGTCGACGCTGAAGAACACGTGCATCAAGGGCAGCCTCGGGATGAAAGTCACCGACTTCAATATTGCCCGCCGCTTTTACAAGCTGGAGACCGACGACAGGGATATGCTGCAGGATTGCTTGCGTGAGACGTTCGCCGCGCTCAATCTGGGTGAGCAATCGAACTTCCTTGACGCGCTGTCGGGGGAAGGCGTATGAGCAGGCCGCACAAATACAAGGCCGTCGCCACTGTGGTCGACGGCCTTCGCTTTGCCAGCAAAGCCGAGGCGCGCCGCTACAGCGAGCTGCGGATGTTGGAGCGTTCCGGCCGAATCAGCGACATGAAAACGCAGCCGGCCTTCCCCATCGTGATCGAGGGAAGGCCGGTGAAGATTCGATCAGAAGGATTCCCCAATGGGCGAGCGGTCAAATACTTGGCGGACTTCAGCTATCTCGATGCGGGCGGCGCCATGGTCGTCGAGGACGTCAAAGGTATGGACACCGACGTCAGCCGGCTGAAGCGGGCGCTCGTGGAGGCAATCCACGGCGTCCGCGTCACCATCATTGGTTAAAAGGGGATTTCGTCGTTCAAGTCGAAATCGTTGCTGTTCGACTTGAACGATTTTTTCTGCTGCCTCTCCCCCGAATCCCCATCGTCCTTCCGTCCGCTCTGCAAGGTCACCTGGTCGATGGACAGGGTGAGACTCCCCTTGGCTTCTCCGCTATCCTTTGCCGACCAGACGTTGACTCCCGCTCGTCCCGAGGCCGTAATCTTTAACCCTTTGGTCAGGTACTGCGCCAGCTTGGCGCCGCGGTCCCCCCACATGGTGCAGTCAACCCATAGCGTCTTTTCGTTCTCGCCCCAGCCGTCTTTGACCGCGACAGAAAACTTGGTGTAATCCTTGCCGTTGTTGGTGGTCTTCGTCTCCGCGTCGCGGCCAAGTATCCCTGCGATTGTTAGGTTGTTCATTCTCTCCACTCCATATCCATCTGCGGCGACGTCCAGTCGACCGTCGGCGGTTTGATGTCGTCTCGGACGAACACCCCGTCGAGCCACCTTAACTTCAGCTTCCCTCCCGTTTGGCCGTGGTTTGCTTTCATCGTCTTCAGCCACCGCACGTTACGATCCTCGATATCGCCGTCGCGGTTGGGCTTCGGGCTGGTCAAATACAGGCGCGACCGCACCGAGTTATTCCATCCGGTGCTGCCCGAGGACCCGGTGCCGCTCTGCATCCCCATCATGCTCGGGTGCTGGGTGAGGATGACACAGGCCTGCAGTTCGATCGCCAGCCGGCGCAGAGCCCGGACGAAAGTCCGCGGCTGGTTGCGGTCGACCTCGTTGCCGGCGAAAGTGTCTGCCAGGGTATCGACGACGATCAGTTGCGCCCCCAGATCGCGACAGGAATGCGTAAGCTGCGTGTAGAGCGCCGTTGTCTCACCGTCCTGCCCCCATTTTGGGAAGCGCATCAACACCGAGTCCTCGCCGGCCCGGCTGGCGTAGAGCACGTCCTCCAGCTCCCCGCCTGCTACGCCGTAGTGCTTGTTGATTTTCTCTTGGCGCCGGTGCAGCTCCCCCACGTCGTCCTCACAAAATAGGGCAAAGGTGCGGCACCGTTGTGTCGCCAGGCCGAGCCACTCCTGGCCTGTCGCTGCTGCGGTGCAGAGCTGCTGCATCAGCAGACTCTTGCCGAGGCCGCCATCGCCCGACAGCATCGCGACGGTCCCCTTCAAAAAACATCCGTCGACCAACCAGTCGTAGCCGGGAGCCCGCTTACCCTCCCAGCCGCCAGGGCAGAAGGGCCGGAAGGCCGAGGGTGAGCCCGTCGTCCGCGACTGTTCCCACTTGCCGTGGGCAACGGCGCTCATTCGCCGTCCTCCGGGTCTAGGTGGTCGTGGTCCGGGTCGATGATCGCCCAGCCGGCGGCGAGAACCACAATCACCAGAAATACGACAGTCCACATCCAGGCATTTTCGTGATCCATCACCTCCCCCTTCCCTTCTTCGGACGCCAATTCCGCCAATATTCAATCTCCTCCAGGCACGCGGCAATGGCCGCTGCAGCGTCATCCGGGTCATCGGTGCGCCGATGGTGGTGCGCCACGAGATTCTCCAGCACGCGAATTTCATTCGCCGGATTTCGGTCAATGGCGTCCATGGCGTAATGGGACTCCCTCTTTGCGCAGGGCCCGATAAAGGGCGCAAACCCCCATTCCGTGCCGGGTGACGATGTCAGCCGTGCGCTCACCCGCCCGGTAGGCACCGACGGCAGCAGCCAGCCTCGCCGCGTTTACACGCTTCGGCCGATCCGCGTGGCGCTGGCGGAGCGGGACGCGGAACTTTCGGATGACGTGATAGATGGCGCCGCAGGTGACGCCGAACATTGCCTCAATCGCGTTGACCTTCTCGCCCGCCTCGTAAGCCGCTACGATCGCTTGGTGGCGCTCCTCCAACGACATGCTCATGGCACCATCTCCCGGTGCGTGACCTGGCTGTCTGTGCTTTCCGCCTGCAGCGCGTCGTTCCAGTCCTTGTGGCCCACCGGCGCGATGATGGTGACCGCGAGGTCACGGTGCGCCTCGGCGGCCTTGTTCGCCTCGCTCCAGCCCGCCGCGTCGTTGTCGGCGTAGATAATGAGATTCCGCACCATCGCCGGGATAGCCACGCGCGACAGCCTAGATTCACCACAGGTGGCCCAGCAGGGGAGGGAGAACAGCGCCATTACCGACAGCGCGTCTTCGACCGATCCGGCCAGTCCCAGCGTCTCCAGAGGATCGGCCAGGCGGACGGCGCCGGACTGCATCGAGCCCCGCGTGCGCTTGACCCGACGTCCGCGCTCGTCACGCACCGACGATCCGTCTCCCTCGAGGAAAATGTACTGGAGCGCGGTCGGCGCCGAGGCTGCGTTGCGCATGATAGCGACCAGCGCCGGGCGCTCGCCACGGACGACATGACAATATTCGGTCGGGGAGAACCCGATGTCGGAGACCGATCGCAGGTTCAGAATCCCGCGGCTATGGAGATAGTGTTGGGCTGGCGTCCCCGAAATCGGGATCACCCGCCCCCAGGCCCGCCCCGCGGCAATCTCTTTGGCCCGAATCGCAGCCACCAGCGACGCGTCGACGGGGCGCACGGCCCGCGGCACCAGGCGGACGCCGTCGTCGAACGGCGCCCTGCTGCCGAGCCACGCCATGGCACCGGGGAAATCTAGACTCTGCATCTGCATGACAAACTCGATGGCGTCGCCACGGGCGCCGCAGCCGAAGCAATGATACGATCCGCGCTCGTCGTCGACAAAGAAGCTCGGCGTCCTCTCGGCGTGGAACGGGCAGAGCCCAACCAGATTTCGGCCGGATCGCTTCAGCGCCGTCACCGGCGCCACCAGGGCGCTCAGAACGACGGAACCGCGCGCCGCGTCAATTTGCGAATCAGAATATTTTCCCATGATAGCCCCCCCTCGCGCCCCGGAAAAACTGGAGGGGCGGCATTCCAGCAGGAGGAGACTGGATTGATCGGCGGCCAAACCGGCCGCCCCTCCCCACCCTTATCTTATGGATTAAGATAAAGATCAAGCGTCATTTGAGCACAGAGTCGATCACACTGCCATCGTCGGCCGGCGTCGTGCCGTCGAGCACCTGGCCGATGATATCGGCCTTGGCGATCAGCACCTGGCTCATCCTCTGGTCGATCGAGCCGTCAATCACCAGGTGGTGGACGAGGACCGACGACATCTGGCCGATCCGGTGCAGCCGGTCCTCGGCCTGTACCATGGCTGCCGGCGTCCAATCGAGCTCCACAAATAGGACCACGCTGGCGGCGGTCAAAGTCAGACCGACACCTGCAGCCTTGATCGAGCCGACAAACACGCGGATTTTCGGATCGGCCTGGAAGCGGTCGACCGCGGCCTGACGATCTTGCGGCGCCATGCGTCCGTCCAGCTTGATCGCGGCCGGCAGCGCATGCATGAGGGCGTCGATGACGTCGTGGTGATGGGCGAAAACCACAACCTTGTTGACGTTCTCAAGCACTTCATAGATATGCTCGATTGCGGCAGGGATTTTGGCGACGGCTGATTCGTGGCGAATCCTGCTCGTCTCCTCGAACAGGCAGCCCTTCCAGTGCGCCAACTTAGATGCTGCGCCCTCGATCCTCAGCGCCTCCAATTCGGCCCGTTTTCTGGCTAAAAAACGCTGCTCCTTGCCGACCAGGGCTGCGGCGGCTGGGCTGTCGAGCAGCACCATCTGTCGCCTCTTTGGCGGCAATTCGGTCAGCACGTCTGCCTTCAGCCTGCGGACCATGATCGACGCGCGTAGGCGGTCATGCAATTCCCGCAACCGGTGCGCCTCGGTGTTTCGAATATAGTCGCTCGCGTCCCTGCCCGCAAGATTGGCGGGCGCCATCACGGGATACACGTAGCGGTGCCAGAAGTCATCGCGCTTGGCGCCCAGGCCCGTCGGATCGTAGCTCTTGACGAGAGGCCATAAGTCCGCAGCCCGGTTGGTGATGGGCGTCCCTGTCAGCGCCAGCCGGCGCCTTGCCGTCAATGGCCGGTGATAATCCTTATGGCCCTGCTTCTGGTAGCCGAATACTTGACGCGTTCGGACGGTCTGCAGGTTGTTGCATTGATGTACCTCGTCGAGGATCAGCAAATCCCAGGATACGACGTCGATCTGCTTCTTGTGCTTGCGCAACCCGTCGTAGCTGACGACGACGACGACCAGTCCGTCGATCGGCAGCATCAGGTCCGAACCGCCGATCGAGGCGTGCCAGGTGTCCGTAACAACCACAGGCCGCGCCCTGTGGGTGGTCCACTTGGTCCACTCCCGCTGCCAGTTGAGTCGCAGCGACGCGGGGCAGACAATCAGCACTCGGCGCAGGTCCTCTACACAATTCGCGACTCCAATAGCCTGCACCGTTTTCCCCAGACCCATCTCGTCGGCGATCAGCGTCGCAGGACGCTTGAGCGCGTAGGCCACCCCTGCGCGCTGGTAGGGGAGCAACGCCAGGCCCGGCGGCGTGGGGATATCGAGTTTTGCATCGGTCGCAGCGCTCTCCAGCGCCGCAGCCAGACTGCGCTCCCCGGCGCGGGCAAGGGCCTCGCGGGCGGCTGGTGTCGCGGAGTATTTCGCCAGTGTCGCGGCAACCCTCGCGTCGGATGACCACCACCTCCTGGCTGCCGGGTCCCACCGGAACCCTGCCTCTTTGGGGATCGCCCGATCATGGAACGAACATTCCGCGACGAATATGCCGCCCCCGTCGAGCATGGAGAGAAAATCCAGCCTCATTTATTGTCGCCTCCCGCGCCCGAGCCCCAGCCCGAGCCCTCGCCCGAGCCCGAGCCCCAGCCCTCGCCCGAGGGCTGGGGCGCGGGCTCGGGCTGGGGCGCGGGCGAGGGCTCGGGCTCGGGCTCGGGCGAGGGAGGCGGAGGCGGAGATGAGTGAGGGCTG
>Ga0224534_1000266_pt1 | contig 34856 bp, 28 predicted proteins | sample 714E12024metaG_FD_172012 | JGI IMG/M metagenome (GOLD analysis project Ga0224534, IMG submission 172012) | Peat soil microbial communities from Stordalen Mire, Sweden - 717 E1 20-24 | ecosystem: Environmental > Terrestrial > Soil > Wetlands > Peat | place: Sweden: Norrbotten County, Stordalen... | reverse complement strand
GCCGCCGTTCGTTGAGAGCTTCTTCTGACAACTTTCGACCGTCAATCTTCTCCATACTTCATTAGACGAACCAATCTCAGAAATGTTTCACTCGTTTAGGGCCGGATCAGTAATATGAGTTCCTGCGAGTAACCGCTTCGCAAAAGATTCAATGCATGAAGAAAACGAGCATCGCCAATATCTCCTGAGAGCACTACGATAACATCTGAGCGCCTAGGATTATCGAGAACCAAGAACTTCCCAGCGCCATGCAGCAGGATGCCACCGATTGTCACAAGTAAAATACAGACGAAAAACAGTGATATTATTTTTCTTTTTGTCATGGGATTTAGCGCCTGCTTATCGGAGCAGTATAGCACTATCCTTGGTTTTCAGTTATAGGCCGGGTGCCCCATTCATCGGCGGGTGGCCCAAGTCTGAAATGTATCCACGAATCGGGTGCCCGATCCCGCCACTTCCCGCGACTTCCCGCCATATACCGCGACTCAGGAATCTATTGTGCGAACTATTATTACCCTATTCTAGGCGGTCAGAGGCCTAGTGAATCGTTAGCGTCGTCTTCAGCGGCGTGTTTGCCGATGAGTCTCCGGCCATGATCTGAAAGGTTCCTGTAACAATTTGCCAGGCGTGCGTCTTTTCCGACCAGTAGGAGAACGAGCGCGCATCAAGCTTTAGTTCAACCGGCTTCGACTCGCCGGGATTCAGCATGATCTTGCGAAAACCTTTGAGCTGGAGCGGCGGCTCATTGCCCTCGGCGATGGGCGGGAAGCCGAGGTACAACTGCGCTACTTCGGCCCCGGCGTGTTTTCCGGTGTTGGTTACGCGGAAGTTTACGATGGCGTTGGCGCTGCCCGGTTGCTGGCTGACCTTGAGGCCGTCGAAACTGAACTGCGTGTAGGAGAGCCCGTACCCGAACGGGAAGAGCGGCTTTGTGGAGTGGGCGGCGTAGGCGCGGTAGCCCACATCCAGGCCCTCGCTGTAGTGCACGGCACCGCCGGCTCCGGGATACTGGTCCGGATTGGCGGCCAGCGTGTCGCTGACGCTGCGCGGAAATGTCAGCGGCAGCTTGCCGGAGGGATTCACCTTGCCGACCAGAACATCGGCGACGGAATTTCCGTCTTCTTCGCCGGGGTACCAGGCTTCCAGCACCGCCGAAACGTCGTTGAGCCACGGCATCAGAATGGCCGAGCCACTCTTGAGGACGACAATGGTCTTTGGATTTGCCTTGGCAACGGCGGCAATGAGCTGGTTCTGGGCCGCGGGCAGTTCGAGGCTCTGGTCGCGCCCCTCGCTGTCCTGATCGCCGACCATCACGATGGCGACCTGGGCGCGGCTGGCTGCCGCAACGGCGGCAGCGATGTCGTTGCCGTCGAGGACGGCGATGCGGGTCCGCGAATTCACGGCGGCTTGCAGACCGTCGTAGGGCGTGATGGCGTAAATCGGGACCACGTGCGAGCTGCCGCCTCCACCAGTCTCCGGACGCACGGCGTAGGGGCCTACCAGCGCGATCGTTGTCACCGCTGCACCATCGAGCGGCAACAGGTTGGCGTCATTCTTCAGCAAGACCATCGACTGCCCGGCGATGCTGCGCGCAATGGCTCCGTGCTCGAAGGCGGGAACCGGAACAGGTTTGGGCTGAGGGCCGAACAAGCCGAACTCCATCATCTTGGCGAAACGGCGAACCAGCATTTCGTCGATCGCGGCAACCGGCACCGCGCCGGATTCGACTGCCTTCTTCAGATCGTCGGCGAAGTAGCGGCCGGTGGGCATTTCCAGATCGAGGCCGTTCAATGCGCTGGGCACAGTGCTGTGCGTTGCGCCCCAGTCCGAGATCACAAACCCGTCGAATCCCCACTCCTTTTTCAACACATCTTTGAGCAGCGGGGCGTTCTCGCAATTGAATGCGCCATTCACCTTGGGATAGGCGCACATCAGCGACGCGGAATGCGCCTCTTTGATGGACGCTTCGAAGGCCGGCATATAAATCTCGCGCAGGGTCCGCTCGCCGATTTGCTCGTCGATGCTCATGCGCTGCGCTTCCTGGTTGTTGGCGAGGTAATGCTTCACATTCGCGATCATGCCGGTGCTCTGGACGCCTTCAATGTCGGCCACGGCGATACGGGCGTCGAGCCAAGGGTCCTCGCCGTAGCTCTCGAAGACGCGGCCTCCCTGGGGCACGCGCGCGATGTTAACGTCGGGCGATTCGAACAGCGTACTGCCCAGCGAACGGGTCTCCTCGGCTTCCAGCTTGCCGTAGACCCGGGCCAGTTCCGGGTCCCAGGTGGCGGCCAGCGCAACCGGCGCGGGCATGGCGGTAGCGGGCTTCTGCGGTCCCGCGCCTCCGGGTCCCACACCGGCGGGGCCGTTCGTCATCTGAAAATCAGGAATGCCGAGCCGGGCCACGCCGGGCACGATGCGGTAATGCGTCGCGTCGCCGATGCCATGAAGCTCGGTGATCTTTTCGTCGAGGGTCATGCGGGCGACAAGCTGGCGAGCGCGGGCCGTTGCCTGGGCATGCGAGAGGCGGGCCTGCGGGACGGGAGCGGCTGCCGCCATGGAGACGGCGAGGAAGGCCATTGTAAGCAGGAATGGGAATTGCCGATAACGATTTCGCAGCAGAGCAATAGGAATATTTTTCATTGGGGTCTCGACTCTCCGCACTGATCCAGCGAGAATTTTACCACTCGGGCTGGTTTCGAAAAGGCCCGACCCTGTGTGTCCCAATCCCTATCAAGCAGATATTCCGCAAGACACAGTTGTTGACGAAGCTTTTAACTTTCTATGTGTCCGCATCGTTCCCGTTTCTACCTGCCTTCCGGCAAGTGGCGCTGGCCCTCAGAGCCTCGCTGGGTAGCACAGCCTCGGCAGACAAGGAAATCTTACTTCCCTCCGTCACGCTGGCCGCGTATCGGGAGAAGCTGCGTTCAAGAAATCCTCACGCGGCTCGAAAGCGGCTATGACTGGCTTCATTTGGGAGTACCAAAGGTGGTTCCATCTCTTTCGTGCAAAACCTGTGCTGAATGCGGGGCCGGCGCTTAATCTGTGTTCAGGAGCATAGTCCATGAGCCATCAGGAACAGATCGTTGCAACAACCGATGAACTGACGAATGCAGTGCTGTCGGTTGTAGAATCCTTCGAGTCGTATCGAGCCGACCATCGTCCGGACTGCGCGGACTTCGACCGCTGGCTTATCTGGAATGATAAGACTTCCGAACGGCTGGGCATTGTTTCCCTTGTCGGGCCACAGGAGAACGCTTTATCGCTTCTTGAAAAGAAGGTGCTCTTGCGTTCACGCACGATGGATCTGCTGCGCAATGTCGCGTAGCAGCTCACCTGTTCAACAGCGGAAGCAGGATAGAACCTTGCGTACTACTTTTGAGCAGTGCTCGTATCATTATCATCATGTTCAACAAACTCCGCTGGGGAGTTCTCAGCACAGCCAACATCGGCCTCAAGAAAGTCCTTCCAGCGATGCAGAAGGGCCAATACACCACTTTAGCCGCGATCGCATCGCGCGATCTTGCAAAAGCCCGGGAGGCAGCGACTGCGCTTGGCATTCTCACGGCCTACGGTTCGTACGAGGAACTTCTAGCCGATCCTAATGTCGACGCGATCTACAATCCGCTTCCCAATCATCTTCACGTTCCCTGGACCATCAAGGCCGCCGAAGCGGGGAAGCACGTTCTCTGCGAGAAGCCCCTCAGTCTCACCGTCGCAGAGGCCAAAACTCTTCTTGCCGTTCGCGCACGCACAGGAGTCAAGATCGGTGAAGCCTTCATGGTCGACTGCCATCCACAATGGCTTCGCCTGCGCCAATTGCTCGGCGAGGGCCGCATCGGAGAGCTTCGCGCCATCGTCGGCGTCTTCAGCTACTTCAATATCAACCCGGCCAATATCCGCAACCGGATAGAGTGCGGCGGTGGCGCCCTCATGGACATCGGCTGCTACCTCATCCACGCATCCCGCTTTGCCTTTGCAGAGGAGCCCACGCGAGTCGTCGCCAGCATCGACCGGGATCCCGCGATGCATACCGACCGGCTCACCTCGGCGATTCTCGACTTTCCCAACGGCCAGGCCATCTTCACTTGCAGCACACAGTTGGTTCCCTACCAGCGCATCCAATTTCTCGGCACCCGTGGGCGCATCGAGATTGAAATCCCCGTCAACGCGCCTCCCGACCGTCCCACGCGCATTTTCATCGACGATGGGAGGGACCTCTTCGGCAGCGGTATTACGACGGAGACCTTTCCCGTCTGCGATCAATACACCCTGCAGGCCGACGCCTTCTCCAAGGCTGTCCTGGAAGACACTGAAGTCCCCGTTCCCATCGAAGACGCCGTCAAGAACATGGCTGTCATCGAGGCCGTCTTCAACTCCGCCAAAACCGGCCAATGGGAGTCTCCCCGGCGATGAAAAATTTGCACTACAGGCTGCTACGGCCCTCACAAGAGCCTGTAGATGCCCGCATTCGCATATGTGCACCACGGATCTTCTCCGTTTTGTCCTGCGCTGCAGTCAACGCCGGTCTTCGCCAGGGCCCACACTTTTCGGCCACCATTTAGCCCCCCGGCTGTTTCGAGCGAATACCCATATTGCCCGACAAGGTCCCGATAGAACTCCAGAATTGCTTCGGCTGTGGCCGCCCTTGCCGACAAGATCGGCTATGACCCAGTGCTCCTCCCTCTGCTGCAAGTCTTCGATGCGCAACGCAGTCAATTCGGCCCGGCGCAGCCCGCAACCCAGCAGAATCGCCAAGGCGGCATAGTCGCGCTTGCCTCGAAGACTTGTACCGTCTGCCGTCAACAGCAATCGCTTGCCTTGTTCGGCAGTGAGCCAATTCCCCACAGGCGCGCCCAACCGTTTTGCACCCCTTAAAGGGCTACTTCCGTCCCACGGTCCGCTCCAGCTCGGCGCGGGCTGTGCTTCGCTCCATCTCCGCCTGAAAAAATCCGGCTTCGGCCTCGGCGAGTTGCCCTTCGGCATCTTTGAGCGCGGAGGGATTCACCGTATTCGCTTCCACCTGATTGGCTGTGATCCGCCGCATCTCGGCCCGCGCAGCCACACTCTCCCGCGCCGCTTCCATGCCAGTCTCCGCGCGCCGCACCTTGCGTACTTCCTTTTCTATATCCACGCGCACGCGGTTCTCAACCTGCCGGAGGTTCTCTTCGGCCTCGGCCACCTGCGCCTGGCGCTCATGCACCTGCCCGCTGCGCTTGCCGAACTCGAACAGCGTCCAGTCCATTTTGAGACCCACCAGGCCGTTGTTTTCCGTCAGTAATGGCACGCCGTCCTGATGGACGTATTGCGCAAACGCTCCGATCTCGGGAATATACTCCGCGTGCGCCGCGCTCAGGCCCGCGTGCGCTTTCTTCAGGGTCTCTTTCGCAGCTGCAACCTCCGGATTGTGAGACAGCGCCTCGGTCTCCAAATCGCCGGCGGTTGCATCCGAGGTTTCCGGTTCGGGCGCGACCAGTTCGACATCGCTCGCCAGGGGAAGGTCGGTCATATTGTTGAACTCCACCTTCATATCGGAGATGGCGTCTTCCAACGATCCCAGCCCATGACGCGCCTCGGCGATCTGCGCCTGGCCTTCCAGCACCTTTAATTCCAGAACCGCCCCAGCTTCGACTCCATTGCGGGCCTCGCTCACTCCCTCTTCTCCGGCCTCGATGCGCAGCTCCGCAGCCTGCTTTCTCCGTTCCGCAGTCAAGAGGCCGTAATAAAGCTGTTTCATCTTCAAGGCGACCTCGTTCTCCGCCCGCCGGGCATCGTCCTGCGCGACGCCCGCATCCGCCCTGGCTGCGTCGACCCCGGCGTGGATCTTGAAGAACTGCGTCAGCGGCTGGGCCACCGTGGTTGTACTCAGAAGGAAATTGTGGTGCCCCAGCGGGAGGGAATCGTTTTCCCCTGGAACGGGACCGATGACCGGGTACACGCCCAAAGCCCCCATCGGGATCTCCATGTGTTCAATGTTCCGCAGGTGCGCGGTGTCGCTTTCGTTGCTCAGCACAGGAAAGTAATCGGCGCGCGCCTCAGTCACGCGGGCCTGCATCTCCTCTTGCTTAAGGTGCGCCAGCTTGACAGTCGAGTTCTGCTTGGTGGCCAGGGCGACTGCCTCATCCAGAGTGATGCGCCGCGCCTGGGCGTGCGCAATGCCGCCACAGGCAAACAGCAGCAGCACGACACCCACGACCGAAGCCGGTGCCGCCAGTGCCGCATGGCGCTTGCGATGCGCCACCACGAACAGGACCGGGATGGCCACCAGGGTGAAGACCATCGATCCCAGCAGCCCGAAGGCAATCACGCTGGCCAGCGGAGACCACAGGCTCGACCCGGAAAGAATCATCGGGATCACGCCCACCGCGGCGGCTGCCGAAGTGAGGAAGATGGGCCGCAACCTGCGTTCTCCGGCCTCCAGCGCTGCCTGCTCAAGCTCCACGCCAGCCTTCATCCTGTCGTGGATGTAATCAATCAGGATGATGGAGTTTCTGACCACTAGGCCGCCCACGCTGATGATCCCGATGAAGGCGGTAAAGCCGAGGGTATTGTGGGTAATCAGCAAGCCCAGGGCCGCGCCCGGCAGCGCCAGCGGAAACGCCGCCATTACAATCAGCGGATCAACCAGGGTGCGGAACTGAAAGAGCAGGATGAGGAAGATCAGCACCAGGCTGAGGAGCAGCGCATTGCGCATCTCGCCGGAGACCTCCTGCTTGTTTTGGTACTCGCCGCCGTATTCAATGTGGTAGCCCGGCGGCAGAGGCATCGCGTCTAGTTGTTTGCGTGCGTCGGCAAGAATCTCACTCGCCAGGCGCTTGCCGCCAGGGAAGGCGCGTACCGTCAATGTGCGCACGCCGTTTCTGCGAACGATCCTGCCCGGCTGCCAATCGGGAGAGAGCGACGCCACTGCCTCCAGCGGAATCTTTGCCCCGGTCACCGGAGACATCACGTAGGTATCGGAGACATCCTTGAAGCTCTGCCGGTCCTGGGGATCGAGGCGCAGCACCACATCCACGGCGCGGTCGCCCTCCCAGAATGTGGTCGCCGGCGCGCCCTCAAAGCCCGCCGCCAGTTGCTGCGCAATGGCGCCGTTGGTCAGGCCCATGCGGTTGGCCACCTCCTCGCGCACGTTCACGCCCACCTGCCATGCATCCTCGTGCCAGTCGGTATGGATGTAGATTGCGCCCGGCGTATGCTGCAGAATATTCTCGGCCTGGTTGCCGAGGGTTTCCAGTGTGGCAATGTCGTCTCCGGAGATGCGCAATTCCACGGGGGCCTCCATCACCTGGCCCTGCTGCAACTCCTTCACAAAGACCTTCGCCTCCGGCACCGCATCGGGCAGCCGTTGCCGCAAAGCCGCCACAAGTTGCGGCGTTCCCTTCACTTTTTTCGTGTTCACCACGATCTGCGCATAATTCGCTGCTGGTGCCTGAGGGTTCACGTTGTAGTAGAAACGCGGCGCGCTCTCGCCCAGGAAGCTGGTATAAGCCTCGACCTGCGGCTCTTGTTTCAGGATCGCTTCAATGCGGCGCACCGTGGCGTCGGTGGCCTCGATCTTCGAGCCTTCCGGCAGCCACACATCCATCACGAACTGGTTCCGTTCGGCCAAGGGAAAGAACAGTTGCGGCACCAGATGAAGAACTCCAATCCCGGCCGCAACCGCCAGCACGCTCGACACAAGGGCCGTCCGCTTGTTCTTCATGGCCCATGTAATGATTTTGTTGTAGTACCGCTGCATGTGGTCCAGCGGAGTGAGCTTGCGCGGCGCGACCGAATCTTCCTGCTCATGGTCCTTGAGTCCTTTGCGGATGAAGAAGCGGGCCAGCAGCGGCGTCAGCAGCATGGCCACAAGGTAGGAAGTGCCCAGCGCGATGGCCACGGTAATCGGCAGCGCGCGAATGAACTCGCCTACGCCGCCGGTAATCAGCAACAGCGGCACAAACGCCGCGATGATGGCCAGCGTCGCGGTCAGCACGGGAACGGCCATCTCCGTGGCGCACCGCTCTGCCGCCTCGTCGATAGGCACTTTCCGGTCCAGCAGCCCCACATAGTTGTCGACAATTACGATGGCATTGTCCACCACCATGCCCAGCACTACAATCAGCGCCGAGATCGACACCTGTTGCAGCTCGATGCCACAGGCGTCCAACATGCCGAAGGTCATGGACACAGAGACCGGAATGGCAATCGCCGACACCAGCGACACACGCAGCGGCAGCAGCAGCATGGTCACCAGGATGACGGCGACGATGGCAATCCCGAACTCCTCAAAAAAATCGCCGATGCGTTCGGAAACCACGCGCGGCTGGTCCGCCACCAGGTCCAGTTTCACGTCCGGCGGCAGAGTCGCCTGAACACTCTTCAGCGTGGCGCGCAGGGTATTGCCGAAGTCCACGATGTTGTTGCCCTCGTGCATCTGCACCGACAGCAGAATCGCCTGCTCGCCGTCGAAGCGCGCATATTCGGTGGGGTCCTTGTACACCCGCTCTACATCGGCCAGATCGCCGATGGCTACCGGCTGGCCGGTAGGCGAGACATCGACCATAAAATGGCGAATCTGGTCTTCGGTCTTGAATGCCCCGCCGGATTCAATCGGCACCTTACTCTGCTCGGCCGGCACGCGGCCGGCATACTGCACTGTGTTGCGTCCTTGCAGCGCTTGCATCACTCTCAGCGGATTCACGGCATACTGCGAGAGCCGTTCCGATGAAGTGTCGATGTCGATCTCTTCCTTCCGATCGCCGATGCGCTTGATCTCGGAGACGGCGGGAATCGCGCGCAGTCCCGTTTCCACTGTCTGCGCGTAGTCCTTCAGATCTCTGGGGCCATAGTCCCCGCCATGCACTGCAATCAGGACCGCGACCGTGTCGCCGAAATCGGAATCCACCACCGGCCCAATCACGCCAGATGGCAGCCCGGTGGCCTTCAATTGCGCCATATCCAGGCGCAGCTTGGACCAGAACGCGTCCGTGTCTTTGACGGAATCATTCAGTTCGACATTGACGATTACCATTCCATTGCTGCTGGTGGAGAAGGTTTTATCGCGGCGCACCTCCTCGAAACGGAAAAGGCGTTCCTCGATCTTGCGCGTGACCTGGTCCTCCACCTCCTCCACCGTCGCGCCCGGATAAATGACGGCGACAATGCCGGTTCGGATGGTGATCTTCGGGTCCTCGCGCCGCGGCATGGTAAACAGCGTATACAGGCCTGCCGCGAACAGCATGGCCGACAGAACCAGGGTCACCTGCGGATAGCGCAGGGCCGCGCGGACTGGGTTCACTGGCCGCCTCCCATCACCTTGGCCGGCGAGCCTTCACGCACGTTCTGCTGGCCGGCCACCACCACCTGCTCGTCGCCCGTGAGGCCGCGGAGAATCTCCACTTCATCTCCAATCAACTCGCCCACGTCCACTCGCCGCGCGTAAACGCGCTGCCGCCCGGGCGAGTACACATACACCTGCGCCACGCCTTGCGGATCGTGGACAATCGCGTCGCCCGGCACGGTAATCGCGTTGACCATGGACGACGAGTAAATCCGCGCTTCGCTTACCATCCCCGCGCGCAGCAGCCGCTCGGGATTCGGAACCGCAATTTTTGCGCTGTAAGTGCGCGAGGCAGGGTCCGCCGCAACCCCCACCGATTCCACTTTTCCCTCGAACTGCTTTTGATCCAGCGACGGGATCGTTACTGTGGCGCGCGCGCCTTCCTGCACCTTGCCAATTTCAGATTCAGGAATGGCCACGCGCACCTTCACCGGGTTCAGGTCCAGCACGGAGATCACCGGCATTCCGGCCCCAACCGTATCGCCCACATCGATGTGCCGCATCCCAACATAGCCCGAGATCGGCGCCCGCAATCGCGTGTCTCCCAGCCGCTTTTGCGCCTCATGCTCCTGGGCCGCCGCGGCGTGAAACTGCCCGGTTGCGGCCTCTTTGTCCTCCACCCGCGTGCCTTGCCGAGCCATCTCGTAGCGCTGCTGCGCCGCCTGGTAACCGGCTTCGATCTTTTTAAAGTCGTTGGCCGGCAAACTCTTGTGGTCGTAGAGAAACTTCATGCGGGTGTATTGGTCCTGCCACTGTTCATAGTCGATGCGAGCTTGCGCCAGCTCCTGCGAACGGGGGCCTTGCTGCGCCTTGTCGTCCACCGCTCGCGCCGCATCCGCCTGCCCCTGCGCCGCATCGTACGCATTGCTGTAGTCGGTCGTGTCCAGTTCCGCCAGCACCTGGCCCTTGCTCACCGCCTGCCCTTCTTCTGCAAAAACCTTCGCTACCCGTCCGGCGATCTGGAATGCGCCCTGGGCCGACACATTGGCCTCCACCGTTCCGCTGACTGCCACGGAAACAGGCTGCCGGACGCGATTGGGCACTCGCACGCGCACCGGAACCGGCTGGTCGGCAGCGACTTGGGCTTTGCGGCCGCAGCCTGCCAGGGGCAATAGAGCCAACAAGAGAAATGTGGAGAGGCAGAAGTTCCGTGTTGATTTTCCTTGGCTTATAGCCGGTATGAAGCCACAATCTGCTGCAAGAGGCAGTTCCAGGGTAGCTTGCCGAGCTGTGCCGGCTGTTTTCGTTCGCATAAGGGTTATCCTTTATTGACAAGAGTAGAATGACACGTCATTCTATTCTTTGCAAGAGGTACAAGGACAAAAAATGGCCTACCGCAAAACCCCCGCGACAGAAGCCCGCAAGGATGCCCGGCGGAAGACGATTCTGGACGCCGCAACCCGTCTCTTCGGTGCCAACGGCTATCACGCTACGACTGTTCCCATGATCGTGGCAGAGTCGGATAGCTCGGTAGGCAGCTTTTACACGCACTTCCACAACAAGGAAGACGCCTTTGCGGCGGTCCTCGAAGTACTGGGACAGAAGGTGACGGAGGTGATGGATCGGGCCAGGGCCTCCCAATCCGACGCGCTGCTGGGGATTCGATGCGCAGTCGAGTCGCTTTTTCTGTTTCTGGCCGACAATCCAGGGGATGCGCGGATCCTCATCGTCGAGTCCAGCGGTCTGAGCCCACGCCTGGAGCGCGTGCGACGCGCCATCCTGAGGCAGCACGCCGAGCAGGTCTGCCAGACGCTGCAATCGACCCCGTCCGCGGTTACCTCTTCCGCGCCATTGATCGCCGCACGCTGCCTGGTGGGGGCCGTCTTCGAGTCCCTTTATAGCTGGCTGGAAGAGAACCCGAACGACCGCCAGCCAGCCGCGGATGTTGCGCGTGCCGTCGCCGATTACAACTCCCGGGCCATACGGCGCTGAGGGTGAAACAAATTGCCATGATCGAAGATGGAAGCCCGGAGCGCAGCGCAGTGGAGGGACCCCCGCATTTTCTTTCCTCAAAAACCCCAGCAAATCCGCGTGTCAAGCCCCTCGACCCTCAATAATCCCCATAACTCCCACCCCATCAATCACTTCCCCCATAAAAATAGTTGGCATAGTAGTTATGCTCCGCTTGATACACTTAACATATGGATCAAATCCATCGAGGGGCAGCTTTGACCGTGCGGAAATAAACTCCCGCCGCCCGCTTGAACCGTTCTTTCTCAACTGAATAAGCAGCACCGAATCAATATTTTACCCGCATCTGTCCGCGAATGAATATTTTGCCGGAGCCACTCGCGCCAAAGCCTCTTTTTTCACCCATAACCCTTATGCTCTGAATATTTTATCCGCAAGTCCCATGCAATCAATATTTTAGCCAGCCGCACCCCGCGCAACCGATTGATTCCAAACCGCTTGCTCCTAAATCATTTATTATGTAAGTTTTCCCTGTGGCCACCACATAACAATCAACTTACGCCCCAATCCACCGCCAGGGGGGATGGCAGGGGGAGGGGAGAACAAAGATAGAACATAAAGCGAACAAATGGCAACTCTCGCTCGAAAGCGGGCCTCGGTTTCTCCTCTGAATCCGTGATACAGATCACATCTCCTGTGCGTAAAATGCGCGTCATATGAATACAGGGTGCGAATGGGGGCCCATTTATGAAGTCAAAAACGTCTCGCCGCGATTTTCTTTCTGCCGGTTTGATCCTTCCTGTCGTCGGTGCGGGTTCCAGCCTGGGAATCTTGAATCTCTCCGCGCAATCGCACGCGGGCAACGCCGCTTCTGCGGGGAGTGCCGGCTCTCCCGTCAAGCTCAGCTACAAAACCCTGGGCAAGACGGGGCTGAAGGTGACCTCGGTGGGAATGGGATGCATGGTCACCTCGGACCCCAGCGTGGTCGCGCGCGCGGCCGATCTTGGCATCACCTACTTCGATACCGCGCGCAGCTATCAGCACGGCAACAACGAGCGCATGGTGGGCGCGGCCCTGGGCAGCAAGCGCAAGCAGGTCGTCCTCTCCACCAAGACGGAGGCGCGCGACAAGGCGGGAGCGTTGGCACAACTCGACACCAGCCTGAGCGAGCTCAAGACGGATTTCGTGGACATCTGGTATCTCCACGGCAAGAGCAGCCCGGACGAGATTCATGACGACGTGATCGAAGCGCTGCAGCTCGCCAAGCAACAGGGCAAGGCGCGCTTTGTCGGCATCAGCACGCACAGCGGCCAGGCGCAACTGATTCCGTGGATGGTGCAGAAGGGGGTCTTCGACGTGGTGCTGTCGGCCTTCAACTTCAGCATGGACCCGGCGGTGGAGCAGGCCATCGATGCCGCCGCCAAGTCCGGCATGGGCGTGGTGGCGATGAAGGTGATGGCCGGAGGCTCTCGCAACCAGAAGCTGACGCAGCCGGGCGCGATGCTTGCGGCGCTGAAGTGGGTCACCAATCATCCCAGCGTTGCGACCACCGTCCCCAGCATGACGGACATGGATCAGTTGGATGAGAACGTGAGGGCCATGGCGAACCCACTCACGGCGGACGACCACAAGGTTCTGGCTGCGCACTTGGAGCGCATCCGCCCTCTATACTGCCGCATGTGCGGAGAGTGTGACGGCGACTGCGCGAAGGGGCTTCCGGTCGCCGATGTCTTGCGCTTCCTCACCTACGCCGACGGTTACGGCCAATTCGCGCTGGGCCGCGAGAGGTTCCTTGAGCTGACCAGCGAGCAGACCGCGGTCCGCTGCGGCGACTGTGCCGAATGCACGGTGAAGTGTCCGCACGGCGTTGCGGTGCGGAGCCGTATGACGCGCGCCCAGGAGTTGTTCGCATGAGGATCGCACCTCTGGCGCTCGTTCCCATCCTGCTCACGGCGGGGATGGCGCGCGCGCAGGACTACCTCAGTTGCCAGCTCGCGCCCGGATGGACGCAGTCCGAGCCAATTCACCAGTACACCGCCGACAACCTCTACGACTACAAGGACGGCGGGGCCGAGGGCTACCTGATCTACGGCTTCGCGGGCATGAAGTCGCTCAACTGCAAGTCGGGCGAGAACACGCTGACCATCGACGTCTCGGAGATGAGCGACGCCGACGCGGCGTATGGCCTCTTCGCCACCAACCGCGATCCCCGGCTGCCCATCGCCAAAATCGGGATGGGCGGGCAGGTGCAGCCGCAGAGCGCCAGCTTCGCCAAAGGAAAGTACTACGTCGAGATCGTGGTAAACGCCGACGATCCCAACATCATTCACACTGCCGAGCTGCAGGCCCTGGTCAACAGGATGGCGCAACGCATGGAGGGCCGCGAGACACCGCCCGAGGCGCTGGCGTGGTTCCCGCAAGAGAACCTCACCTCCGCCGGTCTGGTTCCCGAAAGCGTGCTGGGACTGAAACAACTGAAGCGCGGCTATGTGGCGAAGTACAAGCAGGGGCAGGCATTCATCGTGCTGGAGGACTCGGCAGAGTCCGCCGCCGCGGTGCTGAAGGAGCTGCGCGCGCGCTTCGACGGGGCCACCGACGCAAAGGTTGGCGACGAGGCGTTTCAGGCCAAGGCGCAGTACCTGGACGGAATCTGCATATTTCGCAAGGGACGAACCCTGGGTGGGTACGCAAACCTGCCCACAGCGCAGGAGGCCGCGTCGCAGGCCGTAAAACTCGCCGCGCGCATTCCGTAGGCGAGCGGGTGGCGATGGAACTCTACAGCCGCGCCTGTGACCGCAAAGTTTTTATCTCCAGCGAAAGATGCGCAGCGATACGGCAAACGGCACGGCAACCCACGCCAGCAGGATTGCGATGGGCGCAAACATCTGTCCCATGTTCATTCCCTGAAGCATGTTTCCGCGCAGGGTATCGATGGCCGCCGTCAGCGGCAACGCGCGAACGATGGGCTGAATCACCGCCGGGAAGCGCGATGCCGAAAAGAAGACACCCGACAAGATCCACATCGGGAGCATGACCAGGTTCATCAGACCCGATGCGGCCTCCATGGTCTTTGCCCGCGAAGAGACTAGCAGCCCCAACGCGGAGAACGAGAGCGATGCGAGCACGCAGAGCAAAGCCAGTTGCCACAATGACCCGCGAAAGGGAACTGCAAAGATCAGGCGCGCAAAGCCCAGAAACGCGACGACCTCGAGCACCAGCAGGGCCAGACGCGAGATCAGGTACGACGCCAGATACTGCCAGCGCGGCATGGGCGAAGCCACCATGCGTTTGAGCAGCTTCTTCTGTCTCGCCTCGACGATGGAAAATCCCATCCCCCAGATCGCCGAACCCATCAGGTTCATTCCCAGCAACCCCGGCACCACAAAGTCGATGTAGCGCGCCCCCGGCTCATGGATATGCTGGTCCTCGGAGGAGACGGCGTCGCGCCGTCCTGCCGCCGTCTGAATCGCGCGATCAGCCAGCAGGCGCGCCGTTCGCGCGTCGGGATTGGTGTCGTCGTACCGGTAGGCCACGCCGTCCGGCTGCTGGATGGCAAGCAGCAGAATACTGCCCGACGCCAATGCGCGAGAGCCGGCCGGCTCGTCCATGGTCGTTGCCGTCAGCCCCTTGTCCGCAGCCAGGGCACGCGTCAGTTGCGGTCTGGTGGCGGCGACCTGTAACACGTCCGCTGGACGATTGCGGAAGGCAATCCCCAGTCCCACGGCCAGCAGAATGGGAAAGATGAAGACCCAGAAGATTGCCTCCGGCTCGCGCAGGGTCAGGCGAAAACGCATGATGGAGAGTTGATAGAGACTGCTCCGCTGGAGTTTATTCATCGCGCAGGTTCCTTCCCGTCAGCCGCATAAACACGTCTTCCAGCGTCGCGGAGTGGGTGCGAAACTCGCTGAGATGCAGCCCCTGGCGTGTGAGCTCGGCAAAGATGCGCGGTACCGCGATATGCAGCTCGCGCACCGACAACTGGTGCAAGCCCGCGTCCGAGCGGTGCGAGTGGACGCCCGGAATCGCGCTCAACAGGGCCGCATCGGCCGCACCGTCTCCGCTCTCGTGTCCGCTGATGGCGAACTCGACAATATGTTCGCCTCCCACCGAGGCAATCAGTTGTTGCGGGCTGCCCAGCGCAAGCACCCGTCCATGGTCCATGATCGCCACGCGGTCGCAGAGCCGCTCCGCCTCCTCCATGTAGTGCGTGGTCAGAATGATGGTGCGCCCTGCCTGCTTCAGCCGGTCGACAAGGTCCCACAGGTGGCGCCGGGCCTGCGGATCGAGCCCCGTGGTGGGCTCATCCAAAAAGAGCAGCTCGGGATCGCCCACCAGCGCGCACGCCATCGCCAGCCGCTGCTTCTGTCCGCCGGAGAGCGTTCCCACGCGCGCGCCGCGCTTCTCTTCCAACTGCGCCGACTGGATCGACTCCTCCACCGGAATCCCGCGCCGAAAGAAGCTCCGGAAGAGCCGCAGCACCTCCTCCACCGTCAATTTTTCCGGGAACTGCGTCTCCTGCAGTTGCACGCCGATGCGTTGCCGCAGCTCCCCCGCGCCGCTGCGCCAGTTCAGCCCAAGCAGCTCCACTCGCCCCTCATCGGGTGCGGTCAGCCCCTCGCATATCTCGATGGTGGTTGTCTTTCCCGCGCCATTCGGCCCCAGCAGCCCGAAGCACTCCGCCCGCGCGACCTCAAGATCGAGGTGATCGACCGCTACAACATCCGCAAAGCTCTTGCGCACGCCGCGCAGCAGCAGCGCGGTACTCTCTTCCTGTCTCCGTGGTTCACCATTCAGCACGGCAGTCGCTCCTGAATCAGCCATTGCGCCCGGCGCAGCCCTTGTCATGTCACTCATCGCCTAAGGTTACACATCCCATTTTGCCAGACGCCGCCTGCGTGCGTGAGTTGTTGCGGCAGACTTTCTCCGCGGATGGCCCCATTCCACGGACCGATTGCGGGAGTTGTTGTGGGAGCCGGTCCATCCCTTCAACGAGCGCAGGTGCGCAAGAAAATCCCTGCACTCGGAATGAGAAGATAGAAGAGTAGGCATTCCGAGCAACGGGGAGAAGTTACGCATGAAGCAGTTTGTCGCTGTGGCCTTTGGATTGGGATTGCTGTGCAACGCATTGCTCTTCGTGCCTCAGGTGCTGGCGCTCTGGCGCAAGAAGAACAGCGAGGGGGTCTCGCTGCTCACCTTCGGCGGTTTCAGTGTGCTGCAGGCGATCGGGATCGTGCACGGCTTCTATCAGCATGATCGCTCACTGGTCCTGGGAATGGCGGCGAGCCTCATTACATGCGGCGCCGTCACATCTCTGACGCTCTTCTATCGCCTGAGGCGGAGTTGACAGCCATTACGCGAAGCAGACGTCGTCGCATGGATCGAGAATCTGCTGCCCGTCGACCCGCGGCCCGTCGCATCCACTCAGCAACTGCGAGATGACATCCGCGGCGCTGTACTCGGTGCGGCCTGGCTGCAGAAATCGCGCGATGGTGACGAGGTCGTCGCCCGCCGTAATCAGGCCAACCTCCTCGCGCTTGCCGTTGCGCACCTGCTGGTAGCCGATGTTTGCCATCAGTCCATTGCAGACGCACTTTCTGCCGACGGTATCTTCCACCTTGCCGCCCTTGGAGACAAAGAGAGTGACCGGCTCGGAGGCGCAGCGATAGCCGACGCCGCCCTCCGCTGTCCGGTACGGCTCCCTCAGGAAGCTCAGATCGCAGATGCGCGGCCTCGCGGCAACCACCTCAGCCTCCGAACAGGTCCCTTCCAACAGCGCAACCTTGAACGGAAATCCCGTGGGCGACACCAGCGGATCGGTGAAGACACGCGCCTTCCCAGCGATGGCCTTGGCTATCAATGCCTTCTTGTAGTCCTCGCGCAGGCCGCTCTCGTTGGTGAACTCGAATGCAGTACCAACCTGCACGCCCGCGGCGCCTTGCGCCAACGCCTCGCGCAGCATCTCCGGGCTGCCATAGCCTCCAGCCAGCCAGAATGGCACGCCCAGCTCGCGCAGCTTGGCAATGTCGATCGCGTCGCGCTCGCCATACACCGGCTCGCCGATCTCGGAAAACACCGGCTTGCCGCGCGGCGGAGCGTTGTGCCCGCCGGCCGTTCGCGTCTCGATCACCAGCCCGTCCACGCGCCCGTTCGCCTTTTTGAGCATCGTCGTAGCCAGCGTGTTGGAGCTGACGATGGGCAGAAACTTCGGCCGCGTCAGCGGGCCAAGGTCGCACTCCATGACCTCGCGCGGGTCGAAGCGCATCGTAACGTCGTCGCCCTCCTGCGAGCCATGGATATGGATCGCATACTCCGCAGCCTCATGGTTGACATAGCGGTCCAGCACGCCGGGAATCTTCAGCGGAATCCCCGCGCCCATCACGACGTATCCCACCCCGGCCAGCATCGCGCCATAGATGCACGACAGGTGAGCCATCTGAATTTTTTCCAGATAATTGATGCCCACCGGATTCGAGTGTCCCTGGCGAGCCAGATACACCTCGACGAAGTTGGCCACCATATTGATCTCAATCAACTCGCGAGAGATGTCTTTCTCCAGTTGCGGAACAGAGATATATGGCGTTCGTTCGGCCTTGCCCCCGGCGATGTAGTACTTCTGCCAGATGCGCTCCGCCATCGCAGGAAAGGGAAACGCATCCAGGCCGCGGCGCATGTGTCCGCCGGGATCGCCATCCTGCAACCGCCGCGCCAGAATCGGGTCCAGCGCCGTGCCCGAGACCAGCCCCAACTGGCCGAGACGCGAGACCGCCTGCGCCAGCCGCCAATTCGATACGCCCGCGCCCATCCCACCCTGGATGATCAGTGGGTTGCTCATCGATGGTTCGCTCGTTGCTGGTTCACTCATGCTGCTTAATTGTTTCATCCACCAGAAACACTCAAACGTATTAGTTTTGTAACTTTCATCGCCAGCCCCAGCCTGAATCCACTGGCGTGAAAGCCTGCAATGGAGCTTCCAGAGATCCCGCAGGTGCAATGTGAAATAGGTCATCCGAGAGCGCCGGCCACCCAATTAGCCTGATAATGCTTATAGACTCCAACTGCCACAATGGCGGAGAACCTGGCGGGCGACGCGCAACGAACGCGGAGGGGAACCTTGATTCGATTCGGGATGGCCCGATGACAAAGACGGTGATTGTTGGCGGTGGCATCAGTGGGCTGGCCACTGCGTTCCACTTGCAGGAGTGCGGCCCGCGCGACTACACGCTGATCGAGAGCGCGCCGCGCTGGGGCGGCAAGATCACGTCTGTCCACGAGGATGGATTCACCGTCGAAGGCGGACCGGACTCGTTCATCACCCAGAAGACGGCGGCCATCGAGCTGTGCAAGCGGCTGGGGCTGGAGGACCAGCTGGTTGGTTCGAACAGCGGCAAGGGCGCGACGGTTTATATATGGAGCGGTGGGCGGCTGCATCCGATGCCGGAGGGCATGATGCTGATGGCGCCGACCATGGTGCTTCCATTCCTGCGCACGCGGCTGATCTCGTGGCCCGGAAAGCTGCGCATGGGGATGGAGATTTTCGTTCCCAGAGCGCGCAGCGACGAAGACGAGAGCCTGGCCGGATTTGTGCGCCGGCGACTGGGCGCGGAGGCGCTGAACAAACTTGCCGGGCCGCTGATGGGAGGCATCTATGCGGCGGACCCGGAGCGGCTCAGCCTGAAGAGTACGTTTCCCATCTTTCTGGAGATGGAGAAAAAATACGGCAGCCTTCTGCGCGGAATGATGAAGAGCGTTAGGACGCGCGCGGCGCACGGTGCGAAGCGGCCGCCGATGTTCATGACGCTGCGCGGCGGCCTACAGCAGCTCTCCGATGCGCTGGTTGCGCGGTTGCCGCAAGGGTCTCTGCGGGCCGGATGCAGCGCGCTCGCGGTCCATCGTCATGCGGGCCGGTACAGGATCGACTTGGACGACGGGTCGTCCCTCCTGGCGGAGGATGTAGTCTTTGCGACCCCATCGTTTGTGACGGCCGATCTGGTTGGGCAGCTCGATCCCGTGCTGGCGGAGCGGTTGCGCGCGATCCGCTATGTCTCCACCGCGACGGTCTCGCTGGGGTTCCTGCGCAGCGAAGTTGCGCACCCCTTGCAGGGAGCGGGCTTCATCGTGCCGCCCAGCGAGGGGCGCAGGATTACAGCCTGCTCGTGGTCGTCGGCAAAGTTCCAGCATCGCGCGCCGGAGGACTGCGTTCTGCTGCGCGTCTTCATCGGCGGCGCGCTGGCCGAGGAACTCGCCGAACAGGATGAGGCCGCGCTGGTGCATCTGGCCCGCGAGGAGTTGCAGGCGATTCTGGGGATTGCCGCGACGCCGGTCTTGGCCAAGGCCTATCGCTGGCCGAAGGCCAATCCGCAGTACGACCTCGGACATGAAGAGCGGGTCGCGGAGATCGAACGGTCGCTTTCCAACCTTCCCGGTCTGCATCTGGCCGGCGCTGCCTATCATGGGCCCGGCATTCCAGACTGCATCCAGAGTGGAAGGAAGGCGGCCCAGGCCATCGCAGCGAGACAGGCGCGAGGCGAGAGCGCCGGGAGAAGCGAACCATCGTCCGTTTGCATCGAATCCTAGGAGAAGCTAGCGAATGCCTTCCAACGAAATTGGAGCGAAGCCAAAGTCCACCACGACTGACTCCACCGCGCACGCGCACCCGCACGCGCAGCGCGCCGCGGCGCACGACTACTCGCGGAACCCGATGAACATCTACTGGGAGATGACGCAGGCCTGCGGGCTGGCCTGTCGCCACTGCCGCGCGGAGGCGATCTCGACGCCGCATCCGGAGGAGTTGACGCATGCCGAGAGCATGGACCTGCTGCGCCAGATCGCAGCCTTCGACAAACCGCTGCCGCACCTGATCCTGACCGGTGGCGATCCGTTGCGGCGCGCCGATTTGTACGAGCTGATCGACGAGGCGCACCGCATGGGGCTGGCTGTTTCCGTTACGCCCAGCGCAACCGGCGACCTGAGCTACGACGTGCTGGCCAAGCTGAAGGCTCACGGAGTCGAGAGCCTGGGGCTGAGCCTGGACGGCTCGACCGCGGCGCTGCACGAGGCCGTGCGCGGCGTCGAAGGCTGCTTCGACTGGACGATGCGCGCGGCCGAGAATGCGGCGAAATTGGGAATACCGATTCAGGTCAACACGCTGGTGGCGCAGGAGACGGAGGCCGATCTGCCAGCGATCTACGAGCTGCTGAAGAGCGTCAGCGTAATGCGCTGGAGCCTTTTTTTTCTGATCGCGGTGGGCCGGGGCAAATTGTTGAAGCCGGTCTCCGCCGAGCGCGGCGAGGAGATTATGAAGTGGGCCTTCGAACTGACACAGGTTGCGCCGTTTGTGGTCGCGACCACCGAGGCGCCTTCGTATCGCCGCATCGCGCTGGAACGGATGCGCGCGGCGGGATGGACGCGCGAGCAGATCGCGCAGACGCCGGTCTATCGCGGCTTCGAGATCCGCGACGGACATGGGATCGTGTTCATCTCCAACACGGGCGAGATCTGTCCCGCGGGCTTTCTGCCGCTGGCGGCGGGCAATGTGCGCGCGAACAAGCTGGCGGATGTCTACCGCAACTCGCCGGTCTTTCGCGAGCTGCACACGCCCAGCCACTTCAAGGGCAAGTGCGGCGTCTGCGAGTACCGCACGCTCTGCGGAGGTTCGCGGTCACGCGCCTTTGCGTATACCGGCGACCCGTTGGAGAGCGATCCCTTCTGCGCGTACGAGCCGAAGGCTGAGGCTGCGACTTGCGTACCACGATAAGGGCTACCATTTGTTCGCCGTCTGATCGCTGTTTGTTCTCTCCCTCCCCCTGCCATCCCCCTTTGCGGTGGAAGGGGGCGTAAGTGGATTGTTATGTGGTGGCCACGGGGAAAAATTACATAATAAATGATTTAGAAGTAAGTGGTTTGGAATCATTCGGTTACGCGGGCTGTGGTTGGCTAAAATATTCATTCTCGGTGAGTTGCGGCTAAAATATTCAGAGCATAAGGGTTATGGGTGAAAAAAGAGCCCCTGGCGCTGGCGCCTCCGGCAAAATATTGATTGCTTGGAGCTTGCTGGCAAAATATTGATTCGATGCGGCTTATTCGGTTGAGAAAGAACGGTGCAAGCGGGCGGCGGGAGTTTATTTCCGCACGATCGAAGCTGCCCCTCGATGGATTTGATCCATATATTAAGTGTATCAAGCGGAGCATAACTACTATGCCAACTATTTTTCGGAGGGAAGTGTTTGATGGAATGGGAGTTATGGGGATTTTTTGGCGTCGAGGGGCTTGACACGCGGATTTGCTGGGGTTTTTGAGGGCGGGCGACGGGGATTTTTTTGTTTCGGCTATGAGCTATGAGCGGGAGTTTTGGGGGAGAAAGGGGTGGAGGGTTGAGGGGGTGCGAGCGGTATCGGGGTCCCTCGCGCTCGAAAGACGCGCTCAGGATGACGGCAAGAACAGACAACGGCGAGAACAGGCAAGGGCAAGAGCAAGGGCCAATACGGAGATTCTGGCTGCGCCAGAATGACGACGCGGGGAGGGTCGGCCAGAATGACGGCACGAAGGGGGGATGACGACGCGTGGGGTTGGCCGGGGTAGAATGGGGAGCGATGCTGCGGACACTGCGCTGGTTGATGATCGTTGTGCTGATGGTGGCGCCTGGGCGGGCGCTGCGGGGCGAGTCGGTGGCCGGGCTGCCCGCGCATCCCACAGGCTATGTAAATGATTACGCCGCGGTGTTGACGCCGGAGACAAAGCAGAGCCTGGAAGAGTTGTGCACCGAGGTTGACCGGCAGGCACACGCGCAGATTGCCGTGGTGACGGTGCAGAAGATGGAGGCCGACCCGGCACCATCCGGAAAAACGGGGGGGGCCAAGGCGGACGACGCCTTGCCCGCGCCTTCGATTGAGGAGTTTGCGACCGCGTTGGAGGACAAGTGGAAGGTGGGGCCCAAGGGGACGGACCGCGGCGTGCTGGTGATTGTGTCGCTGGACCCCAGGAAGTATCGGATTGAAGTGGGATATGGGCTGGAAGGGATTCTGCCCGATGGGAAGGTGGGAGACATCGGGCGGGAGATGCAGCCGTATCTTCACACCAACGACTACAACCAGGCGATATCGCTGGGCGTGCGGGAGATTGCGCAGGACATTGCAACAGATGCGGGGGTGACGCTGGCCGGGCTGGAGGGGAACGGGGCGCCGGTGAGAGTGCGGTATACCTCGCAGCCGCAGCCGCAGGTGAACCCGATTGCGGCGCTGGTGTTTGCAGTGATTGTGCTGGTGGTGATCGCGGTGCTGATCCGCACCGGACACATCGGGCTGCTGTTCTTCCTGTTGTTCAACCTGATGGGCGGCGGCGGGGGCGGCGGATTTGGCGGAGGCGATAACGAGGGAGGCGGCGGCGGCGGATTCGGCGGATTTGGCGGAGGAGGCTCCGGCGGCGGCGGCGCGAGTGGAAGTTTTTAGGAAGGTTGTTGGTTGCTGGTTGTTGGTTGTTGATTGAGAACTATGAGGTTCGAGGGGACGGGCAGGGAACAGGAAACGGGGATTTGACGTATATCGGTTGATGGTCAGACGGAGAGGCGAGGGATTATGAATAAGACTTTGTGGGTTGTGCTGGGCGTGCTGGGGTTGATCGTGGTGGTGCTGCTGTTTGTGGGCGGCAGCTATGTGACGGCGCGGAACACGATGGTGCAGAAGAGCGCGGACATCGATGCGGCGTTCTCCAACATTGACGTTGACCTGCAGCGGCGGGCGGACCTGATCCCGAACCTGGTGGCGAGCGTGAAGGGCTATGCCAACGTGGAGGAGACGATCCTGACGGCGATTGCCAACGCGCGCGCGGGGCTGATGACGGCGCGAACGCCGGACGAGAAGCTGGCGGCCAACGACCGGCTGAACGTGGCCCTGCTGCCGCTGATGCGGATGCAGGAGAACTATCCGCAGTTGAAGAGCAACGACCAGTTCATGCGGCTGGAGGACGAGCTGGCAGGGACGGAGAACCGGATTGCTGTGTCGCGGCTGCGGTACAACGCGGCGATCAAGGACTACAACGTGTTTATCCAGCAGTTCCCCAACAATGTGTGGGCGGGGATGGCGGGGTACCATGCGAAGACGGAGTACTACTCTGCCGACGCGGGGTCGAAGACTGCGCCGAAGGTGGACTTCACGAAGTAGAGGTTGGGGACGAAGGAAGGCCGTCGCGTGGGCGACGGCCTTCCTTCGTTTAAGAGAGATGAGCCGATCTTCAGGGTGCATCGCTGGTGCGGCTGGTTTGAAAGACAAATACGGAGATTCTGGCTTCGCCAGAATGACGACGTGAGATTTCCGGCTCTACACCATCAGAAGCAATGGATCAGTTGAAGGCACCGATGGCGGAGGCCTCGTTGTCCCAGATGTCGAAGACGGTGTAGAGCTTGGTGATCTGGAGCAGGTCGTGGACCTTCTGGGTGAGGTTGAGCAGCTTGAGTTCACCGCCGGCGTTTTTGACGGAGGTGAAGGCGCTGACCAGCTCTCCGACGCCGGAGCTGTCGATGTAGCTGATCTGGGCGAGGTTGAGTAGGATGTTTTTGGATCCCTTGTCGAGCGCGTCGTGTACGCTGTCGCGCAGTGTGATGCTGCCTTCGCCAAGGGTGATGCGGCCACTGAGGTCTAGGATGGTGATTCCGTCTACCTGGCGGATTGCGACTTTCATGCTCATGCGATGTGTCTCCTTATGGCTTAGGCAGCCGGCTTGGCCGGAGCGCGATGCTTGATGAGGGTGAGTTCTGTCCCCGGATGCAACTGACGAAAGTGTACCTCATCCATGAAGGCGCGGATGAGAAAGATGCCTCGGCCGGAGCCGCGCAGGAGGTTTTCCGGGGCGATCGGGTCGGGGAGATTGGAGGGGTCGAGGCCGGGGCCCTGGTCGCCGATGCGGACGATGAGGGAGTCGGAGGTGGTCTCGAAGGAGGCGGTAATGCGCTTGGCCGGGTTGTATGCGTTGCCGTGCATGACGGCGTTGATGGCGGCCTCGCGCACCGCCATGACGATGTTGGGCACGGTGTCGCAGTCGAAGCCGGCGCGCTGGGCGAAGTCCTCTGCTGTGCGGCCCACGGTGTCGACGCTCTCCAGCGTGGAGCCGAGCGTGAGGGAGACGCGGCTTGTGGTGGAATCGGGCAATTTGGGTCCCTGTCGCCGCTCCGGTAATGGGTTGGATGCGGGCCGCGGCAATGAAGGAAGTTTGCTTGTGGATTAGTTGAATGTCAAGGAGGGACGCGTGGATGGGAGCGTGGATGCGGGTTGTTTGCGGGCCCTGGGCGGATGTCGCGGAGTGTGGGAGCGTGAAGGTTTGGCGCAAATCGGATGCAGGGAGGCTGTTGCACCGCTGGGTGGGGTAGGATGCGGGTAGGGGTTTGCGCGAGCGGCCCAGGTAGACGTGTGCCTATGACGAAACATGCGAGCCAGACGACGAGTGTCTCCGCGCTGATGGGCGCGCCGGTGACGGATGCCAGCGGGCGGACGATGGGGCATGTGCGGGAGTTCGCGGTGTCGCCTCCGGAGGACGCGAACCATGTGCAGCGACTGGTGTTGCGGCTGGTGGGCTCGGGGCGCGGAAAGCGGATGTCGATGGTGGCGGTCTGCGATCTGGAGCTGACGGCGGAGGGAGGGCTAAGGATGCGCGGCGATGCGGCCCCGACGCCAATGCCGAAGGAGGAGTCGTTCCTGCTGCTGGAGCGCGACCTTCTGGACCAGCAGATCATCGACGTGCATGGGCACAAGGTGGTGCGGGTGAACGACGTGGACCTGGTGTGGGAGCCGGTGGTGGACGCTGACGCCGCTGCTGCCTCCGATACGATGGCGGGCGGGGCCGAAGGGCCGCTGGAGGGACATGGGCTGAAGTTGCGCATCGCCGAGGTGGAGGTGGGGACTCGGGGCGCGATCCGGCGACTGCTGAAGGGGCTATCGGTGGGGACGGTGGAGCGGGTCTCTTCGCGATTTGGGACGAGCGCGATTCCGTGGGACTTTGTGGACCTGATCGACCGCGATCCGTCGCGGCGGGTGCGGCTGAAGATCGAGCAGGAGAAGCTGGCAAAGATGCATCCGTCGGACCTGGCGGACATTCTGGAGGACCTTGCGCCGGCGGAGCGGCAGGCTCTGTTCACATCGCTGGAAGAAGGCGTGGCGGCGGAGGCTCTGGAAGAGGTCGAGCCGAAGATGCAGCAGTCGCTGACCGAAGCTCTGGACTCGGAGCAGGTGGCTGGGATTGTGGAGGAGATGGATCCGGCGGCGGCGGCGGACTTTCTGGCGGAACTGACGGAGGAGCGGTCGGAGGCGATTCTGGAGGAGATGGCGCCAGAGGAGCGGCAGGATGTGGAGGAGCTGCTGGAGTTCTCCGGGGACTCGGCGGCGGGGCAGATGACGACGGACTACATCTCGCTGGGCGAGGGCGCGCTGGCGAGCGACGCAGTGGCAGCGGTGCGCGAGTTTGGCGACGACATGGAGACGCTGACGCATATTTTTCTGGTGGACGAGACAGAGGCGCTGTGCGGAGTGGTCCCACTGTTGAGGGCGCTGCTGGCTCCGCCGGAAAGCACACTGGCCAGCCTTGCGTACAGCCACATCGTTTCGTGCGACGTTCATGCCAACTGGAAGAAGGTTGCGGAGCTGTTCGACAAGTACAACCTGCGCGCTTTGGCGGTTGTGGACGAAGAGAAGAAGATAGCGGGCGTGATCTACGCGGAGCAGGTGATTGCGCAGTTGCGGACGATGAATTAACAGGACTGGCGAAGATTTCTCGATGGTGGGAATGAACTGGTTGGGCACAAATCCGTTGGGCGCGAGGCCGGGCTTCGCACGGGGCGCGGGGCTGGACGCGCCGCGGGGGCGCGGGCTGGACGCGGCTGGAGCGCGGCCGGTGACGGACGCCGGAACGGGGTGTCGATGAAGCTGTGGCGGCAATGGCGGCTGCGCATCCTGCTGTTCCTGGCAGTGCTGGGACCGGGAATCATAACGGCCAATGTGGACAACGACACGGGCGGGATCTTCACATACTCGCAGGCGGGTGCGCAGTACGGCTTGCTGCTGCTGTGGACGATCCTGCCGGTGACGCTGGCGCTGATCGTGGTGCAGGAGATGAGCGCGCGCATGGGGGTGGTGACGGGCAAGGGACTGAGCGACCTGATCCGCGAGGAGTTCGGCCTGCGCATGACGTTCGTGATGATGATCCTGCTGGTGATTGTGAACTACGGCAACGTGGTTTCGGAGTTCAGCGGCATTGCGGGATCGATGCAACTGTTTCACGTCAGTAAATACCTGAGTGTGCCGATCTGCGCGGCGATTGTGTGGGTGCTGGTGGTGAAGGGCGACTACAAGACCGTGGAGAAGTTCTTTCTGGTGGCCAGCGTCATCTACCTTGCGTACATTGGGGCGGGGGTGGTGAGCCATCCCGACTGGCATGAGGCGCTGAAAGCGACCATCATGCCGCCGCCGCGCTCGGTGTGGAGCGACAAGAACTATATCTATCTGACGATCGGAGTGATTGGAACGACGATTGCGCCGTGGATGCAGTTCTATCTTCAGTCGTCGGTGGTGGACAAGGGGATCACGATCCGGCAGTACAAGGCCTCGCGGCTGGATGTGATTGTGGGCTGCTTCTTCACCGATATTGTGGCGTGGTTCATCATTGTGGCCTGTGCGGCGACTCTGTATACGCACGGGATGCGCAACATTCAGGATGCGTCGGAAGCGGCGGGCGCGATGAAGCCGCTGGCGGGAGACTTTGCGTTCATCCTGTTCGCGGCGGGGCTGTTCAATGCCTCGATCTTCTCGGCGTCGATCCTGCCGCTGTCGACGGCGTATACGGTGTGCGAGGGGATGGGCTTCGAGAGCGGACTGGACAAGAGCCTGAAGGAGGCGCCGTTCTTCTACTGGTTCTACACGGCGCTGATCGTGCTGGGCGCGGGCCTGGTGCTGTGGCCAAACTTCCCGCTGGTGAGGGTAATCATCCTGTCGCAGGTGCTGAATGGCGTGCTGCTGCCGGTGATCATGATCTTCATGCTGAAGCTGATCAACAAGCACGAGCTGATGGGGAAGCATACCAACTCGACCTGGTTCAACTGGGTGGCATGGGCGACGGCGGCGATTGTGATCGGGCTATCGCTGGTGATGATGTGGAACCAGATGCACGGCGGGTAGGAGCGGGCAGGCGCAAGCCGACAGGGGAGGGTGTGAACCTGGGCACGACATTCCCTCAGCGGCTAAAGCCGCGTTGCGATGGCAGCATTTACGGCGGGACTAAAGTCCCGCCCCTTCAAAGCTGAAGTCCCGCCCTTTCAAAACGGTTTAGAGGTTCACTGGAGCAAAATGTGTTGTAGGGAAAGGAATCCGGGGATGAGCGAGCTGGTACTGGAAGCGCGGCGGACGGCGGTGGTGGTGATCGATCTACAGAAGGGGATTGTGGGGGTCGAGGGCGATCCTCATCCGGCGGCGACGGTGATTGCGAACTGCGCGCGGCTGCTGGCTGCGGCACGCGGCAAGGGGGCACAGGCTGTGCTGGTGCATGTGGGAGGCGCGGCGAATGGCGCGGACCGGCTGCATTCGATGGTGGACCAGCCGATGCGAGGAGCTGCGCCGCCGGCGGCGGACTGGAGCGAGTTAATTCCGGAGCTGGACCGGCAGCCGGGCGATGTTGCGGTCCTGAAGCGGCAGTGGGGCGCGTTCTACGGGACGGACCTCGATTTGCAACTGCGGCGGCGGGGGCTGACGACGATTGTGCTGTGCGGCATTGCGACCGAGTTCGGCGTGGAGAGCACGGCGAGAGATGCATACGAGCGCGGTTATGAGATTGTGTTTGCGGAGGACGCCATGACGGGCCGCAGCGCCCAGAGCCACGCCAATGCGGTGGAGCGGATTTTTCCGCGGATTGGGCGGGTGCGCGCGACCGAGGAGATTGTGGGCGCGCTGTAGGGTTTTGGCAGCTAGAGGAGCTTGCCCTCGGCGAGGTCGCGGATGAGGTTGTAGTCGGCGGCGAGGAAGTCGAAGGTGGGGAGCTGGCTGAGGGGGGACCACTCGAGGGCGTTGAAGATGCGGTTGTCCAGCTCGCCGGTGAAGGTGTCCACGACGAAGAACTGAAGATCGACGGCACCGCCGTTGCGATAGCGGTGGCGGATCTGGGCGATGCGGCGGCCGATGACGGCCGCGATGCCGAGTTCCTCGTCAAGCTCGCGGGCGAGGGCCTGCTCTGGGGTCTCGCCGGGCTCGATCTTGCCGCCGGGAAACTCCCATTTGAGGCTCATGGGCTGGTTCTGGCGCCGCTGGCAGACGAGGACTTCGGTGCCTCCGTTCTCGCTGGCGGCGGGGCGCAGAATCAGCGCCGCGGCCACCAGCCGAAGAGGCTTGCTGCCTGCGTTGGGGCGATTGTCCAGTTTGCGAATACGCTCTTTCACGCGGGGGTCTGTCTCTCCTGCATCGTGCGTTCAGCGGCGATGCGGCTCAGCATCTATAGCTTAAACGCATTTCACGGAGGATGGAGCCAGAAAAGCGCAGGAACAGGAAACAACGAAATACGGGGATTCTGAACTGCGCTCAGAATGACGGCTTCAATAGGCGGAGGCCGCGTTATTGGGCGGGACGGCGGGGGGCGATGGGGACGCCCATTCCGTTGAGCTTGCTGCGGGCCTGGGCGGCTTCGGGGGAGTTGGGGAAGCGCAAGATGAGGGCGCGCAGCTCACTGATGCCGGCCTCGCGCTTGCCGGTCTCGAAGAGGGCCTGGCCCTTGTGCAGGTGCGAGACGGGCCCCTTGGCGTTGCTGGGGAACTGCTCCAGGACGCGGTCGTAGTCCTTGATGGCGATGGCGTACTTGCCGGCGCGGTAGTCGATCTCGCCCAGATAGTAGAAGGAGTTTCCGGCCAGGGGGTCGGCGGGGCTGGAGCGGATGATCTCGGCGAACTCGGTGGAGGCCAGTGCGTAGTGGGCGGCCATGTAGTCGCTGAGGGCTGTTTTGTAGAGGGCGGAAGGGGCGGGCGCGACCAGCTTCGACGGAAGGGCGGATGAGGCGTCTGCGGCGTCCGGCGCGCTGGCTGGAACTGCGGCGATCGGCTTGCCCTTTCGGGTGGCGGAGGGCGGCGGCAGCATAGAGGAGTCCGGGGAGGGGGTTGCCGTGCCTGTTGCAGCGGGTGCGGCGGGGGAGCCGGGGGCAATGTTCTGCAGGGCGGCGTCGATCGACTGCTGCTGGTCCTGGACGGACTTCATGGCTTTTTCCAGGTTGTTGAGGCGCGCCTTGACCTCGTCGAGCGAGTCGTTGAGGGTCTGCATCTGGCCGGAGAACTGGTCGAGCTTGGCGTTGGTCGAGTCGTGCTGTGCGCGGACCTGTTGCTGCAGGGCGTCGACGGCGACCGACATCTTGTTGACCGAATCGGCGTTCTGCTGGACGAGGTCCTTGAGGACTCCCATGCGCTCGTCGTTGGACTGCTGGAGGCGTGCGACGGCGGATTGCAACTCCTGGACCTGGGTCTGGAGCTGAATCATGTCCTTGTTGGCGGCGAAGGCGGGAGGGGCGGCGAGGGCGAGAACGAGGAGAGCGCAGGCGAATCGAGTGCTGTGTTGGATCATAAGTCTTGTACCTCAGGAGCAGATTCGTGGCCCGAACGAGCGGAAGAACAAGCTCCGTGGTTGGAACGGTTGCGGCGGTTGTGGCAGCGCCGGATCCATCGGGGTCCTTCGACTGCGCGATTCGCAAACGACGCGAACCGCTCCGCTCAGGATGACATCGTTCGATTGTTGAACCATCAACCCGGCTCCTGCTCTAGCGGTCGAGGGAGAACTGGGCGCGGCGGTTCTGCTGCCAGCAGGACTCGCTCTCATCGGTGCAGAACTGTTTCTCCTTGCCGTAGCTGACGACGCGGACGCGCGCGGGGGCGACTCCGGCGTTGACCAGCGCGGTCTTGGTGGCGTTGGCGCGGTTCTCTCCCAGGGCCAGGTTGTACTCGGCGGAGCCGCGGTCGTCGCAGTAGCCCCCGACGACGATGCGGATGTCGGGGTGGGCGACGAGGAAGGAGGCGGACTTGACGGCGGAGGCCTGCGCGTCGGCGCGCAGCTCGTAGCTGTCGTAGTCGAAGTAGACGTCCTGGACGTTGTCGTGGAAGACGGACTCGGATCCCATGTCCGCGGTTGCCGTGTTGTCCACGGGGACGGTGGGCGCGACGGGAACGCGGACTGTGACGCGGACGCTGGCTTCGGTGGTGCCGCCATCGCCCTTGGCGACGATGTGGAAGTTGGTGGAGGCGGTGGGCGAGACGGTCTGGGTGCCGTTGGGGTTGACCGGGCCGAGGCCCTCGATGCTGACGTTGGTGGCGTCGGTGGTGCGCCAGTTGAGGACCACGGACTGGCCGAGGTCGATGGCCAGCGGATCGGCGGTGAGCGAAGCGGTGGGCACAGGCGGCAGCGGCGCGGGCGTGGGCGCGAAGCTGTCTGGATTCGCGTTGGCGGCGGGGGTCTTGTGGCAGCCGGAGACGGCCCCGAGCGCGACCGCCAGGAAGAGGGCGGAGCGAAGCGACCGGGTGAGGAAGGACTTCGGCTGAGACGAGTGCGTGTGGGTCATCGGTTTCTCCTGCGTTGCCAATGCTACATCCAACGGTGTTTCCAGTGGGCCGTCCGGCACGATTTCCAACGCTATGTCCGGCACGATTTCCAACGCTTTGTCTATTCCATGTTACTGAAAATCAAGATTTGCGTCAGGGAAGTTTTTTGCAGCGGAGAGATTGTGGGAGATGGGGCGCATTATTTCCAGCTCCAGTTGGGCATATCGGCGCCTGGGCCGGTGAGGGGACGGCGCTGGGTGCCGTCGGTGAGCATGGTCCAGACGCGCATGTGGTTGGCGCGACCGTCACTGGAGTTGGCGTAGACGATGTGGCGGTTGTCGGGCGACCAGGAGGGGAAGTCGCAGCGGCCTCCGTCGTGGGTGAGCTGGGTCCATTTCCTGGTGGCGACCTCCATGACGTAGATGTCCTGTCCGCCGGGCGCTCCGGGGCCGTACTTGCGGTCCCAGGCAAAGGCGAGGAACTGTCCGTTGGGCGACCAGGAGGGCGAGGAGGCGTATCCTCCGTCGGTCATCTGCTGCACGCTGGAGCCGTCGGAGTTCATGATGTAGAGCTGGGGCAGGCCGGTGCGGTCGCTGATGAAGGCGATCTGGGCCCCGGTCTTGGGGTTGTAGGTGGGGCTGACGTTGCCTCCGCGGAAGCTGGTGATGCGCCGGCCGAGGTTGCCGTTGGAGTCGGCGACCCAGATCTCGAAGGAGCCGTTGGGAGCGGAGGCGTAGGCCAGCTCGTTGCCGCTGGGCGCCCAGGCGGGCGACTCGGTGCTGCCGTTGCCGATGGGAAAGGCGACGTAACGGTCGAGCAGGAGCGAGTACATCTTGAGCTGGAAGCCGTATCGGCCGAGCGAGGCGAAGGCGAGGCGAGTGTTATCGGGCGAGACGCGCGGCGAGATGGAGATGGCGCCGAGGTGGGTGATAGGGCGCTGGTTGGCCCCGTCGTAGTCCATCTGCCAGATCTCTTTGCTGACGTCGCTGGTGAGGTCGCCAGTCATCTGGACGTAGTAGATTTTTGTCTCGGCGATGCCGGGAGTGCCTCCGCCCAGGCGGTAGATGATCTCGTCGGCGAAGCGGTGGGCGATCTGGCGGGCGGAGTCTTCGCTGGGGGCCTCGCTGTACTGCTTGGCGATGACCTGGGGGTACTGGAGGTTCTTGACGTCGAAGAGATAGCCGTTGGCCAGCAGCTTGCCGCCGGCCTGGCCGAGGGAGCCGAAGACCAGCATGGCTGCGCTGGCGGGCGCGTTGGAGTAGCTCTGCAACTGGATCTCGGCGGGCGCGCCGGGAGAGCCGGGCGGCATGAGGCTCTTGGAGACGATGTCGAAGATGCCGGCGCTGGCCAGATCGGCGTAGAGGGTGGCGTCAAAGGTCTGCTTGAAGGGGGCGGTCTGGGGGTCGTCGGCCAGCGGCTTGAAGTCGGCGACGGCGATGCGGATGGAGGTGACGCCTGTGCTGGTTCCGGTGAGGATGTTGTCCTGGGCGCGGGCGGGTGGGGCGAAGCAAGCGGCCAGCGCCAACAGCAGGACGGCGATGGTGGATCGGGACAGGGCTGCGTGCGTGCGGAATGTGCGGGGCGTGCTCTCCATGCTCTCTATGGTAGACGGTCAGGATGAATCTTTGGTTGTAACCGGAGGGCGGAGAACATTGTCAGTGAAGGGGGAGATTGGGTTGCTGCGAACACAATACAGAGATTCTGGCTGCGCCAGAATGACGACTTCATCCCTATGGGCGGGGCGGGGGATCGAAGTAGTAGGTGACGTTGATGTGGCTTCCGGTGTAGGCGTCGGGCAGGGAGCCGAAGGTGTCGATGTGGCGGACGGCATTGAGGGCGGTCATATCGAGGGTGGCATCGCCGCTGCGCTGGGCCAGCACGATGTGGGTGAGCGAGCCGTCGCGCTCCACCTGGAAGGTGATGTAGACGCGGTGGCCGGCGGCCTGCGGGTCGAGCATGTTGGTGTACCACTGCTGGGCAACCTTCTGCGTGATCTGCTGGACGTAGTAGGCGTATTTGGTGCCGAAGGCGGCGTCGGTGCCGATACTCATTGTGCCGGCGCTGGTCTGGGCGGTGCTCATGGCGAGGTTGAAGCCTCCGGCTTCGCCGGTCTGGACCTTGTTGAGATCGGCCTTGCCGGGCTGGGGATGGAGCGGCGGGGCCGGCGTGGCGTGGTCGGCGGTCTTGAGCGGCTTGGCGGACTTGCTGAGGAGGCCGATGGCGTCGGGCTGGGGAGTGTCGGCGGTGCGCGCCGTGGAGGTGATGGGCGCGGGCGAGGGCTGGTCGGTGGCAAGGACGTTGTTCTGGTCCATGGGTTGCTTGGACGGCAGCGGGAGGGCGTCGACCATGGTGGCCTGGATGGCTCCCGAGGTTGCGCCGGCGTCGCCCCAGCTCTGCCCGGAGTGGAAGATCCAGGCCCAGGACAGGAGCAGCGCGATGAGCGCGGCGTGCAGGGCGAAGGAGCCCATGAAGCCGCCGCCAAGCTGGTCGCCGTTGGGGGCGATGTTGAGGGCGCGGGTTGTGAGCTGGGTCTCCATGGTTTGCGGGAAAAATTCGGTCCTGAAAGATTCCCTTAGGGGCTAAATCCCGTTCAAATTGTGGGCCCGATACGGACGGGCTAAAGCCCGTCCCCTTCAAAGCTCTACTTTGCGGCGGTTTGGTCCGCCGGGGTGGATTCCAGCGGCTGGGTGACGATGCTGATGTTGGTGATGCCTGCGCGTTTGACGGCGTCCATGACGGAGGCGAATGCGCCGAAGGGAACTTTTTCGTCGGCGCGCAGGTAGATGATGCGCTTGGCCGGATCGCCGCGGCCTGTGCTTCTTAGACTTGCGGTGAGGTCGGCGAGGTTGGTTGGCCGGTCCGGGCCGCCAGCCTGGAGGAAGACGTTCTGGTCCTTGTCGATGGTGACGACGGTGCGCTGCTCGGTGAGCTGGTTGACCGAGCGGGTGTGGGGCACGTTGACGTTGATGCCGGATTGCAGCACCGGCGCGGTGAGCATGAAGATGAGCAGAAGCACAAGCACGACGTCGACCAGCGGCGTGATGTTGATATCTGCCAGCGCGGTCTGGGTGCGCGTCTGGCCGCCGCTTCTGGTGGAGAAGGCCATAAGCTAGAAGGTCCTCCGGCGGGGCTGGGCGGCGAGGTCTTCAGGTGTTGGGGTGGGCGGCGGCTGCGGGGTGAGTAATGCCGCGTTCTCGATGGCGTTCAGCAGCTCGCGGCCGAAGTCGTCCATGCGGGCGGCGAAGTCGCGCAACTGCGCGGTGAGCTGGTTGTAGCCGACCAGCGCGGGGATGGCGACGGCCAGGCCGGCGGCGGTGGTGATGAGCGCCTCGGAGATGCCGGGGGCGACGGCGCGCAGAGTGGCCGCGCCGGCGGTGCCCAGGCCGTGGAAGGCGTCGATGATGCCCATGACGGTGCCAAAGAGGCCGACAAAGGTGGCCCCGTTGGCGATGGTGGCCAGCCAGGTCATGCGCGTCTCCATGGCGGTGAGGGCCTCGGAGGATGCGGTCTGGGCGGCGCGTTCCAGGGCGGCGGGGTTGCGCGGCGTTCCGCGGCCTCCGCTCTGGCGCTGGTACTCGTCGTTGATCTCGTTGAAGATGGAGACCAGCGGGCTGGGCTTGAAGCTGCCGGCGATGGCGGCGATCTCGGAGAGGCGGCCGGACTTGCGGAAGGCGCGCAGAAAGCCCTGGCTCTGGCGGCGCGCGCGGCCAAAGCGGCGCCACTTGGAGATCATGATGGCCCAGGAACAGAGGCTGGCGATGAGCAGGATGATGAGGACGGCGAAGGCGACGGGGCCGGAGTTGCGCACCATCTCCATCAGCGCGCCGCCGGAGGCGCCAACCGGCGGAAGCGTGGCGTCATCCTGAAAGAAGCAGAGCGCGAGGGCGATGGGCGAGGCCAATGGATGCAGAATCATTAGCACTATTGTAAGGCGCGGCGGGGCTGGGGATGGTGGCGCGCGTATACGGGAAGGTTCGGGGAATTAACTTGATCCTTGCACATGGGACGACCTAGATTGGTGAGGATCGCACACAAGCACACGGAGGCAATGTGAACTACTTGATGGATGGGAAGATGGTCAATCGGCTG
>Ga0224534_1000265_pt1 | contig 34951 bp, 26 predicted proteins | sample 714E12024metaG_FD_172012 | JGI IMG/M metagenome (GOLD analysis project Ga0224534, IMG submission 172012) | Peat soil microbial communities from Stordalen Mire, Sweden - 717 E1 20-24 | ecosystem: Environmental > Terrestrial > Soil > Wetlands > Peat | place: Sweden: Norrbotten County, Stordalen... | reverse complement strand
GCTTTTCACTCGCTCATCGGCTGTCATGGATTGCCATATCTGGTGGCCAGTCTGCAGTCAAGATGTGGTATTGTTAAATACTGGAAACGCGATTTCTGACATCTCTCAGACAGGTTATCGAGAGAGACTATTTCACAATCGCTTTCATAAATATTATATGTCACAATGCCTTTTATTTCTCTATCCATTAAAGCTACAAAACCAGGAAGTTCTTCAGTACGATGGACTTTACCCCTAGTAACAATTACTGAAGAACCCCAGTTCCTAGAAATATACCTGACTATAAATTCTCTGTCTTCATCATTAATGCTGGCAATATCTAGCTTCATAGATCTCCATATATTTAATGCTTCTGATTGATGGGAATGAGAATTCAACTATGTTTTAGAGAATGGATACGAAGAACCTCGGGTTTAATTAAACCTAGTCAGCACAATCGAATAAATATCCTCCAGAAGCCTGAGTCCTCCGTCATAGCCGACATAGGTGCTGTTGATGACCAATCTTTCAATCAGCGGCCAGGACATCGCCAGGTAGTGCGCCTTGGTTTCTTCGGCGATCTTCTTTTCCCACGAACTCCCAAGGATCAGGGGATAGCCATGGAAATCCGTATTCCGGATCTCTTCCTGGATCTGGCGCCCATCCGAAGAAAACCCCACTTCCGCCTGCACCCCGTAGTTCAATTCGTTAAAATACCCTGCCACCTGCTCCTGATATTCCTCGGGAGTATCATCTGTTATATACTGTTTTGAGGGGTAGAGCCCCAGATCGTTTGCCAGGAATTTGGTTAGAGCCAGCGTATATTGAGCATCCGAGACCACCGCAAAGCTTTTTGCCATGACCCTGGTTTCCAGGAACACATCGGCGAAACGTTCTATATAGTAGTAATATTCCTCTTCGTGGCCGGCAATGATCGTTTCAACCTTCTGCCGGTCCGCTCCCGTGCATTCTCCGACGGCGCGCAAGAACTTGCTGGTCTCGAAAGCACCGATCGGCAGGGTCGGGTAGTGGAGGTATGGCGTACCGAATTGCCTCTCCAACAGCTTGACGCTGTTCAGCCCCAACCAGGGTGATATCAGGAGGTTGAGTTCGGCCTCGGGAATTTTATCGATATTCTTAAGGCCTCTGCCATGACCGAAGATCGTATTCGGCGTCAGGCCAAGCTCCTCGACCAGCCTTTCCAGCGCTCGCAAATTGCCAAGCCAGAAGGGATCGTGCAAGGGAATACCGGCCCAGATGTTGATCAGTCCCTTCACTTTTCCCGCTGCCGGTTTGAGGTATTGTTCGATAATGGCCTGCAGCACCCATTCGTGTCCGAGATAGTTATTTCCTTTAAAACCCGGGGTTGACGCATAGATCACCGGCTTGCCGGCGTCTTTGAAGTTGCCCACAATTTCGGCCACGTCATCGCCGATGATTTCCGAGGCGCAGCCTGTCAGTACTACGTAGAGATCGGCGTCGATCACCTTCAGGGAATTGGCCACGGTTTCTTTGAGGCGTTCCTCGCCTCCGAAGATCACCTCATTTTCACTGATATTTGTGCAGGGAAAGATGTGCGGTGAAAAGTATCCTGAACTGCCGGGGCTTCCATTAAGTTTTTCTGCGCAACCGGGGCCTGCGTGTAAAATGGGAAGGGCTCTCGTTATTCCGTGGACAGTTTGCATCGCCGCCATGGCGCATTTATATCTCGGTTGATCCAGTATTCTGGCCATGTTGTCGCACCTCATCTTTCAAGAAGGTTGCAGTGTTCTGTTGATACCACCAGTCTGTGTAGGGAAGCTTGACCCTTGACGCCAGGTTGCTTTCAAAACTCCTGTTTTTGATGGTATTGAGCACTGAATAGGCAAAATCCAGAGTGCCTCTATAACCAAAAATCATATATTCATCAGTGACACAGAGAGCGGGTATTCCCTGCTTGATTGCCCATACCGTAGTCCCCGGATGGCGTGAAAAGTAGAGATCGGGCTTAAACCTGTTCAATATATTGAGTACCTCAAAATTTTGCTGGTCGGTTACGCTGAGTTTGAAGTTGCCGGGTGAATTTTTTAATAAATAGTCCAGTGGCGGCGGCACTTGATCGTTATCATACTTTTTATCATAATGCCAGGCCGCCGCCCACACCACTTCTATACCGAGTTCCTGCAGGACGCGTGATACTTCCCAGGTATAACCGGGCCCCATTCCCAAAACTGCGCGCAGTCCCTTGAGCTCTTTTTTTACCGCTTCGATCCGGGGTAGATAGACTGCTCTCTCTCTTTCAAGGTAATCCTCGACTTCCTTCTGTTTATCTATAGCACGCCCGATCGCCCTGAGCCAGGTTTCAAAACCGGTCACTCCAGAGGGATTGAGGGTCCTCACATAGGGAACCCCGTACCGCTCCTCCAGACCGTTGCCCAGGTAGGTGCCCAATGTGCCGCAGATACATACCGTCGCCAGTGATTCTGACAGGTGTTCGAGCTCTTCCACGGTTGAGTTCTGGTATAAAAACAGCGGCCTGACACCAAAGTTCTCAAACATGGCAATGATCTCTTCCCTGGCACTTTCAAAGAAGTTCTTGAAATTAATCAGGTTGTTTTTCTTTTTGGGAGGCTTGACAATGGTCGTCAGCACGGCGTGGTCCGACAGATCGAAGCCGGATGCCCATATTCTCGATTTGAACCCTTCACAATGAACTGCCGCCATGGGTACTGGTATTTGTTGCCGCAGATCTTCCACGATGCTGTCGACGTCTTCGCCGATAATTCCCGTAACGCAGGAGGCACCGATAAAAATCGCTTTAGGCCGGTACCTGTCGTATGTTTCCAGGATAATCTGCCTCAGGCTCTCGACCGCCCCGAAGATGGTATCTCTTTCATTCATATCGGTGCCAATTATGACACTGCTGGTGGTGACTCCTCTTTTCTTGGCGAGTTGGTTATTCATCACGTCCATATTGGCGGCGTTGGCGGTGCAGCCGGCAGGGGCGTGGTTGATGACCGCCACATCCCTGATTCCTGCCAGTTGCGACAGGGCGCATCCGGCATTGCAGGTGCTCGATTGGCTGAAGCAGCGATCCCGGTCCTTCAGGGCGCCGCATTTCGATCGAGCTGCGAGGTCGTAGAGATCTCCGCTGTAACCGGTGATCGATCCCAGGCGATTTTCTCTCGTTCCGGCAGTCGATTCATTTAAATTAATGGGCAAAACAAGCCCTCCTTTGGAGTCATTCCATCCCAGGCCGGATTCGGGCTCTGGTCCGGTTCAAGCTTTAAAGCCTGCCACCGCCCTGACCAGGCTGTCGACTTCGTCTTCGGTGTTGAAAAAACCCACCGAGGCCCTGACGCTGTTCAATTCCTTGATGGCCCGGATGATGATGCCCTGTGCCGCCAGGTATTCCACCAACTGTTGCGGGTCCGCGCCGGCCAGGCGAAAAGTGGTCAATCCCGCCACCTGGGCAGGAGCCACCACTGTCACCCCCGGGACAGCAGCCAGTTCCCTTCTAATCCGTTCACCAAGCTCTCTCGTCCTGTCAAAAACCCAGCCCAGGCCGACATCATTGGTCAGCCAGTCGATGCTCGCCTCCTGGCCTGCCAGTGTCGGCAGATTGGCCAGTCCTGACTCAAAACGATGGGCGTTGGCGTGCCAGCGAAAATCCCCCCGGGGATCGAAATCTGCCACCGCGGACAGGCTGATCAGAGCAGGCGCCAGGCTGTCCAGGCGCTCTTTCCGGATGTAGAGGGCTCCCACCCCCTGCGGCCCGCAGAGCCATTTCTGGCCGGGCAGACTGTAGTAATCCACCCCCAGCAACTGGACATCTACCGGGATCGCCCCCGCCGACTGCGCCCCGTCTACCAGCACCGGGATCCCGTGCCGGCTGGCCGCCTCTGCAATCTCACCGACAGGAAGCCGTTCACCGGTGCTATATGAGACGTGAGAGACAGCGATCAGCCTGGTGCGCGGATTAATCTGCGCCTTGATGTCGGCAATGCAATTGCCGCCTACAGGCGCCGTCCTGATGACAACCCCCTGGCGCTGGCGCAGCACGAACAGGGGTAATAAGATGGCGGCATGCTCGACATCGGTGGTGATCACCTCATCTCCCGGCTGCCATTTAAAACCGGTGATCACCAGGTTGATGCCCTCGGTAGTACTCCTGGTAAGGGCGATCTCCTCAGGATCGGCGTTAATGAGTCCGGCCACCGACTTCCTGACTGCAGCAACCACCTTTTTCCGGTGCTGCATGGCCTTCCCCCCGATCCTGCCATACTCCAGTTCAGCCTGTTGGGTTTCCTGAACCGCTTGAATGGAGAACTGGGATAATGGGCCCACCGAGCCCGTATTCATGTAAACCAATTTCTGCACGACAGGCAGGGACTGCCTCACCTTTTTGAGCAGATCTCCCCGATTGGCCATCTCTTTACCTCCTTGCATCCATTCAATCAGCTTGTATACAAGCACAGTCTTGATAGGCACAACCGGTGCCGCCTAGCATCGCCACTCAGCGGGATCGTCACCTGCAGACTGCAGTGAAGGAGGCGCCTCTCTTTCTGGCTTTTTTGAGGCACAAAGACATCGCCATGCTGCCGGCAACGGCGCCCATGGCAAAATCGGCATCTATCAGGGTAGTGGCATCGCTATCTTTGATAATTTTGATGTCAGGCGCCGGGTTAACGCTGCCGTTCTGCAGCTTGTCAAAATAACTGTTCAACCTGGAAACACCATGAGAACTCAGCCCTCTCAGCTCCGCCTCCACCAGGTTGGCGGCCACTATAGCGGCGTCTGCCGCCGGGACGCCGGCAGCCTCGATGACTTCGGCACAAAAAGCCCTGACTTTTGCAGGAGCCGCTTTTACGCCTGCCATCGCCTTCACCCTCACCTGTACAGCAGTGACTAGAATCCGGCCGAATTCCCTGTCTGCCTTGCCTGAGCACTTCAGAAGCAGGAGATCATTGGCATTTTCACCATTAAGCAAACAGCAGAGGCTAAGCGAATCGAACCGCTTAGCCTCTGGTTTTCCAGTCAGCCGCAATTAGAGAGGCATCCTCTAACTCTTTTTATATTCCTAGTTATTTAGTATTCATTATAGGCATTATACCGTTCCAACCTATCTGGTGTCAAGCAACTATTTTGCGTTTGGCAATTTTGGACGTCTCGCAGCTAAAGCTTCCGCCTGGCTTATAGCTTGGCATAATTCCTGAGATACAAATACGCAACTATGGTCTTGACGTCTAAAATGTCCCCCGCCGATATCCTTTGCTGAAGCTCTTCAAAACTCAGCCATACAACCTCATAGACATCGTCGTTGTTTACCGCCCACGACTTGCAATCACTGCCGGGCAGTTCAATATGGTATATCCTCATCAGGCTGTTGCTGAACCCGCCATTCGGCTGATAGGAGACAGCAAGCCTGGCTTCTTCCAGGTGAATATCCAACTGCGTCTCTTCCTTCGATCTCTCTGAGAAGACAGTCCAGGTCACTTTCACGATCATCATCCATCGTCCCGGAAGGTATTTCCAGCGTTTCTCGCATCAGAGCCGGCCGGAACTGCCTTACCAGCAAGATGTCGTTGCCTTTATCGACAATTATTGCGGCGACGGCGTCATGGTCTTTGAGCACGTCAAAGGTCCGATCCCGGAATCTTCGTCTAACTACTGAGCCAACCATCATACACGATTTCATCGGCCATGATCATTCACCTTTTTTGTTCTGAAAAATGCTCCATTTAAGAAAGAGAATGCCTGGCGGCCAGTGGCAAATATCTGTTGGCCGGCCGCCACACATTATATAAAAATCGAAGCCGGATTATTCTGCCCGGATTATTACTTAGTTGATATTGCCAATGCCTGCTCCAGATCGGCGATGATGTCCTTGATGGCCTCGACCCCCACCGAGAGCCTGACCATATCCTCGGTGACCCCGGAAGAGAGCTGCTGCTCCGGCGTCAGTTGCTGGTGGGTGGTGGTGGCCGGATGGATGATCAGGGACTTGGAGTCGCCGACGTTCGCCAGCAGCGAGAACAGCTTGACGTTGTCCACGATCTTGCGTCCGGTTTCCCGGCCTCCCTTGACCCCAAAGGTCAGGATGGCGCCGTAGCCGCGAGGCAGGTACTTCTTGGCCAGTTCGTGGTACTTGTTATCGGGCAGGCCGGGATAGTAAACCCAGTTTACTGCCGGATGGGAACTCAGGAACTCGGCGACTGCCTGGGCGTTGGAGCTGTGCCGCTCCATCCGGAGGTGCAGGGATTCCAGCCCCTGAATGAACAAGAAGGCGTTGAAGGGGCTGAGAGAGGGGCCGAGGTCCCGCAGCAGTTGCACCCTTGCTTTCAGGATGTAGGCCAGGTTCCCGAAGGACTCCACAAACTTGACCCCGTGGTAGCTGGGATCCGGTTCCACCAGGCCGGGGAACTTGCCGTTTGTCCAATCAAACTTGCCGCTGTCAACGATGATGCCGCCGATGGATGAGCCGTGGCCGCCGATGAACTTGGTCGCCGAATGGATCACGATGTCGGCGCCATGCTTGAACGGCTGGTGGAGGTACGGGGTGGCGAAGGTGTTGTCCACGATCAGGGGCACGCCGATCTCGTGGGCGATTTTAGCAATAGCCTCCATGTCGGGGACGTCGATCCTGGGGTTGCCGAGCATCTCGATATAGAAGGCCTTGGTCTTTGGACCGCTGGCCGCCCGGAAGTTTTCGGGATCGTCGGGGTCGACGAATTTCACGTTCAGCCCGAGCCTGGGAAAGGTGTGAAAGAACAGGTTGTACGTTCCCCCATAGAGATTGCTGGAGGAGACGATCTCGTCCCCCGCCCCGGCGATGTTCAGGATCGACAGGGTGATCGCCGCCTGGCCGGAAGCGGTGGCCAGACCGCCGACTCCGCCCTCCAGGGCGGCGACGCGCTGCTCGAACACATCGGTGGTAGGGTTCATGATCCTGGTGTAGATGTTGCCTAACTCCTGCAGTCCGAACAAACGCCCGGCATGATCCGCGTCATGAAATACGTAGGATGTCGTCTGGTAGATCGGTACCGCCCGGGCGCCCGTGGTGGGGTCTACCTGCTGGCCGGCATGCACCGCCAGTGTTGCAAAGTCCCAATTGTCGCTCATTGCAGTTCATACTCTCCTCTCGATTCTTTCTCTTTTTTTTTATTAGCGCATATGCGCTGAAGCACGGACTAATGCCCCTTGCAGGAGTCCCGAATTTCGGCCACATTCGCCGGTCTCGGCGGCTTGCCCCTCGTCTTCGCAGCCATTGGATGGGTAATATTGCTATTGCTCACATGCCTTCAACCTGCCTTACAGACCAGGCTGCGTTTTTTGAAGACTACAGGGACCCCGGCTGCTTTAGCCTGTTGCTTGATGTTGTTCATCAGGTTGTGATTCAGGAAATCCCAAAAAATAATTACCTTGTCCACTTTTTTAGGAATTGTCTTATTCAGAAAGTACTTGCGGCGGCCGGTCCAGTGGATTATTTCTTCCGCTCCTTCTTCCTGCAATCTGGTTGGTATGTTGCCCAGGCGGTCGGCGCCAACAACTAGAACAGTCATACTTTTCGCTCCCCTCGCCTGCCTCCGGTTTAACCAGTCAGCATATCTTAGTATGTTTATAAGCATAATAATTATTGTTTAGCTTACCCGATGTGCCTGTTCGTGTCAACCTTTTTAAAACAAATATTTTCTGGTATACCCAAGCAGGACCGCCTTGGCTTTTCTAGCCAGCCAACCTGTCAATCACCGCAAGGACTAGCTTGACTGCATTACCCAGTTTGGCGGGGTTCACGATGTCAGGTGTGTCTTGAACAGTATGGTTTTTGTCGAGCCAGTCGGGAGTGAGGAGGGTAACGGCAGGAATGCCGACCTCGGCAAAAGACCTCTGATCGCTGGTATGCGGGGGGGAGTTGCCCAACACTTCCGTATCGATGCTGAGGCCCTGCTGAGTGCCCACGTCTTTGATGATACCGGCCAGAGAGTTGTCCTGGGTTTGCGTCCAGATGCTAAAGTCATGCACATCGCCATTGCCGACCGTATCCAGGTTGATTACCGCTTTGATCCCACTGGTGGGACTGTTTTCAGTAAACCACCGGGAACCGTAGAGGCCCTCCTCTTCGGATGTCCAGGCAGCGAAAAGTATGTTGCATTTGGGCTGCTGCTGACGGGTTGCCAGAATTCTTGCCGTTTCCAGCATGACCCCGATACCCGAGGCGTTGTCATTGGCGCCAGGGAAGTAGCTATCGCCAAACTTGCCCAGGTGGTCGTAATGGGCCGATAGGATAATGGTATCAGCCGGAAACGGAGCGCCCCCGGAAGCAAGGTAACCCAGGACGTTGTCGCTGGGAACTGTTAAGAACATACCCCCGGTTAATCTGGGTACCCAGCGTTTCCCAACTAGAATCAGAGAAAATTCAGGACTTTTTATTGTTTGAAAATACGTTCCCTGGTCCCCCGCCGGCTTCAGCCCAATGGACTGAAATTGACCGGCAATGTATTGGGCAGCCAATTGGTTGCCTTTGGTCCCCGGAGCCCTGCCCTCATATTCAGGAGAGGCCAGCACACGCACGTGATTATAGGCGTATTCACCCGACTCACGAGTGATGATGCTCAAAAACACGGCCTTAAAATTCGCCAGGCTGGAGCCGCCGAATATGATGATCAAAAAGGCGATAAGCAGCAAAATAAAAGGGGGCAGCCAGAAGCTCATTTGTTTCTTCTGTGGCCTGACGGTGTTCAGCACATCATACCGCATCCCCGGGCTGTATATTTCCTTCTATAAATATACTATCGGATCAAGATCAACTGGGTTAATTTATCCTGCTATGAAATTATCCTTGTGCTTGTTGAATGTTTGGTTTCATTGCCTGCGCCTTCCTCAGTCAGTAGCAGTGCGGCTATGCATTCAACCATCTCGATACAAAAAGCTGATAAAGCCCTTCGGTGATCCTACCCGGCGCTCCATTCCCAACCAGCTTGCTGTCCAATTCCACCACTCCCAATATCTCTACCCCCGTATTCGTGATAAAAATTTCGGTGGCGCTTTGAAGTTCCGGTAACACCAGATAATCCTCTTTAACGGAATAATTGGCCTCCCGGGCGGCTCTAAGGAGTAGATCCCGGGTAACACCCGGCAAAATACGTCCGTCTGTCGGCGGAGTGATGATGGTATCGTTTATGACAGCAAAAACATTGCTGCTGGAACATTCTGTTACCAGTCCCCCATCACGGATCAAGATGGCTTCAAAAGCGCCAGCTTCTTCAGCTTGCTGGCGAGCCAAAACATTGGGCAAGAGGTTCAAGGTCTTGATATGCGGGTGGGCCCAGCGCTCATCCGCCACAGTGATTGCCTTGACCCCCGTTTTCCGTGTCTCTTCTGGAAATGGTTGCAGCGGAGCTATAAAGATCGCCAGCGTCGGGGTCAACTCGCTGGAAAACTCCTGCTTCCTCGGACCGACACCCCTGGTCACTTGAATATAGATCCTGGCATCGAGCAGTTCCGATTTGGCGGCCAGATCCCGAATGAGGCCATCCAGTTCCGAACGGTTCCAGGTAGGCCTGATCCTGATCGCTTCCATGCTCCGGTCCAAGCGATCCAGGTGCTCTTTTATGGCAAAGATCCGGCTGTTACACACCTTTAATACTTCGTAAACGCCATCCCCAAAAAGATACCCCCGGTCTAAAAACGAGACCTTGGCGTCATCGAGGCTCGTGATGACACCATTGACCCAGGCGATGTCCGACATTGCTAATTCCTTCTCTCCATGAATGTCTCGTTCTTCTTAACGCTGCCATTGTACGCCGCAATCACAGGCAAAGACAACATGGGTTTCTGGCGCTACCGTCCACTGCAGCCCTGCAAGGCTGCTGCCAGATCGTCCCGGAGGTCCTCGAAATCCTCGATCCCAACTGAAAGCCGCACCAGATCGCGGCTGATGCCGAGCGTCTGGCGCATCTCTTCGGTGAGCGCTCCATGAGACATGGTGGTCGGCAGGGTCACGATGCTCTCCACGGCGCCCAGACTTGAGCCGATGGCCGGCAGGCGCAGCCCGTCTATAAAGCGACGGGCGCTCTCCCCGTCCGGCAGGCGGAACGATAACACGCCCCCGGCTCCTTCAGCCTGTGCCAGGTGCAACTCTCGTCCCGGATGATTCGTCAATCCGGGGTAGTAGACTGCCCTGATCTCCGGACGGGTTGACAGCCAGTCGGCGATCCGCCCTGCCGTGGCCTGCTGCTGTTCCAGCCGCACCTTCAAGGTCTTGATGCCCCGCATGATCAGCCAGCACTCATGCGGCGCCAGCACTGCCCCGATGCTATTCTGGATAAAGCGGATCTCGTTGGCCAGGCGTTGGCTGCTGGTAACCACCACCCCGGCCAGACAGTCGCTGTGGCCACTCAGATACTTGGTGGCGCTGTGGACCACAATGTCCACGCCCAGCTCCAACGGTCGCTGCAGGTAGGGAGTCATCAGGGTATTGTCGGCGATGGTGATGATATTGTGTTGCTGGGCCAGGGCTACCGCCTCCCGGAGATCGGTGATCTTCAGCAGCGGGTTGGACGGGGTCTCCAGGTATAACCCGCGGGTCTCCGGCCTGATCGCTCTTCTCACATTTTCCAGGTCGACAGTATCCAACAGCTCGATTTGGATGCCGAACCGGGGCAACAGCCTGTGTACCAAGCGGAAAGTACCGCCGTAGATATCCCTGGCCACCAGCACGTGGTCGCCCGCCGAAAAGAGGCAGAAGGCCGCTGTGATCGCTGCCATGCCGGAGGCGAAGGCAAAACCGTACTCCCCGCCTTCCAGCGCTGCCACCGTCTCTTCCAGGGCAGCCCTGGTGGGATTGCCCGATCTGGTATACTCCCACTTTCCAGGGGTGTCCAGCCCCTGCTGAGCAAAGATAACGCTCTGGTAGATGGGAGCGCTGACCGCTCCTGTCGCCTCATCCACCTCATTGCCAGGGTGAATTAGTTTTGTTCCCAGTTTCATGCTTGCGCCTCCTGTATCACGCTTTCTTATTTTAGAAGTTAACCTGCCCCTCAATCCCTGCTACAGCCAGCTTACGTTAACGCCTGTTGAAGGTCGGCCTTCAGGTCATCGTAGTGCTCGAGTCCAACCGAAAGCCGGAGCAACGAGGCGCTAATGCCAAGCTGTCGGCGTACTGCCTCTGGAATGTCGGCGTGCGTCTGCGTTTCCGGATATGTGATCAGCGTTTCCACTCCGCCCAGACTTTCGGCGTAGGATATGTACCTGAGCCGTGACAGGATGGCGCCGATCATTGCAGAAGACTTCACCTCAAAGGAGAGCATAGCTCCAAACCCGCTCGCCTGCCTCTTGCAGAGATCGTGCCCTGGGTGGTCTTTCAGCCCCGGGTAATAGACTCCGGTCACTGCCGGGTGCTTGCCCAGAAACCGGGCGAGCCGCAGGGCCGTTCGCTGCGACCACTCCAGCCGCACTGCCAGCGTTTTGATTCCGCGCAGCAGCAGCCAACAGTCTTGCGGGCCGAGGATGGCGCCCGCTGCATTCTGGATGAAGGCGAGCTTCTCTCCCAGGTCCGGGTCTGCAGTGACAAGCAGGCCTGCAACAACGTCGTTGTGCCCGCCGATATACTTGGTGGCGCTGTGAACGACGATGTCGGCTCCAAAATCCAAAGGTCGCTGCAGGTAGGGGGTGAAGAAGGTGTTGTCCACGATCACCAGCAGCCCTCTCTGTTTTGCCGCTTCAGTCGTGGCTGCCAGGTCCACGATCTTCATCAAAGGGTTGGTCGGCGTCTCGATGAAAATCGCCCGGGTCTTGCCGGTGATGCTGTTCTGCCAGCCTTGGGGATCGGTCAGGTCGCAGAAGGTGAAGTCAAGCCCATAATCAGCCCAGAGCTTCGCAAACAGGCGGTAGGTGCCGCCGTATAGGTCGTCGGAGACCAGGAGGTGATCCCCCGGCCTAAACAGGCGCATCAAGGCATCAATAGATGCCATGCCGGAGGAGAACGCCAACCCCCGGCTGCCGCCCTCCAGTTGGCAGATGCAGTCTTCCAACACCTCGCGGGTGGGGTTGATAGTCCGGCTATAATCGTAGCCGGTGCTCTTGCCGAGACCGGGGTGGCGAAAAGTGGAGGTCTGGTAGATCGGCATGCTGATGGCGCCGGTCTTTTCGTCCCAGCATAGGCCTGCTCTGACAATTCGCGTGGTCAACTTCATCCGTTTCACCCCTCTAATGATAATAAAAACCTCTTCGTAAGAAGAGGTTCAAATGCTGCCTCCTCTTATCTTTCCGGCGTCAACCGGCAGGAATTGGCACCTTCCCAGCCCAAGCCGGGCGGTTGCCGAAGGTTCATCGGGCCCTTCCCTCCCCTTCTCTTGATAAGAAGACATTATTGTATTTTTTAAAATCTTCCTCAAACCCGCTTCAATCTCTAGGATTCTGCAATTGGGCAGTCTTCATCGCCCTGGTCATGGTTGTCTTCAGGCTCCACGTACCCTTCGGGCAACTGTCCGGTCTTTCGCTGCCAGTCCCTGATTGCCTTGTGCAGGGTATCAGCAGCCAGGTTGGAGCAGTGTAGCTTTTGTGACGGCAACCCGCCCAGGGCCTTGGCGACATCTTTGTTAGAGAGATTCAATCCTTCCTCAATCGTCAGCCCCTTTGCCAGAACTGTCATCATGGAACCGCTCGCAGTCGCAGCCGCACAGCCATAAGTCATATACTTCACATCTTCGAGCCGGTTGTCTTTGACCTTGATATACACCCTCAGAATGTCGCCACAGACTATGTTGCCAATCTCACCCACACCGCTGGCATCAGGTATCTCTCCAACATTCTGCGGGTTTGAAAAATGGCTCATCACTGTTTCGTTGTACATTATTGTCACCCCCTGCTCTGTTCAAGACAAATTATATATTTTTACTTGGTACTCTCTCTGCAGCAAACATCCCATGTAAGTGCCCGGCTTCACGTTAGTGCCGGCCTTCAACTATGCACCGGTTGCGCCAGAGGTGAAAAGCTCCGCAGCCTAACAGCAATTTTTTTCAACGCCTCGACCACGTAGTCGATGTCTTCCTCACTGTTGGCGCGGCCCAGGGTCATCCTGAGGGAGCCATGCATCATCTCGTGGGGCAGGCCGAGGGCCTTCAGGACGTGAGACGGCTTAAGCGATCCCGAACTGCATGCCGAGCCGGAGGAGACCGCCACTCCCTCCAGGTCCAGGCTCAGCACCAGGGACTCTCCCTCTACAAGGGCAATGCTGACGTTGGCGTTGTTCGGCAGCCGCTGCTCCGGGTGGCCGTTCAGAGTCACCGACGGGATCTCTGCTAACACCCGCCTGATCAGCTTGTCTCTGAGGCCTTTTACCCGGGCTGATTCCTGCTCCATCTCCCGGCCGCCGACCTCGGCAGCCTTGCCGAACCCCACGATACCGGGAGTGTTTTCCGTGCCCGAGCGCAGCTTGCGCTCCTGGCCACCGCCGTGCATGATCGGCTGCAGCCGCATTCCCTTCCTGGCGTACAGCGCCCCGATCCCCTTCGGGCCGTAAATCTTATGGGCCGAAAGAGAGAGCAGGTCTACACCCAGATCGTCCACGTTTACAGGGATCTTGGCCAGTGTCTGGACGGCGTCGCTATGCAGGGCCACCCCATGCTCCCGGGTAATCCGGCCGATCTCGGCGATCGGCTGGATCGTTCCGATCTCGTTGTTGGCGTGCATGATAGTCACCAGAACGGTTTCCTTCCGGATCGCCCCGGCAACGTCATCCGGGTTGACCATGCCGTATTTGTCCACCGGCAGGAAGGTGGCCTCAAACCCGTTCTTGGCCAAGTACTCACAGGTCTCGAGCACGGCATGGTGCTCGATGGAGCTGGTGATGATGTGGTTGCCTTTCTTGCGCCTGGCCATCGCCGTCCCGATAATGGCGATGTTGTCTGCTTCGGTCCCGCCGCTGGTAAAGTATATCTCCTCCGGCTTAGCCCCGATCAGGTCGGCCACCTTCTGGCGCGCTTCCTCAATAAATTTCCTGGCCTCCCTCCCGAAAGAATGTACGCTGGAGGGATTCCCAAAGGTATCCCTCATGAATTCAGACATCAGCGACAAGACTTCCGGGTGTAAGGGCGTGGTTGCGGCATGATCCAGATAAACCTTGCGCATTGCGAATCAACTCCCGTTTTAGCAGTTTTATCACATCTTTTACTTATCCTTCTTTGCTGCCTTCCTCTCCAGTATACTTAAATCGTAGGGCGTCTCCTGGTACACGTAATAGTTGAGCCAGTTTGAAAACAGCAGGTTGGCGTGAGACCTCCACCGCACCAACGGTAACTGGGTAGGATCGTCTCCAGGATAGTAATTTTTCGGTACCTCAATTGCCAGACCCCTGTCGCGATCGCGCTCATACTCGTATTGCAGGGTGGTGGAATCATATTCTGAATGCCCGGTGGCAAAGATCCGGTGGTCATCGATCGACTTGACGATATAGACTCCCGCTTCCGGGGACTCTGCAATGATCTCCAGGTCCGGCGCCTTTTCTATGTCCTCTCTCCTGACTTCCGTGTGCCGGGATTGCGGAACATAGAACTCATCGTCGAAGCCCCTGAGCAGGCTGACATTCTTCTTGTTAATATGGTGGGGGAAAACCCCGAATATCTTCTTCTCAAGCGGGTATTTAGGAATTCCGTAGTGGTGATACAGACCGGCCTGCGCTCCCCAACAGATGAAGAGAGTGGAATAGACGTTGACGTCAGCCCAGTCCATAATCACGGTCAGTTCATCCCAGTAGTCAACCTCTTCAAACTCCATCTGTTCCACCGGAGCCCCGGTGATGATCAGTCCGTCAAACTTCTGTCCCTTGATGTCGTCAAAAGTGTTGTAAAATTTGATCAGGTGTTCTTCCGGAGTATTTTTTGAAGTATAGGTCTGGGGATGCAGCAGCGTGATATCAACCTGCAGCGGCGAGTTGCCAAGCAGCCGCAGGAATTGAAGCTCGGTTGCTATTTTCCTGGGCATCAAGTTCAGGATTATGATCTGCAGCGGTCGGATATCCTGATGATAGGCCCGGCCTTCGGTCATTACGAAGATGTTCTCATACTGCAGCGTTTCGATCGCCGGAAGTTGATCCGGCACTTTGATCGGCATACGTCTCTTCCTTTCAAACCTGGTGTCTAATGTCCGCCTAAGTTTGCTTATTAAATCAATTGTAAAGTATAGTATACGCTTTTTAAAAATAGGCTCTAATTAAATAAAGTACATGTTTTCCGCATCGCCGTGCTTTTTCGACTCCTGGACCAGGTCTTCCAATGAAAAGGAATCCAGCACCCCGGAGATGGAATCTCTGACCTTCGCCCACACTATGCGGGTCGCACAGAAGCTGGACCGTACGCACGCTTCCGGATTTTCTTCATCGACGCAGGCAACCGGTGCGATCGGGCCTTCCAACACCCGGATAATCTCGCCTACTGTGACGTTCTTCGGGTCTTTTGTCAACAAGTAGCCGCCGTGTGCCCCCCTGATGCTCTTGACAATTCCCGCCCGCTTCAGCGGCATCATCAACTGCTCCAGGTATCCCTCCGAAATGCCCTGTCGTTCAGCGATATTATTCAGAGTGACCGGACCCTCATTCTGGTAAATAGCCATATCCAGTAATGCCCTGAGACCATACTGGCCTTTTGTCGAAAGTTTCATCACTCACTCACCCCCGGCTCCTTGCGCCAACGGCGCCTTCGAATACCTATTATTTTTATAGTCTTTATGAAATTATAATTTCTTATCCGTTAGATTGTCAATATTTTTATTTGCTTGTAACCACGTTCAAGCTAATTACCACAGATGACTATCCGCTCCGCCGTATCTGGGCTACGCCCAGCCTGAAAGAATGCGGCGTACATAATGCCCCGCTTCCCCGAAGCGGTGGGATAAGAGCGGCTATGTCCCTTGTAGTATAAGTAAGACACTTCCCCTGGTACGGGAGAGGGTTTCAACCCAGTACCTTTTTCCTGATCTTCGGAATGACGATCGGCATGGAGATGATCATGCTCAATATGAAGACCCAGATCATCCCGCCTACCCGGGAAACAGCAGTGTAGCTCTTGCCGGTCAGGAAGGTTGCTGCGAGAAAGAGCAGGGACATTGTCACAGAAACCCCGGTGTAGATCGGTATCGACCGCCTGGCAGTTCTGTCTTCAAGGATCGACATGTCAGCAACTCCTTTTAATTATCTCAGGCCACCCTGGTCCCTAGCGAAGGTTTGAAGCGTTTCAAGAGCAGCGTATTCAGTGTCAGTGACACCGAACTCATCGCCATGAAAAAAGCGGCCAACTCGGGGCTGACGATCAGACCGGTGAAGGGATACAGGATGCCGGCGGCCAGAGGTATGCCCAGCGTGTTGTAGGCGAACGCCCAGACCAGGTTCTGTCTGATCTTGCCCATCGTCGCCCTGCCGATCTCGATGGCGTTCACCACATCCCTGACGTCGTCCTTGATCAGAATGATATCGCCTGTCTCCTTGGCAACATCGGTGCCCGATCCGATAGCGATGCCCACGTCTGCCTGGGCAAGCGCCGGCGCATCGTTGATGCCGTCTCCCACCATAGCCACCTTCAACCCCTGGTCCTGCAGTTTTTTAATCTCTGTTGCCTTTTCCTGCGGCAGCACTTCGGCCAACACGGTTTTGATGCCAAGTTGTCCGGCAATGGCATTGGCGGTGCGCCGGTTGTCTCCGGTGATCATGACCACTTGAACGCCCATTTTTTGCAGCCGTTCGACAGCAATGCCAGCATTTTCTTTTAAAGTATCCGCCACGGCGATGATGCCCGCTGCCTGGTTATCCAGGGCGACCAGCATGGCTGTCTTGCCCTCTGCTTCAAATTTCTCCAGCTCAGGGGTCAGGTTTTCGATAGATATATTGTTCTGTTGCATCAGGCGGCGGTTGCCGAGCAGGATCACCTTGTCCTGGTAGACGGCACGCACGCCGTGGCCGGTGATCGCCTCAAAATCCTTGACATCCTCGATGGTCAGGCCCTGCGCCTCTGCGCCATGGACGATAGCCTCACCCAGCGGATGCTCGGAGGGCTTCTCGGCCATGGCGGCCAGACGCAGCACTTCATTGCCTTCGAAGCCTGGTAGGGGATAGACGTCGGTGACTGAGGGCTCGCCCCTGGTCAGGGTGCCTGTCTTGTCGAAAACGACGGCGTTCAGCCTGCTGCTGCTCTCGACCGAATCGGCGCCCTTGAAGAGAATCCCATGCTCAGCGCCCTTCCCGGTTCCGGCCATGACGGCGCTGGGCGTCGCCAGTCCCAGGGCGCAGGGGCACGAAATGACCAGAGTGGTGACGGACAGCAGGAGGGCGAAGCCGAAGACCCCCACCTGGGACAGACTGTATGGGGAGAGAATGAAATGACTGCCTGGAGTGAAAAAGGCGTCATAACCGACGAAGAACCAGAACAGGAAAACTGTCAGGGCGAGCGCGTGCACCCCGGCGATGAAATGCCCCGCTACGAAGTCGGCCAGCTTCTGAATAGGCGCCTTGGTGGCCTGGGCGTCCTCAACCATCTTGATGATCTGGGCCAACGCCGTCTCACCACCCACCCTGGTGGCCTTGAATCTGAAAGAGCCGGTCTTGTTGATGGTGGCGCCGATAACCTGGGCGCCCGGTCTCTTTTCCACCGGGATGCTCTCGCCGGTGATCATCGCCTCGTCCACCGCCGAGTAACCCACGGTGACTTCGCCGTCGACGGGAATGCTCTCACCGGGGCGCACCACGACAATGTCGCCGATCCTGACCTCATCGGCGGCTATCTCCAGCTCCTGCCCTTCTCTGATCACGTGCGCCGTCCTGGCCTGCAGGCTAATCAGTTTCCTGATGGCTTCCGAGGTGCGGCCGCGGGTCAGCGCTTCCATGTACCGCCCCAGCACGATAAAGGCTGTCAGCAAGGCGGCTGACTCGAAGAAGGTGGCGCCGCGCCCGCCAAACCCCGCATCCGGCCAGAGCGTGTTGATGGTAGCGATGGTGTAGGCTGCCCCGATTCCTGTGGCGTAGAGCAGGTTCATGTCGGTGGCGCCGCGCTTCAGGCCGTTCCAACTATGCTTGAAGAACTGCCAGCCGGGTATGAGTGCCACCGGGGTGGTCATCGCCCAGAGCACATAGACATTGCCCAGGAACTTGGGCACGAAATAGGGGAAAATCCACGTGTCGCGAAACATGCCCACCATCACCAGGATGGCCAGCGGCCAGGCGATCCACATGTTGCGCTGCTGGTAACGCAACTCTTTCAGGCGGGCCTCTTTCTCGCGATCCAGCGCCTCGCTGCCGGTCAGCCGCTCCGAAGCCTCGTAGCCAACAGCGTCAATCTCACTCTTGATGCGGGCCTTGTCGATCGCTCCGGCGTAGTATCTGATCTTTGCTGATTCAGCCGGCAGGTTGACCACAGCATCCGTCACCCCGGGCAGCGCCCTAACGGCCCTCTCCACCCTGGCCACGCAAGCGGCGCAGGACATGCCGCGCACCGTCAGCAGCAGTTCTTCCTCCGGCACTTCATACCCCAGGTCGCGAACAGCGTTAACCATTTCAGCGATGCCGGCCCCGCCAGGGTGGTACTCCACGACGGCTTTGCCGGTGAGCAGGTTCACATGCACGCCGGTCACACCGCTCAGTTGCTTCAGTGTCTTTTCCACCCTGGCCACGCAGGCAGCGCAGGACATGCCCTGTACGGTCAGGGTGACCGTAGCCAGGCCCTGCCCGTCTACAGCGGCATCCATAGGTATGGCCTCCTTCTCCGCTCAGTTCTTCAATTAACTTTCAACATCCAGGTTTGTGTTATCCTGGATTGCGTTATACCGATTGCTTTTCTGCGCACAGCCAGCCATCAATAGTGCCCCATCGGGGAAACCGTCAAGCAACTACCATGGTAGGGTATAGTATAATCATACTTGGCCAACTCCCGTTTGTCATCCCCGATGCCGCTGGCATCAGCAAAAACAGCGCTTTCTTTCAAAGGCTCAAATCGAGCTTCGCCCCAACCCGATTATGTGATTAAAAATCTCCATCCCTATTGACACATAAAGCCCAAGTTTCTATACTAAAAATAATTAACCAAACTAAAGTAGTAGGAATTGTTCTAGACTGAATCTGACAGAGGAGTGTTGCCCTGGTGAGCATTGAAAAACGCCTGACAGAATTGGGAATTACCCTGCCGGAGGCGCCGCGGCCGGTGGCTGCCTATGTTCCGGCGGTGAGCAGCGGAAACCTGCTTTTTGTTTCCGGACAGCTCTGCCTGGTTAACGGTGAATTGCTATCTAAGGGCCGGGTGGGCAGAGAGGTCTCGCTGAAACAGGGATACGAAGCAGCAAGGATAGCCGCTATCAACTCCCTGGCAATTGTCAACCAAGAACTGGGATCTCTGGACAAGGTGAAAAGGGTCGTCAAGGTGGTGGGTTATGTCGCCAGCGACCCTGATTTTTACGATCAGCCAAAGGTGGTCAACGGAGCATCTGAACTGCTGGCAGAAGTCTTCGGTGATCAGGGGCGCCACGCCCGCTCTGCTGTGGGCGTCAACTCCTTGCCCTTGAATACTCCGGTAGAGATTGAGGTCATAGTGGAATTCGACATGGAGGGATGATGGTATATGGGAGTCATCTCCAGGCTGCGCCAGGACGTACGGGCGATCATGGAACGGGACCCGGCAGCGAAAAGCGTGATCGAGGTTGTACTCTGTTACCCCAGTTTCCACGCCATCATCATGCACCGCATCGCCCACTGGTTCTATAAGCGCAAGCTGGTCCTGCTGCCGCGGCTACTGTCCCAGTGGAGCCGGTTCGTCACCGGGATCGAGATCCATCCGGGGGCGACCATCGGCGAGGGGTTATTCATCGACCACGGCATGGGGGTGGTAATCGGCGAGACTGCCGAGATCGGTGACAATGTCACCATCTACCAGGGGGTGACTCTGGGCGGCACCGGCAAGGAGAAAGGCAAGCGCCACCCCACCATCGGCAACAATGTGGTCGTTAGCACCGGAGCCAAGGTGCTGGGCTCCTTCACCGTCGGTGACAATGTCAAGATCGGGGCGAATGCGGTAGTGCTGCGGAATGTTCCCCCTAACTGCACCGTGGTGGGCGTACCCGGCCGGGTCGTGGTTCGTGAAGGGCGCAAGATCGCCGACTCCGCCCCGCCGGATGCCATCGACCTGCAGCATCACCTGCTGCCGGACCCGGTCGGCGAGATGATGATCTGCCTGCAGCGCAAGATCGCCCGCCTGGAAAACCGTATCGAAGAACTGGAAATCGTGAAGGGGGGAACTCAAGGTCTACAACACATAGAACGCGAAGAAGAGGCCTGTCCTGAAGAATGTGCCTCGTGTCAGGAGATCTGCCTGTGGGCCGACCATATATAGAATCATTGGTTGATTGGAGAAATCAGGAGCCGGGCAGGTTGTTGCCCGGCCTTGTTGTATACCTAAAATGTCTTTGGCATGCTTTCAACTGGGTATTAGAGCGGGTAGTCATCTGTGATAAATAAAGTAGCATGCTACTATCTGATTATGATAAAATAAAAATGCTAGCGTAACTCGTTGAACCTCTTAACGCATATTGGTTGATGTTCAACACCTCTATCCTCTCAACCTGTTCAAGTACCCACTCAGGGAACAGGACCCCCTATTTTCCCCGGATTCTCCCCCTATATACCCTAACACCTTGATCAGGCGGCTTAATACCAGATTACCGCAGCTTCCAGCATATGGCGCCAACTCTTTCTGAAGCAGTCTAATGGCCAGGGGTGGCGGCGCTGTTGGAATCGGTACTGAACCAAATCTTGCCGGATCGTCATTATTCCGCAACAGGCGCCCATTATGACTATTGAAATGAGTTTGCTGGCAAAGGTGTGAAAAAATGAGCAATAACAACATGATAAGCGATTACGACCGATACCTCTTTCACGAAGGCAGCCATTTCCAAAGCTATCGCATGTTGGGCGCGCACCTGACCGTCCGGGACGGAATTTCCGGGGTTCGGTTTGCGGTTTGGGCGCCCAACGCACTGGAAGTACGCGTGGTAGGGGAATTCAATTGTTGGCAGGGAAAAGGGCACCTCATGCAGCGCCTGGGCGATTCGGGTATATGGGAGTTGTTCGTGCCGTCTATTGTGACAGGTACGGTTTATAAATATGAAATTACTACCAGAGAGGGCAAACGGAAACTGAAGGCCGACCCGTATGCTTTCTGGGCAGAAGTACGACCCGGAACAGCCTCGAAAGTTTTTCCGCTGGATGATTACAACTGGCAGGACGACCGGTGGCGGGAAGGGAAACCGGCCGCCGGCGGGGTCTGCCAGCCACTGTCCATCTATGAAGTGCACCTGGGGTCATGGCGCCGGAATCCAGACGGAACATTGTATTCCTATCGCCAGCTGGCTGCTGAACTGGTGGATTATGTCGCCGACCTGGCCTTTACTCATATCGAGGTATTGCCGCTGGCCGAGCATCCCTTTGACGGCTCTTGGGGTTATCAGGCGACCGGTTATTACGCTCCCACCAGCCGATACGGCAATCCTGACGATTTCAAGTATTTCGTGAACAAATGCCATGAGCGGGGTATCGGCGTAATTATGGATTGGGTTCCGGGACATTTTTGCAAGGACGACCAGGGCCTGCGGTTGTTCGATGGTCGTCCGATCTATGAAAGCGGATTTTCCGGGTTAGCGGAGAATCTGGGGTGGGGTACACTGAATTTTGATTTTTCCCGGCCGGAAGTGTGGAGTTTTCTGATCGGAAACGCCCTGTACTGGCTTGACATTTTTCATGTCGACGGTCTGAGGGCGGATGCAGTTGCCAATATAATGTTCCGTGATTACGGCAAACAACCGGGAGAATGGCTGCCCAACCGCTTTGGCGGAAAAGAGGATCTGGAAGCAATCGAGTTTATCAAAAAACTGAACGAAGTAGTCCATCAATACTATCCGCAGGCGCTGGTGATTGCCGAGGAGTCGACCGCCTGGCCGATGCTCACCAGGCCGGTTTATCTGGGAGGACTGGGCTTCGACTATAAGTGGAACATGGGGTGGATGAACGATGCCTTGAGATACATTTCTCTTGATCCCGTTTATCGTAAATGGGAGCATAACCTGTTAACCTTTTCTTTACTGTACGCTTTTTCGGAAAATTTCTTGCTGCCGTTGTCCCATGACGAAGTTGTTCACGGCAAGAAGTCCTTGCTTGACAAGATGCCGGGGGATTACTGGCGTAAATTCGCCAATCTGAGAGCTTTTTACGGTTACTTTTTCGCCCATCCCGGCAAAAAACTGCTGTTTATGGGCGGAGAGTTCGGCCAGTTCAGCGAATGGAGCGAAGCGCGGGAACTGGACTGGCGGTTACTTGATTTCGAGATGCACGCCAACATGAAGCAGTACGTCCGGGACCTTAATCGTTATTACCGCCAAGACCCGACTTTCTGGCAGGTGGATGATAACTGGCAGGGATTCGAATGGATCGACTGCCACGATTACTGCCAGAGTATCATAAGTTTTCTACGTAAATCCAAGGACGGGGAGTTTACCGTGGTGTTATGCAATTTTACTCCGGTGGTGCGGCACGATTACCGGATTGGTGTTCCGAAGCCCGGCAGGTACCGGGAGGTATTCAACAGCGATTTATCACGGTATGGCGGGTCCGGTGTGGGTAATTCGGACCTGGTGGCGGATGAAACGGCCTGGCACAACCAGCCGTGTTCAGTGAGCGTTACGGTGCCGCCACTGGCCACCATATACCTGAAATACGAGGTTATCCAGGACGATTAGGAGGGAGGAAGGGGTTCAATGCGCGCCAAGGAATGGGTGGCAATGATTTTGGCCGGCGGTCAGGGTAGCAGATTGGGCGTGCTTACCGATACCCTGGCGAAACCGGCGGTGCCTTTCGGCGGAAAATACCGGTTGATTGATTTCTCGTTGAGCAATTGTTCCAACTCGGGTATTGATACGGTTGGCGTTTTAACCCAGTATCGACCGCTGGAATTGCATAGCTATATCGGCATAGGCATCCCGTGGGACCTTGACCGGAATGCGGGAGGAGTTTTTATTTTACCTCCGTTCGGCAAGACCAATGGAGGCGAGTGGTACACGGGCACGGCAAACGCCATCTACCAGAACGCCGGTTTCATTGATCAGTACTCCCCACAGTATGTCTTGGTTTTGTCCGGCGACCACATTTATAAAATGGATTATTCGTTGATGCTGAAGTTTCATAAAGAAGCCGGAGCCGACGCTACCATCGCGGCGAACGAAGTGTCCTGGAAGGAGACTAGCCGCTTTGGCATCATGAACACCGACCCGGACGGATGTATTGTCGAATTTGAGGAGAAACCCCGAGAGCCTAAAAACAATTTGGCTTCGATGGGGGTGTATATTTTTACCTGGGATGTGTTGAAGACCTATCTGCAACAAGACAATCAAAACCGGAAGTCGGCTCATGACTTCGGAAAAAATGTCATTCCCGCCATGTTCAAAAATGGCCTGAAAATGATGGCTTATGGGTTTAACGGCTACTGGAAAGACGTCGGTACGATCGAGAGCCTCTGGGAGGCCAACATGGATTTGCTCAGCGATGCTCCCGAGCTGGATTTATATGACGCCGACTGGCGAATTTTTTCGGTCAACCCTACCTCACCGCCCCATTTTGTGGCTCCAAGCGGTAAAGTCAAGCGCTCGTTGGTCAGCGTAGGCTGCCTTATTTTCGGCGAAGTCGAAAATTCGGTATTGTTTGCCGGAGTCGAAATCGAGCCCGGGGCGAGCGTGCATGATTCCGTTGTAATGTCTGGCGCCAAAATCGGAGCGGGTGCATATGTCGAAAAAGCCATTATCGGGCCTAAAGCCGTTATCGAGGAGAATTGCCAAATCGGCGCCGTCACCGCGCAGCACGGCAGCGACGCCAAAATCAGCGTAGTCGGCCAGCAGGTCACGATACCCGCCAATACCATAGTGCCTGTCGGCGCTATAGTTGACCAGCTAGGCGTCCTTCTCCAGGCGTCCAAAGGGAGGGAGAAAGGATGAAAAATGTGCTGGGAATCATCAACCTGCATGAGAATGAGGAACTCTTAAAAGAGATGACTCGTCAACGCCCGCTGGGTGCCGTCCCATTCGGCGGCAGGTTCCGCCTCATCGATTTTATCCTGTCCAATATGGTGAATTCGGGCATCAATGCTGTCGGTATCGTGGCCAAACAACAATACCGGACCCTGATGGACCATCTGCGCTCAGGCAAGGAGTGGGATTTGGACCGCAAGCGGGATGGGCTTTTTCTGCTACCGTCTGAACATGTTCACTATTCCAACAGCATTTATAAAGGCGATTTGGAACATTTCCACAATCAGATCGACTTTTTCAAAAAATGTAGCCAGGATTATGTTCTTATCGCCTGCAGCCACATTATCTACAACTTAAATTTTAAAGAGGCCTATCAGTCCCATTTGGAAAGTCGGGCTGATATCACCATCTTGTATAAAGAGGAGCAGCCCCGTCCGGGGAAATCTTTTTCCCTGGCCACCCTGGTATCAGTCGGTGATGATGGGTGGGTTACCGACATGGAAGTGAAATTAGGCAGGATCACCAAGGGAAAGATTGGCCTGGAGGCTTATATCATGTCCAAGGAACTGCTTCTGCAAATTATTGAAGATTGTGTGGCTAGAGGCGAATTCGATTTAACCAAGGAAGGAATTATCAAGAATATCCACCGGTACAAAATTCGCGGCTTTCCGTTCCGGGGCTATATGGCCACAATCAATTCTATCTATGATTATTACCGGGCCAGCATGGAACTGCTGAATCGGGACGTGCGGCAGGAGCTGTTTAATGAATCGGGTCCCATCTACACCAAGGTAAAAGATGAAGCGCCGGCAAACTACCGGGAGTACGCGGCGGTCAGCAATTCTCTGGTGGCCAATGGCTGCATCATCGAAGGGCGGGTGGAGAATAGTCTGCTGTTTCGCAGCGTGAGGGTCCATAAAGGGGCGCACATCAAAAACAGCATCATCATGCAGAAAGGCGAGATTGGCGTCAACGCAGCACTGGAGAACGTGATCTGCGATAAAGACGTGACGATTACCGATGGCAAACGCCTGTCAGGCGCTAGAAATTATGTCATGGTAATTGAGAAAGGAATGGTAGTTTAAATGAAACCGGTGTTATTTGTTGCCGCCGAGGCCGTTCCTTTGATCAAAACCGGCGGGTTGGGTGATGTTGTCGGCTCGCTGCCCAAGGCACTGAAAAAGCAGGGAGGCGACGTTCGGATAATTCTGCCCAAATGCGAGGACATTCCAGTCCATTGGCAGGAGAAAATGATCTACCGTAAGAATATCACCGTGCCGCTGGGGTGGCGGCGGCAATATTGCGGACTCTTTGAACTGGAACACGAGGGGCTGACCTATTATCTCATCGATAATGAATATTATTTCAAGCGGCGGGGGTTATACGGCTTTGCCGACGACGCCGAACGTTTCGCCTTTTTTTGCCGGGCGGTGCTTGAAGTGTTTTCCTATCTAGGATTTAAACCCGAAATCCTGCATTGCCACGACTGGCATACCGCCGTCCTGCCTGTGCTGCTGCATGCGTACTACCGCGACAAGCCCGGCTATGCCGGCCTGCACTCAGTGCTGACGATACATAACATCGATTACCAGGGAATCTTCGACCCGATGGTACTGCAAGATCTGCTGGGACTAGATGCGTCCGAATATTTTACTTCCGATAAACTGGAGTTTCACGGCAAGGTGAACTATTTAAAAGGCGGAATTGTCTACGCCGATGCCATCACCACCGTGAGCAAGACTTATGCCCAGGAGATTCTGACGGCCGGAGGCGGCGGGCAATTAGACGGAATACTGCGCCGGCGGCAGAATGATCTTTATGGCATCCTGAACGGCATTGACTGTGATATGTATAATCCCGCTAGCGACAATTTGCTGTCCATGAAATATACCCGGCGGTCAATGGAACGAAAGCAGGCAAATAAAGTAAAGCTGCAGGAATTTCTTGGTCTGCCGGTCAATCCGGAGATACCGCTGATTGGCATGGTTTCCCGGCTGGTGGCCGTCAAAGGGCTCGATTTGATCACTGCCGTATTGGACGATCTGATGGCATTGGATTTGCAAGTCGTTATCCTCGGAACGGGGGAGGAGAAATACGAGAGCATGTTTCGGGTCGCCGCCCACCGCTATCCGGAGAAACTAGCGGCCAACAACTATTTTGACGATTCCCTGGCCCACCGGATCTACGCAGCCTCCGACATCTATCTAATGCCGTCCCTCTCTGAGCCCTGCGGAATAAGCCAGCTTATCGCGCTCCGTTACGGCGCCGTGCCGGTGGTGCGGGAGACCGGCGGCCTCAAAGACACCATTGTCGCCTATAATGAATACACTGGCGAAGGAAACGGATTTAGTTTTGCCCATTACGACGCCCAGGATATGTTGTATACTATTAAACGCGCCATAAGTTTCTATCATGACAAAGAGGCGTGGCCGAAAATCATGAAGACAGCGATGGCTTCTGATTTTGGCTGGCAGCGTTCGGCGGCAGAGTACGCCGCCTTGTACGACACTATTCAAACGTAGCGAAGCGGAGTTTGAATTAGCCATGTGCCTGTTCAGCGCTCATATTGCATAGCATGTGTAGCATGCGAAGCAATAGTATTTGAGCGCTGAACATATGGCACGGCTCATGAATCTATAACATCGCCTAATCATGTACTCCGCATTCTTTCGGGCCAGGCCGAAGGCCTGGATGCGGAGGAAGGCCTGGATGCGGAGGATGGAGTGATATCTTAATTGGAACGCGCCCAGAGGACACCTGACATGAAGAGATGGGGGACAATAAGCGATGTTATACCCAAGGGGGTAACTATGCTTGCAAATAAGGAATGGTTCAAAGCCACATTTATCGAAAGACTGCAGATGTTATGCGGCAAATGCCTGGAAGAAGCGTCAGTCCACGACAAATACATCGCTTTGGGCACCTTGATCCGCGACCAGATTGGCAAGCGTTGGGTGAATACCAACCGGCAGTATGGCAAAAAAGGGGAAAAACAGGTTTATTATTTTTCCATCGAATTTTTACTGGGACGCTTGCTTGACAGTTATCTTCGCAGCCTCGGGGTGAGGGAAATCTGGATGGAGGCGCTCGGCGAATTAGGGATCGATTACGCCGAGCTGCAGAGACAGGAGCACGATCTAGGGCTGGGCAATGGCGGGTTGGGGCGGCTGGCGGCCTGCTTTTTGGACTCGATGGCAGCGCTGGGGTTGCCTGGTCACGGATGCGGTATCCGCTATAAATACGGCCTTTTTGAGCAGAAAATCATCGACGGCGACCAAGTCGAACAACCGGATAACTGGCTGAGTGATGGTAATATATGGGAGTATCGCAAGATCGACAAGGCGGTCAGGTTAAAGTTCGGCGGTTCCCTGGGAACAGTGCTGGCCGTGCCATATGATATTCCAATAGCCGGTTTTGGCAACAACACGGTGAATACCTTGCGGCTGTGGAGTGCCGAGGCGGTCGAAAACAACTTCGATTTTACGGCTTTCAATCAGGGCAACTATCTGAAAGCCGTGGAGTATAAATATTCGGTGGAAGCGATTTCCCAGATCCTTTATCCCGATGATACCCGCTACGAGGGGCGGCTGCTTCGACTCAAACAGCAGTATTTCTTTGTTTCGGCTGGTCTCCAGAGCATCGTCCGCTATGTCAAGAAACACCACGGCAGTGTTTTGAACCTCGCCGAAAAGGCGGCCATTCATATCAACGACACCCACCCGGCCTTGGCTGTGCCGGAATTGATGCGCATCCTTATGGACGACGAAGGCCTCGGTTGGGATGATGCCTGGCAGATTACCACCAACACCATTTCCTACACCAACCATACCATTATGCCTGAGGCACTGGAAAAATGGCAGATCGATATTTTCCAGCACCTGCTGCCCCGCATCTATGAAATTATCCACGAGATCAACGAACGTTTCTGTAAGGATCTTTGGCATTATTACCCCGGCGAATGGGATCGGATTGCCGCTATGGCGATTACGGCCGATGGTTACGTCAAAATGGCTCACCTGGCGGTAGTAGGCAGCCACAGCATCAACGGCGTGTCGGCAATTCATACCGAGATCCTGAAAACAGACGTTATGAGGCTGTTTTATCAATTTACACCCTACAAATTCAATAACAAGACCAACGGGATTGCCCACCGCCGCTGGCTGCTGCAAGCCAACACCCAATTGGCGCGGCTGATCACCGAGACCATCGGCCCGAGCTGGATCTATCACCCTAGCGATCTGAACCGGCTCAGGTTATACGCCAAAGACGAAGCGTTCCAGCAGAAATTGGCGGCGGTCAAACACGAAAAAAAACAGGCGCTGGCCGATTTTGTCAAAGAGCAATACGATATTGAGATTAATGTCGGTTCGATTTTCGATATCCACGTAAAAAGGATTCATTTATACAAACGCCAATTGTTAAACGCTCTGCGGATAATGGAACTGTATAACCGCCTGAAAGAAGATCCGGATCTTGACGTCGTTCCGCGTACCTTTATTTTCTCCGGCAAGGCGGCTCCCAGCTACTTAATAGCGAAAAAAATCATCAAACTGATTAACACTTTGGCGACAGTGATCAATAACGACGTGTCCATCAAAAACAAGATTAAAGTGGTATTTATCGAAAACTACGGGGTCTCACTGGCCGAACTGATCATTCCCGCCGCTGACGTGAGCGAACAGATTTCCACCGCCAGCACGGAGGCTTCGGGCACAGGCAACATGAAGTTTATGATGAATGGGGCGGTTACCGTGGGAACCATGGATGGGGCCAATGTCGAGATCCGGGAAGTTGTAGGCGATGATAATATCCTGATTTTTGGCCTGCAGGCGGATGATGTCCGTTCCATTTGTCAAACCGGCCGCTGCAACCCCCGGGCGATTTATGGCAGCGAAGCGCAGATCAGAAAAACTGTCGACCAACTGATTGACGGTACACTGCCTGTTGCCCCAGACGAGTTCCGGTCGGTCTATGATGATCTGGTTTATCAGGGCGAATTCTTCGAATTGCAGGATTTCAACTCCTATCTCGAGGCGCAGGCGAAGGTGGACGTGCTTTTCCGCGACGGCCGAACTTGGCAGCGAATGATGGCAAACAACATTGCCGGTTCGGGCGTGTTCTCCAGCGACCGCACGGTGATGGAATACGCTATCGATATCTGGCATATTCGTCCGGTAATGATCGATAAATAGCAACGTCCCACAGATGACTACCCGCTCTAATGCCCCCGCTTCCTCCGCATCCGGGCTACGCCCGGCCTTGTACTCCGCATTCTTCAGGCCAGGCCGAAGGCCTGGATGCGGAGGAAGAATGCGGAGCGGTGGGATAAGAGCGGGTACGTCACTGTATTAACCTAGAAAGGTGGTAGCGCGTTTGGCCCAAGACTGGGTGATGCATCATTCCCGCCTGCCGCAATATCGCAGCCCTTTCGGGGCTGTTGCCTGCAAAACCGCGGTGGAATTGTCCCTCGCCGTAAACGGATGCCGCCCTGTGGATGCGGTGTATTTGCGGACCTGGCGCAACGGTGGCGACGAGGAGCTTGCACAGATGATGCCGGCAGAGCAACTGGATGGCAACATCCACTATCGCGCCACCTACACTGTCCCCAGCGAGCCGGGTATTGTCTGGTACTATTTTATTATCCGCAACGGCGGAGCCGCGTCTTATTACGGCAACAACCCGGCAGGAACAGGTGGCCTCGGCGCGGCCACCGCCACCCCGCCGCCGTCCTTCCAGATTACCGTGCATCTTCCGGATGCAGCTACTCCTGACTGGTTTAAAAGCGCCGTTGTCTACCAGATTTTTGTCGATCGCTTTTTTAACGGCCATGCCGACGGCCGCATCACCAACTGTAAAAAGGGCAGTCTCCTTCATCCTTACTGGAATGATGCCCCGGTCTATGTCCGGGAGCGAGAGACGGGCTGCATCCTGGCCTATGATTTCTTTGGCGGCAACCTTGCGGGAGTAATGGCCAAGCTGCCCTACCTCAAGAACCTGGGTATCAGCGCCGTCTATTTCAACCCGCTGTTCGAAGCACCCAGCAATCACAAATACGATACCGCCGACTACAAAACCATAGACCACATGTTCGGTAGCAACGATATTTTTCGCGAACTGTGCGAAAAGGCCCGCCAAATGGGTATCGCGATCATCCTCGACGGCGTTTTCAGCCATACCGGCAGCGACAGCATTTATTTCAACAAAGAAGGCAACTACCCGGATCCGGGAGCCTGCCAGTCGCCCGAATCCCCATATTATTCGTGGTACCATTTCAAGAAATACCCTGACGAATATGAGTCCTGGTGGTGCGTGGATGCTTTGCCGAATGTCAACGAACTGGAACCGTCCTACCGGGATTTCATCATCCGCGGTCAAGACAGCGTTTTAAAGCACTGGATGAGGTTGGGCGCCAAAGGCTGGCGGCTGGATGTGGCCGATGAACTGCCCGACCAGTTTATCCGCGAGTTCCGGCAAGTCATGAAAGAGACGGACCGGGACAGCGTTCTCATCGGCGAAGTCTGGGAAGACGCTTCGCACAAATTCAGCTACAATGAACTGCGCGGTTACCTTCGCGGCGATGAGTTGGATTCGCCCACCAACTATCCTTTCCGCCAGGCTGCACTGGATTTTCTGCTCGGCAGGCAGGATGCCGGCGTTACCCAGGAAAAGCTGCTGAGCCTCCATGAAAATTACCCGCTGCAGCATTTTTACGCCTCCCTCAATCTGGTTGGCAGTCATGATGTGCCCCGGATTCTTACCTTGCTCGGCGGACATGAGGCGCAGCCCGATCTGCCCTATGGCGAGCAGCTCAAACGGCGGCTGGCGCCCGACGAACGCCAACTGGCCCTGGACAGGTTGAAACTGCTAGCACTTTGGCAAATGACTTTCCCGGGAGTACCCCATGTTTATTACGGTGACGAGGCGGGGCTGGAGGGATACACCGACCCGCTCAACCGACGCACCTTCCCCTGGGGCAGGGAAGAAAAAAGCCTTGTCGACTGGTATAAAAAGATGATCGCCCTCCGCAACTCCTGGAGCGTGCTGCGGACCGGCTACTGGCACTCGCTCGCCGTTCACCCCGACGTGTATGGGTATGTCCGCCTGACGGAGAACGCCAGGGACGTCTTCGGGAGCCCTTGTGAGGAGAATACGGCGGTGGTGCTGCTCAATCGCAGCCCGGAAGAAATTACGGTTAAATGTGACTTCAGCCGGTGGTGCCGGGGGATGCTGTACGACGTCCTGGCTGATGAGAGCGAGGTAGCGGTGGGCGATGGCCGGGTTGCCTTGACACTGAAGCCCCTGGAAGGGAAATTGCTGCTGGCCCGGGTGGCGCGGAAGCAAAACGAATGCGGTGCCTTGTGCCATCCCACTTCATTGCCTTCGGGCCACGGTATCGGCGGGCTGGGCGAGGAAGCCCGCCGGTTCATAGACTTTTTGGCGGCGGCAAGGCAGAACTATTGGCAGATACTGCCGTTAAACCCTGCCGGTTGCGGCAATTCTCCCTACCAAAGCATGTCCGCCTTTGCCTGCGAGCCACTGCTGATCGATATCGATACCCTGGTAACAGAGGGATTGCTGCAAGAAGAGGAGGTCGCGGCGGCCCAGTGCGCGCACGGCATCGGATTGCTGCCCGCAACCAGGGTCGATTTTGCTGCAGTCAGGGACTACAAGGGACAATTATTTCGTCTTGCTTTCCAGCGTTTCTGCGCCGCCAAGCCGGACAAAGAGCTTGCGGCATTTGTGGCAGCCAACCGGTTTTGGCTGCCTGATTATGCCCTGTACATGGCCCTGGCCGGCCATTTCGGCGAAGACGCCTGGCAGCGCTGGCCCGAGGAGATCGCCCGCCGGGAGCACAGTGCTCTGGAAAACTACACCGGCTTGCTGGCAAGCGAGATCGACTACCATTGTTTTCTACAGTATATATTTTGCCGGCAGTGGCAGGCGCTGCGGCAATACGCCAGGGATAAAGGGGTAAAGATCATCGGCGACCTGCCGATATTTGTGGCCCACCACAGTGCCGACGTCTGGGTTCACCACCGGCTTTTCAAGTTGGACGGCCGGGGCAACCCTAGGGCGGTGGCCGGCGTGCCGCCCGATTATTTCAGTACAACCGGCCAGTTGTGGGGCAACCCGGTGTATTGTTGGCGGGAGATGGCTAAAGACAATTTCCGCTGGTGGCGCGAACGGCTGTCCAGTCTGCTCGCCTTGGTGGATATTATCCGTATCGATCACTTCCGTGGCTTTGAAGGCTGCTGGGAAGTACCGGCGGATGCAGCGACGGCGGAAAACGGACGCTGGGTCAAAGGGCCGGGCAAGCACTTTTTCGAATGTATAGAGCGCTATCTTTCCCGCCTGCCGGTCATCGCCGAGGACCTTGGGGTTATTACCCCCGATGTGACCGCCCTGCGGCAAAGCTTCGGCTATCCCGGCATGAAAGTGCTGCAGTTCGCCTTTGCCCAGGACGGCAACGGCCGCCCCGAGCCGCTGGGCTGCAGCCGTGATATGGTTGTATATACCGGAACCCATGACAACGACACCACCATGGGCTGGTACCGGCAGCTAGCCGCAACCGGCGACACCGCAGCCATCGACAAATACCTGGGTATGGTCGCCCGGAATGACGCTGACGGCGTGGCCCGGCGGTTGGTGGAACTGGCCTATCAATGCAAGGCCGGCATCGCCGTCATCCCCCTGCAGGACATCCTGGAATTGGGCAGCGAAGCCAGGATGAATACCCCGGGGACGGTGGGCGGAAACTGGGAATGGCGCTGCGAACCCGGAGCGTTGACCCCCGAACTTGCCGCCGATTTGGCGGCGCTGGCAGCGAAGCACTGGCGAGGGACAGGGATAATACTGGATCTTAGCCAAAATCACAAGAAATATCCCTAGGAACATGACCACTTTTACCCAATCCTAGAGCCCTTGCTGAATACCGCTTTTGGGGCTAGCTTGTCTAGGGACTGCCGAAAAGTCGGGATAGGCTTAAACCGTTTTCCAAGAAGAGCCTCAGGCAAGCATCTACCACATCAGCGTCGTAACGCGTCCCCCTGTGACTGCTGATCTCTTCCAGCGCCATTTTCAACGGCAATGCCGGGCGGTAGGGGCGATGCGAGGCCATCGCTTCCACTATGTCGGCAACGGTCAGGACCCTGGTTTCTTTGAGAATGCTGTCTCCTGATAACCCCTGCGGGTAACCAGATCCGTCCAGCTTCTCATGGTGCTGCATGACAATATCTACAATCGGCAATGTAAATTCTATTGTTTTCAATATCTCGTAGCTGGCTTGGGCATGGGCCTCCACAAAAGACCGCTCCAGAACGCTCAGCTTACCGGGCTTGTTCAAAATTTCAGTTGGTACGATAATCTTGCCTATGTCATGAATTAGAGCTGCTGTCCTGATGGCGTTTACCTGTTCCTCTGACATTCCGAGTTCAGAAGCTATTTCACACGCTAGTTTGGCAACTCTGACTTGATGGCCGGCGGTATAAGGGTCTCTCATTTCTACTATAGACGACAGGGATTCCACGGTCTGTTCAAAGGTTTTCGTCAGCTTCGTAAAGCTATCCCTCAGCTTCTCTTCCGCCCTTTTGCGCTCGGTGATGTCAGTAAAGTATCCGATGTTCGCCGGCCCATCTGGCAGTTCGATGCGAGCAGCCTCTATATAAAGGGGGAATTGCGAACCGTCTTTCCTCAGCCCAACTGTTTCGTATGCACGCGGCGCCTCTTTTCCTTGCTCTTCGCCCCTTGCTATCGCCTCGACCTGAGTGCGGCACTGTGGCGCTATCTGATCAAGAAGCGGTGTCCCCTCAAGCTCGGTGACGCTTGCATATGCAAACATGCCAAGATAAGCCTGGTTGGCCATCAGCGTGTTGCCGGCCCTGGAGATCCCTACCCCTACCGGGGCCTCCTCAAATAGGGTGCGGAATTTTTCCTCGCCCTGTTTGGTGGCTCTCTCTGCCTGCTTTATTCCGCTGATGTCTAATAAAAAAACGATGCTCTGGTTCGTTCCGGGGATCATGGAAACGGTATCAATGACCTGCCTGACATCACCTTTCCTCGTTATGAACTCTGTTTCATACTCCTTTGGAGCGAAATCCGGATCAACCCTTCTCAGGTTGTGGTATCTGATCATGTCGTCAAGATAATCCTTGGTAAAAAACTCCTGCCAGCTTTTTTTGCCCTCGACATCCTCTTTGGAATAGCCGCTTAGAGTTTCAAACTCACTGTTTATAAGGGATATGGTGGTGTCTTCCTCGAGGATCATGGCAGCCGTTCCGGTGGCGTTGAAGATCATCCGGTACTTTTCCTCTGATTCAAGCAGCGCCTCCTCAGCTTGCTTGCGCTTGGTGATGTCAAAAGCATAAATTCTCAGGACTTTGTGCTTTTCAGACAGGTGGATATCTTCTCCAAATGTCCTATCTTGTATCTTTACCTCGCGGTACAATGTTCTCAGCTCTTCTTCGTTCCTCAAGGCATTCAGGAGCACACCCAGATCCGCAGGCAGGAATACCCTCGCATCCTCTTTCAGGCCAGCTTTTTTTAGGACTTCCAATGTTGACGAGTTAAAAAAAGTCACCATTCCGTCGGCATCAATATCCAAGATCGGATTCGGGTTCAACCGTGAAAATGAGGCAAGGCATTCTAACTCATCCTCTGAACGTTTACGGTTGATGGCGGTGGCGTAGAGTTCTGACAATCGCTCTATTAATTTAAGATCCTGCTGAGTGTATTCTCGATCTGAGTTGGCCAGCGCAATCTGTCCTACGAGCGTCCCATTATATATTGCCGGAGCAAATAAAAAATGGCGGATGGGCAGGTGGGCAGGGGGAGCGCCGGTAGACCTGGGGTCTTCAGCGGGTGCGTTTATGATCAAGGGCTTTCGGTTGTTCAGCGCCCATCCCCAGAGACCGGCAAATTCTTTAAAAACTATATCTTTATCAGGTTCTCTGTT